>JAAUYE010208710.1_pt1 | contig 10439 bp, 10 predicted proteins | sample 7278081 | NCBI WGS metagenome assembly JAAUYE01 (sample SAMN14350131, study PRJNA611818) | marine sediment metagenome | isolation source: surface marine sediment (0.6m) | place: French Polynesia: Moorea | collected 2018-08
ATTGACGCAATCCGCCGCGACGGGCCGTTTGCCCGCGTCAGAAAAAATGGAAATTGAACCGGCAATACACGAAATCCGCAGTGCCTGGCCGCTGAAGCAAGGCAATCTTTTTTATGAAACGAATTTTAATCAACGCCACTCAGTCGGAAGAGTTGCGCGTGGCCATGGTAGATGGCCAGAAGCTATACGACCTCGATATCGAAGTTCCCGCCCGGGAACAGAAAAAGTCCAATATCTACAAGGGTAAGATTACCCGCGTAGAACCGAGCCTCGAGGCCGCCTTCGTCAACTACGGCGCCGAACGCCACGGTTTCCTGCCGTTCAAGGAGATCGCCAAGCAGTATTTCGGCGATGCACCGCGGGATGATAACGGCAAACCCATCCTCAAGGATGCAATCAAGGTCGACCAGGAAATCATCGTCCAGGTCGAAAAAGAGGAACGCGGCAACAAGGGGGCGGCGCTAACCAGCTTCATCAGCCTCGCCGGGCGTTTCCTCGTGGCGATGCCGCAAAATCCGCGCGCGGGCGGCGTGTCGCGCCGCATCGAGGGCGAAGACCGCGACGAACTGAAAAAAGTGATGTCGGCGCTGGAGATGCCGGACGGCATGGGCGTCATCGTGCGCACCGCGGGCGTCGGCCGTTCGGTCGAGGAATTGCAGTGGGACCTGGATTACCTGACCCAGGTCTGGAGCGCGATCGAAAAAGCCGCGGGTGAACGCAAGGCCCCGTTCCTCGTATACCAGGAATCGAACATCGTGGTGCGCGCGCTGCGCGACCATTACCGCGCCGATATCGGCGAAATCCTGATCGACTCGGAGCAGGCTTACCAGCAGGCGCATGACTTCATGTCGATGGTCATGCCCGGCTCGATCAACAAGCTGAAACGTTTCGAAGACAAGCTGCCGCTGTTCAACCGGTTTCAGATCGAAAATCAGATCGAGTCTGCGTTTTCGCGCGAGGTCAACCTGCCCTCGGGGGGCGCCATCGTCATCGACCACACCGAGGCCCTGACCTCGATCGACGTCAACTCGGCGCGCGCGACGCGCGGCAGCGATATCGAGGAAACCGCGAAAATGACGAACCTGGAGGCCGCCGACGAAATCGCGCGCCAGCTGCGTATCCGCGATCTCGGCGGTCTGATCGTCATCGACTTCATCGACATGATGCAAAACAAGAACCAGCGCGAAGTCGAAACGCGCCTGCGTAACGCGGTTTACGACGACCGCGCGCGGGTTCAAATCGGCAGGATCTCCCGCTTTGGCCTGCTCGAAATGTCGCGCCAGCGGCTGCGGCCCTCGCTCGAGGAGTCGAGCCAGATCGTCTGCCCGCGCTGCAGCGGCCAGGGTACGATTCGCGACGTCGAATCGCTGTCATTGGCGGTGTTGCGGCTGCTCGAGGACGAGGCGCTCAAGGACAATACCGGGCGCATCCTGGCCAAGATCCCGGTCGAATGCGCGACCTACCTGCTCAACGAAAAACGCGAAAAAATCGATGCGCTGGAACAGCGCCGCAGCGTGCACATCGTCGTCATCCCCGATCCCAAGCTCGAGACGCCGCATTACGAAATCGAGCGAGTCAAGGATAACGATACGCATCGTCACGAGTCGAATTACAAGAAATCCTACGAAATGACCACCGAGCCGGAGCCGGTGGACCTGGTCGGCATGGCGAGCAGCAACGTGGTCACCACGGAACAGGCGGCGGTACAGCGGGTGACGCCGCCGGCACCGCGGCCGCAGGCGCCAGCGCCGGTGCCGGTCGAGAAAGCCGCCGATGCTGGCCCCGGTATTCTCGGGCGCATTTTCAGCCTGTTCGCCGGCAGCACCGAAAAGCCCGAAAGCAGCGAAGAAGAAAGCCCGAAGCCCGAAAGCCGTCAGGGCCGCGGTGGCCGCGGACGACGCGGCAAATCCCGCGGCGGACAAAATCGGCAGCGCGCCTCGGGTCGCGGCAGCGATTCTGGCGCGCGGAGCGGCGCGGCGCAGGATAAAGAGCAGCCGCGCGGCGGCGAGAAATCCGAATCCGGCGAAAGCAAGCGCGGTACGCAGTCGCGTTCAGGCCGCTCCCGTGGCGGCCGCGGTCGTTCCGGGCGCAACCGGCAGCGGGATAATCGGCCGCAGGAAAGTCAGTCGCCCCAGGAAGAAAACGCTCAGCAGGAAGGCAAAGCGCAGCAGGAAAGCAAGCCGCGGCGCGGCGGCAAGTCGGCGCAGGAGGCCAGATCGACCCGCGATGACAGTAAAAAGGACAAAACCGGCAAAACCGAGGCGAGCGCCGGCGGTCAGGAAAAGACCGCGGGCGATGCGGACAAGCGTAGCGAAAAGAAACCTCGCCGCGAGCGCAAATCGGACCAGGGACAGAATAGCAGCGAGGCCAACGCCGCCGCCCGCGAATCAGCCGGGGCAGGACGCGCTCAGGGCGCTGCCGACGAGCCGAAAACGAAACCCGATCGACAGGCCGGTTCCGCCGGGGACAAGGCGGCCGCCGCGCAGTCGGCAGGGCATAAAAGCGAGGTGAAAGACAGCGGCTCCGAAACGCCGAGGGCGGCCAGTTCCGCCGCTGCCGCCAAAACCGAAGCGGCCGGGCGTCCCGCGCCTGCCGACAGCCAGGAGGCGGCAAAATCATCCGCCGCGAATACCGGCGAATCGACCTCACCTGCGGCCGCGAAGACGGGCGAAAGCGGCCCGGCGGAGAAACCGAAAAAGAGCGGTAACGGCGGCCAGGATTCGGCACTCGGTGCTTCGCCAGCTCCCGCTGCGGCGGACCCGCTCAAATCCGACAAGCCCAAGGCGGAATCGCCGGCAGTCGGTCTCAACCAGGATTGAACCCCGGAACCGGCCGGGCGTTAGGGCCCGGCCGGCCGGTTTATTCGGTCAGTTGCTTGAGGATTTCGTCGGTAATATCAACCGACTCGCTTGCGTAGGCAATACTGGCATCGGTAAAAATGAAATCGTAACCCTGCTCTTTGCCGTAGTTTTGAATCACGCCGCGGATCGTTACCTGAACTTTTTGCAGTAATTCACGCTGTTTAACCTGTAAATCTTCTTTCAGCGATTGCTGTTCGAACTGGAAACGGCGCTTGGCCTGGATGATCTGGTCTTCGGATTTCTTCTTTTGCTCGGCGCTCATGATCGCGCTGTCGTTCTGGTAGGCTTTTTCCATGTCCTGGATGTTCTTCGCGAGCTCGCGCAGCCCCTGTTCGCGCGCGCCGAATTCCTCTTTCAGCTCCGCATTGGCGGCAATCGCCTGCGGCGATTTTTCCAGCAGAACCTTGGAATTGATATAGGCGGTTTTACCGGCCGCGTGCACTCCGAAACTGAGCAGCGCGAATAAAATAAATACGGTTGTTTTCATTGCTTGATGTCTCTCATTGGTTTAATGCGGATTCCTGACCCTGGTAACGCTGGTTGAGTATATTTTGTACATTCTTGGCGTCATCGATCAGTTTCTTGATGTTTTCCGGGTTATAGGGATTGTCCAGCGCGCCGGGCTCCTGCTTCGGCTTCGCGCTTTCGCGCGGGGCCTGTTCCGGCGCCGCCTCGGCAGGCGCCTTGACCGCCTGGATCACGTTGGTATCGGGATCGTAACCCTTGACCGTGTATTCGACTCCCTCGGGCGGCGGCTCGGTGGTGAATTGCACGTTACCACTGGCATCGTACCACTTGTAAAAATAGTCTTTCTGCCCCGAACCCGAGGTCAGCTTTCCGGCATCCGGCATGTCCGGCATCGAAAAATCCGGCAGTTTCAGATTGTCGAAACTCATCAGCGTATTGCCGTTTTTGTCCTTCAGGACCGTAAACGGCAACGCCATCGCAATGAACAGCGCTGCTATCATCAGTTTGGCGAACAGTTTCATGTCGCATACCCGGGCAATTCCATTCCTGTCAGTATAGCTTCTCAGGCCCGGATTTCAGTTTTCCCGTGCATGTAATGGTGCAGCACGTCGGGTATTTTTATGCTGCCGTCGGCCTGCTGGTAATTTTCCATGATTGCGATCAGCGTGCGCCCCACGGCGAGTCCGGAACCGTTGAGTGTATGGGTCAATTCGGGTTTGCCGGTTGCCGGATTGCGCCAGCGCGACTTCATGCGCCGCGCCTGGAAGTCGGTCATGTTGCTGCAGGACGATATCTCGCGATAGGTGTTCTGCCCCGGCAGCCAGACTTCGAGGTCGTAGGTCTTGGTCGAAGCAAAGCCGAGATCGCCGCCGCAGAGCACGACCTTGCGGTAGGCGAGCCCGAGCTTTTGCAGAATCGTCTCGGCATGACCGGTCAGGGCTTCGAGCGCATCCATCGATTCCTCGGGCCTGACGATCTGCACCAGTTCGACCTTCTCGAACTGATGCTGGCGAATCATGCCGCGGGTGTCCTTGCCGTAAGAACCCGCCTCGGAGCGGAAACAGGGAGTGTGGGCGACGAATTTCAGCGGCAGCTGGTCGGCCTCGACGATGCTGTCGGCAACGAAGTTGGTTATCGGCACCTCGGCGGTCGGGATCAGGTACAGGTTGTGATTTTCCGAATCGATGTGGAACAGGTCTTCCTTGAACTTGGGCAGCTGGCCGGTGCCCATCAGCGTGGTTTCGTTGACCAGGTAAGGCGCGTAGGCCTCGGTATAGCCGTGTTCGCCGATGTGCTGGTTGATCATGAATTGAATCAGGGCTCGATGCAGCGTCACCAGGTCGCCGGTCATGGTGACGAAACGCGCGCCGGACAGCCTGGCCGCGCGTTCGAAATCCATGCCGCCGAGGCCCTGCCCCAGGTCGATGTGATCTCTCGGCTCGAAATCGAACTCCGGGATCTCGCCCCAGCGCAGGACCTCGGTATTGTCATCCTCGCTGTCGCCGGGCGGTACCGATTCGTGCGGCAGGTTCGGAATACCGAGCAGCATATCGTCGAGGCGCTGCTGCAGAGAACCAAGTTCGGCTTCGGCGTTCTTGAGCTGATCGCCGAGGCTTGCGACCTCGTCCAGCAGCGGCTGTATGTCCTCGCCGCGCGACTTGGCCGCGCCGATCGCTTTCGACCGGGTATTGCGTTCGTTTTGCAGGTTTTGCGTCTCGACCTGCAGCGACTTGCGGCGCTCCTCGAGACGGTTGAATTCCTCGGCGTCGAGTTCGAAATTTTTGACGCGTAACCTGGCGGCCACCGCGTCGAGGTCGGTTCGGAGTAGTTTCGGATCTAGCATGGTTAAATCATTTGTTTGGCGGCGACGAGTCCGGCCCAGGCGCCGAGGATGCATAAAATCACGCTTGCCAGGATATAGACAAGCGCCTTGACCACGGCGTCGTTGGCCGCCAGGTGCAGCGTGTCCATGGCAAAGGTGGAAAAGGTGGTAAAGGAACCCAGGAAGCCCGCCAGCAGGCCGATCCTGATTTCCTCGCTAACCTGCAGCCGGTGCACCAGCAGCACCGACAGGAATCCCATCGCCAGCGAACCCAGCAGATTCACTCCCAGGGTGCCATAGGGGAATTGCTGACCGAGCCACTGGTAGGTCGTTGTCGAAACCCAGTAGCGCGAAACCGCACCCAGCGATCCGCCTACCGCGACGGCGATGTAGATTGACATTTCAGATATGAATAAAAATGCGATATTGTACCAGCCGCCAGAAAAGATGCACCAGAATCCACTCGTTAGCGCACTGCAATCTCCACCGGGCCGATCCTTGTCAAAATCCGCAATCATCAAACAACTGGGGCGCGAACTCGGTTTCCAGCAGGTCGGCATAACCGATGCCGAGCTGGACCCCCACCATGCGTTGTATCACGAATGGATCCGCCGTAATTACCATGGCGAAATGGCTTACATGGCGCGCAATATCGGCAAACGCCTGCACCCGCCCGAGCTGGTGCCGAATACGCTATCGGTGATCTGCGTAAGCCTCGACTACCTGGTCGAGGAGAATCGCGACCTGATGCAGCTGATCGATCATGCCAGCCTGGCCTACGTATCGCGCTATGCGCTGGGGCGCGATTATCACAAGCTGATGCGCAAGAGGCTGCAGCGCTTCGCCGATTCGATCCAGCAGCGCTTCGGCGATATGGGCTACCGCGTGTTTACCGACAGCGCGCCGGTGCTGGAAAAGGCGCTGGCGGCCAGGGCGGGACTCGGCTGGCAGGGCAAGCATACCAACCTGCTGCAGCGCGAGCATGGTTCGTGGTTTTTTCTCGGCGAGATCTACACCGATATGGAGCTCGAAACCGACGCTCCGGTGGAAAATCATTGCGGCACCTGTCGCAGCTGTATCGACATCTGCCCGACCGACGCCATCGTCGAGCCTTATCTGCTCGACGCACGGCGCTGTATTTCCTACCTCACGATCGAACACCGCTCCGAAATTCCGCTGGAACTGCGCAGCGCCATCGGCAACCGTATCTACGGCTGCGACGACTGCCAGCTGGTCTGCCCCTGGAATCGCTTCGCCCGCTACACCGGCGAGCCCGATTTTCAGCCTCGCCACGGCCTCGACAGTATCTCGCTGCTCGACTGTTACCGCTGGAGCGAGGCCGAGTTCCTGCGCAAAACCGAAGGATCGGCGATCCGCCGCATCGGTCACCAGTGCTGGCTGCGAAACATCGTGGTCGCGCTTGGAAACGCGGCCCCGGACCCCCATATAGTCGCAACGCTAAAGCAGGATTACGACCGGCATACCGGTTTTATTCAGCACCATATCGACTGGGCGCTGGCCCGGCAGGGCAACGAGACATGATTCACTGGCAAAATTTTACAGACCGCAGCAGCGACACGATCGCCGATCGCGAATTCATCTGTTCCGCCGATGATGTCGGCGTCATCCTCGTAACCGGCGACGACGCGCGCGAGTTTCTGCAAAACCAGCTTTCCAACGATATCGCCCTGATCGACGAAAACTCTTACCAGCTGAGTTCCTATTCGACCCCCAAGGGCAGGATGCTCGGGATCTTCCGCGTGGTCCAGGTGTCGAACGGTTATCTGCTGCTGACGGCCAGATCACTGGTGGCGTCGCTGCTGCCGCAGTTGTTCAAGTACATCGTCGGCGCGCAGGTCAACCTCGCCGACGCCAGCGAGTATTTCGCCCGTATCGCGCTCCAGACCGGTAACCGCGAATTACTCGAGGATTCGCGCCTGCCGCGCGAGCTTCATGGCGTGGTGCAAACCGACTCGATGGTCAGCCTCGGGCTCGAACCGCTGGACGACCAGCAGCGCTTCCTGATTCTCTGCCTCGACGCCGACGAGGCGATCGAATTCTGGAAACGCTTCGCCGGCCCGCTCGAAGTCGCCGCCGGCGACGCCTGGCGCCTGTCCGAGATCAGGGCCGGAATCCCGTCGATTCATCCGCAAACCGCGGAAAAATTCGTGCTGCAAATGACCAACCTCGGCGCGCTCGGCGGGGTCAGTTTCGACAAGGGCTGTTACCCGGGCCAGGAAATCGTCGCGCGCACGCAGTATCTCGGCAAGCAGAAACGTCGCATGTACCTGGCCCGGCTCGATACCGACCGATTGCCGCAGCCCGGCGACGACCTCGTCGCCACCGGCAAAACCGAGGTCGACGGCAGCGGCAATGTGGTCGACGCCGCCTTCGACGCCGACGGTTTATGCCATTGCCTCTACGTGGCCCAGATCAGCCGCGCCGATGCCGGTGAGTTACATTTGCTGCAGCAGCCTGAAACGCGGATCGAAAACGTCGATTTACCCTACTCGCTCGAAAATTAGCCCGTTCGCGGCTGCGAAATCCAAATTGACATCTATACTCGGGGTTAAAATTTTTAACCGCTCGAGAAACCATGACTATCACCCCGGAATCCATCATCGACGACCTCGAAAACGAGCGTCTGCCGCTGCCGACCCTGCCCGAGGTTGCGATTCGCGTGCGCGAAACCGCGGACGACGAAAACGCGTCGATTACCGACGTCGCCAAGATCATCGAAACCGATGCGGCGCTGTCGGCGCGTATCGTCCAGGTCGGGAATTCGGCACTCTACCGGGGTATCAACCCGGCCGAAACCGTACAGGCGGCAGCGATGCGCATGGGTCTGGACACCGTGCGCACGCTGGCAACCAGCCTGGTCATGAAGCAGTTATTCCAGGCGACCCATCCGGTGGTCGACCATTACCTGCGCAAGGCCTGGAAGCAGAGCACCGACGTCGCCGCGCTGTCGGCGATGATCGCCAAGACCTCGACCTCGCTCGAATCCGGCAGCGCCCTGCTCGCCGGGCTGACCCACACGATCGGCCTGTCGCCGATCCTGGTCAAGGCCGAGAGCGACCCGGCCCTGCTCAAGGACGCCGCCGCGCTCGAGCGCCTGCTGTACGAAATCCACCCGCTGGTCGGCAGCCAGATCCTGAAAAACTGGGGCTTCAGCGACGCCCTGATCAAGGTGCCGATCGAGCATCTCAATATTCACCGCAAGGGCGATAACGGCAAGCCCGACTACGTCGACATCGTGCAGGTCGCGCTGCTGCAGACGCTGGACGATCCCGGCCACCCGCTGACGGGCGTCGACCAGAGCCAGGTATCCGCTTTCGCCCGCCTGGGCATGACCGGCGACGTCGAGGAAATCAACCTGACCGGCGGCGTCATCGAGGTCGAGGAAATCCGGGAAGCGATCCTGTAGCGGCCAGCGCACCGCGGCGGCAATTCCCGCGATTTACAGCGCCTCGATCTGCCGCAGCATGGCTCCCGCATCGAGATAATCCAGCCCGATCCGGTATACCCCCGCCGCGGTTTCCAGCGCCAGGCTCGGGAAACTGTCGATACCGAGTGCGCGGCCCTGGCGGATTTCCTCGAGCAGCCGCTGCTGCGTCGCCTCGGCTGCCAGGTCGGCGGCAAAAACCTCGGCGTCCAGGCCGATATCCGCGGCCAGGTCGATTAGCACTTCGTCGTCCGACGGATTTTTCGCCTCGAGGTAATACGCGCGCTGGATGCGCGCGGTCATCGGCGCATCGTGTTGCTCACCCTGCTGCCGCGCGGCGATGACCGCCCGGTTGGCCGGGTAGGTCGAACGCCGCGGTTCATTGTCGCTCCAGAAATCGAAATTGAACTCGGTACCCGGCACGACCTGCCGGATGCGCTGCCAGGTTTGCTGCAGCATCTGCCGCATCTGCGGCGGCATCGGCAGGTCCGAATCGGGCGCGAGACCGCCCAGCAGGCGCCGGATCTCGACACGCCCGGCCAGCGCCTCGAACAGCCGTTGGCGCGTGGGCTCGAAAGCCCAGCACCAGCTGCACATCGGGTCGTGCACGTAGTAAAGCCGTTTTTGCGTCATTCGCGAGGTCTGCCTCCAACCAGTAGCTGCATGATGGTCTCACAGGATTCGACGCTGTCGATCGCGGCCACGCTCTTGCCGGCCTGCCAGTAATCGCGCTCGCCGCTTTCGTCGAGCGATGCGCGCTTCAGCTGCCAGATCGACTTGAGACCGAAGAACATGCGCATCCAGTGCTTGGTGGTATTGCCGGCCAGCATCCAGCGCGCAAAACGGCCGAGCCGGGTTCCGCTGGTGCGTATGAAATCGGTATTGATGACCGAAACCGGCACCCCGGTAACCTTTTCCGACAGCACGATATCGGCTTCGCCGGCATCGACGATGGCCTGCTTGTAGGCGTCGCTGGCACGGCATTCTCGGCTGGCGATGAAGCGCGTACCGATCTGGCAGGCGGCGTAACCCAGGTCGAGCGCGTCGCGCAGCGCGGCGCCGTCGCCGACCCCGCCGGCGCAGACCAGCGGTACGCCCAGCTCGCGCATCTCGGTATAGAGTTCCTGCATCGATTTCGCCCCGGCATGCCCGCCGGCCCGGTTGTTGACGCAGATTAGGCCGTCGGCGCCATTGTCGAGGCCGATGCGGGCCCACTTCATTTCGGTTACGTCGTGGTAAACCAGGCCGCCGGCGGCATGCACCCGTTCGGCCACCCAGTCGGGCTTGCCCAGCGAAGTGACGAAGAAGCGTACGCCCTCTTCCAGCGCGATATCGATCCAGTCCGACATTCGCTGCTGGTACTTTTTCGACGACTTCTCGATCAATGCATTCATGCCGATCGGTTTGTCGGTCAGCCGCCGCATCAGGCGTATGCCCTCGCGGTAGTCGTGACCGTGGACGTAGGTCAGCGAAATCGGCTGCAAAATACCGATGCCGCCGGCGGCCGACACCGCCGCCGTCAGTTCCGGGTTGCTGCACGGATACATGGCGCCGCCGATCACCGGATAACGGATACCGAGCTGCCGGCAAAACTCGGTCGCGGCGGCGGGAAAGCCCCCCCGGGTCATGCCCGGTAACCCAGCAGCCAGGAAGCCCTGACCACCGCGACGAGGTCGCCCTCGGCGTCGCGCAGTTCGGCCTCGACCTCGAAGGGGGCATTGTCCTCGATCTCTGCCGGCAGCTGAAACTCCGCCGTCGCCACCAGCCTGCCGCGGGCTTTCTTCAGGTAATCCGCGTGCAGCGCGAGCACGATGCCGCGCATGTCGGCACCGATGCAGGACAG
>JAAUYE010201465.1_pt1 | contig 10436 bp, 8 predicted proteins | sample 7278081 | NCBI WGS metagenome assembly JAAUYE01 (sample SAMN14350131, study PRJNA611818) | marine sediment metagenome | isolation source: surface marine sediment (0.6m) | place: French Polynesia: Moorea | collected 2018-08
AGAGGAACGCTGGACAAGCAATATTGCGACCGGAACAATGACCAGGTGGCCGATCTGCCTCTGGACGAGAGCAAATGGATCGATCCCAGCACAATCATCTTCTCTTACACGCCGGTGGAAGATCCGGCCGTTTACGCAAAGGTCTGGGACGGTTTCATCAAACACATGTCCGAGGTTACCGGTAAAAAGGTCGTGTTCTTCCCGGTGCAATCCTATGCCGCCCAGTACGAGGCAATGCGCTCCGGACGCCTGCACATCGCCGGCGTCAATACCGGCGGCAACCCGGTGGCGGTTTCCTGCGCCGGCCTGGTGCCGTTCGCGATGATGGCGTCGAAGGACGGCAGCTTCGGTTACGAGATGGAAATCATCGTGCCCAAGGGCAGCGACATCAAGTCGCCGTCGGACATCAAGGGACGCACGCTGGCGCTGACCTCGCCGACGTCGAATTCGGGCAACAAGGCGCCGTCGGCGCTGCTCAAGTCCGAGTTCGGCCTGGTCAAGGACACCGACTTCGAGACCGTATTCTCCGGCAAACACGACAACTCGGTGCTCGGCATTGCCAACAAGGATTACGAGGTTGCCGCGGTGGCAAACTCGGTGCTGAACCGCATGCTCGACCGCAAGGTCGTCGACAGGTCGCAGTTCACGTCGATTTACAAGTCCGCGACCTTTCCGACCACGGGTTACGGCCACGCACACAACCTGCACCCGGAAGTGGCGGCAAAGATCAAGCAGGCCTTTTTCACCTTTGACTGGGAAGGTTCCGATCTGCAAAAGGAATTCAAGAAAGAAGGCATGTTCATCGCCATCAACCACAAGTCGGACTGGGACGTTATTCGTAAGATCGACGCCGCCAACGGCGTAACCTACGACTGCAAGTAATGCCGACGGACCGGAACCGGGCCGCGATAACCTCGCGGCCCGGTTCCAGCTGTCGTAGTTTATCCAGTCTCGAACTGATCGACCGAGCGGCACCATGCTGAGAATCGAAAACCTCGAAAAGTTTTACGCCACCGGCGACCATGCGCTCAAAAGCGTGCACCTGGAAATCCCGAAGGGCCAGGTCATGGCCCTGATCGGCCCGTCCGGTGCCGGTAAAAGCACGCTGATCCGCTGCGTCAACCGGCTGGTCGAACCGTCCTCAGGCCAGATATTTCTCGGTGATATCGACCTCACCAGACTGAAATCGCGCGAGCTGCGCCACGCGCGTACGCGCATGGGCATGATCTTCCAGGAGTACGCGCTGGTGGAACGCCTGAGCGTGATGGAAAACGTACTCTCCGGGCGGCTCGGCTACGTCGGCTTCTGGCGCAGCTTTTTTCGCAAGTTCCCGCAGTCCGATATCGACGAGGCGTTCAACCTGCTCGAGCGCGTCGGCCTCGACCACATGGCCGACAAGCGCGCCGACGAGCTTTCCGGCGGCCAGCGCCAGCGCGTCGGCATTTGCCGCGCGCTGATCCAGAACCCGGACCTGCTGCTGGTCGACGAGCCGACCGCGAGCCTCGACCCGAAAACCTCGCGCCAGATCATGCGCCTGATCTGCGAGCTGTGCGAGGAGCGCCAGCTGGCCGCGATCATCAATATCCACGACGTGCTGCTGGCGCAGATGTTCGCGCGGCGCATCGTCGGCCTGCAGCTCGGCACCATTGTCTACGACGGCCCGCCGGAGGATTTGAATCCCGAGGTCCTGACCCAGATTTACGGCGAGGAAGACTGGGAGGCAACGATAGAGCGGGTCAAGGACGAGGACGAGGAGGCCGACAGCGAACTGCTCGATAACGTCACCAAGCTGAAGCCGGTATCTTGAGCGCGGTCAATCCGACAAGGCGCTGGAAGCGGCCGCCATTCATCCAGAACCCGACGCTGCGCTGGGGTCTCTGGGTCGGCGCGGCGGTTTACCTCGCGCTCGCCTTCGGCACCATGGAAGTCAACTGGGACCGGGTCGCCGAGGGTACCGAGCGCGGTCATCGTTTCATCGCCGCGTTTTTTCCGCCCGATTTCGTTTCGCGCTGGGACTCGATTGAAGAAGGCATCATGGAAAGCCTGTGGATGACGATAACGTCGACCGTGGTCGGCATTATCCTGTCGGTGCCGGTCGGGCTGGGCGCCGCGCGCAACCTGGCCTGGCGCCCGGTTTACCTGTTTTGCCGCGGCATTCTCGCGGTATCGCGCACTTTTCCCGAAATCATTCTTGCGATTTTCTTCGTCAAGCTGTTCGGCTTCGGACCGTTCGCCGGCTTTCTCGCGTTGAGCGTCGGCACCATCGGCTTCTACGGCAAGCTGCTGGCCGAGGATATCGAGGACATGGACCCGGTGCAGGCCGAGGCAATCAAGTCGGTCGGCGCGCGCTGGCTGCAGTGGCTTAATTACGCGGTGCAGCCGCAGGTCATGCCGCGCATGATCGGTCTCGGCATTTACCGTCTCGACATCAATTTCCGCGAGTCCGCGGTGGTCGGCATCGTCGGCGGCGGCGGCATCGGCGCCACCCTGCTAACCGCCTTCGACCGCTATGAATTCGATTCCGCCGCGGCGATCCTGCTGATCATCATCGGCATCGTGATGCTGCTGGAGTACACCTCCGGCTACATCCGCAGGTGGGTGCAGTAATGCCGGTCGTCGAAATTGCCGATAAAAAAATCTGGCAGCGCCGCACCACGCGCATGCAGTTCCTGGTCTGGTTCGGCTGGCTGCTCGGGGTCGCCATTTTCGTCTACTGCTGGCGCCTGATTTCAGACAAGACCATCTGGTTCTTCGTCACCGACGCCCCCAAGCAGGCGGCCGACATGGCCGAACGCATGGTGCCGCCGAAATGGTCTTACATGGAGCAGCTGTGGGTGCCGGTCTGGGACACGATTAATATCGCTACGCTGGGCACGCTGATGGCGATTATTATCGCGGTGCCGATCGCGTTTTGCGCGGCGCGCAACACCACCCCGAGCCGCGCTTTCGTGCGCCCGGTGGCGCTGTTCATCATCGTCTCGTCGCGTTCGATCAACTCGCTGATCTGGGCCCTGATGCTGGTCACGCTGATCGGGCCCGGCGTGCTCGCCGGCGTGATCGCGATCGGCCTGCGCTCGATCGGCTTTTGCGCCAAGCTGCTGTACGAGGCAATCGAGGAAATCGACGAAACCCAGGTCGAGGCCGTTATTGCCACCGGCGCCACGCGCAGCCAGCAGCTCAGCTTCGGTATCGTGCCGCAGATCCTGCCCGCTTTCGCCGGCATTTCGGTGTTTCGCTGGGATATCAATATCCGCGAATCGACCGTGCTCGGACTGGTCGGCGCCGGCGGCATCGGCCTGCAGCTCGACGCGTCGATCTCGACCCTGGCCTGGACCCAGGTCTCGCTGATCCTGCTGGTGATCCTCGGCACCGTCATCGTCAGCGAATGGGTCTCGGCGAAGATACGCCACGCGATTATCTAGTTCGATGCAACGCGAAATCGATCCCGATCTCGAATCCAGCTACAACAACATGGCGCGGCGCCCCGACGCGCCCGAGCTGCTGCAATCCTGGAGCGAGCGCAGCGCCCGTTACCGCGGCGAGGCCGACGCGAGCCTCGATAATGCTTACGGCGCGCACGAACGCGAGCGCATCGACGTTTTCCGCAGCGGTCAAGCGGACGCAGCGCTGCTGGTATACATCCATGGCGGCTATTGGCAGCGCGGCGATAAATCGATCTACAGCTTCATCGCCAGGGACTGGAACGCGGCCGGGGTCGACGTCGCGATCGTCGGTTACCCGCTGTGCCCGCAGGTATCGATGACGCAGCTCAACCAAAGCATCCGCAGCGCGCTGGCCTGGATTTACCTCAACGCCGGCAGCATCGGTGTCGATCGCGACCGAATCAACCTGTCGGGGCATAGCGCGGGCGGGCACCTGACCGCGATGTGCCTGTGCGCAGACTGGCCGCGTATCGACGCGGGGCTGCCCCGAAACCTGGTCAAAACCGCAATGCCGATCAGCGGCCTGTACCAGCTGGCGCCGCTGCTGCCGACCTCGATCAGCGAAGCCCTGAACCTGGCTGAAGACGAGATCGAAGCCCTGAGTCCGGTCAAATTAATCCCGACCTGCACGGCACCGCTGCTGGTCGTCGTCGGCGGTGGCGAAACGCCGGCCTTCTTCGCCCAGGCCGACGGCCTGCTCGAAGCCTGGTCTGCCCCGCAACGATCCATCGAGCGCTACGACGAGCCCGATGTCGATCACTTCGATGTCGTCGCAAGGCTCGCGAGCGCGGACAGCGAATTATTTCGGCGGGTTCACGCACGGCTGGCTTAGCCCTTTTGCAGGCGCTCGCCTGCCGGCCGCTCATGAGCCGGCAGGTCAATCCCCGAGGTAAGCCACCGCTTCTATTTCGACCAGCATGGTTTCCTCCGCCATGGGTGTCTGCACGGTGGTGCGGGCGGGCGGATCGTCGGGAAAATACTCGCTGAACACGGCGTTCATTTTCTGGAAATCCCGCATGTCCTTGAGGTAGACGTTGCACTTGAGGACATCGTCCCAGCCCGCGCCGCCTTCGTTGAGCACGGCCTCGACGTTACTGAGGGTCTGCCGGGTCTGGGCTTCGATATCGCCCACGCCGACGATATTGCCGTCTTTGCCCCAGGCGACCTGGCCCGCGGTGTAGACCAGGTTGCCGCCCCGGGTCCCGGGAGAATAGGGATAACTCGGACGGGGCTGAAAGTTCAATTGTTCCGGCCTGAGGGTCTTTCGGGGCATGACTCATTCTCCATTAGTTATTTTACGATCTACAGCTGATTCTCCCGCTCTCGCAGCTTCGCGTTGGCCGCCGCCAGCCGTGCGACCGGCACGCGCGGGGCGGAGCAGGAGACGTAGTCGAGACCGGCATGATGGCAAAAACGAATCGAGGCGGGATGACCGCCCTGCTCGCCGCAGATACCGATCTCGAGCTCGGGGCGCTCCGCCCGCCCCCGGCTCACGGTCATCTCGATGAGCTGGCCGAGGCCCTGGACGTCGAGCACCTCGAACGGATTGTCCTGCAGTATACCCTGCTCGTTGTACATCGGCAGGAACTTGTTTTCCGCGTCCTCGCGCGAAAACGAGAATACCGCCTGGGTCAGATCGTTGGTGCCGAACGAGAAAAACTCGGCGCTGGCCGCGAGCTGCGACGCCCGCGTGCACGCACGCACGGTTTCGATCATGGTGCCGAACTTGTATTTCAACGGCTGCCCCGACTGCTGCTCCAGCCTCGCCGTGGTGGCGTCGACCGTGCTCCTCACCCGGGCCAGCTCCTGCGAGGTAATAACCTGCGGCACCATGATTTCCGGGGCCACGTCGATGCCCTGCGCGGTACATTCGGCCGCGGCTTCGAGCACCGCCTGGATCTGCATCGCGTAAATCTCGGGATAGGTGAGACCGAGGCGGACGCCGCGATGGCCGAGCATCGGGTTGGTTTCCTCGAGCTCGCGCACCTTTTGCAGCATGCGCTGCTTCTTGGTCAGGGCCTCGTTGATGTGCTCCTCGCTGAGCGCCATCAGCGACTCGGGTAACTCCGATGTATCCGGGATCGAAGCCAGCGCCACCTGGCGCCCGCGGGCGACATCGCGGTAGATTTCGAGGGTTCTGATCTGTTCGACGAGGTCGTTTTCGGTCGGCAGGAATTCATGCATCGGCGGATCCAGCAGCCTGACCGTAACCGGGTACGGCGACATCACCGTGAACAGCTTGATGAAATCGGCGCGCTGAATCGGCAGCAGCTGGTCGAGGGCTGCCTGCCGTTCCTCGCGGTTGTCGGCGAGGATCATGTCGACGACGATGGGCAGGCGGTCGCTGGCGTTGAACATGCGTTCGGTGCGGCACAGGCCGATACCCATGGCGCCGTACTCGCGCGCGCGGCTCGCCGCCTCCGGGGTGTCGGCGTTAGCCATGACCTTGAGCCGCGCGGTCTCGTCGGCCCAGCCGAGCAAGGTCCTGAGATTATCCGAGAAATGCGGCGGCAGGGTCGGTATCGCGCCCAGATATACTTCGCCGGTGGAGCCGTCGAGGGTGATGACATCACCCTCGTGGATGATGTGCTCGCCGACGATAGCCCGGCGCAGGGTCACATCGACGACGATGCCCTCCGCGCCGGCGACGCAGGGCTTGCCCATGCCGCGGGCGACGACGGCGGCATGCGACGTCTTGCCGCCGCGGCTGGTGAGTATGCCTTGCGCCGCGAAAAAGCCGTGGATGTCTTCCGGGCGCGTCTCCTCGCGCACGAGGATTACCTGCTCGCCGCCGTTGCCGAGTTTTTCGGCGAGATCGGCATCGAACACGCATTTACCGGAGGCGCCCCCGGGCGAGGCCGGCAGGCCCGTCGCCACCGGCCGGTCCGTGCTGTCGGGGTCGAGGCGCGGGTGCAGCAACTGCTCGAGCAGCTCGGGATCGATGCGCAACAGGGCCCGCTCCCGGCTGACCAGGTCCTCGGCCACCATGTCGACCGAGGTCTTGACCATGGCCTCGGCGTTCATTTTGCCGTTGCGCGTCTGCAGGCAGTAAAGCGTGCCTTTCTCGATCGTGAACTCGTAATCCTGGACTTCCTGGTAATGGGACTCGAGCTTGTCGCGCAGTTCCACTAGCTGCGCGTACAGCCCGGGCATCTCTGTCTCCATTTGCTGCAGCGGCTTCGGCGTGCGGATGCCGGCAACGACATCCTCGCCCTGCGCATTGGTCAGGTATTCGCCGAACATCTCCCGCTCGCCGGTGCCCGGATTCCGCGTGAAACCGACGCCCGTGGCGCAGTCGTCGCCCATGTTGCCGAAAACCATGGTACAGACGTTGACCGCGGTGCCGTTGGCCATATCGGGCGTGATATTGAATTCGCGGCGGTAGTCGACCGCGCGTTTGCCCATCCAGGAGCGAAATACCGCTTCCACGGCGAGCTGCAGCTGCAGGTAAACGTCCTGCGGAAACTCCGCCCCGGTCTCGCTGCGCACGACGCCGAGGAACTTTTGCGAAATCTCGCGTAAATTACCGGCATCCAGGCCGATATCGGCCCTGACTCCGGCACTTTTTTTGACCGCCTCGAAGTGGACGTCGAATTTATCGTCGTCGATACCGAGGGCCACCTTGCCGAAAAGCTGGATGAAGCGCCGGTAGGCATCGTAGGCGAAACGCTCGTCCCCGGTCTGCTCGATCAATCCGGCCAGCGTATCGTCGTTGAGCCCGAGGTTCAGAATCGTATCCATCATGCCGGGCATCGACATGGCCGAGCCCGAACGTACCGAAACCAGCAGCGGGTTCGGTCCCGCGCCGAAGGTTCTTCCGGTGGCGTCCTCGAGACCGCCGATCTCGTTCCTGACCGCGTCCAGCAGGCCCGGCGGCAGGGCGTTACCGTCGAGGTACTCGAGGCAGGCCTCGGTGGTGATGACGAACCCCGGCGGCACGTTGAGGCCGATCTGGGTCATTTCGCACAGGTTTGCGCCCTTGCCGCCCAGCAGCTTCTTGTTCTGGCCATCGCCTTCGGCAAATGAATATACAAGCTTCGTTTTCATGGACATCGATATCCGTTTATCTGCTATTGATCGATCGCATCGCACTCTAGCAAAGCGGCGTGGATCGCTCTTGCTGCAAGTCAGGTAAATCGCAGAATTCGCCGGCCGGGCGCAAAAGCCGAGGGGTCCAGCCAATTCTGGCCAGGAAAAGTACGCATCCCGGCAGCCGGGCGGTCGGGCTACGCACCATAGTGATGCAAGGATGGCCGGCAGCGGCCGGCGGATCGGGGCGCGAATCGGCTTATAACCGCGTGCGGCCGTTGGCTACCCGATAAAATTGATACACGTCAAATTGGCCAAACTGACGATATGGCAAGGTGACCCACCAGTAACAAAGATATAAAAACCACGAATTTCTGTTAAACGCGCTGAGAACGCGTACAGAAATTTTCGAATAAATCTTCCGGAGATGCGCCAGACCAATGTTCCAGGTTCGCATACACGGGCGCGGCGGCCAGGGGGTAGTGACGGCAGCCGAGATGCTGTCGATCGCGGCCTTCGAGGAAGGCAAGCACGCGCAGGCGATTCCGAGTTTCGGCTCGGAGCGCATGGGCGCGCCGGTGGTGGCTTACGTGCGCATCGACGACGACCCGATCGAAATTACCGAACCGGTACTGCATCCCGATTTGCTGATCGTCCAGGACCCGACCCTGTTTCACGCGGTCGACCTGTTCAACGGGCTCGCCGACGATGGTTTCCTGCTGATCAACACCGCCCGCGCCCTGCCCGATCTGCACATCGACGCGGCGCTGACGCGCCTGCCCGATCATCACGTTTACACGGTTGCGGCCACCGAGCTCGCGGTGCGGCACCTGGGGCGCGCGACACCGAACACGGCACTACTGGGGGCGTTGACGGCATTATCCGGCGTGTTGCAGCTGGATTCCGTCATCACCGCGATCAATGACAAGTTTTCCGGTGACATTGCCGCGCGCAACGTTACCGTGGCGCGCGCCGCGCACGACGCGGCGCACGCGGACTGAAACGGGAGCAGGCAGATGCTGCAGCAAATAGAGGGTTCGGCGGCGGTGGCGCAGGCGGTCGCGGCATGCCGCCCGGAGGTCATCGCCGCGTATCCGATTACGCCGCAGACGCACATCGTCGAGGGTCTCGGCGACATGGTCAAGCGCGGTCTCGTCGGCAACTGCGAGTTTCTCAACGTCGAATCCGAGTTCGGCGCGATGAGCGTCTGCATCGGTTCCTCCGCGACCGGGGCGCGCACCTATACCGCGACCTCGAGCCAGGGCATGCTGTTCATGATGGAAGCGGTCTACAACGCGTCGGGCATGGGCCTGCCGATCGTCATGACCGTGGGTAACCGCGCCATCGGCCCGCCGATCAATATCTGGAACGACTGGAGCGACTCGATGGCGGCGCGCGACGCGGCCTGGATCCAGCTGTTCGTCGAGGACAACCAGCAGGCCGCCGACGTTCACGTACAGGCCTTCCGGCTGGCCGAGGCGGCGAGCCTGCCGGTGATGGTGTGCATGGACGGCTTTATCCTGACGCATGCCTATACCCGCGTCGACGTACCGGAGCAGGCCGAGGTCGATCGCTTCCTGCCGCGCTTCGAGCCGCGCCAGGTGCTCGATCCCGCGGCGCCGATTACGATGGGCGCGATGGTCGGGCCGGAAGCCTTCGCCGAGGTACGTTTTCTCGCGCATTACAAGCAGCTCGAGGCGCTCGACCTGATCCCGGCGCAGGCCGCCGAGTTCAGGGACATCTTCGGCCGCGATTCCGGCGGCCTGCTCAAATCCTTCGACGCCGAGGGCAAGGATACGGTCGTGGTGACCATGGGCTCCGTGGTCGGCACGCTGAAGTCGGTGCTGAACGAGATGCGCGCCGGCGGCGACTCGATCGGCCTGCTGTCGATACGCAGCTATCGCCCGTTCCCGAAACAGCAGCTATGCGACGCGCTGGCCGGGGCGAAACGGGTCATCGTATTCGAGAAAAGCCTCGCGGTCGGCATCGGCGGAATTCTCGCCGCCGACGTGCGCATGGCGCTGGCCAACCTGGCGATCCCGGTCTACTCGGTCATCGGCGGTCTCGGCGGGCGCCCGATCACCAGCGCCAACCTGCGGCGCATGCTCGACAAGGGCGTGCGCGACGAACTCGAGGAACCGCATTTTCACGATCTCGACGTCGGCGTGGTGCGCCGCGAGCTCGAGCGGCTGCGCGACATTCAGCGCCCCGGCCCGAGCGCGGAGAGCATACTGCTCGACATCGCCGGCGCCCAGGGCGCCGGCAGGAGTTCATCATGAAGCGTCCTTCCGATTCGGAACAGCGGGTCAAGTTTTACCAGACCGGCACCTTCACCGTCGGCAACCGCCTGCTGAACGAGGCGCAACGCACGGTACAGGCCAGCGTCGAGCGCGCCAACTCGCTGGACTCGGGACACCGCGCCTGCCAGGGCTGCGGCGAGGCGCTGGGCGCGCGCTACGTGGTCGACGCGGCCCTGCGCGCCGCCGAGGGCAAGCTGGTGGCCGCCAACGCGACCGGCTGTCTCGAGGTGTTCACCACGCCCTACCCGGAATCGGCCTGGCGCCTGCCGTGGATTCATTCGCTGTTCGGTAACGCGCCCGCGGTCGGCGCCGGTATCGCCGCCGCGCTGCGCGCCCGCGGCGACACGGACGTGCGCGTGATCGCGCAGGGCGGCGACGGCGGCACCACCGATATCGGCATGGGCTGCCTGTCGGGCATGTTCGACCGCAACGACGACGTGTTCTACGTTTGCTACAACAACCAGGCCTATATGAATACCGGCGTGCAGCGCTCGAGCCAGACGCCGCCCGCGGCGCGCACCGCCACCACCATGCCGGTCGGCCCCGAGCCCGGCAACGCCTTCAACACCGGCAAGAGCGTGCCGCTCATCGCGATGGCGCACCGCATTCCCTACGTCGCGACCGCGTCGGTGCACGATCTGCACGATCTCGAGCGCAAGGTCAC
>JAAUYE010063949.1_pt1 | contig 10426 bp, 9 predicted proteins | sample 7278081 | NCBI WGS metagenome assembly JAAUYE01 (sample SAMN14350131, study PRJNA611818) | marine sediment metagenome | isolation source: surface marine sediment (0.6m) | place: French Polynesia: Moorea | collected 2018-08
GACCGGACCGGGCGCCACGGCATTGACGCGGACGCCGGCATCCGCGAGTTCGAGCGCCATTGCCCGGACGAGCCCGTTGATGCCTGCCTTGGACGCGGCGTAGGCGGCGGCAGCAGGGTGGCCGACCTCGCCGATCTGGCTCGACACGAGGACGATTGTGCCGCGGCCGGCGCGACGCATGGCGGCAGCAGCGGCCTGCGCGACGACGAAATTGCCACGCAGGTTGACGTCGAGCACGGCATTCCAGTCGTCGACAGTCGTGTCGAGCGCGGTCCTGCGCAGGAAGATACCGGCGCACGCAGCGAGCCCGTCTACCGCGCCGCCGAGCGAGTCGATTGCGGCTGTCGCAGCCGCAGCCGTCGCGGCGGGGTCAGCCAGGTCAGCGACGAAGCGGGCGTCCGGATCGACTGCTCCGTCGAGACTGGCGGAGTCTTCCCTGACGATGACACGAAGCTCGGCGCCGCCGGCTGAAGCAGCGCGGACGAACGCAAGACCGATGCCGGAATCGCCGCCCGTCACGAGGAGCTTCCTGCCTGCGAGCGAGGTCACGATTCCTGCGGCCCGATGCCGGAGGCTTCGTTATAGCCGCCCTGGCCCGACAGTTCTGCCCAGGTCCGGAACTCCGGTGACGCCTCGACGCGTCCCGACAGGACGACCTTCCGCCAGACATCCGCGGCCTCGACGAAGTTCGGGACACCGCCGGGGAACATCGTCAGCGAAAGCGCCTCGGCAAGGCCGGTCTCATCAACCCCGTCCGCGTAGGCGGCAACAAGTTGCCATTCGAGCCCGGTCCAGTCGCCGAGCGTCGTGTAGACCGCGGCCGCGGCCATGTGGGCGAGGCTCGTGTCGGATCCGTCGGCGGCACGCCTGAAGGCGTCGACGTACGCGGCAAACGGGTCGAGCCCCTCGAGATGTTCGAGCCAGTGCTCGTCGACGAATCGATGCGCCGAGCCGCCCATCGCCAGCGCCGTGATCCGGAGGATGCTTTCGAACTCTGCCGTCGTGCCGCCCGCGTCGAGGTAGCGCGGGATGTGATGCGTGCCGATCGCTTCCTTGGAGGCAATCAGGATGGTCATCCACACGTATTCGTGACCGTGCTTCGTCAGCACACGGTCCTTCAAGGTGAGCTCCGTGTACAGCGCGTCGTAGGCATCGAGCAGTGCCGGCATCGACACGGCCATCAGGCCGTGGTGCGGCAACAGGTAGCCCCGTTTCCGGCGGATCTCGTTCAGGTAATCGGCGAGTTCGGATGACATCGGCAGGCACCGGAGTGAAGCGAACGGGAGGGATGTTATACGCTACGGGACCGACGACGAACAGGGCAGACAACCATGGCGAACGGCGATCTCGAAGGCCAGGTCATCCTTATCACCGGCGGCGCACGTGGCATCGGGGCCGCTGCCGGCATCAAGCTTGCGGCGCGCGGCGCAGAGGTACACCTCGCCGACGTGCTGGATTGCGCAGCCGCGGTTGCGGCCATCGAGGGGCGCGGCGGGACCGCGACAGGACATGCCCTGGACATCACGGACAAACCGGCCTGCATTGCGCTGGCCGACTCGATCGTGACCGGGAGCGGACGCCTCGACGCGATCGTCTGCAACGCCGGCGTCTGCCCGCCAGGCAAGCCGGTTGCCGAGACCGTGGACGACGAAGCCCGGTGGGAACGCGTGATCGACATCAACATCCATGGCACGCAGAACTCGATCGCCGCCGTGTGGCCGCACATGGCGCTGCAGGGCCGCGGCCGCGTCGTTATCGTGAGCTCGATGGCGTTTTACCAGGGCGGCCTCATCGTCGGCACGGAGTATTCCGCATCCAAGGCGGCGCACATCGGAATGACCCGCCACCTGGCCAGGAACGGCGGCCCGCTTGGCATCATCGTCAACGCCGTTGCCCCGGGTGTCATCGAGACGGACATGACGAAGAACTTCAGCAAGCCGGATCTCGACACGATTCCGCTGCGGCGGCTGGGCACGGCCGAGGACGTCGCCGGACCGATCAGCTTCCTGTGTGGACCGGAGTCCGCTTACATGACCGGTACGGTGCTGAACGTGACGGGCGGAATTATTCTGGCGGATTGAATTCCGGGGACAGTTTACTTATCTCGTTCCGAGAATTCGGGAAAGAGATAAGTAAACTGTCCCCGGAATTGCCTAGTCTGGTGCGCTGCGGAAGCGGACGCCGATGCCGACGATGAAGGTGTCTTCGTCGTAGGGCTCGGCACCGAGCGAGAGCAGCAGCGGGACGGCATCCGGCGTGACGCCATTGAGCTGCCAGTCCGCGGTCTCGAACTGCATGTAGCGGGCGCTGAACGTCAGGTCCAGCGTGTCCGAGCGGCGGTAGACGAGCTCGAGATTGGCGTGGTTCAGGTCCGTTTCGAGGTCGGGGAACTGGTCGGCCGGTCGGAATGCGGAATCGATCCTGATCTTGGATTCGCCGCTCGTCGTCATGAAGCTGAGCTTCAGGTCGAGCTTGTCCGCAATCTCATTGACGACGATACCGCCGCCGAAGGACGTGAAGTCGTCTTCGTTGTCAGCCTCCCAGTCGGGCTGCCCGAAGAGCTCGCTGCCGAACTGCCGGGATTCGAGCGACTCGATACCAGCGCTCAGGTAGAGCGACGCCTTGGGCGATATGAACCAGCTCAGGTCACCCGTGTAGCTGAGTTCTTCGCCGCTACGGAGCCCCAGCTCGGACTTCTTGTAGTCATCATCGGCGTACAGGGCCGTGACGGCCAGGGCGATCGGTGCCTCCAGCGGCGACCATGAAGCCCGCAACTCGGCGAACTCGCGGAAGCGATACGCCATGTTGTACTTGCGCATGAGGGGGTTCTGGCCCGCGGCGATACTGACCGCCTCGTCGTATTCGCCGGTATCCAGGCTACGCTTGGCCGTCCCGAGCCGGCCATCCAGCTCGACTGTAGACGCCGGGCGCCAGCGAAGCCGGCCGTAGCTCGTGCTTTCCTCCTGGTTCCTGACTTCCTGGAAGTCCCGGTCCAGCTCGCGATACTCGTAGCCGCCCGATACCCGCAGGTTGTCCAGGAGGTCGTAGTCGCCCACGATCTCGATGCGGCTGCGTTCGTAGCTGTACGGGATGTTCTGCTCGAGCTCGCCGCTCACGAAGCTGTCCACGATGACGCGGTTGTAGGTCTCGATCGGCGTCGTGTTATCGCGTTCGTCGTAGCGGTAGTTGAACCGCACCCGGGCCTTCCTGAACGGCCGCGAGTTGATGGAGAACACGGCGTTGGTCGTATCGACGCTGCCGCCCAGCGAGGTCCGCGGCAGCGGATCGGTCGCAAGGTTCGGGTTGGTCGTGTAGGGCAGGAAGCCCGCCGTCTGTTCGATCTCGCCAACGGCAATGCTGGCGCTCATCACGGTGCGCCACGCCGGGAACGAGTAACCACCCGAGAGCCTCAGCTGCTGGAACTCGTTGTCCGGCGCCTGCGCCAGCGCGGGCGTCTCCGCGCCGACGCCGGTCTCGAACGGGTGATCCCAGGTCAGCGCCTGGAACTCGTTCTGGAAATCCGACAGGTAGAAGCTCAGGTCCAGGAACGCCATGCTGCCGCCGTAGCGAACGCCGAACTCGACCTCGTCGGTGACGTAATCGAATGGTGCCGCCAGCTGGGTCGCGTTCGTGTAGGACGCGCCGCCCGCGATCCTGACCCCGTCGCTCTCGCGGCGCCGGTAGTCGGCCCGGATGCCGAGGTTCCGCGTCGCGTTGAAGAAGCCGCCGAGTTCGAGCGTCTGCCGGTCGCTCTCGATCCCCTGCGGCACGAGGCTCGAATCGAGCGCCGTGAAACCGGAGGTCAGTGGCGCTCGCACCCAGTCTGCCGGCAGGTCCAGCGTCGCGTTGCCGACATCGGTGTGCACTGTCGAGGTCGTAATGAAGCGGCGGTAGGGGAGTTCGCTCCAGCCGAACGAGTAGCCGTAGCGACCTTGCTGGCCGCCGTCGAGCGTCACGACGCGGGAGTCGAGGCCGAGATCTTCGATGTACCACTCGACCTGTTGCGAATCGCTCTTGTACGAGCCGTCACCGTCGACATTGGCGTAGGCGCCGGATTCGTCGTAGCCGGTCGCGTTGCCGAAGTAGGCCGAATCGTCGCTGACTCCGGTGGCGCCAACATCGTAGTCGCCGCGATAGCCGTCCTCGAAAGGACAGTACTCGCACTTCCAGTTACTCGTATCGACGTTCTGCGCGAAGGCGGCCGGCGAGACCGCGAGCATGACGGCAAGTGAAACAGGCAGTCGCTTCATGACGATCACCGCATCAGTTTCGAGCCCGACGGGTGATTCGACCCGTGGACCTGGGTATGGCAATTCAGACAGCTCTGGCCGAGCAGGTACTGCGACGGCATCCCGTCAGGCAGACCGCTCGTGTCGTAGGCAACGCTGGGGTGCCCGGCCTGCGAGTGACAGCTCTGGCACAGGAGCGGCGCGCGCCGGGTCAGCATGCCCGGGTGCGTGGAGCCGTGCGGGGCGTGACAGAGTCCGCAGTCCTCGGTGGCGGGTGCATGTTCCCAGAGGTGCGGGCCGCGCTTCTCGGCGTGGCACTGGTAGCAGGTGTCATTGATCGTGAGCTGCTGGAAGCCGGCGCCGGTATCGTCGCCGTGCGGGCTGTGGCAGCTAGTGCAATCCATCTTGCCCTGGCTCACCGGGTGTGCGAAGGCCTTCTGCGTCTCGGTGCGCACCTGCTGGTGGCAGTCGTAGCAGACCGCGGGCTGGGTGCTGGTCCGCAAGACGGGGTCATGCGCTTCGTGGACGCTGTGGCAGGATCCGCACGCCACCTCGTCGACCGGGTGCGAACCGCTGTGCCAGCCGAAGCCCACGCTCGAGTCGTGGCACTCGAGGCACATCCCGTTCTGCGTCTCGACCGGCGTCGGGTCGTCGGCCGCAAAGGTAATGACCGGCGTGCGCTCCTGGCCGGAGGGTGGACGCTTCATGTGGTTGCCGCCAGGGCCGTGGCAGGCCTCGCACTGCAGCTGCCCCTGCCCGAACGGGCTCGACGGATCTGTGGGGACACCGTGCTTCGTCCTGAAGATCGGCAGGACCGTCTCGTCCTCGTGACACATCAGGCAGCTGTCGGCACCTTCGTCGCTGTAGGGCGCCGGCTCCTGCCCCGTTGCGGTAAGCAGCGGGGCGAGGAGCAGGGCCGTTAGCGTTACCCTGGCCAGGTTTCGCATGTTGCGCTCTCTGGCCTAGTTGCTCGGCGGGTTGTTGAACTCGTCGAACTTCGCGACGCCGTGCACGTCCTTGACGTCTGCGGAGCGTCCCGGGCCGTGGCAGAGTTCGCAGGTTTCGACGCCCGCGGACTGCATAACGCCGTCGTCGGTCTTGCCGGCCGCGAAGTCACCGCCGTTCTGGATCATGTGCTCCGCGGCGATAGACGAGGTATGGCAGGACGAGCAGACCGAGGTGTTCGGCGAGATCGCGACGTCGTCCGTGAGCGTCGAACGATCCGGACCCGCATCGACCGTGGTCGCCGGAACTGCCGCCGGGTCTACCGGGTAGTACGTGTTCGGCAGGTGGCAACCTTCGCAGTTGTTAAGCTGGCCGGGGTAGACGACGTCGAAGTACGGATGTGCCGTATTCCGGTAGCCGCATACGCCGATCGTGCCCGCGTGGATCGAGTGCACCATGCGCTTGAAGTCGATGGTTTCGTCGTCGGTGCCGAGCTCGGCCACGCACTCGGAAGGCGGATCGGTTACGGCGCGCCGGCGGATGTCGGTCGCGTTCGGGTTGTGGCAGGTCGAGCACAGCTCGGTGTTGCCGCTCCGGTTGTCGCCGTGCAGTGCCAGGTTCTTGTGGCAGTCGTTGCAGTTCGAGATATCGACGATATTGCGACGGTCTACCGGCGAGGCATCCGTGACGGCAAAGGTCAGCACGTCGGTCTCTACCGGCACCTCGTCGAGCGAGCCGTCGATATCGACGGCGGCGCGGCCTTCGAGGGCTGCATAACCCGAGCCCGTGAAGCCGGTCGGGATGGCGTCATCGGCCGCCTTCGTGAACGTGTTCGTGCCGTCGTTCGTGGCGCCGGTCTGGAAGTTGATCACGATCGGCTGGAACGGTGCACCGGCGGTCGGTGAACGCGCGAGCGTGTCGTTCGGGTCGATGTTACCGAGCGCCGCGGTCGTCCAGGAGATGTCCATGCGCAGCCGTGAGCCACCCGTCTGGAACGGTCCGGTCGGGTCGTTGATGTCGTAGGCCGTGCTGGCCGGGTCCGTCGCGTAGTTCGGGTCCGTCGGATCCAGGACGCGAATCGTCGCGACCGGGAATTCGCCCGGCGCCGTGCTCGTGACGCTGACGACTTCGTACTCGAAGGCTTCGGCCGCGATCTGCTCGGCAATCTCGTGCGCTTTCGCCGTCTGCACGTCACCGTTATTGATGGTCGCATCCGGGCCGTGGCAGTCGAGGCACTGGGTATCGTCGACGAAGGTAATGCCGCCGGGGTGGCCGCCATTGGCCCAGTCGATGTCATCGTGGCAGGCGCCGCAGGAGGCACGGTTCGCCACGAGACGCCAGTTGCTGGCTTCAGGCGTATTCGCATCGGATTCGTCGTGGCAGGTCTGGCAATTGCGCGAGTCCTGGGTGAACACGATGTCAGAGTAGTCGTGCAGGGTATTGCGGAACCCGAAAATGAAGTAGCCGTTCGCCAGGTTCTCGCCGTGGTGGATCTTGTGAATCATCTGCTTCATGTCGACCGTGCCGCCCCAGGGCTCGGCGACCGTGTCGCCGTCGATCGAGGACGGGTTGTGGCAGGTCACGCAGTAGGCGATGTCCGTGCGCGGACCACCGTGGAATTCGAGGCGGTCGTGGCAGGCGAAGCAGGTGTTGTTGTCGACGATTTCGCGGGACACCGTCGAGGTGCTGCCGTCCGGCACGAAGTCGATGATGCCGTTCGAGGAGATCGGCGCCTGGCCGCGAATCTCGATACCGATACGGTGCGGCAGGCCTTCGTTATAGGTCGGGCCGCCGGAGTAATCCGTCAGGGCCTGGGCAAACGTATACGTATAGGTACCGTCACCGTTGTCGGTAAAGGTCCCTGCCGTGGCGTTCTCGGTCGTGGCCTGTGCGTCTGTGATGCCCGCGCTGTCGCGGGTGGGGTAGGCCTGCCACTCGCTCGAGCCGCCGTTGACCCCTGGCGAGAGCTGGGAAATGACGAAGCTCATCGAGCCTGCCGGCAGGTCCTTCAGCCCCTGCGTCAGGTCGTTGGTCAGCGTGATCTGGATCGTTGGTGCGCCGCCGCCGGCTGGCACCGCGACGCTCGTGATCTCGATGTTGATGAAATCGGCGCTGTCTGCCGGAACTGCACCCGCCGGCCCCGGCGGTCCTTGTTCGCCTTGTTCACCCTGCGGTCCTTCAGGACCCTGCGCGCCGGGCGCGCCGTCGTCGCCTTCGCATCCCCAGATGAACAGTGTTGCAAAAAACAGAAAACCAAGTCGAGCTAGTGCGTGGCCCCGATCCATCTTGCTGTCTCCCCAGACTGGTTGTTGGTAATCCCGGCACCCGGTAAAGCGCAGAGCGCCGGGTCTTTCGACTCGTATGCGAAGTCTCGCAAAACGGTCAAGTTTTTCTCATTGGGTGAATTACCTATGCCCCTCCCCAGAAGCCCTGCTAGTCTCCTAAAAAAGACAAGTGACTGTAAAGTCCATTAGATAATTAGCATTTGCTAATCCTCTCCTGTTTACTGTCAGCGATCACCAGCGAAACCATGCCTGCAAGAATTGTTAACGCCGAGATCGATTCCGGCGACACCCGCCAGACATCCCTGGAAGCGCTTTTCACCGCGATCGATGCAAAGGATGCGGCGGCCTTCGCCGACTTCCTGACCGAGGATGCGAGCTTTCGCTTCGGGTCCGCCCCGGCCGCGAAGGGGCGCCAGGCGATCATCGAGGCGGTGACCGGCTTCTTCGATTCACTCGCCGGTCTGAGTCACGTGCTCACCGCCGTGGCAACCCGGGGCGACACGCTGTTCTGCGAGGGTGAGACGACATACACTCGCCACGACGGCAAAGCGGTGGTCGTTCCATTCGCGGACGTCTTCGATTACGAGGGCGACAAGATCGCCGACTACCGGATATACGCGGATCTCGCGCCGCTGTTTGCTGAAGAATAAACGTTACGTTACGGCAACGGGGAGAACGCCATGACGGAAGAAAATGGCAACGACACGAAGAAAGGCATCTGGGCGCAGCCGGGCAAGAAATGGCTTCTCGGCATTCCGCTGGGCGGCTTCATCGCGTTCGGCCTCGGCGCTGTCGCACTCGGCACGACGAACTACATCATGCACGAGACGAGCACGACCGAGTTTTGCTACAGCTGCCATTCGCACGAGCAGTTCATCAAGCCGGAATACGAAGCGTCGAGCCACTTCAAGAACGTCTCCGGTGTGCAGGCCAGCTGCGCTGACTGCCATTTGCCGCACGACAACTGGTTTGCGCTGACCTGGACCAAGGCCGTCGTCTCGCTCGACATCATCCCGGAGATGATGGGCAAGATTTCCACCGCCGAGAAATACGAGGCGCATCGGGCCGAGATGGCGGAATCGGTCTGGCGGCAATTCAAGGCGAATGACTCGAAGTTCTGCCGCAGCTGCCACACCCGCGAGGCCATGGACTTCGAGAACCAGCCGAAGATGGCGGCGCGATCACACCAGCGCGCGGCCGAGAACGGTGAGACCTGCATCGAGTGCCATCTCGGCATCGTCCACGAACTGCCGGAGAACGCCTACGACATCCTCGACGAGGTCGTTGCGGACTTCGAATGAGGCGGTGGCCGGGACGGATCGCGTCCCGGCACGGCGATCAGCTCGATAGGTCGAGCAGTGCGCGCAGCAGGTCCTTGCGGCTGACCTGGCCGACGAGAACGTTGTTCTCGGTGACCGGGTAGCGGCGGAAACCAGAGCCGATAAACATCTGCGTCAGGTCGAAGATGCTCAGGTTGGCATCCACGGTTTCGACGTCCGTCGTCATCAGCTCCGACACCGGGCCGCCCGGGTGGGCGTTGTAGCCGGCCTCCAGCACGACTTTCAGGCAGTCGAACTCGGAGAGCATGCCGACCAGCTCGCCGTGGTTGTTGACCACGGGCGCGCCCGTGATGCGGTTGTCGACGAGGATCTGGACTGCATCCATGATGTCGGTGTCCGGCGTAAACGTGATCAGCCTGCCCGACATGTAGTCGCGGACCTTCGCGGATTTGTGTGGCATTGGCGCTCCCCCCTTGCTCGTTATCTGTTACTACTGCGCCTTCTTGCAGCTGCCCTGGTTGCTGCACAGCTCGCAGCCCTTGCCATTGACGCCGCCGCAGCTGCCCTTGATGGGCTGCCGGCCCGCCATGACGCCGACGGCCATGCCGCCGATCACCAGGCCGAATATGGCAAAGCTCAGGATTGCCGTAAGCAATACGTCCATCGTGTTATCCACCAAAGTCGTCGAGCATGATGTGGTCGCGCGTGACGCCGAGGTTGTCGAGCATCGTGATGACGGCCGAGTTCATCATCGGCGGCCCGCAGATATAGTACTCGCAATCCTCGGGCGCTTCGTGCTTGGACAGGTAGTTGTCGAGCAGCACCTGGTGAATGAAGCCCGTGTAGCCGGTCCAGTTGTCTTCGTCGTCGGGCTCCGACAGTGCGAGGTGCCAGTCGAAGTTGTCGTTGGCGCGCTCGAGTTCGTCGAACTCCTCGTTATAGAACGACTCACGCAGTGAACGTGCGCCGTACCAGAAGCTCATCTTGCGGTTCGAGTGGATGCGCTTCAACTGGTCGAAGATGTGCGAGCGCATGGGCGCCATGCCGGCGCCGCCACCGATAAAGACCATTTCGTTGTCGGTGTCCTTGGCGAAGAACTCGCCGAAGGGACCCGAGATCGTCGCCTTGTCCCCCGGCTTCAGGCCGAAGATGTACGACGACAGTATGCCCGGCGGTATCTTGTCGCTGGCGCCGGGCGGCGGCGTGGCGATACGGACGTTCAGCTTGATCAGGCCCTTCTCCAGCGGGAAGTTCGCCATCGAGTACGCGCGATAGGTTCCTTCCTTGACGTCCGACTCGTAGCGCCAGAGGTTGTAGCGGTTCCACTCGTCGCGGAATTCCTCGTCGATGTCGAAGTCCTCGTACTTCAGGTGGTGCGGCGGGCACTCGATCTGGATGTAGCCGCCAGCCTGGAAGTCCATTTCCTCGCCTTCCGGCAGCTTCAGCACGAGCTCCTTGATGAAGCTCGCGACGTTGCCGTTGGAGACGACCGTGCACTCGTACTTCTTCACGCCGAACACTTCGTCCGGCACGTGGATCTTCATGTCCTGCTTGACGGCGACCTGGCAGGACAGGCGCTCGTGATCGGCCGCCTCGCGCTTGCTGATGAGCGAGGTCTCAGTCGGCAGGATCGCGCCGCCGCCTTCGAGGACCTGCACCCGGCACTGGCCGCAGGTGCCGCCGCCGC
>JAAUYE010006144.1_pt1 | contig 10412 bp, 8 predicted proteins | sample 7278081 | NCBI WGS metagenome assembly JAAUYE01 (sample SAMN14350131, study PRJNA611818) | marine sediment metagenome | isolation source: surface marine sediment (0.6m) | place: French Polynesia: Moorea | collected 2018-08
AGGCCTTCTTCGACGAGCCCAAGGGCGACGAGCTCGCCATCCGGATTCCGGGCCGGGAGTGGTTGGACGTGAGCCAGATCAACCCCCATCACACCAAGCTGGCTACGAAGCTCGGGGACTGCCTGATGAAGCGCTCGTCGGTCGAGGACGCAGATGGCGACGGCATCGACGACCTGGAGCTCGTCGTCGATACCTCATGCCTGGAGCAAGGGGGGCCGGGTGTCTTGACCGGTTTCCTCGAAGAGCGGTACGGCAACGTCTCCTTTCGCGGCTGCTGAGATCGTGCCGTCGCGGGGCTCGAGCTTCTCCCGGGTCCTGGTTCGTTCATGTTGAGTCGTTCTCCGACTCCCGGCTCCTCCGGGCGCTACCTCGAACTGGAGGACCTCACCTTCCGCTCCGTCCTCACAACGCCGGGCTCGAAGATCGGGAGGCGACTTGTCACAACTTGACTCGGAACGCTCTTCGAGTTCGGAGCCGCTCGCTGGCTCCGAATGACGCGAGCATTCCGTCGATCCCTTCCGAACGGCAAGACCCTGATTCGCCGCTTGGGCTCGTGGCGACACGGCGGGCAACGCGAGCGTCGCGTTTCTTTCGCCCGGGTTCGACTCCCGTTGGGGACGCCAACTTCGCGATTGGATCCAGGCACTTCGACGCCGCTGATCGGCGTGCACCCAAGGTGCACACAAGATCGGCGTCCTGGAGATGAACGGCTGCGCCCGCTGCGGAATGCGGTTCATCGCCGTCGCCGATCCCTGTCCGGGGGCGGGCGCGGGGCCAGCCCATCGCGAATGCGCTGCGAGAAGTCTGCCGCCCTCCCGGCTGCCTGGCCGCGCTCGTTGATGTAGCTCCGCGACCGCAGTTCCGGGAACGGCATGTTCGTGTCGACCACGCCGCGCATGTAGAGGAGCTCGGGGCCCTTCCCGTTTACGAGGACCCGCCAGTTCAGCGCACGCGCCATGCCGATCTGCTGCGCGTGGAAGCGGATCGTGGTGGTGCAGTTGTGATCGAAGGCGTTGTACCAGCGGGGCGAACGGGCAATCCGGTTCACCTCCTCGACGTACGCCAGCAGGAGGGCACGCGAATCGCCCGGGGACCAGTTGACCCGATAGAGGTAGCCCTCGTCGCCGCGGAGGTTCGTCCGGAGACGAACCACGTCGCGCTCGTCCGCCACCACGTAATAGAGCTCGAACTGGCGGAAGAAGCCCCGCACGGCCGAGTACTCCTCGCCGACCTCCTTGCGGGTCTCGATGGAGATGGCCAGTGGGGGGCCGTCCTCGAACACCCAGCTCACGATCGTGTGGGCGATCCACGGGGAGCCCCAGTAGAAGAAGTACAGGTCCATGCCGACGAGCCGAGAGAGATCGTAGGTGCGCGTCTCCCAGCGCGGCGTGTAGTCGTCGGCGGAGCGGTAGTCGAAATTCCGGAGGTTCTGGATGGTGAGCCGGTCGCCGTCGATGGTGGCCGTGGCCGGCCGTTCGACGTCGTTCTGCCACTCGCGGTCGTTGCTGGGCGCGAGCGAGAACCACCAGCCCAGGACGACCGCGAACAGGACCCCGTAGCCGGCCAGCCCGCGCCACCGCGGGCGAACGGCCCCGAGAAGCGAGAGGGAAGCGAGCGCGAAGCCCGCCGCGAGCGCGCCCGCGAGGGGCCGCGAGGACGGCCCGTCGAACCACAGCGCGGCGGCGCCCCAGGCGATGGTGGCGAGCAGGAGCAGCCCGAGGGCCGCCAGGCCGAGCCCGCGCAGCAGGCGTCGCATCACGTCCGTCGGACCCTCGGCCCGCCGTCAGTACCCCGTGTACTCCGGATCGTACCCCGGGTCCTCCGACTCGCTGATCCTCCTTCCGATTCCGATGCCGACGACGCCGCCCACGAGCGCCGCAGCGGCCTTCTCCTCGTCGCTCGTGTAGGCAGCGTCCAGGTCGTCGGCATCGATGTCGACGTCTCGATCGACGTTCACGTCGCGGCCCCCGGCCCGGCGACCGGGCTCTCCGCCCCGGCGACCACGCTCTCCGCCGCGCCGGCGAGCATCTCGCTCACCGCCCCTCGAGAAGCCCCCGCGGCTCTTGGCGCGGGAGCCGCCCCGGCCTCCGCCCCGCCTCGCTCGCTCCTTGCGGGCGAGCTGGATCCCTTCGTCGCCCAGCTCGATGCGGAGCGCCTGCTCGAGCGCCTCCAGGGCCAGGCCATCGGAGGGAATCCCCGTCTCCGAGACCGTCGGCGCTCCGACGCGGGCGGCTCGCTCCGGAGCGTCCAGCGACGGCGCCGCGAGCGCCCCGCCGGCGACGAGCACCAGGGCCAGTGTCCAGATCGGCGTACGCATCAGTCCTCTCCCTTCAGCTCGTAGTCCTCGCGGATCTCTTCCCAGCGCTTCAGCAGCGCCGGACAGTCGAGCTTGCCCTTCGGCTCTCTCGAGCCGGCGCCGAGCGCGGTGGCGTAGGTGAACCCGAGGTCCGTCCCGACATCTTGGAGGATGAGGTCGAAGAGGTGGTGGGCCTCATCCTTGAAGCTTTCGCGCTTCTTCACATCCGTGCAGGCGAAGGCCTCGCCGATGCTCAGGCCCAGCCGGCGGACCCTGCGCTCCATGGCCTCATCTTCCGCGTCCCGTGCCGTAGCGACGGAAGAAGCCGCGACGACGACGCCGATCACCACGGCGGAGATGGTCTTGATCAAGGTGCAGTCCTCCATGCTTCCGCCGGAACCCCGGCGCCGTTTCGCGGAACGGTCGATGCAACCCATGTGCCTCTCGCGCCTCGCCGCGACGTGCGTCGGAGGGCTCGGTCGCCGTTGGGACTGAGGCAGCGCGGGCGCATGCGTGGCCCAACGCTACACCCCCCTGCAGCAGTTTTCCACGGCTGGGCAGTTTCAAGCGCTGGCAATGCCACTAGAGTCTCGCGACACAAGAAGGAGGTCCATCGTGGGAGGCTTCAGGCCCGGCTTCGATCGTGGCATCGTCGTTCTGCTGCTGATCCTGGCGGGGTGCGCCGGGGCACGCGTGATGATGCCCACCCCCAACGTCCACCTCGACGCGGAGCGCGACTTCTACGCCGGGCTCCACCGGGAGCTCGAGAGCACGGAGGTGCCGCTCTTCTACGTCACCGACCGCGCGCCGGAGGAAGACGGGGACGGGAAGCTGCGGTACGGCCACGGGCGCTCGGCCTCGGTCGCCTTCGGCTCGGCCGTCGTGGACCTCGGCGTGGACCTCACCTGGCAAGACCTGATGGCGGCGAGCCGGGTACAGCGACGGCTCAAGCCAGTGAAGCTCGAGCTGCGCGAGGTGACGGAGATCGTCCGCGGACCCAAGCTCCCGCTGCCCTTCAAGGAGGTCGATGGCCGCATCGTCGAAGAGCCGAGCCTGGCGGCGCAGCGGGCTGCGTCCAGGGAGGCCTTCCGCCGCGTGCTCGTGCGGCAGCTCGGCCTCACGCCACGCAAGGAGGTGTTCCTATTCGTGCACGGCTACCACAACAGCTTCGCCGACGCCGCCTTCGCCATGGCCGAACTCTGGCACTTCCTCGGGCGCATCGGCGTCCCGATCGTCTACACCTGGCCGGCCGGCCACCCTGGGGTCTTCGGCTACACCTACGATCGGGAGTCGAGCGAGTTCACCGTCTATCACCTCCGGTCGGTGCTGGGGCTGATCGCCAGCTACCCCGAGGTGGAGAAGATCCACCTCATCGCGCACAGCCGGGGAACCGACGTGGCCGTCGCCGCGCTCCGCGAGCTCACCATCGCAGCCCGGGCTGCCGGGGACGATCCGCGAAAGAAGTACAAGATCCACAATCTCGTGCTCGCAGCGCCGGACCTGGACCTCGAGGTGGCCACGCAGCGAATCCTGGGCGACAGGCTCTCGCTGAGCGTCCAGCGCTTCACCATCTACACCTCTCCCGAGGACAGGGCCATCGGCGTCGCCAGCCGGCTCTTCGCGAGCCCGCGCGGGCGCATCGGCACGCTGGGCCAGGACCAGCTGAGCGACACCGTGCGCTCCCAGGTGGAGTACAGCACGGCGAACGTCTCCTTCGTCACCTTCAAGGCGGCGGCGGACGCGATCTTCACGGGAGAAGGCTACGGGCACAGCTACTTCCGCGACGCGCCGACGGTGGCCTCGGACGTGGTGTTGATGCTCCGCGACGACCTCGACCCCGGCACGCCCGGGCGGCCCCTGGAGCCCCTCGGGTTCCGCTTCTGGAAGGTGCCCCCGGGCTATCCCGAGCCGAAGGAGGCGCCGTAGTCCAGCGCAGGAAGCGGCGAACGGAACAGAAGGGCTTCGCGAAGCCGAGAGGGGGACCGCGTCATGGCCTCAGCCGAAGATCGAGACTTCGTCCGGCGGGCACTCGAGTCGACCATCCGCATCGGATTGGTCCTGGTCCTGGTCGTCTGGTGCTTCGAGATCGCGCGCCCGTTCCTCCCGCCGATCGTGTGGGGGATCATCCTCGCGGTCGCGGCCCAGCCCGTCTACGCAGGGCTCTGCCGCGCGACGGGAGGGCGGCGCTCCCTCGCCGCCGCCGCTCTCGTCGTGGGCGCCCTGCTGGTGCTGATCGTCCCCTCCGTCCTGCTCACGACGAACCTGGTGGAGTCGACGACCCGGCTGGCGGAGCAGGCGAAGGGCGGGACGCTCGCGGTTCCCCCGCCGCCCGCCGGCGTCGCCGACTGGCCGATCGTGGGCGAGCGAGTCCACGCCTTCTGGGCGGCGGCCTCGCAGAATCTCGACGACGCGCTGGATCCGCTCCACCCCCAGCTGAAGGCCGCGGGGCGCTGGGCGCTCGAAGCGGCCACCTCCGCCGGCTTCGGGATCATGATCTTCGCCCTCGCGATCGTGCTCGCGGGCGTGCTGCTCGCCGCCGGCGAGCCTGCGGCGGACGTGGCCCGCCGGGTTGCCGAGCGCCTGGTGCCGGAGCGGGGCGCGGAGCTCGTCGCGCTCGCCGGGGGCTCCGTCCAGAGCGTGACCCGCGGCATCCTGGGCACCGCGTTCATCCAGGCGTTCCTGGCGGGCGTCGGCCTGCTCGCCGCGGGCGTGCCCGCAGCCGGATTGGCCGCCCTGGGGGTGCTGCTGCTGGCCGTGGTCCAGATCCCGACGCTGCTGATCCTGGTGCCGATCATGGTCTGGGTCTTCGCCGCCAAGTCGACCGGGGTGGCGGTGCTCTTCGCCATCTGGAGCACGGCGGTCGGGCTCAGCGACAACGTGCTGAAGCCGCTGCTGATGGGACGGGGCAGCAGCGGCGTCCCGACCCTCGTGATCTTCATCGGCGCGATCGGCGGGTTCGTGCGCGCGGGCATCATCGGCCTCTTCGTCGGCGCCGTCGTGCTGGCCGTCGGCTACAACGTCTTCCAGTGGTGGCTCGAGACCGCGCCCGAAGCAGAGCCGAGCTAGCGGGCCTGGAGAGAGCTCGCGCTCAGGAAGCGGCGCTGCGACAGCCTCAGCCCTCTGCTGAGCGGAGCGAGTCGGACGAGTCTCCGGGAAGCTGCACCGCGAGTCGTGGAAGGCCCACCGGGATGCCCTCGCGATCGAGCCGGACCTTGGCCTCGCGCGTGAGGTCCCAGTAGACCTCCCAGTAGTCCTCGCGCTTCACCCAGGGCCGCACGACGATGCGCGTGGTGAGGTCGGTGAGCTTGTGGACCTTGACCAGCGGCGCCGGCTCCTCGAGCACCTTGGGGTGCTCGCTCAGGATCGACGCCAGCACCTCTTCGGCGCGCACGACGTCGAGGGCGTGCGAGAAACCGAACTCGAGGTCGACGCGACGGATGTCCTGGGCCGTGACGTTGCGGATCACGTCGCCCCAGATCTTGCTGTTGGGTACGACCAGCGTCTGGTTGTCGAAGGTCAGGATGGTCGTCGAGACCAGGCTCATGCCGTCGACCGTGCCGAAGACGCCCCCCGCCTCGATCACGTCGCCCACGTCGAACGGGCGGTACAGGAGGATCATCGCCCCCGACGCGAAGTTTCCCAGCGTGTTCTGGAGCGCGAAGCCGACGATGAAGCCGATGATTCCGAGACCGGCCAGCAACGCCGCCACATTCACACCCACCTGGGCGAGGGCGACGAAGAAGCCCAGCACGATCACCGTGCGCGAGGCCATGCCCACGAAAATGCGACGCGAGAGCTCGCTGAGGTGCTCCGCACGATCCGCCAGGCGTGAAACGAGCCGTCGGGCCACTCTGCTGAGCATCCAGAAGAGCGCAAGAATGGCGACGAACAGCGCTGCCCGGGCGAGAAGCGGTGGCCCCCGGCGCTCGAGCCAGCGGCTGGCGGCGTGGACGGCTTCGTCGAACAGCCCGGTCGCCACGTCGACATCGAAGACGTCGCCCGTGATCTCTCCCGTTGCCCGGATCAGGACCTGGCGGTGCTCAGCGGTCTCGAGGCCCAGATCGTCCATTACATCACAGATGGCCCACAGGCGCGACGCGGCGTCGTCCAGAGCCTCATCGGCCGCGCGCACGGCGGCCTCGAGCGCGGCGTCATCGGGGGACGCCTCGGCCTCGTTGCGCGCCTCGCGTCGGCGCGCGCTCAGCAGGCCCACGCGCCCTGCCAGCATCGACGCCCGCGCACTCGCTCGGCGCTGCAACTGCTTGCGTCCGCTCCCGGCCTCGAGGCCCAGGCTCTCCCGGTGCTCCAGGTGATCCAGAAAGAACGGATACGCGTCGTCGAGGATCTCGTCGAGCTCCAGGAGCTGGATCACGAGGTCCTCACGCGACTCCGCCGGCGCCTCGGCGAGCGCCGTGCGGCTTCTGGCGGCCTGGGCCTCGAGCTTGTCGATGTACGCTGGGATGGTCCGGTCCATGTCCAGGAGCAGTTTGCGTGTCCGCTTCAGCCCGGATGGACGCCTGACCCCCTCTTCCTTCTGGCGGACGACGTGGGCGACCAGCTCGTTGACCGAGCGCATGAGTTCGAACACCTTCTTGTTCATCTGGAGCACGATGAGCGTCTGCTCCTCGCCCTGGTGCTTCGCTTCCTCCTCCGCCAGAGCGCGATATTCCGACCGGAGGCGCTCGATGTCTTCCAGAAGCCGCTCGGCCTTGGGCACCTCGGGCGGGGCTTCCTGGCTCGGTGGCTGCGCTCCCGCCGCCAAGCAGAGGAGCAGCAGCGAGGCGACGATCGCTGCAGCGGACGGTAGGAGACGGGAGGGCATAAGAGCTCGTCGGCGATACGGGAGCTTCACGCTAACACACCTGTGCCCTTCCGATGCAGCCTGACGCCGCGTGGGCAGGATCCGCTCCTGCCCCACGCCCGCTCCCCGGCGCCCGGCACGGCACCCGACCCCGCCAGCGGTGCCGCCATTCGTAGCTCGCGCCACCACGGACTTGCTCAAACTCCCCCTTCCGGGGGTTTCGGAGACGATCCCGATTCCGTTTCAGAGCGGCGGACGCCGTGCGGCCCAGGGGCGTTCGCGCTCGAAGTTGGCGGCGGCGCGCAGCACCGCGGCCTCGGCGTAGGGGTGGCCGACGATCTGCAATCCGACCGGCAGGCCGTTGGCCGTGAAGCCGCAGGGGACGCTCGCCGCTGGCGTGGTGCCGAGCATGTTGAAGGGGTAGGTCAGCAGCCATCCCAGCAGCTGTCGCTGCAGCGGCTGGCCCTGGAGCGCGTCCGGGGTGAACTGGCCGTTGCAGAAGGGCTCGACGCACAGGGTGGGACACACGAGGAGGTCGTAGTCCTGGAACCAGCCACTGAAGCGATCCCACATCCGTCCGCGGAAGGCATCGGCCCGGGCGATCTCGCGTCCCGAGAGCGAGGCGCCGTAGGCAAGCAGCTCGATCAGCTGGTCGTCGACCTGCCCCCGTAGCGCTTCCCAGTCGAACATGTCGCTCTCGACGGCGAAGGCCGGCGCCCAGAGACCCTTCCACATCGCCTCTTCGGGGCTGTCCCAGCCGGGGTCCGAAGGCTCCAGCTTGCAGCCGAGCGCCTCGAAGGCCCGCACCGCCTCGCCGCAGAGCTCGGCGATCTCCGGCTCGACCTCGCCGAAGCCCAGGTTCGGCGACCAGGCGACGCGCCACCCTTCGATGTCCTTGCGGATCTCCTCGGCGTAGTCGCCACCCGAGCCGGGAAGACTGAGCGGGTCGACCGGGTCCTGCCCCTCCACCACCGAGAGCATGAGCGCCGCGTCCGCCACCGTGCGCGCGATCGGGCCGTGGTAGGCGAAGGTCAGGTAGCGGCTCTCGAGGATGATCTGGGGGATGCGCCCGATGGCCGGCTTGAGCCCGAAGACGCCGCAGCAGCTCGCGGGGATGCGCACCGACCCGGCGCCGTCGCTGCCCTCGGCGAGCGGCCCCAGCCCGGCCGCCACGGCTGCCGCGGCCCCGCCGCTCGATCCCCCGGCAATGTATCCCGGCTTCCACGGGTTCTGCGTAGGCCCGAACAGGTGATTGTCGGTGATGCCGCAGTAGCCCGACTCGGGGGTGTTGGTCTTGCCGAGGAACAGCCCGCCCGCCTCGCGCATGCGCCGGGCGACGGGAGCGTCCGCGTCGGCGAGCCGATCCCTGAGCGGCACCAGGCCGAAGGTGAGCGGCAGCCCCTCGACGGGGGTCAGGTCCTTGATGGAGTACGGAACCCCGTGCAGCGGGCCGAGCTCGTCCCCTCGCATCACGGCGGCCTTGAGCTCGCTCGCCTGGCGGCGCACGGCGTCGGGGTCGACGTACACGAAGGCGTTCACGGTCGGGTTGACCACCTCGATGCGCGCCAGCATCTCGTCGGCAATCTCGGTCGGCGAGAGGCGCTTGCTGCGCACTGCCTCGGCCAGCTCGGTCGCGGGCGTGTAGGACAGATCGGTCATGCTCTGCACCTCCGCTAGCCGGGTGCTCCGTCCCGGTCGCTGGTGACACGCTCGCCGTCGGACATCAGGCTCTCGAGGTAGTGGACCTGCATGCGCACCAGCTCGGCCAGCTGCATCCGGGCCGCTCCATCGGCGTCGAGGATCGCCAGGTCGATGACCGCCACGCCCGTCTCGATCAGGTTGCGCGCCACGACTCGGGCGCGGCGGGGGGAGAGCCGAGCCCCGCGCGCCAGGAGCCCACGAGCGAGCGCCCGCGCCAGGCGCTCGTTGTCCTCCAGATCGAGGGCGCGCAGCTCCGGCGATGCGTGCATCGCCCGCCGCACCGCGGTTCCGCCGGGAAGCGCCCGCACGCCCTCGTAGAAGCGCAGGATCGCGCGCTCCCACTCGTGCGCGAGGTCCGCGTCCGGGTCCTCGAGCCAGGCGAAGTCCTCGAACCAGCCGTCCCACTCCTCGACCATGCGTCGCGCCAGGGCCGCGACCACGGCGAACTTGTTGGGGAAGTAGCGGTAGACGCTGCGCACGCGCACGCCCGCGCGCTCGGCCAGCAGGTTGGTGTTGAAGGCGTCGAGCCCCACCTCCTCCAGCAGCTGACCCGCGGCATCGAGGATCTTCTCCACGGTGCGCTGCGCGCGTTCCTGCACCGGACGCGCGCGGGGGTCGAGCGCGAGATCTCTTGCCGCCGGAGAGCTCTTTCTGGGGCTCAACGCCTCAGCCCCCGCTCCTCCAGCTTGTCCCACCCGCGCAGGGCCAGGCGCACGCCCGCCTTGCCGAGGTACGAGAAGGGCTCGCTCGGCCAGGGGATGGCCTTGCGGTTGACGATCCAGAAGTCCGTGAGATCGCTCTGCTCGCCCGCCAGCAGGTCGGCGATGAGGCGCCCGGTCAGATGGCTGGCCGAGACGCCGTGTCCGATGTAGCCGGTGGCGTAGATCACGCGCGCGTCTCCGATGAACCCGACCTCCGGCGTCATGTCGAAGTTCACGGAGACGGGGCCTCCCCAGCGGTAGGCGAACCCGAGGTCGCGCAGCTGCGGGAAGATCCAGCACAGGTGCTCCTCCAGATGTCGCCAGATGCGCGGCGAGAAGTCGTGGTCCATGTCGTTTCCAAAGGGTGTTTCGACGTCGCCGCCCCCCATCGTGATCCGGCCGTCGACGGTGGGGCGGAAGTAGTGGATCAGCTGGCGGTTGTCCTCGAAGGACTGCCGCTCCGCCCAGCCGATCGACTCCCACTGCGCCTCGGATAGGGGCTCGGTGACCACCTGGTAGGTCCACACGGGGGCCTGGCGCGAGCGGATCCGCGGCAGGTCGGGCACCGTTCGCGAGTACGCGTTGGTCGCGAGCACGAGCTTCTCGGCGCTCACGCTGCCCTCGGGCGTCTCGACCCGGATGCGCCCGCCGTCGCGGCGGATGCGCACGACCGGCGACTGCTCGAACACGCGTGCGCCGGCCGCCTCCGCCAGGCGCTTCAGCTCGCGAACGTGCTTGCACGGGTTCATGATGCCCGTCTCGCGCTCGAAGAGACCGCCCTGATAGCGCGGCGTGTGGATCTGGCTGCGCAGCTCGTCGGCCGTCAGGAAGCGCAGATCGCCGTCTATGCCGAGGCCGCGGTGCAGCTCGAGGGTCTTGTGCAGTCGGCGCAGCTGACGATCGTTGTAGCTCA
>JAAUYE010205483.1_pt1 | contig 10404 bp, 8 predicted proteins | sample 7278081 | NCBI WGS metagenome assembly JAAUYE01 (sample SAMN14350131, study PRJNA611818) | marine sediment metagenome | isolation source: surface marine sediment (0.6m) | place: French Polynesia: Moorea | collected 2018-08
ACCCGCCGCGCCGGCGCTTCCTGATCACCGAGACCCGCGAGATGCGCGACGAGCTGGCGGAGCTCGCGGGCGGGCGTCTCGCCCTGGAGATCGCTCCCCACTTCAAGCCCGAGCAGGCGCTCGACGCGCTGGGCGAGGCGAGGCGGGCGCCGGCTCCCGGCCGCCCGCCCTGCGTCGGCTTCGTCGGGAGCGCCCGGCGCGACCGGGGCAGCCACCTCGTGGCCGACATCGTCGAGTCCGTCGCGGCCCGCGCCGAGGCGGGCCTCCGCTTCCGGGTGCACGTGCAGAACCCGGCGTGGGAGCTCCTCGACCGGGCACGGCTGACGGCCCTGCCCGACCTCGAGCTGTGCGATCGCAACCTCGCGCCCGACGCGTACTACGCGTTCCTGGCGGAGATCGACATCGCCGTGTTCCCCTACGAGCCAGGCGTGCGCACCGCACTCCAGGGCTCCGGGGTGTTCTTCGAGGCGCTGGCGCTCGGTCAGGTGCCGGTCGTCCCGTCCGGGAGCCACCTCGCGGAGGAGGCGCGTCGCCTCGGGGGCGGCTTCACGACCTTCGACGCGTGGAGGCCCGACGCGGTGGCGGACGCAGTTCTCGAGGCCGTCGAGGACCACGCCCATCTCGCGGAGCGCGCCCGCGCCGCGGGCAGGCGCTGGCGCGAGGCCCACCGGCTCTCGCGCTTCCTAGACCGGGTCACGGCGGCGGCGGACGCACCCTGCTCGAGCGGCCCGAGCGACACGCGCGGCGTCCCGTCTGCGAGCCCCTTCGCGCCGGGTCGACCATGAGGAGCTTCGCCGCCGTCACCACCTTCCACGAGCGCGGCTACGAGGAGTACGGCCGGGAGATGATCCGCGGCTTCGAAGCGCACTGGCCGGCCGAGGTCCCGCTCTACGTGTATGCCGAGGGCTGCCGCCCGGAGCCCCCGAGCCCTCGCGTCGTGCTGCGGGACCTGCTGGCGGAGTGCCCGGAGCTCGTCGCCTTCAAGGCGCGCCATCGCGACGACCCGGTCGCCCACGGAGCGCGCGAGTTCACCGTCCTCCAGGCCGGACTGCGCTTCCGGCCCTTCGGTCCGCTGCTGCGGCGCGTGCGCTGGGGGAAGGGCTTCCGCTGGGACGCCGTGCGCTTCAGCCACAAGAGCTTCGCCACCTTCGACGCCGCGCGGAGGCGCCCCGCGGACGTGCTGCTCTGGCTGGACGCGGACCTGCGCTTCCTCCAGGACGTGCCGCGCGAGCTGCTGGAGGAGATCGTCCCCGAGACCTGCCTCGTCGCCTACCTCAAGCGCGCGAAGAACGGAGAAGCCGCAGCGGAGCTGATCCCTTCGCAGCGACGGCTGCGCTTCTACCACCGCGAGGGAAAGCACCCCGAGACGGGGATCGTGGGCTACAACCTCCGGCACGCGGCGATCGACGACTTCCTCGCCGAGTTCGAGGCGCTCTACACCCGGGACGCCCTCTTCGAGGAGCGCGAGTTCACCGACTCCTTCCTCTTCGACCGTCTCCGCGAGCGCTTCGCCGCGCGGGGCCACGAGACCTATGACATCGGCGAAGGCATCGGGCGGGTGGCCTCGCACCCGCTGGTGAACAGCCGGCTCGGCCCGTACATGGACCACCTGAAGGGCGAGCGGAAGCAGCACGGGACGAGCCACGACGCGGACCGGCTCTGAGCCCCCCCCAGGGGGCAGAGCTCTCGTGCGGGGGCCCCGGCGAGCCCATAAACTCCGCGCTTCCCTCCCCCGCCCCACGGCGCAGGAGCCTCCCGACGTGACGCGACGCCTCCCCGAGGTCTGGCTGCTCGTCGGCGACCGTGTCGGGGACAACCGGCAGACGGAGACCCTGGCGGCGGCGCTCGGCTGGCCCACGCAGCGCAAGTACGCGTGCGTGAAGCCGGATTTCGCCCACAGCAAGCCGAAGGTGCTGGCCACCCTCGAGCACGTGGACGAGGGCAAGTCTGACCCGCTGGCGCCCCCCTGGCCGGACCTGGTGGTGACCATGGGGCGGCGGCTGTCGATGGTGGCCCTGTGGATCGCGCAGCGGTCGGGCGGTCGGACCCGCACCGTGCTCCTGGGCAAGCCCTCCGGGCGGCTCGACGACTTCGACCTGGTGGTGCCGAGCGGGGAGAACCCGCTGCCCCGCTGCCCGAACGTGCTGCCGATCCGGCTCCCGCTGACGCGCGTCGACGAGGGCGCGCTCGAGGAGGCCCGCGTCCGCTGGACGCCGCGCCTGGCCAGCCTGCCCCGGCCGCTCACGGCCCTGCTCGTGGGCGGACCCACGCGCCCCTACCGCTTCGACGGACGCGCGGGCGAGGCGCTCGCGGCAGGCGCGGCGGAGGCCGCCGGCGCCGGCACGCTCTTCGCCACCACGAGCCCGCGCACGCCGACCGCCGTGCAGGCCGCCCTCGAGCGCGGCCTGCCGCCGGGCTCGCGGCTCCACCGCTTCAGCCCCGACGCCGCCGAGAACCCCTACCTCGGGCTCCTCGCGCTCGCCGACCGCTTCGTCGTCACCGCCGACAGCATCTCGATGATGGTGGAGGTGGCGCGCCTCGGCAGGCCGCTCGCGATCTTCCCGCTCGAGGTGGAGAAGCCCGTCCTCACGGCCCGCCTCTCCAACTGGCTGGCCTCGCGGCTGCTTTCCTCCACCGCCTCCCAGTCCCCACCGCGCGCGCTCGAGCCGCTCGGCCTGTCCCTCTATCACCGCGGTCTCATCCGGCACCCACGCGACTTCGGCGCGATCCACCGACATCTCGTGAGCCAGGGGGTGGCCGTGATGCTCGGCGAGCCGATTCCCGGCCGGGTGCAGCCGGCCGAGGACGAGCTTCCCCAGGTGGTACGACGCATCCGCGACCTGGTGGCCTGACGGGACGCGGCGCGAGACGAGGATCGGAGTGGCCCGAGGCGAGTTCGATACCGGCCTGCTCGATCGCAGGCTCCACTGGTGGCTGTTCGGGGACGGCGAGCGGGGCCCCGGCGTCCGCGACGAGCCCGAGTGCGTGGCGATCCCGCCCGCCGCCGAGGCCGCGGCGAGACCCGGGCCTCCGGTGCGCATCTTCCTGGGGACCGAGCCGGCCCAGTACCGCGCCGAGCGCGTCTTCGTCTGGTCCGTGCTCCGACACCGCGATCCCGCGCGAGCCTACGAGATCCATCTGATGAAGGAGCTGCGCGGCTTCGACCGCCGCGACTGGAAGACGGGCTTCACCCGCTACCGCTTCGCCATTCCCCACTTCGCCGGCGGCCGGGGCCGCGCCATCTACAACGACGTCGACCAGATCTACCTCGCCGATCCCGCTGGGCTCTTCGACACCGAGCTCGGCGACCGCGCGGTGCTGGCGATCGACGAGCGGGAGACCTCGGTGATGCTCCTCGACTGCGAGAGGCTCGCGCCGCTCTGGTCGCTCGAGGAGGCCCGCACGGCGAGGAGCAAGAAGCCCTTCAAGCGGGCGGCCGCGCCTCTCTGGGGTCGCCTCGACCCGTCCTGGAACGCCCGGGACCACGAGTACGTGCCCGGCAAGAGCAAGCTGCTGCACTTCTCGACGCTCCACACGCAGCCCTGGCGGCCCTTCCCGCGCGACCTGCGCTATCGCGCGCACCCCGACGCCGAGGTGTGGCTCGCCCTCGAGCGCGAGGCGGATGCGGCGGGCTTCACCGTCTTCACCCGCGAGCGGCCGAGCCGGCGCTTCGACGCCGACGAGCACGGCGCCGCGCTCGCCCGGGCGACGGGCGGGCGGGCTCCGCGCGGCACGCTCGAGCGCCTGCCCGAGGACGACGTTCCCTGGGCCGTCCGCGAGCTCTTCTCGGGCGCGGAGGGCTCCGTCGAGGCCGAGGTGGAGTGCCCGGCCTCGGCCACGGACGCCTTCTCGCCCGAGTGGTGGCGCGACGCCTTCGAGCACCTCTCCGTCGCCTTCCCGGGCGTCCCCTGGACGCTGCTGTGCCGCACGCGAGCCCGCGAGCTGCGGTTCTCGGGACCTTGAGATGATGTCCGCGACGACCTTGCGCGAAGGCCTCGACATCTTCGTCTCGAGCGGGGAGGCCCAGGCGCGGCGCCTGCCCGGGCTGCTGCCGCTCCTGCGCCCGCACGGCCGGCTGCACCTGGCCTCCTCCTTCCTCTCGCCCGACCAGATCGCGGCCTTCGAGTCGCAGGTCGACGTCCTGCACCGGCCGGCCCTCGCCCGGGATCCCTACCGGAACTTCGTGCTCTTCTTCATCCGCGAGGCCCACCGGCTCGCGTCGTCACGCTACCTGCTCAAGGTCGACACGGACGTCGTGCTGCGTCCCGACTGGTTCGACTATCTGCAGGAGTCCCTCGCCGTCCATCCCGACGCGGTGCTGCTGGGCTCCCACGCGGGAACCAACCGCGTCGACTTCGACATCTCCGGCCCGCTGGTGCGGGAGCGGCTCGGGTCCGACGTGCGGGTGCAGGGGCTCAAGGTGAACGGCAGCTTCTGCCTCGCCGATCTCGAGTTCTTCCGCCGCCACGACCGCACCCTCCAGGTGCTGCACGACCTGATCTACGCCTTCCGCGACGGGCGCCGCATCCGCGAGAGCCACCTCCCCGACCCGGACCTGGCCGAGACCGAGGCGCGCCTCGAAGGCGACCTCGTGCGGCTGCGCGGGGTGTGCTCGCGGCGACAGGGAAGCGCGAGCTACGACAACCTGCTCGGTCTCGCCGCCCACGTCCTGGGGGCTGGCGACCGGGTGATCGTGCGCGACGCGCAGGGAGGGGTCGACCTGCCCGACAAGCGCGTCTCGCCCTCGGTGGCGAAGCGCATCGTCAAGCGTCTGCGCGGCCAGGCCGGAGTCCCCTGGGCCTCGACCAAGAAGCGAGACCCGCGGAGCTGGGCCGGCTGGCGCCCGTGGCGCAGCGTGCGCGGCGACTGAGCGGCGGAGGGCCGACCCTTGTGTGGCATCACGGGCTTCCTGGACGCCGACCGCGCCTCCGCGGCGGACGCGCTCCGGGCGCAGGTGTCGGAGATGACCGACGCGCTCCGGCACCGCGGTCTCGACGACCGCGGCACCTGGGTGGACCCCCAGGCGGGCATCGCGCTGGGTCACCGGCGCCTCTCGATCCTCGATCTGAGCCCCGAGGGCGCCCAGCCCATGACCTCCCGCTGCGGGCGCTACGTGCTCGTCTACAACGGCGAGGCCTACAACTTCCGCGAGCTGCGCGCGGAGCTCGAGAAGCTCGGGCACACCTTCCGCGGCCACTCCGACACCGAGGTGCTGGTGGAGGCGATGAGCCGCTGGGGGGTCGAGGAGACGGTGCTGCGCACGCAGGGGATGTTCGCCCTCGCCGTGTGGGACGCCCGTGAGCGCAGCCTCACCCTGGCGCGCGACCGCCTCGGGAAGAAGCCCATCTACCACGGCTGGTGCGGGCGTCGCTTCTTCTTCGCCTCGGAGCTCAAGGCCCTCCGCGCCCACCCCGACTTCTGCCCCGAGATCGACCGCGACGCCCTCGGGCTGCTGGTCCGCTACTCCTACGTCCCGGCGCCGTGGTCGATCTTCCGCGGCATCCACAAGCTGGAGGCCGGCCACCTCGCCGTGCTCCGCGCCGACGACGGGCCGAAGGAGCCCGCCCGGCGCTGCTACTGGTCGCGGCGCGAGGTGGCGGAGGCGGGCCTCTCGGACCCCTTTCCCGGGACGCCGCGAGAGGCCGAGGACCAGCTCGACGAGCTGCTGCGCGACGCGGTGGCGCGCCGCATGGTGGCCGACGTCGACCTGGGCGCCCTGCTCTCGGGAGGCTTCGACTCCAGCACGGTCGTTGCGCTGATGCAGGCGCAGAGCGACCGTCCCGTGCGGACCTTCTCGATCGGCTACCGCGAGACGGAGTTCGACGAGGCGCCCCACGCGCGCGCCATCGCCCAGCACCTCGGCACCGACCACCGCGAGCTCACGGTCACGCCCGACGACACGCTGGCGGTGATCCCCGAGCTGCCCGTGGTCTTCGACGAGCCCTTCGCCGACATCTCGCAGATCCCGACGCTGCTCGTCTCGAGGCTGGCCCGCGAGGACGTGACCGTGGCGCTCTCGGGGGACGGCGGCGACGAGCTCTTCGCGGGCTACAACCGCTACCACCACACCCTCGCGCGCTGGCGCCGCTACGCGCGCTTCCCGCGCCCCGTGCGTAGGGCCGTTGCCGGGCTGGCCTCGGGGCTGGCGCGCGCGACCCGCCCCTCCCCGGGCGCACGCGAGCCCGTCGCGGGCTGGCGCGCCGTCTTCGGGCAGCTCGTGCGCGAGGTCTCGCTCTTCGACAGCGACGGCCCGATCGAGGTCTTCACCCGGAAGACGGCCCGCTGCCCCTCGGCCTCGCAGTTCGTGCTGGGCGCCGCCGACCCACCGACCGTGCTGTCGGACCGCTCGCGCTGGGCGCGCCTGCGCGAGCCGATCCAGGGCATGATGTACATCGACTTCGACTCCTATCTACACGAGGACGTGCTGACGAAGGTGGACCGCGCGAGCATGGCCGCCAGCCTCGAGGTGCGCTGCCCGCTCCTCGACCACCGGGTGGTGGAGTTCGCCTGGCGACTCCCGCTGTCGATGAAGCTGGTCGGCACGGAGCGGAAGTGGCTGCTGCGGCGGGTGCTCGATCGCTACGTGCCGCGCGAGCTGACGGACCGCCCGAAGATGGGCTTCGGCATCCCCGTGAAGCAGTGGCTCGCGGGCCCGCTCGCCGACTGGGCCGAGGAGCTGCTCTCCGAGGAGCGGCTGCGGCGCGAGGGCTTCTTCCGCAGCGAGGCCGTGCGCGCGGTCTGGACACAGCACCAGACGGGCTGGCGCCGCTGGCACACGCTGCTCTGGAACGTGCTCATGTTCCAGGCCTGGCTCGACGCCTGGCCGACGGAGCCCATCCGCCGATGAGCGCGTAGGACTCGAAGCCCGACACCGACAGCTCCGACCTCTTCGAGCTCGTGCGCTACGGCCGCTCCGAGAGCCGCCCCGCCCCGGACCGAGAGCGAAGCCTTCCCGGACCCGGGGCCGATCCGGCTACACTGGCCGCATGACGAGCGGAACGCGCGATTCCAGGGAGATCTCCCGCTACGACGAGGAGGTCGACGTCCTCGTGGTCGGGATCGGGGCGGCCGGCGCCGCCGCCACCCTCGAGGCCGCCCAGGCGGGAGCGGAGACCCTGGCCCTCGAGCGGGCGGGCGCCGGAGGCGGCACCTCGGCCATGTCGGGCGGGGTGCTCTACCTCGGCGGCGGCACGGGGCTCCAGAAGTCCTGCGGCTTCGACGACGCCCCCGACGAGATGTTCAAGTACCTGATGGCCTCGTCCGGCGAGAGCCCCGACGAGGCCAAGATGCGCCTCTACTGCGACGGCTCCGTCGAGCACTACGAGTGGCTGGTGGCCCAGGGCGTGCCCTTCAAGCCCGTCTTCTACCCGGGCATCAGCGGCGAGCCCCCCACCGACGACGGTCTCGTCTGGTCGGGCTCGGAGCGAACGCATCCCTTCAAGGACATCGCCGTGCCGGCGCCGCGGGGGCACGTCGTCCAGAACCCGCACCAGGCCGGCCCCAAGCTCATGCAGAAGCTCTGCGAGGCCGTCGACCGGAGCCCCGCCCGCGTCGCGGCGAACCACCGCTGTGTCGCTCTGGTGCAGGAGCCCGACGGCAGCGTGGTGGGCGCCGTGGCCGAGACCTTCGGCGAGGCGCGGGCGATCCGCGCGCGAAGGGGAGTGATCCTCACCACGGGAGGCTTCATCAACAACGAGCAGATGATCCAGGCCCACCAGCCGCTCACGCACCGCTGCATCTACCGGGTGGGGGCCGAGGGCGACGACGGCAGCGGCATCCGCCTGGGCGTCGCCGCCGGCGCGGACACCATGCACATGGACGCCGCGTCGATCTCGCTGCCGGTGACCCAGCCGTGGGGACTCAAGCGCGGCATCCTCGTGAACGCCCAGGGGCAGCGCTTCATCAACGAGGACGCCTACTACGGACGTCTCGGCGAGTGGGCGCTCTTCCACCACGACGGGCGGGCCTGGCTCGTGGTCGACGACGAGGTCTTCGAGAAGCCCGACTACCCCCCGCGCGAGGTGGCTGCGGTGGGAGAGACGCCGGCCGAGCTCGAGCGAGAGCTGTCGCTCCCGCCGGGCAGCCTCGAGAGCACCATCGCCCTCTACAACCGCCACGCGGAGCACGGCGAGGACCCGGTCTTCCACAAGCTGCCGGAGTACGTGAAGCCGCTCACGCGTCCGCCCTACGGCGCCTTCGACTGTACCACCGAGACGTCGCTCTACGCGGCGTTCACCCTGGGCGGCCTGCGCAGCGATCCCGTCGGCCGCGTCCTCGAGCCCGAGGGCCGAGCGATCCCGGGCCTGTTCGGCGCCGGCCGCAGCACGTCGGGCCTCTCGGTGGGGAGCTACAGCAGCGGGCTCTCACTCGGCGACGGCATCTTCTTCGGGCGCCGGGCCGGGCGCTGCGCGGCGCACGGGGGCTGAGCAAGGAGGCCCGCAGGGCCGACGCGCAGCGAGCCGCAGGCGAGCCGCTACTCCGCCGGCGGGGCGAGCTGCGCGAGGTCGCCCTGGTTCAGGTGCTCGATGAAGGGGTCGCGCGCGGCGTCGCGCTGCCACTCGTACTCGGTGATCACGGCGACCTGCTCGGCGCGCTCCTCTCCGTAGAGGCGCGCGATCACGGCCAGGGCCATGTCGGTTCCGGCCGATACGCCCGACGAGGTGACGAAGGGGCCGTCCTCCACCCAGCGGGCCTCGGTCACCCAGTCGACGCCGGGCGCCGCCTGGGTGATCAGGTCGAAGAAGAGCTTGTTCGACGTGGCGCGCCGGCCGTCGAGGAGCCCGGTGGCGGCGAGGATGCCCGAGCCCGAGCACACGGTCATGGTGAGCTCGGCCCCCGGCGCCCGCTCCTTCAGGAAGCCGAGGAGCGCCGGGTTCCCGCCCTGGGCGAGGCTGCCGATGCCGCCCGGAAGCAGGATCAGGTCGAGCGGCGGGCAGTCGTCGTAGCCGTGGCGAGCCACCGTCTCGACGCCGGGCGTCGAGGCGACGGGACCGGGCGCGTCCGACACGGTGACGATCCCGAGCTCGGGCCCGACGCAGCCGAACATCTCGAGCGGGCCGTAGAGGTCGAGGAGCTCGAACTGCGGGTAGAGGACGGCGCCCAGGGTGCGCTTCTTCGCTTCGGTCACGGCGTCTCCTTCGCGGCGCGGCTCAGGCCGCCCGCAGCTCCTCGATGTAGGCCGTGCGCTCCGCCTCCTCGGCGAAGGGGAAGGTGCAGAGCAGGCGGTCGACCCTTCCCCCGAAGCGCTCGCCGAGGGTGCTCGCCACCTTCCCGGGCTCGGCGACCACCGCGAAGGCCTCGAGGATTTCGTCGGTGATGCGCTCGCCCATGGCCACCCACTCGCCCTGCTTCGACAGCACGTTGAGCTCGGTCTGGAGCTCCCCCCAGCCGTGCAGCTCGAGGACGCCGCGGTAGGCGGGCGTCGAGCCGTAGAAGGCGAGCTGGCGGCTCACCGCGGTGCGCGTCTCCTCCCATTCCTTCTCGTCGCGCCCGGTCACGATGAAGGCCGGGTAGCAGACCTGGAAGCGCTGGCGATCGCGGCCGCTGGCGGCGAGCCCGCGCTCGATGGCGGGGAGCGTCACCTCGTCGAGGTAGCGCTTCGTGGTGAAGGAGTGCACGAGCATGCCGTCGGCGACCTCGCCGGCGACCTCCGTCATCTTCGGCCCCACCGCGGCCAGCACCACGCGGGGCGCGCCGTGGGGATTGTTGGTGGGGGTGAACATGGGCGTCATCAGCGTGTGCGTGTAGAAGTCGCCGCGGAAGTCGAGCTTCTTGCCCTCGTACCAGCAGTCCCAGATCGCGCGCATGGCCAGGATGAACTCGCGCATGCGCGCCGCGGGGTGCGACCACGGCATGCTGAAGCGCTTGGTGATGTGCGGCTTGATCTGGGAGCCGATTCCCAGGATGAAGCGTCCTCCGGAGTAGGACTGGAGGTCGTTGCCGATGTTGGCCAGCAGCATCGGGTTGCGCGAGAAGGCCACCGCGATCGAGGTCATCAGCTCGATGCGCTCGCTGTGCTCGGCCGCGAGGAGCAGCGGGAAGAAGGGATCGCCGCTCATCTCCGCCGTCACGACGCCGTCGAAGCCCTGCTGCTCGAACTCCCGCACGCGCGAGGGCACGTCCCCGAGCGCTCCCATCAGGCCCGCATCGATCTTCACGCTCTTCGCTCCTCCTCCCCCAATCCCACTCCACCTTACCCCAAGGGGTGTCCACTGCTGTGGACCCGAGTGATTCCGGGCACTTCCAGACGCGGGGCGTTGCAGTCTCGTGCCGTTCGGCAGGAACGTCCCGGCTCTAGCTCCCGAGCGGGCCGTGGCTGCGCCACATGTAGCAGGAGTCGGGGTGGGACCCGAGGCCGACGACTCCGGGGGCGAGACGCTCGCCGCGCATCCACGACTCCGAGAG
>JAAUYE010097190.1_pt1 | contig 10397 bp, 17 predicted proteins | sample 7278081 | NCBI WGS metagenome assembly JAAUYE01 (sample SAMN14350131, study PRJNA611818) | marine sediment metagenome | isolation source: surface marine sediment (0.6m) | place: French Polynesia: Moorea | collected 2018-08
CCTAAAGCGTAAAAAATTGTGGTCATGCCTTGCTTTATCCTGGTTAGTATCTCTTCCTGTACGTTAGGAGTATAGCTAATAAAAGCCTGATTACTGACACATTCATTTACTGAAATGTCGCATGGCTTTTTCGTAATCGCTAAGGGTGTTTCCTTCCTGTTTGATTTCTGCAATGATTCCATTTAGATTTTTATTTATAGCGTTAATAGTTTTGTCTTTGTAGAAGTTTGGCAGCTTGTCAAGAATAACCTTCCATAGTGCCGTAATAGGCTGCTCTGACTCGTTAAGAGATTCAAGCGACCTTATCAGCCTGTTAAGTGCTGTAGCGTCTGTCACGCCCTGCCAGCGGGCTTCAAAGCCATTGTTTTCTTTCCACTTATCCAGGTATGCTAACTTCATATCATTGAATAATGGGTGGACTGATTTCTTCTTTAGCTCTGGATTAGATCTTTTAGGCTGCTCTGCCTTATCCAGGATATAAGTTATAAACTTAGTTATTGAAAGATAGCACTTCATTTGAGCTATCCTTTCGTAATCTGCTTCACTTACTCTTATTACTGGCATATTTCAAAATATTCAAGTTTGTATAACCTTCTTTTGTTCATGTCATTATTAATTATAGTGATATATTTAGGACCTGGAGGTCCTAATCTGTACTTCTTTCCGACTGTTATGTTTTGGGCTTTACCCGTTGCAATACATTTGACAAGTGGTTTTTTAGTTTTATAATGTTCATAAAACTTTTTAGCCTTAGCTCTTTTAAGTTGGTAACTTTCACCTGAGTGAATATCTTTTAGGTGATCTAAAACAGCTTGCTTCTCTTTTATTTCATTTTCAAGCCTTTCTATTTTTCTCTTAGTACTTATATCCATGTAACAAATGTATACAATAGTTACTATGCAAGTCAAGAAAAAAGAGAGATATTTTGGATTTACCTCTCTTTTCGCCAAACATAGAATAATGAAAACTAAACTAAAGAAGAATAAATATAATGAATTTAAATAAAAAAACCCCTGCAAAGACTTGCAAGGGTAAGAAATATTTCTTTAGTTTATATCGCTAAAATAAAACTACAGGTCAAATCTAAAATAAAATCCTGTAATTTTCAAGCGGACTAATTAGTTTACTAATCCTAAGAGTAGTTTTTCTATGCTGTTAAATGAAAGAAACGGGCTTTCGACAGACTTGCTTCCCGCTTTCAGCCTCATAAAGTAGTAACTCAGAACTCAACGGAGAAAGGTACAGTGTAGGGTAAGTCTTTCTTAGGGAGGGGTTTAGACTTGCTCTCCTGACCTAACAGAATAATCTAGAATCTAACAAAGAAAGGAATGAAAAGAAATAAGAATAGAAAAGATTATAGTAAGAAACTTAAAGAATTAGAATTAGAAAGATTCTTTAAAAGAAAAGAAAAAATAGAAAAAGAAACGAAATTACAAAAATTATCTAAAGAGTTAGAATCTCAACTTGATATTGCTATTTTGAAAGACTAAATTGGTATAACATTTAACCAAACCTTTAAAGACAATGCCAATAATAACAAAAGTTGATGAACGAGGAAGGGACCTGATAATAAATGATAACTTTTCAATACCAAAAGATAAAGTGACTTTAATAAAACATCCTGACTTTGTTGAGATGAGATTTGAACACAGGTACTATTCAGCTTCTGATGGAAAACTTAACGACTATATTGAGGTTAGACACGAAACCTGCCAGGACCCAAATGAAAGCAATAACGACGACTTATTTGAAGCCCTGTACAGGTTAAAAGACTAATGAATATTAAAAACTATCCCTGTTAAGTATTGAATCTTTATGACTTCATTCCTTTCGAAATAGTGTTTAGGAGCTTTAGTCATTTTGCGCCAAAGGTGCTGGTAAGATATTTCAAGTTCTGCAGCAAGATCATCCATGCGTATAGCTGCTTTTATCTTTTCTGCTTCCCCATCTTCCAAGTAATACTTTTCGTGTGTTTCTTTTAAAAGCTTCATATCTTAACATTTATTGAATCTTTCCTGTATGATTTAATAGAAACCTTTGGTACGCTTGTCACTTCGCCTGTAATGATATTAACTACAAAATGAGGCTCTTTAGATTTTGCTGCCATTTTAAGGGCTTCATCAACTTCCTTCAGGTGTTCGGCGATAAACTTCCTATATTCAAACTCGTCAAGATTCAGGATTACATCCCCTGTAGTATAATTCATATCTTCGGGTCTGTCACTTTCTGTCCAAACATCCTTTAACTTTTCTTCTGATTCCTTTACAAGATGCTCGCTAAAAAATTTAAGCTTTTTAGCAAACCTGTATATCTGGTATTCATCAGCATTTTCTAATTGCTTCTTTACAGCATCTATGGCCATAGCTTCAAGTTGGCCTTTAGTAAGCTTCGATTTAAAATATTCTATTTCCATGTTTCTATTCTTTCAAATACTTCTTCAGTCAAAACCTTCCTGCAAATATCTGCTGTTTGTTTTTGATTTTTTCTGCATACATCATAATAATCAGCATCAGCAGCATAAGCAGCAGCAGCAGCATCATTCAGTTCGATTTTTGTTGCTTCTCCTTCTGCAAACCTCAACGCAATTTTACAGGCTTCCGGGCTTCTTTCATCCTTCATTAAATGTATGACCGTTAATGCACACAATGCTTTTGCTCTCGTTAGTAATCTTAAATCAACATCTAATTTAAATGCTATCCATAACATCCAGTCACCCCTATTACACTCATTCCATGCCTCCTCTGTTGTTTTGTATGAATCGTAAAAAATAACAGCTTCTTCACACGGGTCGAATTGATTTATATTGAACTTTTCCATCTAAAAAGGTAATTTATCAGTTACTACTTGTGTTTCTTTTTTATCCACTATTCCAAGTCTTATATAATCAAAGAAAACATCGGCTGTTTCTAACACATATTCCGGATCTACCGCCTCCCCCTGGAATAGCTGACAAGCCGCCTTAATAGCTACAGAACGGTTAATTTGTTCTTCATTAGCAGGCTTTACATTACTTTGTGAACTTTTTTGAAATTCTTTTTCATGTTTTTCAACCCTCTCAATTTTGTAATATTCCGAGCCAGATTTACCAACAGCCTTGCCATAATAGAACGTTGCAGGCTCGTTCACAGTAAATAAATTCTGGTTATGACAGCGAAAAAAACCGCTTGTATTGTCATTAAACAAGACCGAATAACTTTTGTTTCCATACTGGTCAGGCTGCCCGACCTCAGTAATTTGCGTAGGTGTTTTTTGTACTTTTTCCATATTGTATAACCTTAAAATGTTAGTATAACAAAGATATGTTATATTGTTTAATTAAACAAGTATTATTATATTTAATTCCGTAACTAAATTAGTAGTTATGGATGTTTTCATATATGGACAGATAGGCGTAGAGGTAAATGCAAGACAGGTAATATCCCAGATTGCCAATGAGAAAGAAGCCCTCAATGTTCACATCAATTCTCCAGGTGGAAACGTTTATGAAGGCTTTGCTATCTTTAACGCACTCCAAAGAAAAAGGGAAATCCTAACAACTTACATTGACGGACTGGCTTATTCTGCTGCCTCGTGGTTGGCTATTGCATCACCTGCAGAAAGGCGATTTATGTCTAAAGCATCTCAGTTCGGAATACACCAGGCTTCTAACTTTTCAGGCGGGAATAAAGAGGATCTTGAAAGCCAGATTGAAGCACTGGAAAAAATAGATTCCATACAAGTAGAAATATATTCAGAAGCTACTGGCATATCAGAAGCACGCATTAGAGATGTAATGCAATCAAGCAAAACACTAAACCTGTCAGAGGCAAAAGAGTTTGGCTTTAAAGAATACCAACCAGAAAAATTAGCAGCTTTATTTAAAATAGATAATATGAGTTTACTAGATGATTTAATGAACTTCAGGAACCATGCCAAGGGCGAAGAAAAAATTCCAGAAGTAGAAGCCAAAGCCGATGAAGCGGTGAAGGCAGCGCACGAAGAAGCGGAAACACCCGCTCAGGCTTTGTCTGCAAATTTCACAGTCAAAAAAGACTTTGAAGAATTTAAGGCAGCAACAGAGCCTTTTATGGATGCAATTATTGATTACATCAAAACGCAACCAAAGAAAGCAGATATTGAGGCATCTATTAAAGAAGCCGTAAATAATGCAATGGTAACGCTATTAGGACAAGTGAGGACTGAGGCGGACATACCACAGGCAAAAAGTACGCCTTTCTATGAGAAGCAAGAACAGGAGCCGCAAAGCTACAGCCCCTTAACGCTCGATAAATCAGTTCATGAACTTTTAAATAATAACAAATAATGGCTATTACCAAAACCCCTACCCAAACCCCTACCAGTATAGAGAAACTCTATAAGGATTTAATGTTTGGCAGCGAAACCGTTGAACAGGGTCTTGTTCAAGTTGTCCCAGGGCAAAGAAATAAAACATATATTAACCGCTTCTATGGGGATGTCAATAAAATTGTTTCGCGTGTACCTACGCCAACAACACCTGCAAACGCCTTGACAAAGGATGAAAAACTTATTCAATCCAATGAAGTAATGTTTTATGATCGCTTCGATCCAAAAACCTTTAACCTTGATGAAAAGTTTTTGTGGTCAATAGGTCCGTCGGTTACGTCCAGCGCAGCAGCAATTCTATTGGAGGCTATTCGTGAGCGCGTTACTAAAATCTTTAATTATGATTTAGATAACATGCTTTGGAATGGTGACACCGCATCGGGCAATGCCTGGCTTTCTCCAATTGATGGTATTGTTAAATTGATTGATGCTGATCCTACGGTTATTTCTGTCACACAACAGGGAGCTGTAACACCCGCTAACGTAATTGCAATACTTGAAGATGTTGTTGCAGCCATGCCAGTAGAAGTTAGGGAAATGGGAGACCCTACAATCGTAACGACACCCGCAATTAAATATGCCTATGATGAAGCTGCAAGGGCTTTGGAGCTTAAAGGAGCAAACATTTATGAAGCAGGAACATACAGGTTCGCTGGTTATCCTATTCGCTCAGTTTCTAAACTTCCAGCCAACAGGATCTTTGCATACAACGCAGGATCAGGAGACATGAATAATATCAAAATGGCCACCTGGTCAGATGCCGATAGATTCAATGTAAAGATTGATCGATTGCAAGCAGATTCTGACGAGTTCTTTATTAAAGTAAATGCAGAAATTGGAGTAAACCATGTTTACGGAAAAGAGATTGTAGAATACTCTCCTGTATAGTTTTAACCATTAAATAATAAACTTATGGCAGTATGCGGAGGTATAACAACGGGCGCGGCTTATGATTGCGACAACCCTTTACAAGTTGGCATGAATAGCCGTGTATGGCTGGCTAATAAATCAGATATTGCAGGCGTAACCTTTGGTACTAATAACTCAGTAGTTACAGCAATTACCATGAATAGCGGAGGCGCTTTCTATGTCTTTGACGGATTCAGGCAATCAGCCAACGCACAAACAGAATTAGTTCAGCAGACAGTGGCTACAGGCTACAACCATATGCTCAATATTTCTGTGTTTGACATTTCTTCTTTACAGAAATTGAACTTAGAAAAAATGATGTTGAGCAAGATGGTCGGTATTGTGGAAAATGTGAACGCTGCAGGAAACCAGGATTCAGTGTTTGAGATGTTTGGTTTTGGTGTTGGCATGGAAGGACAAACCCTTACACGTATCAATAGAGATACTGAAAGCGGTGGCTCATTTCAAATTGAATTAATGACTTCTGATAATGAAGGGAAAGAGGCTAAATTGCCTTTGTCGGTTTGGAGCGTAGATTACGCTACTACCTTAGCTTTAATTACAGCACTTGAAACACCTGTACCATAATGGCAAAACCAACAGCAGCAAACGCGAAAATACAAGCGGCGGCAATAGCAACCGCTTTAAATTCAGCTTTACATGATACACTTCTTACTGGCATTCATCCAGATTGGAAAGACCCAAACCATCCGATGCGGAATTGGCGAAAGTTTGTCCAAATGAATGACCAGGGAACTTTTACGGCTAACGATGCATATATTGATGCGGCCTTTGCTGATGCATCCAGCCCTGGAGTATCATATAAGCAAAAAGATAATCGAGTAACTAACCCACCAAGCTAATGGCACAACAAAAGAAACCAGCAAAAAAGAAAGTACTTAAAAAGAACTATTTCTTTAAGGGTATTGGGGTTGTTGCCAAAGGCAGCGAAGTTACCACAGAATTATCAAAACATCCCAAGTTCAAGGATTCTTTAACTGAATAAAATTGTACTCTTTTTTAGCTTCTGACATTCAAAGGAGGGTTTACAAAAAAGTAAATCACCAATGGGATATTACCGACTACGGTGTAGATAACCTTTATCCGCAGTACATGGATGAGCTATACAAACGGAGCCCCTTAACGAAGCAAGCTATTAAGGTATTAAGCGAGTTTTGTATGGGTGAGGGTTGGTCTGGAAACGGGGAACAGATTGTAAACCGTTTCGGGCAGACTTTCAATGATATGCTAAGGCTTTCAGCAATGGATCTTAACACCTTTAATGGCTTTGCTCTGTACTTAGATTTTAATATGCTTGGCAGGGTTGTAGAAATACAGCATGTAGAATTTCCTTATGTTAGATTGGGATCCAAGAACTTAAACGGCCTGACAGATAATGTTAAAGTCTTTAATAACTGGGAGGAAGACGCTGAAAAGTATAAGGAGTATGAAGGATTACAACCCCAGGAGTTTAAACTATTTAATCCTAAGTCAGTAAGGGATTCGGCAGCAAGGAAACAAGGGGGCCAGGTTTTATATTGGACACCTAATATGTTTTGCTATCCAGAGGCAACCTTCGACGCTGTACGTGATGCAGTGCAAACCGATTATGAAATACAAATCTTTTCTTTAAAGAATATCCAAAATGGATTCTTAGGTACTTCCATTATTAAAATTCCAGGTGGCTTTGATTCTGAGGAAGATAAAAGAAAGTACATTCATAAGATGAAGGAATTGCAGGGCAGTTATAATGCTAATAGTACTATTATTGCAGAATGGCCAGAAGATTTTACAGGAAGCTTTATTGAATCTATTCCAGCAGCTAATAATGATAATCTATTCACACAGACAGGAGAAAAGACTACCCAAACTATACTGCAAAACTTTGGAGTTCCAGGTCCTATACTAGCTGTCAATCCTTCGGGATCTGTATTCACGCAGGAGCAGATTAGAGATAGTTATATACTAATGAATTTAAGGACTGCTAATAAGAGGAAATTGCTTGAAAGGGTATTTGATCCTATTGGCAAGTTGTTTGGTGTGAGGCTCAATGAAATAACGCCTACAGAATGGGAAATCCCTGGGATGGTTCAGGTTCCATCAATGCAAGAGAACAAACCAGAACAGGAAGAAACAGAGGCTAAAATGCGCAAGCTTTATGGCTGAACAAGTAATAATATCACCTTCTGACATCAGGGAATTTTACCCGCAATTATCTACTAACATAGATGACGCTAATATTACTCCCTTGATTTTGCTTGCGCAACAGAATGACTTGGAGCCATTTTTAGGTTGGTATCTATACCATGATTTCATAGAGGATTACAACGGAACTGCTTTTGTAACACCCAAATACCTGACTTTATTCGATGGAGAATCTTACACTTATAGAACTAAGAACCGTTATTTTAGGGGCATCCGTCATCTTCTTAGCGTGTATTCTTTTATTAGGCTTCTTGAATCTAGTGATATTGTGCTTACGGATAGCGGGCTTGTCTATAAAGAAACCGAAGAATCACAGCCAAAAGAAGATTACCAGGTCAGGCACATGATGAGAAAGATAAAAGATGATAGCATACGCTTAGAAAGGGATGCTGACGACTATCTGAGAACAAAACAAACTGACTACCAACTATACACAAAAGTATATTCAACATCAGACCAAAAGACTAGTTATAACTTTTACAAGGTATGATATGTCCTATTACACAGGGTGCAACTTTCGATTGCGATAATCCTTTACAGCCTGGGGTAGAGAACAGATTTATACTTATCAACCTTACCGACATTGCATCATATACAGTAACAAACAATGCTGTAACAAACATACAATTAAAAGGTGGTACTTCAGGTTATCTATTCGATGGTGTAAGGCAATCAATACAACCTTCACACGAATATAATGAAGAAGGCTTGGTAAATGGCTACAAGCATCAGCTATCTTTTGAGATATACGACATATCATCAGACAGGAAGATAGAATTATTTTCTATGGGTGTTAACCGATTCGCTGCAATAGTATTTAATATGCCAGTGGCAGGAAATGAGGATGGTTACTTTGAAGTATTTGGCCTGCAGGCAGGTATGGAGCCAACGCAAATACAAAGAAATAACAGGGGCAATGAAGATAATATTGGCTATAGCATAACATTAAATACAGGTGATTTGGTGAATGAAAGTAAGATCCCTTTCAACTTCTTTGATACAGATTATTCAACAACACTAGCAAAGATATTAGCACTATTAAGCCCTGGTGATGGATTTCCTTACATTTTACCTTATATACTATCATGAGCAACATTACAGTACCAACTAAAAATACAGGAGATCAGCACACAGCAGCAGAGCTGAACCAACAAACAGGATGGATAAACAGCCCATCAAAAGCTTTAGGTGTTTTTAATCCTGCGGCAATAGTTTTAGATGATTCAGGATCTTATACTGATTATGCAGTTACAGGAAATATTTCATTGATCTTTACAGGCACTCCAGTAAATGGCAACTGGCACAAAGTAAGGATGACAGGTTTTAACGGTGTTCATACTTTGACAGCGCCGACTAATTCAGTTATACTTAATAGCTCTTTTACTTCTGGATCTGCCATCCCTTTAGGAACTTATGATCTATGGATTGCTTATGTCAATGGTGAATATCTTATTAACCTGGTAAGTGTTTCTGTTGTGGTTGGTGATGTGACAGCACCAACAGTTCAAACCGCAACGGTTGAAAATGCTGATCCAGATGCACTTATTGTCGTGTTTGACGAAGCCGTGAATATTACTAATGTTGTGGGACTTTCTTTAGACGGTTCATGGGCTGGGACTACAATAACAGGGATAAATTCAGGGTCAGGAACTAATACTATTTCATTAGCCTTAGACACCCCTGTTGCGAGTGGTGAATCAGGAAATTTTGTATATGGAGGTACTAATACAATTGAAGATTTAGCGGGTAATCCTTTGGCAGCTGGACAAACAGTAGTTACTAATAATGTTATCGCTGGATGGGACCCTGTTGACTTAGGAGCGGCATTATTTATTGACGTTAGGGAAGCTGATCTTGCAGCATTAAACCCATTCAATGGTACTAGTGAGTATTATGATACATTAGAAACAGGGCAAACAGAGTTTGCGGGAGATCATGAGGTTTGGGTAAAAGTTAATTTAGATGATGGTCAGCCCGTAGCGAGTAAAGCCTTATACGGAATGAGAAACCCAGGGAGCAATAGTTTATGCTGTACTTTGTCAGTAGATGCTTCAGGTAATTTAATAGCCGGAATAGGTGATGGCGCAGGCACATTCTATAGAGCCAGAGTCTTGGGTGCATTCAGTAACGGTGCCACAGGAATCAAGGTATTAAGAATGCGCAAAGAAGGAAATCAAATGTATCTATATATTGATGGTGTATTACAAACGCTTGACTCTACTCCTGGATTTGATGGTGATTGCACAGGATATTCAGGATATACTTCAAGTATTAATATTCCTTTCATGGCATACTATGACGGAGCTTTATCAACTTTTATCCAACATTCGGCAGGGACGGCTTACAATATGTTCGGTATTAGCAGGGTATTGACGGCACAAGAGGTTAGTAATTTGGAAACCTGGTTAGGATTATGAGTTTGATTAACTTTTTTTTATCAACATCAAAGCAAATTGCAAAATTTGTTCGAGGATTATCAAATTATGTCCATGACACTGAAGGGAAAGGCCATGCGCTTCATATATTGTCCTCTTTTCAGTACCATATATCGCAATATGATCCATCTAGCAATAGAACTTATTTTGTTTGGATGACAAGGGATGGAGGTATTTATGACAATGAAAACATAGTACAGTATTTAGATCATTCAAACAGTACATTAAGTGCTGAATTTAACGTAGGAAAAACGAGTGAAAACGCAAGTGATCATCACGCGCACGGAACTCTTTTTATAACATCTACAGGCAGGATATTAGTGTTTCGCAGCGAACATATTTCCACGATATATGTGGCTTATACGGATAATATAGATACCACAGCATTCCAGGAATTATCTACATTTGGAACTGCTGCTGATTATATGCAAATAAATGAACTTAATGGTGTTCTATATGCTCATTGCAGGGAGCAGGGAACCAACCAGGCGCTTTGGCTTTATA
>JAAUYE010094300.1_pt1 | contig 10389 bp, 5 predicted proteins | sample 7278081 | NCBI WGS metagenome assembly JAAUYE01 (sample SAMN14350131, study PRJNA611818) | marine sediment metagenome | isolation source: surface marine sediment (0.6m) | place: French Polynesia: Moorea | collected 2018-08
GAAGGGCATGGGTGAGCTGCACCTCGACATCAAGGTGGACATCCTGAAGCGCACGCATGGCGTCGAGGTCAATGTCGGCGCGCCGCAGGTGGCCTACCGCGAGACCATCACGCAGCAGATCGAAGACAGCTACACGCACACGAAGCAGTCCGGTGGTTCCGGCCAGTACGGCAAGATCGACTACAAGATCGAGCCCGCCGAGACCAACGCCGGCTACGAGTTCGAGTCGCTGGTCACGGGCGGTAACGTACCGCGCGAGTACTGGGGCGCGATCGAGAAGGCATTCCAGGTCAGCATGGACGAAGGCACGCTGGCAGGCTACCCGCTGCTGGACGTCAAGTTCACGCTGCTCGACGGTGCTTTCCACGCCGTTGACTCGTCGGCACTCGCGTTCGAGATCGCGACCAAGGCGGCCTACCGGCAGTCAGTGCCCAAGGCAGGCCCGCAGCTGCTCGAGCCGATCATGAAGGTCGACGTCTTCACGCCTGAGGACAACGTCGGTGACGTTATCGGCGACCTCAACCGGCGTCGCGGCATGATCAAGTCGCAGGACTCTGGTCCGACCGGCGTCCGCGTCAAGGCCGAAGCACCGCTGGGCGACATGTTCGGCTACATCGGCCAGCTGCGCACGCTGACCTCGGGTCGCGGCCAGTTCTCGATGGAGTTCTCGCACTACGCGCCCTGCCCGGCCAACGTTGCCGAGGAAGTCATCGAGGCCGCGAAGGAACGCAAAGCCAGCTAGTCGAAAAACAGCGGGGTCAGAGCCCTGGGGCTCTGACCCCTTTTGTTAAGAAGGCCAGCGCCGTCAGGCGCTGGCCTTTTTCTTTTGTTGCCTCAATACGTCCGTGCTAAACAAGATTACCGCCGCCCAGATGCAGGCAAAGCAGACGATGCGCGGCAAGGTCAGCGCTTCGCCGTAGTAGATGCCGGTCGCAAACTGCATCGACGGCGCCAGGAACTGCATGAAGCCGACTGTGGACAGCGCGAGCCTGCGCGCCGCCACGGCGAACATCACGAGCGGCACCACGGTAATCGGCCCGGCGGCGAGCAACAGCGCCAGCAGGCCCGGGCCCGCAGAATTGATCGCCGCCCCGCCTGACCCCATCATCGACCCGAGCCACACGATGGCAATCGGCATCAGGATCAGCGTTTCGACAAACAGTCCGGGCATGGCGCCGATAACAACCCGTTTGCGAATGACCCCGTAGAACGCGAACGAAGTTCCCAGCGACAGTGCGATCCACGGAAACTCGCCGCCGCTGAACGTCAGGACAAAAACCCCGATAGCAGCCAGCACGACAGCCCAGGTCTGCATTCGACCGAGACGCTCACCGAAGAAGATCACGCCGGCCAGCACGAAGATCAGCGGATTGATGTAATAACCCAGGCTAGCCTGGAAGATGCGACCGGTTTGTACCGCGACGATGTAGATATACCAGTTAACGGCGATCAGGAATGCCGAGGCAATCAGCCACAGCAACATCTGGCGGTGCGTTATCGCACGCCTTACCTCGGGCCACTGCTTGCGCAAGAAGATGATCAGGGCGCCGAATGGAACCGCCCAGACAATCCGGTGCAACAGCACCTCGATGGCCGGCACCGTCTCGACGGCCTTGAAGTACACGGGCAGGATGCCCCACAGCGTGTACGCGATGAGGCCCGCGATGACGCCATCGCGTGTGTCCCGCACTGACTCGTGGGACGCGATCAGGCTGTCTCGGACTCAGCCGCCGGCGAACGTTCCGTGTCGCGGCCCCTGAGCCGCGCAAACCAGGCGAAGCCGTCGTCTTGCAGCATGTAAAGCGACGGGATCAGGAACAGCGTGATGACAGTTGCGAACACGATGCCAAACGCCAGTGACACGGCCGCCGGAACGACAAACCCTGCCATCATGCTCGTCTCGAACAGGATCGGTGTCAGCCCGGCGGCGGTCGTCAACGACGTCAGGAATATCGCTCGGAATCGCAGCGTACCGGACTCGATCACGGCCTGGCGGATTGGTTTGCCGGCCTCACGCGCCTTGTTGATGAAATCGATCATGATCAGGCTGTCGTTGACGACAACTCCGGAAAGCGCGATCAACCCGAACAGGGAGAACATGCTCATCGACATGCCCATCAGGAGATGCCCGATCACTGCGCCAATAGCGCCGAACGGAATCACCGACATGATCACGAGCGGCTGCGAGTAGGAATGCAGCGGGATAGCAATCAGTGCGTAGATCAGGAACAAGGCGGCGATGGCGGCAATCTGCAAATTCATGGCCAGCTCCGCCTCCTCCTGGCTCGACCCTTCGAGGCCGTACTCGACCCCCGGGTAGGTATCGAGCAATTCCGGAATGTACTCGGTCGTGATCTCACGAATCATCGGGCCGGGCTCGACAACCAGCGGATCGATATCGCCCGAGACCGTCACTGTCCGGATGCGATTGAGCCGCGTTATGCGCGAATACGCCTGGCCGAAGGACACCTCGGCGACCGAGTGAAACGGCACTTCGTCCCCGGTCGGCGTGCGGATCATCATGTTCTCGAGATCAGCAACTGACCGGCGCTCCTCGATCGGGTAGCGCACCATCACCTTGAGCTCTTCGCGGCCGCGCTGAATTCGTTGCGCTTCTTCGCCGTAGAACGCCTGGCGAACCTGGCGCCCGAGCGACGACATTGTGATGCCAAGCGCCTCCGCCTCCGGTTTGATCGACAGCTTGATCTCGTCGCCGCCACTCAGCGCGGAGTTGGTGATGTCGAATACGCCGTCGTAGTTACGCAGGTGATTCTGCAATTCGGTAGCCGCAGCCATGAGCTGTTCGTAATCGTCGCCGCTCAATCGGAAGAACAGCGGCGGCGTTCCACCGATGTGCTGCAGGTAGCTGAACGACATGTCCTTGACGCCGGGTACCTCGCCGACAGCATCGCGCCACATCCCGGTGATATCGACCGCCTCGTAAGGACGGTCCTCGCTCTTCGGTAGCTCGACAAACATCTGGGCTCGATTGTCCCCGATACCAAACACGCTGAGGTGGTCGATCATGGGCAGCGCGTCGGGGTTTTCTTCCGCATGCGCCTCGGTCATGTCGAGCAGCGTGTTTTCAATATGAGCCGCTACGTCGTTGCGCACCTGCGGCGCCGTGCCGGCCTGCATCGTGAGATCGACGCGAATGAAATCAGACGGCACCTCCGGGAACATCACGAAGCGGACCATGCCGCCCGAGAGCAGGCCGAACGTGACGATCAGGAAGGCGACGAACGACGCGACCGTGATGCCGCGGTTATCGATGGCCTTCTTGAGCAGCGGTTGGTAAAAGTCGTTGATGATGTGCTGCAGTCCGTGCTGAACATGGCGCTGGATCTTCAGGAAGAAACGCGGGATCCGCTCGCGGAACGGAATCTCCCGTTGCGGATTGAACAGATCGTCCTCGTCAACGTCCGGAATTCTCGCGTTGGCAAGATGCGCTGGCAGAATCAGTTTCGATTCGACCAGGGAGAAGAACAGGCACAGGACGATGACCACCGACATCGCTTCGAGGAATGGCCCCGCCATGCCGCCGACGAACAGCATCGGCGCAAACGCTGCGATAGTCGTCAATACACCGAATGTCGCGGGCACGGCGACGCGGCGAGCGCCGCTGATTACGTTGTCGAGCGTGTGGCCATCCGCCCGGATCTTCGTATAGATACTCTCGCCGATGATGATCGCATCATCGACCACGATACCGAGCACCACAATAAAGCCGAACAGACTGATCGTGTTGATCGTGGTCGGCCAGGGGCCGTACGGCATCAGCCACAGCGCGCCCAGGAAGGTAATGGGGATGCCGACGATGACCCACATGGCGACTTTCAGGCGCAGGAACAGGGCCAGCACGATCAGGACCAGGATTGCGCCCGCGTAGAGGTTGTCCAGCATCATGTCCAGGCGTTGCTGCAGGTATTGCGACCGGTCGATCCACGTGCTGATCTTGACGCCTTCGGGTAACTCGGCCCGCTTCTGTTCCACGAAATTGCGCACAGCCGCCGCCGTTTCCAGTTCGTTCTGCTGGCCGCGTGCCTGGATATTCAGGGTCGCCGAACGCTCGCCGTCAAATCGGCCGAAGCCCTGCGTTTCCACGAAACCGTCCTTGATCGTCGCAATGTCGCTCAGCAACAGCCGTGTGCCGTCAGGGAAGGTACGCAAAACGAGGTCGCCAAACTCCTGCCCCGTGTAGACCTGCCCTTCCGTACGCAACAAGATGTCGCCGCCGCTGGTTCGAATCGAACCCCCGGGCAGGTCGACTGATGAGGCCCTTACCGCCTGCGAAATCTCGGTCATCGTAAGGCCGTACTGGCGCAGCGTCAGCTCGGACACTTCAATGCTGATCTCGAACTCGCGATCGCCAAGGAAGTCGACCTGGTTGACCTCCGGCAGTTGCAGCAGCTCGTCGCGAACCTCGTCTGCGATGCGCTTGCGCGTCATCTCGTCGATCGGACCGTGAATCGTGACGAAGATGACCGGGATGATGAACTCGCGCTTGCCGTAAATCGGGCGCTCGGTCAGGGCCGGAAACGTCGATATGGCATCGACGCGCGTCTTGATTTCGTTGAGGACGTCGTCGAGGTTCTTGTCGTTGTCGACTTCGGCGGATACCGTGCCGGTGCCTTCGCGGGCCGTCGAGTTGATCTCGATAATGCCCGGAACATCCTGGATCGCTTCCTCGATCTTGACGACAACGCCTTCCTCGACCTCCTGCGGAGCGGCGCCGAGGTAAGGCACGGTGATGTTGACGACATTCTGCTGAAACTCCGGCGTGGTCTGTTTGCGCACCGAAAACGAGGCAATTACGCCGGCAACGATGATGAACAGCATCAGCAGGTTGGCCGCGACGTGGTTCGCAGCGAACCAGGCGATGATGCCCTTCTGGTTTGTCCTCTCTCTGCGTCTCATGACTCGCCCCCTGCGGCCTTGGTCCTTACCGACATGCCGTTGACGGGCGATTCGACCGCGGTCAGCACCAGCCGATCGCCGGCCTCGACATTGTCGCGGACATACGCGTCCTCGCCTTCACTGCGCAACACGGTTACCCGGCGAATCTCGATCTTGTCGTCAGGGCTTGCGAACAGCAGCTCGTCGGCGCCGCGCAGCGCTGAGCGCGGAATGCGAAAGACTCCATCGAGCGAGACGCCGCCGATCTCGGCCCGCACAAATGTGCCCATTGGCAGGACCTCTCCCTGCGTCTCTAACCGGTAGGGATCGTCGATCGAGGCAACCGCATACATGACCCTGCTGTTCTCGTCGATGACGCCCTCAGTGCGGGAGATCCGCGCCGCCCAGCTCTGCGTCTGGCCCCTGCGGGTTGCGCTGAGCGAGACCTCGGGTCCTTCACCGCTGCCGGTCCTGCGGATGTCTGCGGCACCCGGCAGCTCGACGAAACGCAGATCCTGGTCCGTCAACGGCAGGCGAACTTCTGCCTGGTCCGTGGCGAATACGACGCCAAGCCGCGTGCCGGGATTGACGAACTGTCCGAGGTCCGCTTCCTTGCTGCGCACCATCCCGGCGTACGGCAACCGAATATAGGTACGCTCGAGGTTGCGGTTCGCGCGAACCAGTTCCGCCTTGGCGGACGCCAGCGCCGCGGCCGCCGACGCGTGCTCCGCCTCGGCGCGATAGCCCTGGCTAAGCAGCTTCTCCGCTCCGTCGAACTCGATCTGCCGCTGCCGGACCAGCGCCTTCGCCTGGTCGACTGCCACCGTATAGTTCGTTGGATCGATACGCATCAGCACTTCGTTAGCCGCAAATACGCCACCGGCTATCCACTTCGGGGAGATTTCAACGATCGTTCCGGACACCTCGGAACTCAGCGTTGTCTCGGTTCGCGGCCGCACCGTGCCCTGGCTGCCAATACGAAAGGCTGCCTGCATTGGCTGCATTTCCAGGACCTCGACCAGCGGCGCTAGAAACTCAGCCTCTTTCTTTGCCGGCGGCTCGCGCAGGCCTGTCAGGACGACGAAAATAGCGGCGGCGCCGAGCAGGATCGCCAGGATCAGCAGGATGCGTAGACCCTTACGCTGCATACCAATTCCCCAAGTGCATGATTTTTAATAACTAATTTTGATTCTTTGAGTCGAAATCACCGGCAAGGTTCAAAACCCGGCCGCGATAAGGCCCCGAACTGCCGAAATATACGCTTTTTGTGACCTAACTCCATGAAATTCGGGCCTCTTGGCTCCACACTGCCGTCTGAGCCGCGAGTTATGTGTAGTTCGCATATGTACGAAACCCAGTTTGGCCTGACAAAACGACCCTTCCGGGCGCTTGCAACCAGCGGCGACGTGTTCGTTGGCCCGCAGACGGCTGCGGCCATGGCCGGGCTCAAGAAAGCCCTGGCAACACCGGATGCGATTGTCAGCGTGAGCGGCCCCGTGGGCGTCGGCAAGACCACGGTCGTGCGCCGCGCGCTCGAAGCCATTGGCAAGGACCCGGTCATCATCACGGTCGGCCGCATGCAACTGGCCCACGATGAAGTGCTCGAGCTGCTGCTCGAGGAGCTCGGAATCGACATGCCGTCGGGAACGGTGCAGAGATTCTCCGCCTTCCGTCGCCTGCTGCTCAAGCAAGCCGAGGAAGGTATCCGCGTATTCATCGTCGTCGAAGACGCCCGGCGTATCGGCGCCGATGCCTTATCGGAACTCGAAGCGCTCACGGCTTCAGATGCAGGGGTGTCCGAAGGCGCCAATATCGTCTTGATGGGTGATTCCGGTGTCGATGAACTGCTGAAGTCCCCGCAGCTCGCACGCATGAGGCAACGACTGCGGCTCCGCCAGGAAATCGCGCCGCTGGGCGCCAGCGAACTGCTCGGGTACTTCAAGCACTGCTTCCGCCTCGCGGGCAACGAATTCGACGCGATCTTCGAGGACGGAGCCTCCGAGGTCCTGCACCGCCTGAGCGGCGGCATTCCGCGGGTTGCCAACAACCTTGTAGAGTCCTCGCTGATCTCCGCCGTGGAAAACAAGCTGGATCGCGTGAACGTGGCGCAGATCAAGCTGGTTGCCAACGAGGAATACGGATTGAAATTCAACGGCGAGCCCGCCGTTCCGGAGGCACCGGCTGCAGAAAAAACCGCCGAGCCGGCGCCGCAGCCCGAGGCGAAGGCCAAACGGCAACCTGAAGTCCGGCCCGCGTCTAAGGCCGAGCCAAAGCCCGAGCCCAAGCCCGAACCCAGGTCCGAACCCAAACCCGAGCCCAAACCCGAGCCGACAATTGACGCTCCGCCAGCGCCGGCCAAAGCCGCTGGAGAAGACATTCCTGAGCTCATACAGGACACGCTGCCGGATCTCGAAGTGCTTGCACCGGAGCTCGCAAAGCCTGCGCCGCAGCCGAAACCTGCGACGCAACCCAAGGCACGGGTTAAACCGCAACCGAAGGTAGAGCCCCAACCCGTGCCCGACCTTGAAGCCGCACAGGTCGAGCCGCCGGAGGATGCCGTCCCCGAATGGGATCGAGACCCCACGCTGGCGCAGCTGCGGCCTGACCTCGACGCACTGGAACACGCCATGGCTGTCGCCCAGGGTCGTGAGGCCGAAGCGAAAGCTGCCGAGGAAGAATCGGCCGAGGATGACGAACCGGTCCCGGAGATTACGCTTGATCGCGAAATTCAGGCGAAAGTCGACAAAGCCACCGAAATCCTGAAGGAAGAGGAAGCACGACGCGCCGAGAGGGAGGCCAGGGAGCGGGCGGAATCGGGCATCGACGATCGCCCGACGTCTGTGATCCTGGCGGAGGCCCGCGCAAGGAAGGTCGAAGAGGCAGCGAAACCGGACAATTCGGTCGAGGCACAATTCGAGGGTGCGAGCTTCATGCCGGACCTGTACGGCAGCCCGCCGCCAGCGGAACCATCGGTCGAAGACCTGCAGGCATCGACCGATACTGTCACAGACCTTCCCGTCCTGCAGGATATGACCAACCCGGCATTCGAACCGGCCGCGCACAAGGAAGCGGCAGAACCAGCCGAGGAACCGGCGCAGGACATTCCGGAACTGGCGATCGAGCCCTGGCCGGAACCCGAGCCGGAGCCGGAACCCGAGCCCGAACCGGCCCCGATCCCCGAACTGAAACTCGAACATGAGCCAGCGCCCGAGCCGTTGCTGGAGCTAGAGCCCCTGCCCGAACCGGAACCCCAGCCCGAACCGGAACCCGAACCCGAGCCGGTGCTGGAGCTAGAGCCCCAGCCCGAGCCGGAAACCGAGCCCGAGCCCGAGCCCGAGCCGGAACCCGAGCCCGAGCCGGAACCCGAGCCCGAGCCTGATCCGGTACAACTCGAACAGGCCCGCAAAGCCGACGCAGAACTGGAACAGATTGCCGTAAACCTCGCGCGAGCCAAGACCATCGACGATTGCGATGACAAGATGGCGGAAACGCTGTTCGGCGAGGAGTTCAGCATGATGGCGGCCGAGGTGGCAGCGAACGCACCTCCCGAGCTCAGTGCCAACGATGACGACGGCGACGGCGACGATGAGGAAATCGCCGCCGAACCTGCGGAACCGGCCGTACCCGAATTTGACGGCGCCGCCGCGATCAGTGTCGAACTCGAGACCCAGCCCAACGGCATGACCGCGCATGCACACGCGCACATGGATTCCTCCGCATCGCAACGCCTGGCGACCGTTAGGGCACTGAACTCCGGAGCGCCCGAGGCCGAACCCATGCCTGAAACGCCGCCATCCGAGCCGTCGGCCCCGGTCGAGCAGCCGCAGTCATTCGAAGACCAGATCAACACGTCGATGACCCAGACGCTGGAGGCACTGAGCGTCCGTCCGCCGTCGGAAGTCATTCCTGACGACGATGAGGACGAAGACTCCAAGAAAGGCTTTTTCAGCCGCTTCAAGCGATCCTGACCGGCAGTTTGTCAGCGAATGCGGGCCACCCCGGACCGCGTTAACAGCCTGTGTGAAATACGAATAGCCAGCGCTTTTCGCAGCGTCTAGCCTGACTATTGCAGGTGAAAGACAGACAAACGCGGCAGGAAGATGAACACTCACAGTAATTTCTTGTTGCCCAACGAGCCAACGTGCGTCGTCGCCTGCTCTTCGGCGCGGGCACGATTCTGGCGCTCGACCTCACGACACGGAAAATGGCAGTCGCTTGCCGATATGCAGGACGAATCGGCAACGCATTCTGAAGCCGAGTTTGCCAGCGACCGGCCCGGGCGGGCTTTCGATATCGTAGGCAAGGGGCGGCATGCGATGTCGCCACCCGAGTCCGGACAGGACCACCAGACCCTTGTATTCGCGCGACAGGTCGCCGACTACCTCAACGATGCCATCGCCGAAAGCCGGGTCAACAAACTCGTCATCTTTGCCGCGCCGAAGTTTCTTGGATACCTGCGATCCGAGCTGTCCGATACTGCGCTGAGATCGATTGCGCTCGCCGAGTCCAGAAACGTATCCGATCTCGATGAAAAGGAGATCAGGGACTACTTCGAGTAGACCGACCGCCGGAGAACGTTATGAGCAACACCATACTCGCTGTCATCGAATTCGAACGCTTCCCACATGAGGTGGCAACGCGCGCCGCCAGGCTGGCGAAGCTCTATGACTGCGACCTCGAAATTGTGCTCAGTGACCCGATTATCGGCTTCCTGCGCAGGAGCTTCATGATCTCCGCTGACTCGCAGCAGATATCGGAGACCGTGCAGCAGGCGCAAAAGGAGGAACTGCAGCGCATCGTGACAGCGCTCGCCGACTTCGACGTCAAGATAACGACGAGCGTCATCCAGGATAAGCCCGCGAGCGACGCGATCGTTGCAAAGGCGCTCGAAATCGATCCCCTGTTTGTCGTCCAGGGCACTGCGTATCACAGCGCAGCGGAACGGGCTGTGTTCACGTTCAACGACTGGCAACTGATTCGCAAACTCGACTATCCGCTCTGGCTGGTCAAAGTCCACGAATGGAAGGAGGCGCCCGTCGTGGTTGCCGCTGTCGACCCGATGCATCCCGACGAGGAGGAAGGTCTTCTGACCCAGGCCATCGTCGACATGGGCAAGGACCTGACTGCCAAGACGGACGGCGAGTTACTGTTGATCAATACCTACGAGATGCTGGAGGAAGTCAACGCGTGGGCCAACCTGGAGTTCAAGCCGCTCAAGGTGCCGATGGAAGAACTCGAGCAGAAGATGCGAGACGAACACCGCCGTCACCTGGACTCGCTGGCCGCGTCCAACGAAATTTCGCCCGATGTGATCCACCTGCTGCCCGGCCGCACGCGCGAAATTCTGCCGTCATTTGCGCGAGAAAAAAACGCCGACCTGGTCATCATGGGCGCCGTCGCCCGGTCCGGGCTCAAACGTCGCCTGATTGGCAGCACGGCCGAGCATGTGCTCGACCATCTGCCCTGCGACATCCTGATTGTTCACGGCGGCTA
>JAAUYE010154560.1_pt1 | contig 10387 bp, 9 predicted proteins | sample 7278081 | NCBI WGS metagenome assembly JAAUYE01 (sample SAMN14350131, study PRJNA611818) | marine sediment metagenome | isolation source: surface marine sediment (0.6m) | place: French Polynesia: Moorea | collected 2018-08
CGTTGGGCACGTCCAGGGGATGGCTGGTCTCGTACGGGATCTCGAGATCGAAACCATCGACTTCCACAACGAACCGGCCTGGGCTCACGACATCCACGGCGGCGCGAGCCAGGGACGCGAAAGGCAGGCTCGCCAGTGCCAGAAGCGCGAGGCTCACGACGCGAGCGCCACCACCAGGATCCCCGAGCCCGGTTGGTACGTTGTTCTTCCAGACCACCCGCGTGACGCCCACCGACCTCGAAGACGTCGGCCATTCCCAGCTCCGACGTGACGGACCGTAGGGTACGCCACCGCAGCGCCAGCAGAGACGATCAGGAGCAAGCCGATCCAGAGCGGAAGTCGCTTCAGTGGGCGGAGCCTCCGCGCCCTCCCCCAGATCCCCCCAGGGGTGATCCGTCCGCGGTGCGCTCGCACACCCCGCCAGGACGCCGGTCCCGTCGAGGAGCGGCCCGGCGGGCTGCTAACCTCATCTCCTTCCCGATGCACGCGCGTCCAGGAGAGAGCGGGTGAGCGTCACGAGGCAAATCCTGCTGCCCGCCATGCTGGCGCTCGCGGTGGGCGCGGGCGTACTCGTCGAGGCCCGGGCCCAGGAGGCGAGCTCTCCCGAGGAGCTGGTGGCCCTGTGGCAGCAGGCGCTCGAACAGCGGGACTTCACCCGCTACGTCGCGTGCCTGCACAGCGGTGCCCGGCAGGTTCCCGAGTATGGCTCCCGGCAGGCCATGGAGTTCTGGGCCGGCGAGATCGAAGACCTGGCCCGGGAGGGCTTCGCCGGCCAGTTCGAGATCGAGCCCGTCACCGAAGGCGGCACCCGATTCCCTCCCGGATCGCTTCGCGCCTACCCGATCGTGAACGGCCGCCGCGTCGACGACGCGCTCGTCCTCGTCCAGGAAGCGGGGCGCTGGGCGATCCTGCGGATCTTCAGCTAGGCGCTGCATGGCCGGCAGATCGAGTCGACGCTGGACCCTCCTGCTGACGATCGCGGCAGCGCTTCTGGCCGCGCCTCAGGCAGCCGCAGCCGAGCGCGTCGTCATCGTCCTCCTCCGCGGCTTCAATGCCTCGCAGGGGGACTCCGGGATGGATCGCCTGGCCGCCCGTCTGGAGGCCACCTTCGGCGGCATCCCGGCACGGCCCGTCTCCACCGCGGTGTACAACTACAACGAGCTGCCGGCTGCCTTCGCCTTCATCGACGGCTTCACGGACATCGACTGCCTGGTCATCGGCGGCCACAGCTTCGGCGGCGCCGCATCGATCGACCTGGTGACCGACTTCCTCACGCCCGCCGGCATCACGGTCGACTTCCTGGTGCAGTTCGACTCGGTCTCGCTCGGGCCCCAGACCTTGCCGGACGAGGTCGGCCTCGGAATCAACTACTACCAGGAGAGCACCGGGTTCTTCGAGCCGCAGGGGGAGAGGAACGTGGGCGGCGCGACGAACATCTACGTCGAGGACGACTACGGGGTGACGGACTCCGACATCACCCACACGACCATCGACTGCCCGCTCTTCGACTACAGCGAGGCCGGCTACGCGGCGCTGTTCGGCTCGCAGCCCGACCTCTACGCGCGTGTCGAAGAGGAGATCGCCTTTCTCTGCAGGGCCCTCGTCCCCGGGCTGGGCCCCGGGGCGATCGGGGTGCTGGCGCTGATGCTGCTCGCATCCGCGCACGAGGCCGGCGAGCGGCGCCCCCGCCATCGCGGGTAAGCGATACAAGCCACGCATTACGAAGCAGAGCGCATCTTCACCACGAGCGTGCGCTCCCGCGTATGCGATCGGCTCGAGCCGCCGCCTCGAGGGCCTGCGCCCGGAGCTCCGGCTCCAGGGAATCGCTCATCAGAACGGCTCCCACGGCCTGAGAGCGCACCTGGCGTTGCCTGGCGCTCGCCCGGCACCCTCCGGCCCAGCGGCGGGGATCGTGGCCCTTCTGGAACGGCTCCAGGACGTTGTAGGCGCGGCTGACCGGGGGCTGATGGACCGTGATCCGGTGGCCTCTCAGGAGCTTCTCCGTCCTATGAGCACCGCTGCCGGCTCCGCCTCTCGATCTCCCCGCCAGCTCCCGCCGGAGCCGATCGATTGGTTGCGCACGCTTCTGCGCGCCTCGAATCAGCGAAGCCGGACGTTCCGCCTGGACAGAGGTGACGTCGAGATCGCCCGCCTCCGTGGTCATGCTCGAGCAGTGGAGAGCTGCTCCCAGCGGAGCCCATGCGCTACGAAGGGCTCGAAGTCCGAATCGAACGAGGCGAGAGTCGCACCCCGCGAGATCGCAATCGCAGCCAGGTGTGCACCATCGATCGCGTTGCGCAGTGCCCGTGGTGAAGCGGCAACCAACTCTGACAGCAGGTCCCAGACCAAGTCTCCGTCAGGAACGAGTTCGACACCCGCCTCGAGCCACTCCTCGACCCAGCCGATGGCTTCGTCGTCGGACATGCAGCCGGGAAGGCCTGGGTTCGTGCGAGGCGGAGGAACTGATGCACCGTCGGCCAGGCCAGACCGACGCTTTCACGCCCGTTGATCGAATCTTCGAGCCAGCGGGCCGCGGCCGCATGGAGATCCGAGGTGGGGTCGATCGCGTAGAAGAGGATTTGCACGTCTGCGATCTTCAACGACTCTCCGTCGGGCGTTTCGGCGGGATCACCCGGGGATCGCCTCCACTCGCTGCTCGCCTACCGCTCCGAGATCACTTGAGTTTGTCGAGTGCCTGATCGTCGGACATCTGAGCCGCCAGCTGGCGAGCTCGTGCGATCTCGAATCCGAAGCCGACCCTTCGAGGCTTGAGGCGGTACTTGCGCCGCCGAGGCGGGGCCTCGCCCTCGTCGGGTGCTTGCCGAAGCAGCCGGTTGAGGGCCTCGTTCAGCGAAATGCCTTCACGAGCGGCCAGGCGCTCGACCTTTCGGCGAGTCGCAGGGTCGAGCCGAACGGTCATCCGAGATTCGCTCGCCAAGAGAGCCCCCGCGGGCGTGACGACGTAGCTGTCAGGAAGAGGCGCGCAAGCGCCCAGTTTGCTGCGAGGTGGAAGCACACGGCGGGAACGCCGTGCGGCGCGCCAGAAGGCGGACCCAGTTGGCCGCGCACGGCTCATCGTAGTCGGGCTTCCATCCCTGGAGTGCGATTCTTCGCCCACGGCCACCACTTGTCCCCAGGAGGTGGTCGAGGATGCGCACGAGGCATTTGAGTTGGTTGGCGTCGATCCCTGCGGCCGGTGCGATGATCCTGACCTTCGCACCACCGGTGGCCGCGGCGCCGGAAACTTACGACTACCTGGGGAGGTTCTACGACCTCATCTCCGATGACGACCCGCCGGAGGGCACCTTTACGCGAGACATGCGGCTCACTGGCTCGTTCACGGTGGCCAGCCCACTGGAGCCCGACGAAACCTACGACTTCAGCAACAACGGTGCGGACAACGACCTCCTGCTGGCAATCAGCTTCGACAATGGCCGGGCGCGCATTTCCAGGGGGAATGATTTCGTCGATGGTTTCACCTTGACGACTGACAGCGCACGCAACATCTCCTCCTGGTCCATCTTTCTCGATGAGTTTCCCATAGGGGAGCCCCAGGTGATCATCGAGACGCGCAGTTCCCGAGCGCCATGGGACGAGACGTCGATTTCCGTACTCGTTGCACCCACCACCTTTCGCAGTGACACGGCCGAAGTCCGAGGTGCCGGCCCCGGTACCTGGACGCTCGTCCCCGAGCCCTCCTCCGCCAGCCTGGCGGGCTTGGGGTTGCTGGCCCTCGCAGCAATCGGACGGGGTCGCGGTAGCTGATATGCGCCTGAGCGTCAGGTGCGGGGTGGGTTCCCCCGCTACCTGAGAAGTTCCGCTCCCTGCGGCGATGCCCCGTCCTGCTGGCCTGTGCTCGCGAGGAGGTTATCGCTCAGGTGTCCCGCGATCCGGGCGCGCTCGGCGCCGAGGCGGCGAGGGATCAGGTGGGAACACGGAGACCACCAGATGTCCGGCCGCCCCCAGTGCTCCCACAGAGCGAGGGCTTGGCTGGGTGGGCACACGCGGTCCGCCGCGGCTGCCACGACGAGGCGCCCACGCATCGGCACGCGCGCTTGCATCCGCAGCGGTGCGTTGGGCGCGAACAGGTCTTCGAGCAACGCCTCGTCGATGCCGGCGGCGGCGTGCGCGCGTCGCTCCCGATCGTCGAAATCGCGCCAGATCAGGGATCCGAAGCAGGACACGGGGAGGGTCGGGACGACACAGGCAATGTCGTCCTCGAGCGACGCGAGCAACGCTGCCAGGTAGCCGCCGAGGCTCATGCCGTAGAGGCCGAGCGCCGGCACGCCCGTGGCTCGCAGCCAGTCGCACAGCCGCCGGACATCCCAGATGGCGTGGCCGAGCATCGCGTTCATGACGAGCGGGTGGCCATCGAAGAGCCCCGCGCCGGACCAACGCCCGATCGAGCGTGGACCGTGGAGCGGCAGGATCGCCATTGCGACGTCCAGTCCGAGTTCCTGGTGAAGCCGGCGTACGTCGAAGGCGCGCGCATCGAACGCCACCTGGCCCATGAGGTAGCCGTGCAGGCAGATGACCGTGGGGCGCGGGCTTCCGGAGTGACGCCAGACGAAGGCGTGCGCGCTCCGGTTCGGTTCGAGATCGAGATACCAATCGCGGACTTCAGGGTCGTAGGGCTCATAGCCGCTTTCGAAGCGCACGTGCTCACAGGCACCCAGTCCGCGCACGTGCCGCATGTCCACGGATGGAGCGTCCAGGGGCGGTGGCTCGGGATGAGCGCGCCACGGCTCCTCGATCCAGCCCCGTTCGCGATAGCGAGCGACGGCCGACCCGAGTACGCCAGACGCGTCGACCATCGACCAGCGCCCGAAGAGCCGCGCGGTGACCTCGGCCGCCACGCGGCCGGCCTCGTCGCACGCTGCGGCCGCCAGGAGACCCGGCGATACGCCCGGTGCGACCGGCTCCGGCGGGGGCTCGAGTGCGAGCGACATCCACGCGCCGATGGCGATCACGGCCGCCCCGGTGGCGGCGGACAGCCAACCGATCAGCCCCGCGCCCGCCAGCGCGAGGGCGAAGCCGGCAAGCGCCGCAAGCAGTCCCGAGCCCACGAGCCAGCGGCCGGCAATCCGCAGGGGACCCCGGCCCACCCGCACGCCGACGAGAAGCAGGCTTGCGACGAGCAGCAGGCAAGGCGCTGCGGCCGTCCATCCCAGCGCGAGCGAAGCGGTCGCGAGGGAAGCGGAGGATCCCACGAGCAGCAGGCACGCGAGCAGCTTCCTGGCCGTGGCGCCTCGCCTCACGCGTTCACCGGGCACACCCCCCGCGTTGTAGGGGTCTTACGCCGCAAAGTGCAAGCTGGAAATGAACTCCTGGGGGCCGGTATGCTTCCCGTCAGATGCCGCCCCCGCTACCTACAACGAGTTCTTCTGGGCTGAGGGTCCGGGAGCCGGCTGGGGCCGAGATCGCCGGGACGACCCGTGGAGCGCGGCGGCTCCCGCGAGCAACAGGCCTGTGAACAAGACGACCTTGCCCCGTGATCCGAGCGCCGGGACGGATGGAGCCGGGCTGCTGGGCGAGAAGTTGTCGAACGCGAGTCCCACGCCGGTCGTGTCGGTTCCGACGTGGACCAGTCGCAACGCGTAGATGTCCGCCGAGGAGCGATCGAAGGAGAACGTCCAGGGACGACCATCGAGGGTCAGGTCGACTCCGACGGGACTGAGCTCCGTTTCGACGACGTCGTCGGGATCCAACCCGGTCGCGTAGTCGAAGCCGAGTGCCTCGACGAGCCACTGCTCCGTGCCCTCGGCCGCGCCGAAGTCGATGTCCCAGATCTCGCCTGATGCTGCGGCGACCGGCTGGTCGTAGAGGACGATCAGCGTCACCGGCGCGAGGGGGACCTGGCCGCGCAACAGGTAGCTGCCGAGACGCGGCTCGAGCCCAGGGTCGGCCGTGTCCTTCAGGTCGCCGAGTTCGTTGTTGTTGAACGCGAATGGACCGTCGCCTGCACCGCCCGAGGCCTCGAGGCGGGGCGTTTCGGTGCCGTCGATGAACCCGTTCCCGTCCGAGTCGATGCCGAACACCACTCCGCACTGCGGCTGATACCGGGTCGTGATCGGCAGGTCGTCGAAACCACAGCCAACGGGGACCGCGTCCTCGAAGTCGATCGTCGCACACCCGCTGACGGGCTCCGCGAGTACGACGTTGTCGACACCTGCGACGTCGCCGGTGAAGTTGAGGAAGTCCGGCACGAACGAAATCACCGTCACGTCGGCCAGGATCGCCTTCCACGACGACTGCGAGATGCCGAAGACGTCAGCACTGAGCGCAACCGAGACCTTCGTCCAGCCCGAATCGAGGGAGGTGCAGAAGACGTCCAGCGTGGCCGTTCCGCCGGGGCCGGCGAACGAGAGCTCTCCGGCCTGGGCCACGTCGGAGCCCCCGTTGTCGAAGACCAGGCTGAGCTCGAGCGAGAAGGTCCCGCCGTCGAACGCGGTGAGGTCGCCGAGGAACTGGCTCGGCGCATCGAGCGTGTAGAGCCCCGTCGCGACGTCCGTCAGCTGGATGTGACCCGACGGATTCCCACCGGCCGCGACCCAGGTCAGCGAACCACCACTCGACACCGTCCAGCCGTCGGCACCCGATGTGAAGTCGCTCGTGACTTCCGCCCCGGAAACGCGGACGAGCGCACAGATCGCGAGAGCGGTCGTCCAGGCAACGGACCGCACCCCGCAGCGTGAGACGTCGCGGTGAGACACAGACACCGGCTCGCTCGCCTTCGCCTCGAGCCGCGTGCCGGATGCGTCGACGGTGCCGCCAGCGGACGGGAAACACCCGAGGCCGTGGCAGGAAACGGACGATGTGATGCGTCCTACCGACAGCTCAGGGCTCTCGAGCCACACCACGACGAGGTCCTCCCCTCCGCTCGCTTTGGTCATTGTGCACCAGGGAACGTCGGCACGGTGCGAGATTGCAGCGTGGTCGAGGTGACATCGACGCCGGCAGATCGGGGCTACCCCCGGGGAATCACTGCTGGTCAGATTCGAGTTTCCGGCCGCTCTAGTCCGCCGAGCTCGACTCCATCGGCGACAATTGGGTCGAACGCCGCGCGCATCGACGGGCAGGTCGCCTTACGGCGCGGGTCATTGGCTCGATCCGGCCGCGGGCGCACCCGAACAGCCAGCGGCTCGCGAGCCCGAAGCGCGGCTACGGACAGAGCACGCCGTCGCAGAGGTTGGCGCCCAGCTGCACGACCACGAGGCCGCCCACGTTCGTGGTGTTGTCCACGAAGACGTTGCCCTTGTAGCCGACGCCGTTCCCGAAGATCCCGAAACCGTTGTCCTCGAAGTAGCAGCTCTCCACCACGGCGCCCCGGCCGGAGTTGGAGCGGATCCCCTCGCCACCGTTCTGGTGGAAGCTCGAGCGGCTGACCAGCCCAGCAGCCAGCCTGAGTCCTCGGACGCCGTTGAGCTCGAAGACGCTGTCGAGCACCACGACGTTGCCAACGGCGCCGAAGGTGGTCACCCCCGGCCCGAAGTGAACGGAGAAGCGGCTGTTCGTGATGCGGAGCGATGCGTCGCCGGTGGCGAACTCGACGCCCGTGCCGTTCTCCGTCAGGTGCATGCGATCGAGCTCCAGGGCGCGGTCCGCGACGCCCTCGATGCCGGTGGCGAAGCCGCGGATGGTGCCGTTGGACAGCGAGGCGACGCCTTCGACCCCGACCCCGGCCACGCCGCTGCAGGTCACCGACGTGAGCTTGCCGGTCCCGTCGATGTTGGGCGAGCAGCTCCCTGGGCCGATCAGCGCATAGCCGTTCAGGTCGATGCGCACGTCGTCGACGGTGGCCGTGATCCCGTCGCTGCCGGAAGTCACCAGGTTGCTGGTCAGCCGGTAGCTGCCCGCCTGCGAGATCGAGACCGGGAACCCCCCGCCGGCGGCGACGCTCGCCTGGTTGATCTCCAGGACGCCGTCGACGGCGTGAGCCGGAAGCCCGTGGAAGAGGAGCAGCAGCAGGGAAGCGAGCGGGAAGCGGGAGCGTGTCATCGGAGTTCCTCCAGGAAGGGTGCCGATCGCCATCGTGTGCAAGGGGCGTGCCCCCAGGCTGCGCGGCGAGAGGAGCGCTGGCGGTGCCCGCGACCGGCGGAGGAGGTCGAGGCGGGGGCAAATCGGCCCGCGAGCCCGCAGGGCTGGGGCGCCCGCGGACACGCGCCGCGCTGCCCCGAGGGCAGCCTTCCGACCGCGGGGCGCTCTGCTTCAGACCGCTGGAGTCTCAGCTCCGCCTGGCTCCCAGGGAGTCCGTGCCAGCCCGGGCTCCACCGGAATGTCCCGCTCGAACCCGCCACCGCGCCTCCCACACGGCGGTGCACCACGCGTCGACCTCGAGCCTGTCTGCGTACTCACCTGCTCGTGACGGCGCGTCCGCCAGCTCGCGAACGACCGCGATCAGCCTGAGCTTCAGCTGCCGTTCCACGCGCGGCAGCCAGGTCTCGCGCCCGGCCTTGGAGAGGACCGCGACCTTGTGCCCGGCAGCGTCGACGATGGAGCCGTCGGGCCGGATCTCGAACGGATCCCCGTACTCCGCGCGCTGCAGCGCGCCGTGCCCGGGATGGGTGGTTCGCTGCTGCCCCAGCCAGTCGAGCCAGATCGCGTCGAGTCCGACATACCCGTACTCGTGCTCCACAGGCGGCCCGGCATCCGCCACCATCAGCGGCTCCTCGCGGATCTCGAGGGCGGGGTGTCGCAGCGCGGCGAACACGGGGCTCGGCTCGCGCGACGAGAAGATCTGCAGCGACCGGCGCGCCCGGGTGAGCGCAACATAGAGCAGCCGGCGCTCCTCGGGCGTGTCGGCGAGAGTGCCGTCGTCGAGCAGCATCACGTGATCGAACTCGAGGCCCTTGGCGCTGTGCATCGTGCCGAGGTGCACGCCCTTTCCGAGCACGCGGGCCCTGCGCTCGAGCTGCGCCCAGGTGATCAGCTCGTACTGCCACTGCGAACGCGTCAGGCTGCGAGCGGCGAATGGCTCCAGCCAGTCCTGGAGGCCGTCCCGCCAGGGGCCTTCGGCGAGCTCCCGGACCCGCTCTCGCACGGCACTCTCGCTGATTCGCTCGTCCCGACCACCCTCCATGCGCAGCCAGTCCGACAAGTTCGCCACCTCGCGAACGCGGCTCATCGGGATCGAGCTGTCGCCTGGGAGCGTCCACGCGAAGGGGATCCGGGCGAGCTCGGCCGCGATGCGCAGCCGGTGGAGCCCGGTCGGCCGACTGCGGGCGAGCACGCCGATCGAGGCGGGCGCGACCCCGTTGCCGATCCAGCGGCCGACGGTCTCCATCAGTCGCTGGGCCGCGACGTGAACCGACCCGGAGCGGTGCCACACCAAACGACTCCGCAGCTCGGGGTGCCCCGCCGACCACGGCCCCACGTCGGGATCGCCAGCACGTGCGGGGTCCACGGTCAGCCAGGTCCCCTGCTTCAGGCGCTCGGGCAGGGGCTCCACGAGGGTCTGCGCCAAGTCGAGGATCGCCTTCGGGCTCCGGTAGCTGTGCGGCACGATGAATCGCGTCGCCTGGTAGTCCTGCTCGAAGCTGCGGATGAAGTCGCTGCTCGCGCCGTCCCACGCGTAGATCGCCTGGTCGTCGTCGCCCACGGCGAACACGCGCAGCTTGCGCTGATCGCCCTCCATGGCGCGTCCCGCGATGGCCGACAGCAGCTCGTACTTCGCCGCGTCGATGTCCTGGTACTCGTCGACGAAGAGGTAGCCGAAGCCGCGCAGCAGCGCGTCGCGCTGCCGCGTCTGCTCCGCTGCTTCCATCGTCTCGCCGCGCAGCATCGCCGCGGCCACGGGCAGGCAGGTCTCGAGGGTCAGATCGCCATCCGCCGCGATCCGATGGATCCCGACCATGCTGATCGCGACGGCGTGGATCGTCTGGATGGTGACGAAGCGGGCGTCGCGGCCGACCAGCTCGAAGAGCCGCCGGCGCAGCTCCAGCGCGTTGGCGCGCGTGTAGCAGACGACGAGGATTTCCCTCGCTCGGACCCTCTGGCAGCGGAGGAGCCACGCGACGCGATGCACGAGGATCCGTGTCTTGCCGCTCCCTGGACCGGCGAGGACCAGGTGGTTTCGGCGGATGTCGCGCGTGACGATCTTCTGCTGTGCCTCGTCGTTCAGCGACGTGACGATGGCGTCGTAGCTCTCGGGGGTGGTGGGGCGCGCGATCTGTTGCTTGCGGCCCGGAAACCACTTGCCCGTGAACGCCTGGATCGGCAGCGCGAACCAGTCCGCACGGAAAGCCTCGCCCGCGACTGGGTCCGCGAGCATGTGTTGAGCCCAGGCGTCCATCACGTGCACACGGAGGACCTTCTGCTCCTGGTGCGCCGCGAGAGCCGCCGTGGCCTGCTGCGCCTCCTGGTCTCCGAGCTTCGGCCACGCCGGATC
>JAAUYE010119698.1_pt1 | contig 10384 bp, 12 predicted proteins | sample 7278081 | NCBI WGS metagenome assembly JAAUYE01 (sample SAMN14350131, study PRJNA611818) | marine sediment metagenome | isolation source: surface marine sediment (0.6m) | place: French Polynesia: Moorea | collected 2018-08
CCGCCGAACAGCCGCAGGCTGCCGGCAATCTCGAGCAACAGCACGTCGGGCCCGGCAATCGAGACGAAGGAGCTGAACTGCTCGAGCCAGGTGGCGAGCAATTCGAGCACCTGCTGCTCGCGGCTAAGGCTGCGTTCCTCGAGTTTCAGGCCGGGCATCAGCGCGAGCGCCGCGTTCGGCGACTGGCCGGGCATGACGCCGGCCGCCCTGGCGGTTTCGCCGGCCAGCAGTATGCGCTGTGCCCCCTGCTGCTCCTCGATGACCGCGAGGTCACCGTCACCCGGACCGCAGGCTTCGAGCGGCAGGTTCGGCAGGTACACGCAAAACCAAAGCCGCTGTGCTTGCGCCGCCGTTACCGGTGACGGCGCGTGCGGCTGCCCCGCCTCGACGAGCGGCAGCGCGTATTGTGAATGCCGGCCGGAAACGTCAGGGGTCGGTGTGCTGTCCCGTGCGATGACAGGTGATCGTCGTGCGCGCCGCATGGTCATACCACATCGCGTAACACAGCAGGCCGGCCGCCACGGCTTTTCAGGATCGCGAGTCGCGTACCCCGGTGATCGGCGGAGAGCTCGAGGCGCAGGGCAGCGGCTGACGGCTCATGGCGCGCCGAGAACGGGCGAAAAGCAATGGCCCAGCTGCCGCCCTTCTCGGCAGCGAGTTGCAGGCGCCGGCCGGCCTGGTCATCGAGCGCGTGCGGCCACAGCAACACGGCTGCACAGGTTCCCGACGACAGGGCCTGCTCGGCCGACCACAGCACTTCATCAGGGTTTCTCGGACGCACGATCAACATGCGGGCGAGATTAATGCCGTACTTTTGCAGCGCAGGCGGGTACGGTTGAAACGGTGGCGCCACCCAGGCAATCCAGCCGGGCTCGACCGGCTCGGCGCCGGGCTCTTCGACACACAGGCTCGCAAGCGCCGGCATCAGTAATTGCAGTTCGCCGATGCCGTACTGCCCGATCAGGATCTCGGTCAACGCCTGCCTGGGCCAGCCGCCGCCGGGCAGCATGCGGTCGAGCTGGGCATAACCGGTGGACAGCCCCTCTGCCGGCGCCGGCTGGCTGCGGGCGCGCCAGACACGCGGGTTTTCCAATAGCTTCTCGAGAGACGACGTATCGCTATCGCGTGGCATGGGCATCCCTGGCCGTCAATGCAGCGGCATACCGTCGCGGATGACGCCGACAACGACGCCCTCGATGACGAGCGCCTGGTGTTCGAGATCAACCTGTATCGGTTCGAATTCCGTATTCTCCGGCAGCAACCAGACCGTCGCTCCCTCCTGGCGATAACGTTTCACGGTGACTTCGTCTTCGAGCCGGGCGACGACGATCTGCCGGCTGCGCACTTCCGGCGTGCGGTGCACGGCCACGAGATCACCATCGAGGATACCGGCATCCTTCATGCTCATGCCGTGGACACGCAACAGGTAGTGCGGCTTGGGATCGAACAGCGCGGGGTCGAGCTTATAATGCGCCTCGATATGCTCCTGGGCAAGGATGGGGCTGCCTGCCGCAACCCGGCCCACGAGCGGCAAACCCATCTGCTCGCGCAGGGAGTCCTTGAGCTGAATGCCTCGCGAAGCGCCGGGCACGAGTTCCAGCACGCCTTTCCTCTGCAGCGCCCGCAAGTGTTCCTCGGCGGCGTTGGCGGACTTGAATCCGAGCTCGCGCGCGATCTCGGCGCGCGTCGGCGGCATCCCGGTTTCCTGGATAAACTCCTGAATCATATCGAGAATTTGCGATTGCCTTGGGGTCAGTTCGCGCATTTGATCATGCCCTGTATGAATTCACAGTACCTGCGATTATATACAGTACTTTGATCAGTGCAAGCGTTTGTCGCCTGCCCCGGCCGGGAAGCCGGTGACCCGCCGTCGCTTTCGTCTCGGTCGGCATCCCCGCGCACACCGGCGACAAACAAATGCAAATCATTCGCGTCGATGCGCATCTGACGATACATTCGCTGTCGCAATCGAACGACAAAGAACAATAAAAACAGTGATCTTCGTTGCAGCTAGCGACTATTTGCGAAATAATCCGCCTGCAGTTTTTTCCCAACCAGAGGAATCTTAGACAATGAAGAAAACCGCACTCAAAGTAAGCGCACTGGTGCTTGCCGCTGCAATGGTCACGGGTTGTGCCAACACCGCGGAAATCGAAGCGACGGCCAACAAGGCTGCTGCCGATGCATCCGCCGCCGCTGCGGCTGCCGAGTCCGCCCGCGCTGCTGCTGATCGTGCTGCCCAGGCCGCTGCCTCGGCTCAGAGCACTGCAGACCAGGCTCTGTCAGCTGCAACCGAAGCGCAGGCTTGCTGCGAAGCAAACCGCGAGAGCATGGAGCGCATGTTCCAGAAATCGATGTCGAAGTAGCACCAGACTACAACAAGACATTAACGACTTTATTGAGACGCCGCGCTTGCCGCGGCGTTTTTTATGCCCGATCCTGCCGCGGACGGTATGCCGTCGGACCGTTCGATCAGGACTTCCACCTCGTCCCAGTCCAGCGCACCGGCACGGCTGCCGGTCACGGTAATGAACTGTTCCGTGACGTAGGTCAGCGGATCCTTTGGCTGCGCAGGAAACTCGCCGTCGCCGATCGACTCATCGACGGTATCGACATCGATATCCGCGGCCACCAGCTCCTCCTCGCCTTCTGACACCGCCGCCTCGAGCACGGGGTGCACCTCCATCACGAGTTCGTCGCCGAACCAGCCGATCTTCACGGGTGCGTTGATGATGCGCACCGGCGTCTTCACGTCCACGCTCTGAAACAGGTATTCGATGTCTTCCGGAAACATGCGAATACAGCCATGCGTCACGCGCATGCCGACACCGGCAGGCCGGTTGGTGCTGTGGATGAGATAACCGGGCAGGCCCAGTCGCATCGCGTACCTGCCGAGCGGATTGTCCGGCCCGGGCGGCACGATACGCGGCAAGGGACGTCCGTCTGCCGCGTGTTCGTCACGCACGGACTGCGGCGGATACCAGCTGGGATCCTTCACTTTCGACACGACATTGGTCGAACCGAGTGGCGTTTCCCAGTCCATGCGACCGATGCTGATCGGATAGGTCATGACGTAGGCCGGCTCGCCGTCCAACGCTTCGGGATAGTAGTACAGCCGGTACTCCGCGAGGTTCAGAACGATGCCGCGCCGCGGACCGGGCGGCAGCACGAAGCGCGTCGGCAAAACGACTTCCGTGCCCTCTCCCGGCACCCAGATATTGACGCCCGGATTCGCACGCACGATATCGTGGTAGCCGAGCCCGTTGCGCCGCGCGATGTCGATGAGTGTGTCTTCCTCGCGCGCCAGCACGGTCGCAACGGCGCCGACGACGTCGTAGCCCTCCGGCGGCAGCTCGTAGATCTCCGCGCGCAGCGGTGCCGCGCACAGCACCGCAGCGATAGCGAGCGCGATTCGCAACGGGCTCATTGACCGACCTCTTCGTGCTCGATCACCTCGGTTTCCGTCTCGCAGGCGAGCAGCCATTCCTGCATGGCTTCGCTTTCCAATACGCGGCTCGCAAAGTGCGCGGCCGACTCGGGAAGATTGATACCGTAGGTCCGGAAGCGCAGCACCACCGGTGCGTACATGGCGTCCGCGATACTGAATTCGCCGAACAGCCAGGGCCCGGCGTCGCCGTAACGGTGCTGGCAGTCCGTCCAGATCTCGAAGACGCGGTCGATGTCCCGGCTGAGGTCGTCAGGGAGCGCAACGCGTCGCCCCATCGCGCGGCAGTTCATCGGCATCCGGGAACGCAGCACGTCGAAGCCGGCGTGCATCTCCGCACTGATACACCGCGCATGCGCGCGCGCCGCGGCATCGTCGGGCCAAAGTTTCCTGTCGGGCCAGCGCTCCGCGACCGTCTCCGCGATCGCCAGCGAATCCCATATCACTACGTCGTCGAGCAACAGCACCGGCACGCGGCCGGCTGGACTGAACTCCGCGATCTGCCGCGCGGTGTCCTCGGTATCCAGCACGATGCGGTGTTCGTCGAAATCGATATCCGCTTCGCGCATCAGGAACCATGGCCGCAATGACCAGGACGAGTAGTTCTTGTTACCGATAATCAGTTTGGGTTTCATGACTGTTTCAACATGACGGACACCGCCGCGCACCCGCGATATTTTTGCCGTCGCAATGGTAAACCATCCGCCGGGGACGCGTCGCGTCCGATTTCACGTATTGATTGACCGGTCGTGGCGGGGTCGGTAGCCTGACGCTTCGCTGCCGGCACGAGATGCAGATGAGCCTCAGAATCTCTTTCGAACTCAGCGATCGCGACCTGCGTCATTTTCGTGATGCGCTGAAGCGATCCCGTAACGTCGTAAGCAGCGCGGACGAGTCCGAGATCATCGAGGCCATCCGCGCCGTCATCGACGATATCCGCAAGAGCGAGCCGTTGCCGGACTTCGTCGCGACGCGGCTGCCGGAACTCGACGCGATGCTGCAAATGCTCGCGGACGACGAGTGGCAACTGCCCGCCTCCGACCGCGAACGCATCCTCGCCGCCTTCGTCTATTTCGGCGATCCCGAGGATATCCTGCCGGACGAGATTCCGGTCATCGGCTACCTCGACGACGTCATCATCCTCGAGCTGGTGGCCGGTGAGCTGCAGCACGTACGTGAAGCCTACGAAGACTTCTGCCGCTACCGCGAGGAATTCGACAGCGAGCACGACGGCGGTATCGATGCAGCGATCCGGCGCGACCGTCTCGATCGACGCAGGCAGCAGCTGCACCAGCGCATGCGTCGCCGCACGGCGCGCCACAAGAAAGCGGCGATCTGGTAGAAACCCGGACGACCGGGCTACAGGCGCATCAGGACCGAGCCCCAGGTAAAGCCGCCGCCGAACGCTTCCATCAACACCAGCTGGCCGGGCTTTATGCGGCCGTCACGAATACCGACGTCGAGCGCCATGGGTACGGACGCAGCCGACGTATTACCGTGGTCCTGCACGGTCACGATGACCTTCTCCATCGGCAGGTCCAGGCGCTTGGCGGTCGCCTGGATGATGCGGATGTTCGCCTGGTGCGGCACCAGCCAGTCGAGCTCTTCCTTGCTGATACCGGCCGCCTCGAGCGCCTGCAGCGCGACGTCACCGAGCTTGCTGACGGCGACCTTGAAGACTTCCTTGCCGGTCATCATGATCGACGCTTCGTCGGTACCGGCTTTCTCGAGCTGATTCGACGCACCGACCGGATAGTAGAGCAGGTCCTTGTACTGGCCGTCCGCACACAGGTGCGTCGTCAGTATGCCCGGCTCCTCGGACGGTTTGACGATGACCGCACCTGCACCGTCGCCGAACAATACGCAGGTATTGCGGTCGCTCCAGTCCACCAGTTTCGTGATGCACTCCGCGCCGATGACCAGCGCACACTTGACTTCGCCGGCCTTGACGAACTTGTCGATCGTCGTCAATGCGTAGATAAAGCTGGTGCACGCCGCTTCCATACCGATCGACGGGCACGCCGGGATGCCGAGACGATGCTGCACCAGCGTGGCAACGTTGGGGAAGATCAGGTCTGGCGACGTGGTGCCGATGGCAACGAAGTCGATGTCCTCGGGTTTGACGCCGGCCGACTCCATCGCCTTCTTCGCCGCTTCGACGCACATGTCCGAGGTTGTCTGGTCCGGCGCCACCGCATGCCGGCGCTCGACGCCCGTCCGGGTACGGATCCATTCATCGGTGGTGTCGACCAACTTCTCGAGGTCGAAGTTCGTGAGGATCTTCTCCGGCAGATAGCGACCGGTACCAACGATTCTCGAATACATCATGCGGCTTCCCGTTGCAGCAGATTGCCGATCTGCTGCGGCACCCCGTTGCGGACTTCCACGATCGCCGTATCGATCGCGTGCTGGAACGCGTAACTGTCGGCGCTGCCATGGCTCTTGATAACGATACCATTAAGGCCAACCAGTGTCGCTCCGTTGAAATTCCGCGAATCCGTTTCCCGGGTAATGCGCCGCAACGTTGAACTCGCGAGCAGCGCCTGCAGCCTGGAAAGCCAGCTGCGATTGAAGCCGCGCTTCACGTAATGGCGCACCAGGCCGACGGTGCCTTCCATCGTCTTCAGCGCGACGTTACCGGTAAAGCCGTCGGTCACGACGACGTCGGCCTTGCCGGAGAACAGCTCGCTGCCCTCGATGAAGCCGACGTAATTCAGCGAGCTCGCAGTCAGCAGGGCCGCCGCATCTTTCACCGTGTCGTGACCCTTGGTGTCTTCGGCGCCTATATTGAGCAGAGCGACGCGGGGCTCCGCGATACGCTTGATATCGGCGGTCACGATCGAGCCCATGACGGCGAACTGGAACAGCTGTTCCGCCGTACCGAGGGTGTTCGCGCCGAGGTCCAGCATGTGCAGCGAACCGCCGATCGCGGGCAACTCCGCGAGTATCGCCGGCCGTTCGATGCCGGGCAGCATCTTGAGGACGAACTTGGCGGTCGCCATCAGGGCACCGGTGTTGCCGGCGCTGACGCAGGCCTGCGCCTCGCCCGATTTTACGAGGTCGATAGCGACGCGCATCGAAGAATCCTTCTTGCGCCGCACGGCATCGCGCGGTGCATCGGACATCGTTACGACTTCGGTCGCATGCACGACCCGCAGCCTCTGGTCATCACCGATAATTCGCGTAACGAGGCCCTGCAGTTCGTTCTCGTCGCCGACCAGGATGAGTTCGAGATTGCTGTATTTCTCGAGCGACGCGGCGGCCGCGCGCACGGCGACCTCGGCGCCGAGATCGCCGCTCATGGCGTCAAGTGAAATGATCGACTTCTTTCCCACGGTCACGAGACCTCACGCCCGGGGGTGAGGCCGGAATGGGAAGCGCGTTATTCGTCGTCGTCGACTTCGGGCTGCGCCACGACCTGCACGCCGCGATAGAAGCCATCGGGCGAAACACGGTGCCGCAGGTGCGTTTCCCCGGACGTCGGATCGACCGACAGTGCCGGGTTATTCAGCTTGTCATGCGCCCGCCGCATGCCGCGACGTGACGGTGTCTTGCGACTCTTCTGAACAGCCATTGCAGTCTCCTGTGCACGGCAGCGCCGCTGCGCCACCACTGTATTCGTTCAGGCCGGCCACTTCGCCGGCTCGTTATGTGTCCTGGTCCAACCGGGCCTTCAGCGCAGCGAACGGTCTCGTCGTCTGCTCGACCTCGTCCCCGGCCGCTTCGAATTCCCTGCACGCCGCCGCGCTATCGTGCATCGCGGACAACGGCATTGCCATGATAAGCACTTCCTCGACGATCTCCGCGGGGCAGACCATCTCGTCGTCCAACTCCCACGGCTCCATGTCGGCCGCCGCGGAAATGCCCTGCTCGTCGGTCGTCGGCAGCAGCCGCAGTTCGCTCTGCAGGCTGATCCGGAACGGTTCCAGGCACCTCTGGCACACGGCATCCACGGTCACCGCCACCTCGCCCACGAGGCTCACCACCTGCCCGCGCGCGTCGGCGAAACCGAATTCCAGCCGCCCGGTTACCGGTGAGTCACGCCAATCCTGCGGGATCTTATCAGGATCCAGTGTCGAGAGGTCCGCTTCGATAATCCCGGCAAACCGCTCGAAATTGCCTATTTTTTCAGCAATTTCAATTACTTGGCCTTTAGTCGCCAGCTCCGCAAGGGGGCGGCGGACTCGCAGCGGATTGCCCATGGCGCGCGCATGATAAGGACCCGCGCCGCGCCTGTCAAAGGACCGATGCGAAAAATATCGGTGTTCCGCCCCAAACTGGGTAAACTCCGGGTACTCGAGCCCAAGCACCTGATTTTTTTATGCAAAACCCCTCCGCACCCGACATCCTGCTCGCGTCGTCCTCGCCGTATCGGCGCGACCTGCTGGATCGCTTCCTGGCCGAATTCGAGGCCGTGTCGCCGGATATCGATGAGAGCAATGCCGGTGGGCTCGAACCGGACGAGCTGGCGCGCCATCTCGCGCGGGCGAAGGCCGAGGCAGTGTCGGCCAGTTCGCGCAATGCACTGATCATCGGCGCGGACCAGCTCGCGGTCCTCGACGGCCAGGTCCTGGGCAAACCCGGCAGCCACCAGAAAGCCGTGGAGCAGCTGCTGGCCGCGTCGGGCAAGTCGGTGAAATTCCTGACCGCGGTTTGCATGCTCGACCCGGTGACCCGCAAGCGCTACGAGCACACGGACGAGACGATCGTGCATTTCCGCGAATTCGACCGGCGACTCGCGGAGGCGTACCTGCGGCTCGACGAGCCCTACGACTGTGCCGGTAGCTTCAAGCTCGAAGGCGCCGGCTTCGTACTGTTCGAATCGGTGAAGACCGACGACCCGACGGCGCTCATCGGCCTGCCGATGATCTGGATCTCCGACCGGCTGCTCGAGCTGGGTTACCTGCTGCCCTGAGCCCCGCCGCGTAACCCGGCATCGATCGCGCGCCGAGGCGCGCTCCTACGGTGTCCGGTCGTACTGTAGGAGCGGTTCTCGAACCGCGAATGGCTTGAACCGGAGTCGCGCGCTGAAGCGCGCTCCTACAGTGTCCGGTCGTACTGTAGGAGCGGTTCTCGAACCGCGAACGGTCTGAAGCGGAGTCGCGCGCCGAGGCGCGCTCCTACAGCCTCGCAAGGAAGGCGTCGAGGTCGTCCGGCAGCGGCGCCGCGAAATGCAGCTCGTTGCCGTGCTCGTCGGGAAACGAAATCGACTGCGCGTGCAGGAAAAGCCGCTCGAGGCCGAGCGCGCGGACGCGGCGATTCGCATCGGCGTCGCCGTACCTGTCGTCACCGGCAATCGGAAAACCGACGCTCTGCAGGTGAACGCGAATCTGGTGCGTACGCCCCGTCAGCGGCGAACACTGCACGAGGCTGAACCTGCCGTAGGTACGCGACAGCCGCACGCGCGTCTGTGCCGGCTTGCCCTCGTGACTGACGACAACGTGGCGCTCACCGCCCCGGCGATGCTTGACCAGCAGCGGCTTGTCGATCAGCTGCTCACCGAGCTGCCAGTCGCCGAATACCAGCGCCAGGTAGTTCTTCCCGACGACGCCCTCGCGAAATTTCTCGTGCAGCGCCCGTAGCGCACTGCGCTTCTTGGCGATGACCAGGCAACCCGACGTTTCGCGGTCGAGCCGGTGCACCAATGCCAGGTCCCTGAGGTCCGGTCTTGCCGCCCGGAGCAACTCGATGACTCCGTGGCTGATGCCGCTGCCGCCGTGCACGGCAATGCCGGCCGGCTTGTCGAGGACGAGGAGCCGCTTGTCCTCGTACAGAACCTGGTCCAGGACGGCTGCGGCCCGGTCGGCGGGTGGCGCAGGCCCCTCCGCGCGCAGGCGCACCGGGGGAATGCGGACCTCGTCGCCGGCCTCGAGGCGGTATTCGGCCCGCACCCGGCCGCCATTGACGCGTACTTCGCCGCGACGGAGCAAGCGGTAAACCCGGCTCCGCGGCACGCCCGGGAGTTCGCGGTGCAGGAAATTGTCGACGCGCTGCCCGGCGCCATCGGCGTCGATGCGGACCTTTCTGACCCCGGTGGCGCGGCCGCTCGACTCCTTCATCGACTTTCTCTGCATGATCAATAACTTGATGGGCTGCCGCGGTGTGCTATATTTAGCCCCCGGTGAGGCGTCGCAGACCTCTGTCGAATCTCGCCGAAAGCTTACGCGGCCTCCAATCCGGGATCAGCCGCCTGTTGAGAAAGCCATTTTACAGACATTTACAAGCGGATCCCGCAGCACGCGAGATCCGAAACGGTCACGATTAAGCGTGACCGGATTCCACTGGCAGCGAGTACGGACTTCGGCAAGCGCCAGCGCGGCTCGACCGCAGGGAAACAATGAATTTGATTTCGCAAGACCCGATCCCCACGGATCGCGTTGACCACAGTTATTCATGTACCGGGTTCGGCGCCGCGCGGCGTCACGTAATGATGCGCCCGGCTCCCATGACCTGTCCCCTGCACGCCCGCTCCGATTCGCTGCCCTCAGAAACGCTACAAGTAGGGCAACATGAAAAGAATGCTGATCAATGCAACTCAGGAAGAAGAGTTGCGCATGGCGATGGTCGACGGCCAACGCCTTTACGACCTCAATATTGAAGGACCCGCGAGCGAACGCAAGAAAGCCAATATCTACAAAGGCAAGATCACGCGCATCGAGCCCAGCCTCGAAGCCGCGTTCGTCGATTACGGCGCCGAGCGTCACGGGTTCCTCCCGCTCAAGGAAATCTCCAGCGAGTATTTCGTCAAGGACGTCGAGTCCGGCTCGAAGCCGAACATCCGCGATGTTCTGAAAGAAGGCCAGGACATCGTCGTCCAGATCGACAAGGAAGAACGCGGCAACAAGGGTGCGGCGCTCACCACCTACGTCAGCCTGGCAGGCCGATTCATCGTCCTGAAACCCAACAAGGCACGTTCGGGCGGGATACGCCGCCCGAACG
>JAAUYE010188826.1_pt1 | contig 10381 bp, 10 predicted proteins | sample 7278081 | NCBI WGS metagenome assembly JAAUYE01 (sample SAMN14350131, study PRJNA611818) | marine sediment metagenome | isolation source: surface marine sediment (0.6m) | place: French Polynesia: Moorea | collected 2018-08
CCACCCGATGCCGAGGCCGATCAGGCCGCCGAACAGCATGATCAGGATCGACTCCGACAGCACAATGCCGAGCACTGACCGGTCGGTGAAACCGAGTGTCTTAAGTACTGCGAGTTCGGAAATGCGCTCGCGGACCGATTGCGACATCGTATTGCCTGACACCAGCAGCAGGGTGAAGAACACGGCACCGAGTATCAGGGACACGATCATTGCGATGTTGCCAAACTGCTTGGCGAACGACTGGGCGAACGCGGCCTCTGTGCTTGTTTCCGTCTCGTTGGGCGAGTTCGCGAACTGCAGGTCGACCGCGTTGGCGACCTGCACCGGGTCGGCGCCAGGCGCGACCCGGATGATGTACCAGCCAACCGTTCCCTTCGCGAACGCGCGGGCTTCCTCGAAGTAGTCGTGCTGGAACAGAAGAAATGCCGTCGAACCGCGCGGGTCATCCGACTCGAAGATCCCTTCGATGTCGAACTCCCAGGTGCGGCCGCCGTCCATCATTGTCCAGATCGTCGCCTGGATAGGGATGCGGTCACCGACCTCGATGCCATATTCTTCCGCAACCTCGCGGCCAATCACGGCACCCTGGCGATTCTTGGCCCATGCCTCGAGCTGTTCCTGTGGCATCTTGAGCTCCGGGTACATCGCGAAGTACTCGTAGGGATCGATCGGGAACTGCGGGAACTGGTTGCGCGGATCCTGGTAGTAACCGCCGAACCAGGATGCGTGAGTGACCGAATGCACTCCGGGTGTTGATGCGATCCGGTTGCCATAGGACTGGGGCAACGGATTGATCAGCGAGACCTTGTCGATCGTAATCAGGCGCTCGGCACTAGCCGCGTCCTCGCCGGCCTTGAACGCATAGCCAATAGCCGACAGCGCGGCAAACAGCAGGAAGGCAACGACGACCGACAGCATTGTGAGTAACGTGCGGATCTTCTTGCGCCACACGTTCTTCCAGATGAGGCCGAAGTATTTCATGCTGCCTCTCGGGCCTCGAGTGTGCCCTTGTCACAGTGCAGCGTGCGATTAGCGTACTCGGCTGCCTGAGCGTCATGCGTAACCATGACGATGGTCTTGCCGTGATCACGATTGAGGATCTGCAGCAGCCGCAGAATCTCATCTGCAGTCTCGCGATCGAGGTCACCGGTCGGCTCGTCGCAGAGCAGCAGCTCAGGGTCTGAAACGATCGCGCGCGCGATCGCGACACGCTGTTCCTGTCCGCCCGAAAGCTCACGCGGATAGTGCCGGGCGCGATCCGCAAGGCCGACAATATCCAGCGCGATTCCTGCGCGCTTCGCGCGTTCGCCGCCGCCAAAATCTGTCAACAACAACGGGAGTTCCACGTTCTTCTGCGCGGTCAGTACCGGGAGCAGGTTGTAGAACTGAAAAATGAATCCAATGTTGGTAGAGCGCCAGTGGGACAGCTGGCTATTGGACATTGAGGAGAGTTCCGCGTCGCCGACGACGACGGTTCCTCCGGTTGGCCGATCGAGTCCGCCGAGCAAGTTGAGTAGCGTTGTCTTGCCGGACCCCGAAGGGCCCATGATGGCGATGAAGTCGCCTTTTGGAATTTCGATATCGAGGTTGTGCAGCACCTCGACTTCTTCCTTGCCCTTGCGGTAGACCTTGCTCACGCCGGTCAATGTCGCCAGAACTTCACTCATTAGTTTATCCCTCAGTTGATGTCTACTGCCAGCCCCGGCGTTAGTGGCGACTCGGCGCTGCGCACAACGACGTCGCCGGCGACCAGGCCGGACTGAATCAGGACCTGCGGCCGGTCCCGCGGACCCCCGAGTTCGACGGAACGCCGTTCGACAACGCCGTCGCGAACCAGCCACACGAAATCGCCGCCAGCGTCTGCGCGAACCGCAGCGCCCGCGATCATGACGCCCTGGACCTCGCGAGTCTGCGGTACCTGCGGATCTGCATTGAGGAACGAGACCTTGACGCCCATGTCCCTGAGAACGCGTTCATCGCGCTCGAGGAAACCGATGCGCACGCGAACGGTTGCCTTCTGCCGGTCAGCGGTCGGAATGATGGCAATGACTTCGGCCGGAATTCGCCAATCCGGATAGGCATCCAGCACGGCCGACACTCGCTGCCCGCCCTTGACGCGCTGGATGTACGCTTCGTTGACGTCGACTTCGATCTCCAGCGAGTCGTTGTCGATGATCGTGCAGATACCGGTGCGCGTGAAGCCCCCGCCAGCCGAGACTGGCGAGATCATCTCGCCGGGCTGCGCGTTCTTCGTAACGACCATCCCGGCGAACGGCGCGCGGATCGTCATGTTATTGAGCGCGTCTTTTGCGAGTGCGACGTTGCTTTCCGCAACCCGCACGTTCTCGCGGCCGGTACCGAGGCGCGCGCGGAGTTCATCGTGCAATGATTCAGCCGCATCCAGGCTTGCCCGGCTCGCGAGCGCTCGCCCCGCAAGATCCCGAACGCGATCGAGCTCCTTGCTGGCGTTGCGCAGCTGAGCGTTGATCTCGGCGAGCGAAGCACGTGCTGATTCTGCCTGCGCGACCGCCACGGCGAGCTGAGCCTGCTGCGTTGTATCGTCGAGCGTCGCAACGACCTGGTCCTTTTCGACGCTCATGCCTTCTTCGACGAAGACTTCCAAAACCTTGCCGGTAACCTTCGACGAGACAGTAGCCTGGCGTCGCGCGACAACGTAGCCCGACGCGTCGAGCACGCTGTTGGCGGCGGCGGCCGATGGTGGCTGTCTGGCAATGTCAGTTTCGACGGTGACCGAGCCGCCGCCGCGTCCAAACAGGAACCACAGAATGGCAGCAACGATAACCAGGCCGACCGCAACATACACCCACGTCAGTCGTTGTGCCTGAGGCGGCGCGCTACGGTCTATCTTAAGCTGGTTGATGCTCTGCGACGTGTCCGCCACGTGTTGTCCTTGTTCTGCGCGAACGAACGGACATGGTAACAAATCGGCCCAGGAGTTCGGCCCGAGTTGCGTGTGGCAGAGGCCCTTTCCGGCAGTAGCGGCTAGTCCTCGGGTCGGTCCGGGAAGGTCTGCTCGAGCATGTATTCGGCGGCCGCTTCGACGATTTCGTCAGGCAGGTCCATCTTGCCGCCACGGGCCGGCATTTCGAAGTAGCCGGTCTTGGCGTGCTCCATCAGAACCGCTTGCCACAGATTCGAACGAGCTTGCCAGTCCACGGGTTCGCCTTCCCGCGGCGCGCCCAGCATGCCGGTTTCATGACACCCAGCGCAGTGGTCGAGGTAGGCAGTCTCACCATTGATGGCGGCGGTCTGGTCTGCGGTGACGTCGTCGCCACGGTGGGCGCACGCACCGAGAACCAGCGCGATTACGATCAACAACAGGATATGTCTCATAGCGTCACCTCTACAGCTTCTATGCTGGTCTTTGTTATTGCTGCCGACAATACGTGTTCCTGCCTATCGGCGACGCAGGTCGATTAGCGGTTTTCGCGCAGGAATTCCCCGAGCAGGCTGAATTCATCTGCTTGGCGGCTACCTTTGCGCCAGATCAGGCCAATCGTGCGAAAGCTCTTCTCCCCCATCGAGTACAGCTTGACGCGTGTATTGCGCAGCAACGCCGAATCGCGGGCCATTTCCGGGAGAAACGTGATGCCGAGATCGGCATCGACCATCTCGATCAGTGTTAACAGGCTGCTGGCGCCAAATCGCCGGACTTTTTCGGTGTTACGTATTCGACATGCCGCGAGCGCGTGTTCGCGGAGGCAGTGACCGTCCTCGAGCAGCAGGATGCTCTCCGACTCGAGGCGATTAAAACGATAGTTCTGCGGATCGACGCGCAGCGTGTCATCGCGGCACGCGAGGCAGAATGAATCGTCGAACAGCGGCATCTCCTCGACGCCCTGCAACTGCCAGGGAAGGGCGAGCAATACCACATCGAGTTCACCGTCCATCAGTCTCCGATAGACCCGTTCCGTCTGGTCCTCGACCAGCAGCAGGCGCAGCTCCGGGTAAGCGCGCCGCAGTTTCGGCAAAACGTTCGGGAGCATGAACGGTGCGATCGTCGGTATGACGCCCAGGCGCAGCTCGCCGGTCAGTGGTTCATTGCGGCCGCGGGCGATGTCGACGAGCTCTTCCACGTCGTGCATGACGAGCCGTGCCTGGACCGCGACTTCCTGGCCGGTCGCCGTGATTGTCACATTGCGGTTGGTGCGGTCAACGAGCTGCGCATCCAGCGCCGTTTCGAGTTCCTGGATCGCGTTCGAAAAGGCTGATTGGGACACGAAACAGCGCTCTGCCGCACGGCCGAAGTGCTCCGTCTCCGTCAATGCGAGGAAATATTGGAGTTGCTTGAGGGTGGGCGCTCTCATAATCTAAAAAACCGAATATAACGACCTAATTAAACCATTTTATTTATAACGGTTCCAGCTCTAGGATACGTACATCACAGACGTGTCGGAGACGACGATGGAACTGAATACAGGTATCGAGCGCAAGGACCGCGAGGCCATCGCGGGCGGTTTGTCGCGACTGCTGGCGGACAGCTACACGCTGTACCTCAAGACTCACAACTACCACTGGAACGTCACGGGGCCGCAGTTCAACACCCTGCACCAGATGTTCGAGGAGCAGTATACGGAGCTCGCGACGGCGGTCGATGAAATCGCCGAGCGCATCCGCGCACTGGGCATCAAGGCACCCGGATCCTATGTGGAATTTTCGGATCTCACCTCCATACAGGAGGGAACCGGCGAAGAGTCTGCGGAGGACATGATCCGACAGCTTGCGATCGGCCAGGAAACCGTCGTCAGGACGGCGCGAGAAGCATTTCCAGCCGCTGACGATGCGAATGACGAACCCACCGCAGACCTGCTGACGCAGCGTATGCAACTGCACGAAAAAAACGCCTGGATGCTGCGCAGCATGCTGGCCTGACAATGACCAAAAGGAAGATAACCATGTTTACCAACCTCGAAGGAAAACGCATCCCGGACGTAACGTTCCGTACCCGCAAGGACCATGAGTTCGTGGACGTCACGAGCGAAGAGATCTTCGCCGGCAAGAACGTCATCATTTTCTCGCTGCCCGGCGCTTTCACGCCGACCTGCTCATCATCACATGTGCCGCGCTACAACCAGCTCGTGCCGCAGTTCAAGGCTCACGGCATCGATGATGTCATCTGCGTGTCGGTCAACGACGCCTTCGTCATGAATGAGTGGAAGCGCGCCCAGAAGGCCGACCGCGTCACCTTCCTGCCCGATGGCAACGGTGAGTTCTCGGAGAAAATGGGCCTGCTCGTCGGCAAGGAAGACCTCGGCTTTGGCAAGCGTTCGTGGCGCTACTCGATGCTCGTCCGCGACGGCGTGATCGACAAGATGTTCATCGAGCCCGAAGAGCCGGGCGATCCGTTCCATGTATCGGATGCAGACACGATGCTCCGTCATCTCGATCCCGAGTCCGAGTTCCCGTTCGACGTTGCTGTATTTTCTCGCGAGGGCTGCCCGTTCTGCGTGCGGGCCAAGGGTCTGCTCAACGACGCCGGTATTGAATTCGAAGAGCTCGTGCTGAACCGTGACTACACGGACCGCACGCTGCGCGCCGTATCGACATACACGACGTACCCGCAGGTATTCATCAACGGCAAGCTGATTGGTGGCTCCGACGATCTGGAAACCTGGCTGCAGAACCTGACAACGCGTAACGCCGCATAATCTCCTCCCCTGATTGTGTGCCGTGGCCGGGTGGACGTGAGTCCATCCGGCCTTTTTTCTTTGCGGTCCGATAGTGGCTAGTTTGCGCGTAGTCCCGGCGTATACTGGGCACCATGGAAAACGCGGTGCAAAACAACGAAGTCGTCGAGAGAGCGCGCCTGTCGCGCGACGCGCGCTTCGATGGGCGCTTCTTCGTGGGCGTTCGCACCACCGGTATCTACTGTCGTCCAATCTGTCCGGCCAACGCTCCGAAGAGCGAAAATGTGAGTTTCTTTCCGTCTGCCGCCGCGGCGAGCGAGGCCGGCTATCGGCCATGTCTGCGCTGCCGGCCGGAATGCGCTCCGGGCACGCCTGCCTGGAGCGGAACGTCGACGACAGTGCAACGCGGACTCCGGCTTATCGCCGATGGCGCCCTGGACGACGGCAATGTCGAGAGCCTTGCTGATCGGCTCGGCGTGACGAGTCGCCACCTGCGGCGGCTGTTCGTCAAGCACGTCGGCGCGAGCCCGCTCGCCGTCGCCCACACGCAGCGCCTGCATTTCGCGAAGCGACTGATCGACCAGACGGCCTTGTCGATGGCAGACATCTCGACGGCTTCGGGTTTTGGCAGTGTGCGGCGCTTCAACGACACGTTCCGCAAAACGTACGGACGTTCGCCGCGCGAACTGCGCAAGGAAGGAAGGGTTTCGATCACCGCGTCGGCCCTGAGCGTGTCACTGCCTTATCGACGACCTTATGGCTGGCGTGCATTGCTGGACTTCTTTGCCGGCAGGGCCACGCCCGGCGTCGAGCATGTCGCAAACGGCGAGTACCTGCGCACGGTGAGCATCGCTGGCAGCCAGGGGATTATTCGCGTGCGAGACGTCGGTGACGCAGTCTCGTTGTCCGTGCATGGCATTGGCACGACTTCGCTGTTCCCGGTCGTGCAGCGCGTGCGCGGCATGTTTGACGTTGACGCGCCGATCGACGATATCGCCGCTGGTTTGAGTCGCGACCTGCAACTGCGGTCGTGGCTCAAGGCCCAACCGGGCGTGCGCGTGCCGGGGGCCTGGGACGGCTTCGAACTGGCGGTGCGAGCCATCCTTGGCCAACAAGTTTCCGTTAAGGCGGCAACGACGTTCGCCGGCCGAATCGCAGAGCGTTACGGCAAGCCGGTTGGCGTGGCCATCGAGGGTCTCGAGGATGCGCCGTCGATGCTGTTTCCGGAACCGGACAGCCTGATGCGGGCGCGGCTCGAGCATCTCGGCATTATTCGCAGTCGGGCGCAGACGATTCGCGACCTGGCGCGCGCTGTCGTGAACGGCGACCTGAGTTTCGATGCGGCGCAAACGGTCGAGCATCTTCGCGGTGCGCTGACTGCGATTCGCGGTATCGGCACGTGGACTGCCGAGTATGTGGCGATGCGCGTCATGAAAGACCCTGACGCGTTTCCGTCATCGGACCTCGGGCTGTTGCGCGCATTCGATTTGCCAGACGGCACGCGCCTGCGGCCTGCCGAGCTGGCGGCGCGCGCCGAAGCCTGGCGTCCGTGGCGTGCGTACGCTGCGTTATTGACTTGGGGCTCTGAACCAGGAGCCGGAGGGTGACCATGTATTACTGCTATCTCGATACGCCCATCGGCGAGCTGCTGCTCGCCGGCGAGGAGGAGGCGCTGGCGATGATCGGTTTTCCGAAAGGCTCGATGCGCAGAGAGCCCGAACCCGATTGGATCTACAACGAAAAGCCGCTCGCAGAAGCATCTCGGCAGCTGCGCGAGTACTTCGATGGCGAGCGTCGCGAGTTTGATCTGCCGCTGCGATTGGGCGGCACGGAATTCCAGGTCAGCGTGCTGGAAGCGCTGCAGCAGATCCCCTACGGCGAGACGACGAGTTACGGAGAAATCGCGAGACGGATCGGTCGACCCAGGGCGGTACGCGCGGTCGGTGCCGCTAATGGACGTAACCCGATTCCGATCGTCGTGCCGTGCCACCGGGTTATCGGCAGCACGGGTGATCTCACGGGCTTCGGCGGTGGCCTCGACACCAAGGAGGCACTGCTCAGGCTCGAGGCCGAGCATACGCAGGATCTGCTATAGCTTGGTGTCTTCCATCGCGCGCAGGGCATCAGATGGTTCGATACCATCTTTAACGAGCTCATCCGGCTGCAGCGTCGTGAAGCGTGTTTCGATAGGCAAGACACCGCCCCACACCGGTGTCTCCACATCACAGTCCTCGTCATCGGGCATGCCCGTCGAGACCTTGGCGGATGCCGACTCAATGTCGATGGCGATGACCCCGGTCATCTTCAGTTCGTTTTCGTGCGATTTTCGCAGTTCGCCGCGGCGACCGGGCATGGCGTGTTCGCTGATAACCCAGAGCGCGTGTTTCTTGCCTTCGAGATCATCGACCAGCCTTGCCCTGCCAAACACGGTCACGGAACGGTAGTTCATCGACGACGCGAATGCGGATCTTGCGAACACGAGGCCATCGGGCAGCGTTACGTTGACGCAGACTATGCCAGTCCCTTCGAGGAGACGAATTACGCGCGCTTTGCGCGCGCCGTGCAGGAACAGCGTCTCACCGTCGCGACCATAGAGCATTGGCACCACGACAGGCTCGCCATCCTGAACGAACGCCGCAGAGGCAATGAGTCAGGCATCCAGTATCTTGTGAACGGTCTTGTGATCGTACGCAGCCTTCTCGCGAAGCTGCCGCACCTTGTTTCGCTTGCTGACGTCGTATTCGGTTGCCAAGACGATGCCCCTAGAGAAATTTCGGCGCGAGGTAGAGGGCCACGAGCGACACCAGGAAGATGCCGCCAATATTCAGCATCATTCCAGCCCTGACCATTTTGGGGATCGTCAACATGCCCGAGCCAAAGACGATCGCGTTCGGCGGCGTCGCCACCGGCAACATGAACGCACAGCTCGCGGCAAACGTGACTGGGACTGCGACGACGATTGGGTCGAACCCGGATTCGATCGCGATGGCGCCGACGACCGGGAGGAAGGTCGTGGTCGTTGCGATATTGCTAGTCAGCTCTGTCAGGAAAATGATCATCGTTGCCGCAATGATCACGATGACCGGCAATGGCAATGAACCAACGGTCTCAAGATTGCCGCCAATCCACTGCGCCAGCCCGGTATCGGCGACGCGGCGCGCGAGCGACATGCCGCCGCCGAACAGCAGCAATACACCGAAAGGCAATTGCTCGGCGTAGTTCCAGCGGAGCAGCAACGGATCCTGCCGGTTGCCGCTCGGCAGCACGAACAGCGCGATCGCGCCGGCGATCGCAATGCCCGAATCATCGAGTCCGTGCAGGCCGGGAATCTGGATGAGCAGAGGGCGCGTGACCCAAGCGACCGCAACGCACAGGAAGACGATCGCGACGCGTTTCTCGGGCGTCGATATCGGCCCGAGTTCTTCTTTCATGTCGGACAGCGCGGTGCGGCTTTCCGGTGATGTATGAAAGTCGACCTTGAACGCGACCCGCGTCAGGACAATCCATGCCAGCGGCAGCATCAACAAGGTCAGGGGCAGCCCAACGAGCATCCAGCTCGCGAAGTCGATCTCGGTACCGTAGGTCTCCTGCATGAAGCCGACAAGAATGGCGTTAGGCGCCGTGCCGACTAGCGTTGCCATGCCGCCAATGGTTGCGCCATAGGCGACGCCGAGCAGCAGCGAGTACTGAAAGTCCTTGCGCGCGTGTTCGTCGAGGCCGCCAACCGTCGCATGAATGACCCCGATAATCGACACGGCGATCGGCAGCATCATCATTGTTGTCGACGTATTCATCACCCACATGCTGACGGCCGCGGCGGCGACCATGAAGCCGCCGACGAGTGACCGGCCGTTGCCGCCGACCACTTGCAGGACGGTCAGCGCGATGCGCTTGTGCAGGTTCCAGCGCTGCATCGCGAACGCAATGATGAAACCGCCAAGGAACAGGAAGATGACCTTGTTCGCGAAAGGACTTGCTGCGTCCTGAATCGTTGCAACGTCGAAGATTGGGAACAACGCCAGCGGCAGCAGCGCTGTAACAGCGATGGGCACTGCCTCGGTCGCCCACCAGATGGCCATTAGCACACCGATCGCGGCCGTGTTCCAGCCGGCATCGGACAGGTCGCCCGGTGCATCGGATGCCATCATGAGTGCCGCCGCGATCGGCCCCAGGAACAAGCCGATGAGTTGATGGCGGGCACGTCCTTCGTGGTGCGTATCTCCCATGAGCATCCTTGTGTGCGTGGTTCGACAGCGGCAAGCCTACCGCGAATGTGATTGATGATCGTGATTTTTGCGTTATCCGTCTAGATATAGTGATTTATTCGCCTTTCCATACAAGATGTAGTAGCATCGCGTGCGTACCAATTCGGTACGCACGGAGATGAGATGTAGGAAGGCAACGCGGGCGGACCGCCATGCCGGATGCGTGAATCAGCGGCGGGTTTTGCGTGACACCTCTCAACACGCCACCCGAATGACTGGAATCCTGCACCCAGTCAGTACCGTCGATGAAGCGGATTGCAAGCCGGGGGCCAGATTACGCCGAATGTGTAACATTGACGTTTCTTCATTCGAACGCGATCCCAACCCAGCCCGATACATCTTCTGCTTACTGTGCCGCCCCGTTTCTGGGCGGCCTTTTTTATGCATGGACGCATTTATGTCGCGACAAAATCGTTTCCGATTTTGGACAACGCCGAAGGCGTGGGCCCGAAGGGCCGAGGACCGGAG
>JAAUYE010231258.1_pt1 | contig 10381 bp, 7 predicted proteins | sample 7278081 | NCBI WGS metagenome assembly JAAUYE01 (sample SAMN14350131, study PRJNA611818) | marine sediment metagenome | isolation source: surface marine sediment (0.6m) | place: French Polynesia: Moorea | collected 2018-08
GGTAAGGCGAACTGATGACCAACCGAATGCCTGCCAGGACTCCGCCACCCAACGGCTTATTCGATACCTCTATGCTGCTGGATTCCTGGTGGTTTTTTTCTGTCGGTTGTTTATTTCCCGCACTCCACTTAATCAGGCCTTGAATCGCCAATAAAGCCCAACCGAGAAATAATGCGGAAATCAGCAGCAGGTTTGTGGGCCCAAGCGGTATCACCAAAACAGTGGTTAATGTCGGACCGGTAATCGCTCCGGCCGTACCACCAGCAGCGATAAATCCGAATAACCGCCTGGCCTGGGCATTGCTGAACAGATCGGTCATAAAACTCCAGAATACGGATATCACAAACAGATTAAATACACTGCTCCAGATAAAAAATATCCGCGCTATGTATACGTGCGCTATATCGGACTGAAACAGAAAATAGAAGCCAAGCAGGTTAATGACAAAAAATATATAAATTGTCGGCAGAAACTGGCTGCGGCGGTAGCGTGAGGTCAGCCAGCCGAATAACGGCACCGCCGCCAGCATAGCGACAAATGTGCCGGTAAAAAGCCATTGTAAATTTTCCACCCCACCTGCGATACCCATTTCATCCCGCAAGGGTCGTACAATGTAATAGCTGCACAGCAAGGTGAAGAAATAACTGAATGCCCAAAATACAGCCCGGCCTTCTCCTGGCTCAATATTTACCAGGCGCTCCAGCCAGCGCCCAATCACATGCTGCTTTTCAGTCAAATTAGTTATTCCTGTATTCGGTATTCAGCAAGTTAACCAAGTATAGTCCCAGGAGTCCTGCAACTCTTTCCAAATATGCGCTGCACCATTCAGCAACGGTTCAGGGTGCCTGGGCAATAATTTTGGCGTGCTTTGGGGCAATCCTGCCCATAAACCCGCAAAGGAGGCACGTCATGAACAAGAGCATTCAGATCCCGGCCTTGCTGCTGGCGGCGGTGACGGCAATCGGCTTTATGCTGCCGCAGGAAGCTGCCGCACGTGAGCGGCGCGCTGATGAACGGCGTGATGCACCCAAATTCGCCCATTATGATCGTGAGCGTCATCAGTATCGCCATCAGCGCAGACATGATCGCCACCACCATCCCGTACCGCGTTGGTACCGTCATTATCAACGCCATCATCGCCATGGCCATGCCTACCGTCACTGGCGCAGACATCCGGGCTATTTCGCGGATCGTCGTGCACTCAAGAGGCACTACCGACGCATGGAACGCCGATATCATCATTACGATCCCTATCGCTATGGTGGCTATCCCGATAGCAATATTCACTTTCGCATCGATTACTGGAACTGAGATGTGTGTCGAACCGGGCCGGCAGCCGGTGGCTATTCGCCGGCTGCCACACCAAGCCCCATTGTTCAGCCTGGGTTCAGGCAGGCCTGGTTAGACTCATCATAAAGATTGAAAAACTGGAGATAGAACAATGAGAACACCCATACTGCTTACGTCTGCTCTCATCCTGAGCCTGGCCTCGACACCGCTGTCTGCCCGCCACGGCTATGACGACGATTTCCATGACGACCAGGTGTTTTACGACAAGGCCAAGGTGATCGACGTCAAACCTGTCATGGAAGTGGTGCAGGTACCGGTCAGTAGCCGCGAATGCTGGACTGATGAAGTGGAATATCGCGGGCGTGGCGGCAATCCCAACGCCGGCATGGTCGCCGGTGGCATCATCGGGGGAGTGCTCGGCAACCAGCTGGGCAAGGGCCATCGGGATCGGGGCGTGGCCACCGTGGCTGGCACCCTCATCGGCGGCGCCATCGGACGTGACGTGGCCCGCAAACGTCAGGCCGAGCCCTATGTCACCCAGGAGCGCACCTGTCGCACCACCAATAAATACTATGAGGAAGAACGCCTGGCGGGTTACCGGGTCACCTACCGCTACCGCGGCCGCACCTTTACTCGAGAAATGGCACAGGAACCGGGCAGGTTTGTACGTGTCCGGGTCGCGCTGCAACCCCTGGAATAACGGGCGGGGGACGCTGCCCCGCTCCTTACCCTTTTCCTCAGGCGGCGCGGTTCTGACGCCGCTCGCTCCGGCGACCATTCGCCGCCCCGGCATTACCCCGACCGCCATTTGCTCCCCGGCTGCCGCCACCGGCACGGCGCGGTTTTCCGGCCCAGGGCTTGTCCTTGGAAAATCGCTTGCGCTTACGGCCATTGCCATTGGGCTTGCGGCCCGGCTTCGGTTCGGTTGTGGTCGGTTCCAGGCCACTAATCACTTCGCGCTCGAGCTTGCGGCCGGTCAGACGCTCGATGCCGTGCAGCTTGCTCCAGTCATCCGGTCCCACCAGGGAAATCGCCGTGCCCGTCGCCCCGCCCCGGCCGGTACGTCCGATACGATGAATATAGTCCTCGGCCACCATCGGAAGATCGTAGTTAATCACGTGGCTTATGCCTTTGATATCGAGGCCGCGTGCCGCCACGTCTGTCGCCACCAGGAGGCGGAACTTGCCACGACGCATCTGCTCGACGGTGCGCTTGCGGGCACCCTGGCCCATATCACCATGCAGGGCGGCACTGGTATGACCCTGGTCCGCCAGACGCCTCGCCAGTTTGTCCGCGCCACGCTTGGTGGCGGTAAAAATCACCGCCTGGCTGAGCTCCGTGCTGCGCAGATAGTGGCTAAGCAACTCATGCTTATGGCCGTGGTCATCGGCATGATGCAGGCGTTGCTCGATGGAGGCATGCCGATCCTGGTTTGCCGCCAACTGGATTCGTACCGGATTGTTCAATAACTGTTTGGCAATCGCCATGACCTTGCCTTCAAAGGTGGCGGAAAACAGCAGTGTCTGTCGATTGGCTGGGGTGGCGCCGGCAATGGTTTTGACCGCATCCACGAAGCCCATATCCAGCATGCGATCCGCCTCATCCAGCACCAGGATTTCCAGGCGTGAAAAGTCGACCCGGCCCTGTTGCATATGATCCATCAGGCGACCCGGGGTCGCGACCAGCAGGTCCAGCGGTTTTTTCAGCATGCGGATTTGCGGCGGGTAGGCCATGCCGCCCACCACCGTGCCGGTATGAAAACGGCCGAAACGACTGAAGGTACGAATATTGTCATTGACCTGCATGGCCAGTTCGCGTGTCGGGGTCAGCACCAGCACACGTGGGCCGTTGCCGGCTACGGCAGACGGCGCAAGTAAGCGCTCAAGCGCCGGCAATACAAACGCGGCGGTTTTACCCGTCCCGGTCTGGGCCGAGGCCATTAAATCCCGACCTGCCAGTACCTGGGGGATGGCTTTACGTTGAATTTCAGTTGGCTTGCTAAAGCCGGTGGCATCAATCGCCTTTAAAAATTTGGCGTCCAGATTCAGTTCTTGAAAAGACACAAAGTACTCCCGCGCCTGCCTGTCACAGCAAACGATAGTGAAAAGTTTAAATTACGAACGTAGCAGCGATGCCTGCGGAGAAGGCGGTCACAATACCCGGTTCACTCGTTGGCGGTTGTCAGCCGCACGTTGCTAACCAGGAAACCAGTGATGAAACAGCTCGGCGGAAAGGTCAGAAACGTCTTCATCCTCATCGAGGAGGGGCGACTATAGGGGGGTTACGTCAGAAAAGCCAGCATTTTTTATCATCCCACGAAATGTAATCATAAGAATCACTCCCGACTTGATCCAGACCAATTGCCCCTGGCAGATTCCATCGGGATAATAGCCATCTAAATTCGCCACGCCATATAAGTGAGAAGTCCCATTTTCCGCAGTCTCTTCAGCCGTCCTTTAGCCCAGCCTGCTACCCCCGATACCGTCGCTGCGGTGGACCTGGGATCCAACAGCTTCCATCTCATTATTGCCCGCTTGATGGAGGGCTCTTTGCAGATCATCGATCGGGAGCGTGAGATGGTGCGCCTGGCGGCCGGCCTCGATGAAACAAATACGCTTTCGAATGAAGCCATGGAACGGGCAATGGCCTGCCTGACACGCTTTGGCCAGTTACTGCGTGACATGCCGCCCGGATCGGTACGCATTGCCGGCACTAACACCCTGCGTAAAGCGCGTAATTCACAGGCGCTGATTGAACATGCTGAAGAGGTCCTGGGTCATCCGGTGGAAATCATTGCCGGGGTTGAAGAGGCCCGCCTCATTTATCTGGGCGTTTCCCATGGATTAAGTGATGCCGGTGGTAGCCGCCTGGTGGTGGATATCGGGGGCGGCAGTACCGAGTTGATCCTCGGTGAAGGATTTACGCCGCATACCATGGAAAGTCTGTACATGGGCTGCGTTTCTTTTTCACAGCGTTTCGTACCCAATGGCTTTATCACGCGTAAAAAACTCAGCAAGGCACGCCTCGCCGCACTACGGAAAGTCGAGCCTGTCGCCGGCTTTTATCGCAAACAGGGATGGGAGCAGGCGATCGGTGCCTCCGGTACGATTCGCGCGGTGCGTAGCGTGGTAGAGGCAATGGGTCTCTGTGATGAAGGTATCAGTGCCGCCGCCCTCACCCAGCTGGTAGATAAATTTGTTGATTTCGAACACGTCGACAAAATCGATTTGCCCGGACTCAGTCGTGAACGGGCACCGGTGTTCGTGGGCGGCGCGATTGTCTTGCTCGGCGTGTTTGAAGGTTTGCGCATTGAACACATGAACGTGGCAGAAACCGCTTTGCGTGAAGGCCTGCTGTATGACTTGCTTGGGCGCATTCGGGATGAGGATGTACGCGCCCGCACGGTGGAATCTCTGGCCAATCGTTACCAGGTGGACCAGGAGCATGCGGAACGGGTCAGCGCCACGGCGCTTGAATTAATGACCCAAATGCCTGACAACTGGGAGCTTGCCGATGACAACCTGCGGCACCTCCTTGCCTGGGCCGCACAACTGCATGAAATCGGGCGTGATATTGCGCACAGCCAATATCACAAGCACGGTGCCTACATTTTGAGTAATGCTGACATGCCGGGGTTTTCCCGCCAGGAGCAACAGATCATGGCGGTACTGGTACGCTCCCATCGCCGTAAAGTGCCCCTGGCCGAGATCCAGGCCCTGCCTGAGTCCTGGCACAAGTTACTTTATCGCCTGCTGGTTGTGTTAAGACTCGCGACCTTGCTCCACCGTTCGCGCAGTGAAACACCTTTGCCGGAGATTAAAGTACTGGCTAAAAAAAAGACCTTGACGCTGGTTTTTCCGACCGGCTGGCTGGAAGAACATACCCTGACGCAAGCGGATCTGGAGCAGGAAGCAAGCTACCTGGAAAAAACTGGAATCACACTGGAGTTTGAATAAACGCGACAGCCCGGATCGTGCAACCAATCCTGGTAAGCGTAAATCTCAAGCACTTCCTGCCAGCAATTCCTGCTGGGCACAGACCTCAGGCTTGTCACCAGGCACTTGCCGTACATAACTGCCATCACTTTGTAACACCCATGCCTGGGTATTGTCCGCGAGATAGCGCTCGAGATCAGCCAAAATGCGATCACGTATTTTGTTATCCAGTATCGGAAAACAGGTTTCGACCCTGCGAAAAAGGTTACGCTCCATCCAGTCAGCACTGGAGCAATACATATCGGGCTTGCCGCCGTTAGCAAAATAGAAAACGCGGGTGTGTTCCAGGAAGCGGCCGACGATGGAACGAACCTCAATATTGTCGGATACGCCCGGAACACCCGGACGCAGACAACACATGCCTCGAACAATGAGACGCACTTCAACCCCAGCCATGGATGCCGTATACAGTTCCTGGATCATGTCTTTCGCCACCAGGGAATTGATCTTGACGACAATACGTGCCGGTTTGCCTTGCTCGGCAAACTTACGCTCACGGCGTATTTTTGCCACCAACCCGTCAAACAGGGTGAATGGTGACTGCAACAGGCAATTTAATTTCGAGACCTTGCCAAGACTGGTGAGCTGCAAAAAGATCTTGTGGACATCATTACCGAAATCCTTGTTGCTGGTCATCAGGCCATAGTCGGTGTACACCCGTGCAGTACGATCATGATAATTACCCGTACCCAGGTGCACATAGTGACGCAATTTATTGCCTTCCCGTCGCACAATCAGCGCCATCTTGGCATGGGTTTTATAGCCCACGATACCGTACACCACATGCACACCCACTTCCTGCAGGCGGTTGGCCACCGCGATATTGGCCTCTTCATCAAACCGTGCCCGTAATTCAACCACCACGGTAACCTCTTTGCCGCTACTGGCCGCCTGCACCAGCGCATCGACCAGGGCGGAATCGGCGCCGGTGCGGTATAGCGTCATCTTGATAGCCAGCACATCCGGATCTTCAGAGGCCTGTCGAATAAAGTCGATAACCGGCACAAAAGAATCAAACGGATGATGCAATAGCACATCCTTCTTGTTCAGGGTCTTAAAAATATTGGTTCCCGTGCCCAGCTCGGCAGGCAGACGAGGTGTATAAGGCGCAAAAGTCAGGTCCGGTCTTTCGACCTGATCGATAATAGCCTGCAGGCGGTTGAGATTTACCGGTCCATTCACCTGGTAAACATCATCGGCCTCCAGTTCAAACGTTTTACGCAGGTACTCCACCATGTCTTCAGGACAGTTGTCCGCCACTTCCAGGCGAACTGCATCCCCATAACGTCGCGAGGGCAGCTCCCCTTCCAACGCACGTAACAGGTCATCGATTTCTTCTTCATCCACAAACAAGTGACTATTACGTGTGACCCGGAACTGGTGTGTGCTGGTTACCCGCATACCGATAAACAGTTCGTCACCAAAGGCATGAATCACCGAAGAAAGAAACACGAAGTGGTAACCACCGGAAGTTATCTCTGGGGGTAATTTGATTAACCTCGGCAGCGCTCGAGGCGCCTGTACAATGGCCATGCCGCTGGATCGTCCAAATGCATCCTTGCCTTTCAAGGCGACGATAAAGTTAAGACTTTTATTCAGGATACGTGGAAAAGGATGGGCCGGATCAAGTCCGATAGGACTGAGTACCGGCAGGAGTTCGGTCTGGAAAAAATCTTCCAGCCACATGGTCTGCTCCGGCGTCCATTCCGTACGGCGAATAAAGTGGATGTCTTCCTTTTCCAGCGCCGGTAATAACACCTTATTCAGCACCCGGTATTGCTCTTCCACCAATTCATGGCAACGCTCGCTCAGCAGGCGCAAGGTTTCATGAGGTGCCAGATTGTCGGGGCCACGCTGAACCGATCCAAGCTCAACTTTCTGCTTGAGCCCGGCGATTCGCACCTCAAACAGTTCATCCATATTGGTGGAGGTGATACACATATAGCGTAACCGCTCCAGCAAGGGAACTTGCGGATCACTGACTTGGGCAAGAACACGGCGGTTGAATTCCACCAGGCTCAGTTCGCGACCGATATACAAATCAGGCTGATTGAGATCGAGGATATCCATTTTATCACTTCGGTAACATACCTTCGTGTTTGTAAGGTATGGCTTGTGTGTCACTCACGGCGTCTAGCGCCATGATCTCTATTAAATATGAATGGATTTGCTGCCAGGATCAAGTCGCAGCCGATTTTACCGACAAATAACCTCCCGCGACTGAAGCAGCCTACCTTGCGGGTCATTTCACGTCGATCAACAGCCTCTTTGACATGGAGCAATCTACATTGCTGATACTGAGTGGCCGGCACGAAGATCACCACCAATACTTGTCAAATAATTCAGGATTGGCCCAGTACTTGTTGTTCAGCCATTCAGGCGTTGTTTTATAACTGGCAATATCAAACGCGTAAATGTGCACCAGGTGCTGATTAACATGGAACTCGGCCAGCAGGGAAAACCCCAGTCCCAATAAATCAGTTTGTTGCCAGTGACTCATACTATTTGGCCAGTCAGTTCCTATGGGCACAACAATAATCATTCGATCGCAATGCAAATCCCGCAGCCTCGCGATTAACTGCACGGCTTTCGGTTTGGGCATACTTTCCAGCACATGTGAGACAAAGACGAGTTCAAAGCGGCCAAACCCATCCAGCGCGGCCAAGGTAGGAGGCGCCGGACTTTCCTGCAGGGTGCAGTGCTGACAACCCGCCAAATAATCTGCAAACAGTTCCTGTCCGGCGGGACCAATGGATAAAATCTGTTGCGGCCGAAACTGCTGGATTAGTGATTTTAATTCGGCCTGTTCCGTTTCCTGGTACATGTGTGACACATACACACTATATTATGAGAAATGCGGCTTAGGTGCTTGATATAGGGTAAGCGAACGCTTCAAGTTAAAAACGAATTACAATTTGACGCTCTGCATATAACTATCAAATGTCAGGATAGGACTTCGTTCAAATCGCGTCATCTCAACACCGGCAGGAAGTTCTATTTCCGTCATAATGGGCAGATGATCCGACATAGGTGATTCAAGTGCCTTGGCTTTTCTTACATTGAGCTCAGAAGTTACCAGGATATGGTCAATATTGTACATTGGCCGCCAGCTGGGGAAGGTATGAAGATCATCGAGCGGTTCGCGCAAGTTTGTCTTGTCAAATAACAAACGCATTTCATCACTGTGACAACGACAATTCATATCGCCCATCACGATGGCATGCGGAAAATCATTCACCACCTCACTGATATACTCCAACTGCTGTAACCTGGCGCGCTTACTTAAGGCCAGGTGTACAACTATGACTGCCAGGGAGTCTTTACCGGAATCGAATTTTGCCAGTATGGCCTGACGACCAGGTATCAATCCCGGCAACCGCAAGTTCATCACTTCGCTGGGTTTAAAATGACTTAATATGCCGTTACTGTGCTTGGCAAACCGGCCCAAGTTGCGATTGACCTGGTGATGCCAGTATGGAAATTCTGCTCGACCGGCCAGGTACTCCGCCATATTAATGAAATTACTGCGAATACTACCGGCGTCAACCTCCTGTAAACCAACAATATCGAAATCCATTATGTCATTAGCGATCACATCCAGATTTTTCAGCCGCCGCGGGCAGGGCAGGATATGTTTCCAACTCCCTGTAATATAGTGGCGGGGACGGGACGTACGAATACCTACCTGTACGTTATAACTGAGTACACGCAGTATCTGACCTTTATCGCTGGCCGAGGCAGAGTCCACTTTCTTGATTCGTCTTCGTTTTATTTCGTATTGGCTAAAGCTTATGTCAAACCGGGCAAATCATTTCGCCCAGTTTGGCTGTCAGTTTCAGGTTTTCACTATAATCAACCGGACAGTCAATAATACTTACAGTATTGTCTGCCAGTGCCTTTTTCAAGGTCGGCAATAAGTCTTCGCCTTTTTCAATTCTGTAGCCCTTGGCACCGAATGACTGGGCATACTTCACAAAATCCGGGTTAGTGAATTTAATATTAGACGGCCGCCCGAAATCGTTCATCTGTTTCCATTCAATCAGGCCATAGCCACAATCGTTCCAGATTAATATGACAAAAGGTGTGTTGTGACGTAAGGCGGTCTCAATTTCCTGGGAGTTCATTAAAAATCCGGCGTCGCCTGTAACCGCCACGACTCGACGATCCGGCAGGGCCAGCTTGGCACCTATGGCACCCGGGACGGCAATGCCCATACTGGCAAAGCCATTGGAAATTAGGCAGGTGTTGGGAAACTCGCAACGGAACATGCGGGCCATCCACATCTTGTGCGCGCCGACATCGCAGATCACGATGTCCTCGAGATCCAGCGCCGTGCGCAGGTCCCAGATGATCTTCTGCGGCTTCATGGGCAGGGTGGCGTCATCCCGATGCTCATTCATGTCGTCGATCAGGGACTCGCGCAGCAGCCGCAGGTGATCACCCTTGTGCGGGCGCGCCAGCTCGGCAATACGCGTAAGCACCTCGCCGATATCACCGACCATGCCGGTCTTGACCGGGTAATAGGCATCGACCTCTGCAGGTGTCTGGGCGATATGCACCAGGCAGCGGTCCCGCGTCGGGTGCCAAAGGTGTGGGTGATACTCGACCAGGTCATAACCCACACAGAGGACCACGTCCGCCTTATCGAACCCAAGGGTGACATAGTCTTTGCTCTGTAGCCCCGCGCTCCCCAGGGCCATGGGGTGGCGAAAGGGGATCACGCCCTTGGCCATGAAGGTATTGGCGACCGGAATATTCAACCGGCTGGCGAACTCGGCCAGCGCCTGGCTCGCGCCGGCCCGGATGAAGCCGTGGCCGGCCAGGATGATGGGCGCCTTGGCGCGGGAAATGACGTCCGCCACCTCCTCGACACGCGCATCCGAGGGGTGCGGCGCATGCGACGTGATCACGGCAAGCGGTTGCTCCTCCGTCTCCATGGCCGCGATGTTCTCCGGCAGCTCGATAAAGCAGGCGCCGGTCTTTTCCGTCTGCGCCAGCTTGAAGGCCTTACGCACCACCTCCGGGATAATCTCCGGCTCCAGCACACGGGAGGAGTACTTGGTGATGGGCTGGAACATCTGCTCCAGATCCAGCAC
>JAAUYE010223457.1_pt1 | contig 10380 bp, 10 predicted proteins | sample 7278081 | NCBI WGS metagenome assembly JAAUYE01 (sample SAMN14350131, study PRJNA611818) | marine sediment metagenome | isolation source: surface marine sediment (0.6m) | place: French Polynesia: Moorea | collected 2018-08
CCCTGATCAAGTGGCCCAAGGTGCTGCTGCTCGACGAGCCGCTCGCAGCGCTGGACAAGAAGCTGCGCGAGCACACGCAGTTCGAGCTCATGAACATCCAGGAAGAAATCGGCATTACCTTCATTGTCGTCACGCACGATCAGGAAGAGGCCATGACGCTCTCGGACCGGATCGCCGTCATGGAAGAAGGGCAGTTCCTGCAGGTCGGCGCGCCCAAGGAGATCTACGAGTACCCGCAGAGTCGCTTCGTTGCCGACTTCATTGGCACGATCAACACGTTCGAGGGCACCGTCACGCGCTGCGATGACGACTCGATCGTCGTGCACTCGCCAGAGATCGGCATGGATCTCGAGGCGCTCGGCCAGTACGACGTTGCGGAGGGCCAGGCGGCCTGTATCGCGGTGCGCCCGGAGAAGATCTTCATCAGCCGGGAGGAGCCTGCCCGGCACGACGACTGCAAGGTCCGGGGCGTCGTCGAGGATCTCGGCTATTTCGGCAACCTGTCGCTGTACCGCGTGCGGCTCGAGACCGGCAAGATCATCCAGGTCAGCAGCCAGAACCGCCACCGTAGCGCCGAACTCGGCGTCGAGTGGGAAGACGACATCTGGATCTCCTGGCGACCGCGTAGCGCCGTGGTCCTGCTGGACTAGCGGATGGCACGCGTCAACAGACAGGAGGGGCTGTTCCGCGGCGCAATCGTCTCGACACCCTATCTCTGGCTGCTGATCTTCTTCCTGCTGCCGTTCGTCATCATCCTCAAGATCAGCCTCGCGGACCCGATACTCGCGCGGCCGCCGTTCACGCCGATGATCGACGACCAGGGACAGCTCTCGGTTACGGCTGACAATTTCCTGTTCCTGCTCAAGGACAAGCTGTATGCCCTGACCTACCTGCGTTCGGTTTCGCTGGCTGCTGCGGCTACGATTTTCACGCTGCTGCTCGGCTTCCCGATGGCCTATGGCATCGCGCGGGCGAGTGCCGCAACCCGCGGCATCCTGCTGCTGCTGATCATCCTGCCGTTCTGGATCTCGTTCCTGTTGCGCGTGTATGCGTGGATGGGCCTGCTCAACAACTACGGCGTCATCAACAACCTGCTCATGTGGATCGGCATCATCGACCAGCCGATCCCGATGATGTATACGGACTTCGCCGTGTTCATCGGCCTGACCTATTCCTACCTGCCATTCATGGTGCTACCGCTGTACGCCTCGCTGGAACGGATGGACCTCGACCTCGTCGAAGCCGCGCAGGATCTCGGCGCATCCCGCACACAGGCGTTCTGGGACATCACCTGGCCACTTGCACGACCCGGCGTCATCGCTGGCTGCATGCTGGTCTTCATCCCGGCCATGGGTGAGTACGTCATCCCCTATCTGCTCGGCGGTCCCGAGGCACTGCTGATCGGTCGCGTGCTGTTCGACGAGTTCTTCGTCAACAGGGACTGGCCGCTCGCGTCGGCCGTTGCGATCGTGCTGCTGCTCCTGCTCGTCATCCCGATCGTGATCTACCAGCGCAACCAGGCACGCGATGTCGAGGCGTCGTCGTGAAAGGCCAGTCCCGTTTCATTATCTCGGTACTCGCCTTCGGCTATGCATTCCTTTACATCCCGCTCGCGTCGGTCATCTTCTATTCCTTCAATGACTCGCGGCTGGCAACGGTCTGGGGCGGCTTCTCGACGCGCTGGTACGGCGAGCTGTTCCGCAACGACCAGATCCTCGATGCTCTGTTCCTGAGCCTCCGGATCGCGGCGACTTCCGCGACGCTCGCAACCATCCTCGGCACGATGGCGGGACTCGTGCTCGTTCGCTTCGGCCGATTCCGGGGCCGCACCCTGTTCTCGGGCATGATCACGTCACCGCTCGTCATGCCCGAAGTCATTACTGGCCTCTCGCTGCTGCTCCTGTTCGTCACGATGCAGCAACTGATCGGTTGGCCGGACCAGCGCGGCTTCTCGACGATCACGATCGCACACACGACCTTCGCGATGGCCTATGTGGCCGTCATTGTGCAATCACGCCTCGTGAGCATGGACGAGTCGCTGGAGGAAGCCGCGATGGATCTCGGCTGCCGGCCACATCGGGTTCTGCTCGACATCACGCTGCCGCTGATCGCACCGGCGATGGTGGCCGGCTGGCTGCTTGCCTTCACGCTGTCGCTCGATGATCTCGTGATCGCGACGTTCGTATCCGGCCCCGGGGCGAGTACGCTGCCGATGTATATCTTCTCGAAAGTGAAGCTCGGCGTGACGCCGGATATCAATGCGCTGGCAACGCTGATTATTGTCGTGGTCAGCCTTGCGCTTGCCGCGGCATGGATGGTGGGGCGTCGGCGGCAAGCGTAGCGAGGTACCAGTCGATGAACGACTGCTCCCAGTCTTCCATGTTTGCGAACGGTCCGGGCTGGTAGTACTGCGACTTCACGCCCTTCCAGTTGTTCACGATGATCTCCTTGTCGGATAACGTCGTAACGTCCCAGAGCCAGGTCAGTTCGTCCACATCGTAATCGGTGCCGGCCTCTGCGTCGGCACGTACTAGCCAGAAAACGTCGCAGCGACAGTTCTCGAGATCGACCGGCGTAAAGACGTAAACGACCACGTGATCGCTGTAGGCGAGCAGGAACGAGAGCGGGCCGAATTCGAGGTCCGACGCGCCGCCGTCGTAGTCAGTGAGGCCGCCGAGTAGTGGCGCGACCGGCTGCCCGTCACGACTGCCGCTCAGGCCGCCTTCGAAAAGCGCGGTCCGGCTGTAGTGATAGCTCGTCTCGCCCGGCGTCGTGTCGATGTGCATGTTGTGGACGACGATATCCCGCATGCCGCAGGCCGGCATGCGTTTTTGCATCTTGCCCTGCAACCGTTCCCGCTTGGCCCGGTCCAGGGTCAGCGTGTGCATCTTTGCGTAGTCCGGGTGCGCCGTCGAGCAGTGGTAGCACTCGGAGTAGTTTTCGACGGCCAGCTTCCAGTTCGCCGGTATCGCGTAGCTCTTGTGCGCAGCCACCTTGAGGCCGCCGAAGCCGAACAGGTCCAGCGGTTCGGCCATGTCACACTTTGCACCGGCGAGCGACGGGGGATCGGCCGCAAATGACAGCAGCATGAGACCGCCGATCACATCGATTGCCAGCGACCTCAGGCCGAACTGGTCTTTGTCGAAATCGGCCGGCATGTCGCGAGCGGCGATCAGCCGGCCATCGACGTCATACATCCAGCCGTGGTACGGACACTCGAACTTGCGGGTGCGACCACCTTGCTCGAGGCAGACCCGTGAGCCGCGGTGCCGGCACACGTTGGCAAACGCTCCAAGCTTGCCGTCGCTGCCGCGGACGATGATCGCCGACTCGCCGGCGACGTCGAACACCTTGAAGTCGCCGGTCTCGGGAAGCTCGGACTCGTGCCCCGCGATGATCCAGTCGGCGAAGACAATGCGCTCGAGCTCGAGCGCATAGATCTCGGGGTCCGTGTAGAAGCGCTGCTCGAGTGAGTACCCGGGGCGCTGGCGCGCGATCAGTTCGCTGATCGTTGTGTCGTCGTGTCGCATGCAAACAAGTGCAGAATCGCGATTGCAGAACGGTCCGCAAACATACCACAGGCGCTTTCGCCAACTACCTATTCTCAGCCCCGGGCTGCGGGCGTAGCGTCGAGGTATACAATCAGCCGGAGGTGCGCGCGTGACCGACACAAACGAGACCCCTCGCCTCGTCGAGATCGATACGGCCAAACCAATCTGGGACCGCTTCTACACCGTCGCGCCGCTCGTCCTCATTGGCACGACAGAGCCTGACGGTTCACTGGACCTGGCCCCGAAGCACATGGTCACGCCGTTGGGCTGGCAGAACTACTTCGGCTTCGTGTGCGCGCCGACCCACGCGACCTGCGGCAACATCGAGCATACGGGCGAGTTCACCGTCAGCTTCCCGAAGCCCTCGCAGGTGCTGTTCTCGAGTCTGGCCGCGAGTCCGCGCCAGGGCGGCGATAAGCCCGTCCTCGACTACTTCGCGACGATTCCGGCCAGCGTCGTCGACGGTGCGTTCATCGAAGAGGCGTACCTGTTCCTCGAGTGCCGCCACTTCAAGACTATCGACGGCTTTGGACCCAACTGCCTGATCACGGGCGAGATCGTGGCGGCGCGCGCGGATCCCGGGTTCCTGCGCTCCAGCGAGATCGATGACCAGGAGCTGATCCAGGCCTCGCCGCTGCTCGCGTACCTTGCGCCCGGCCGCTTTGCGAGCATCGATCGTACGAACGCCTTCCCGTTCCCGGCCGATATGCACAAGTAGGTTCCCATGGTTACCGAGCTCGGCACCCAGGTTCTTGAACGCGTGCGCGAGCAGGAAGCACTGCTTGTCCAGCTGCTCAGGGATCTAACCGAGTCCGAGTCGCCATCCGCGCACCCGGACGTGCACGATCGCGTGCGCAACACGCTGGCAGCCGCGCTCGAGGAGTCGGGCTATGCCGTACGCATGACCGGCTACCGGGGCGTACCCCGGCACGTGTATGCGCGCCCGGCCTCGCGGTCACGCGGCGTCCGGCCGCAGCTCATCGTTGGTCATTACGACACCGTCTGGCCGGTCGGGACGATCAACGAGCGGCCGTTCACGGTTGACGGCAATATCATCCGCGGACCAGGCGTTTTCGATATGAAAGGCGGTCTCGTCCAGGCCGTGCTCGCCATTCGCACGCTTCGCGACCTCGGGCTCCAACCGCCGCTCGCGCCTGTTGTCTTCATCAACGCAGACGAAGAGATCGGCAGCCGCACATCGACGCGTTACATCCGGATGCTCGCCCGTCATGCCGCGCGTGCGTTCGTGCTCGAACCGGCACTGGGAGACGCCGGCGAGATCAAGACCGAGCGCAAGGGCATCGGGCGCTTCACAATCACTGTCCACGGTAAGGCGGCGCATGCCGGGCTCGACCCGGAAGGCGGCGCGAGCGCGATCCTCGAGCTTGCGCACGTGATCCAGAAGCTGTTCGCGATGAATGACCCCGAAAAGGGCATCACGATCAACGTCGGCACGGTCGACGGCGGTATTCAGCCGAACGTGATCGCGCCGCACAGCACGGCCGTCGTCGACGTGCGTGTGCCCACCCTCGCGGACGGCAATGACATCGAGAACCGTATCCATTCGCTCGAACCGGAGACGCCGGGTGTGCGGCTGCGCATCGAAGGCCGCATCGGCCGGCCCGCAATGGAAGCAACCCCGCGCAACCGCGCGCTCTGGCAACTGGTGCACCAGGCCGGGCGTGACATCGGTCTTGACCTGTCCCGCGTGAAGGCAGGAGGCGGCTCAGACTGGAACACGACCAGCCAGTACACGGCAACGATCGACGGCCTCGGCCCGGTCGGTCACGGCGCCCACGCCGTGCACGAGTTCCTCTACATCGACAGGACACTGGAGAGAGCAGCGCTGCTCGCGATGCTCCTGCTCGCGCCGGACATGGACGCAAAGGGAGTGGCGGCATGACTCAGATGGTCTACGCGTCGCTCGCTCGCATCGCCGATCTCGAGGCTGTGCCGTTCGGGGTCGAGAAGATCGGGCATGAGCACTGGACGACGGGCGACTACGTCGTCGCCACGGTCGTCGGCGAGACCAGCGAGTTGTATCGGGTCGAGGACTGCACAGGCGATACGAAACCTGTGGCGCCCGGCACGGTGGTAGTCGGTGCACTCGGCGAGCGCGCCGCGACACTAGAGGGCGTCGGCACCTGGCGCGACGTTGTCGACGGCAAGCTCCACGCGCTGACGAGCGCCGGCCTGTTTGGCGTCTTTTCTTCCTTCCCGGCCTGGTACCTGACACCCATGCGCCTGGAGTATGACGGGCACGTCCTGCGTCACGGTGAGCCGGTGCGCATGCAGGACTTCGCGATCCAGCAGGCAGCGGGACAATACTCCGTGCCGACAATCCTGATCGTTGGCACATCGATGTCGGCCGGCAAGACCGTAACCGGCAAAGTCGTCTGCAAGCTGTTGGCCGAAGCCGGCCACCGCGTCATCGGTATCAAGCTGACCGGTGCCGGTCGCTATCGCGACATCATCGCGTTCCGCAACTCCGGTGCGAAGGAGATCTATGACTTCGTCGATGCGGGGCTGCCGTCCACCAAGGTCCGCGAGAAGCGGTTTCGGGACGCAATCCGGCCGCTGCTTCGGCACATCGGCACCCGGCAGGCTGACTTCGTCGTTTGCGAGGCCGGCGCTTCACCGCTCGAGCCCTATAACGGCGCCGCCGCGATCGACGAACTCGGCGATAACGTCGTGTGCACCCTGCTGGCCGCATCGGACCCGTACGCGGTCGTCGGCGTTATCGAAGCATTCGGGCTGATGCCGGACCTGGTCACCGGGCCGGCGACCAATACGTCGGCGGCTCTCGACCTCGTGTACAAGCTCTCGGGCCTCTCGGGGATCAACGTGATCGATCCGGTCGAAGAGCCGGCCTTTCGCGAGTTCCTGCTGGACAAACTCGCCGGGCTGCACTGAAAGCCTGCTACAGTTGGCGCCCTATTCCGCGGCGGCACAGGCCACAGTCGATGCAGAGCTATCCCGACACGCCGGCAATGCTGCGTGCTCTCACCCCGGAGAACCCTGTCTACTGCATCTACCCGCACGTGTATCGCGAGACGACGCGGCGTTTCCTCGACGGCTTTCCGGGGCGGGTCCTCTACGCCGTCAAGGCGAATAACGACCCCAACGTGCTGCGCTGCCTGCTGGACGCGGGCGTAGCCCACTTCGATTGTGCCTCGCTTGCCGAGGTCGAGCAGGTCCGTGCACTCGACGCGGATGTGAAGTGCTACTTCATGAACCCCGTGCGCATCCGCGGTGCCGCGCGCGAGGCGCAGCGCGACCATGCCGTAAGACACTTCGTCGTCGACCATGCCACTGGGCTTGATCCGTTACTCGATGAGATCGACCCGGCCCGGTCTGTCATTTTCGCCCGCCTGGCAGTGCATCACTCGTCGTCGCAGGTGGATCTCTCCACCAAGTTCGGCGCGAGAACCGACGAAATCGTGCCACTGCTTCAGGCTGTCGCTGACAGTGGCGCCGAGCCGGCGCTTGCCTTCAACGTTGGCTCATTCGTATTGAGCCCGGATGCGTTCGTATACGCATTCGAGACCGCGACACACGTCCTGGAGCAGCTGCCGTTCAAGGTCCGGCTCGTGGACATCGGCGGCGGTTTCCCGAAATCTTACCCGGGGCTCGAGGCGCCGCCGCTCGAGGCATTCTTCGATGCGATCCGGCGCTTCGAGGGGCTACCACTGGCTGCTGACGGCGAGCTGCTGGCCGAGCCCGGCCGCTCTCTCGCGGCCCGTGGCCTTTCCGCGGTCGCACAGGTGCTCCTGCGCAAGGACGAGCGCCTGTATCTCAACGACGGCATGTACGGCGCCTTCTGGGAGCTGCGCTTTCGGGTCCACGAGCGTTACGCGGCGCGCGCCTATCGCGATGGCAAGCTGCTCGACGGAAGCCACAAGGCCTTTCGGCTCTACGGTCCGACGTGCGATTCGGGCGACATGTTGCCGGGCAGCGTCGACCTGCCGGCAACGATCCAGGCCGGCGACTACATCGAGTTCGGTTCGATCGGTGCTTACAGCCTGAGCGGCCGCACGGACTTCAACGGCTTCTACAGCGACGCGATCGTCAGCATCGATTCAGCGACAGAACGTCCGCCGTGCGACGCCCAGGCCGGCTAGGGCGGCTGCAGCCAGGCAGCATCCGCAGCGATCGGCGCGTCCAGCGTATGCAGGAACGCTTCGAGATTGCGGAGCTCGCGCCGGCTGAGTGCGAGCGGGTTGAGTTCGGAGTGTCCGATCATCGCCTCGGGCGCCGCGTTGTAATGCTCCAGCACCTCGCCGAGCGTCTTCAGCTGGCCCTTGTGCATGTACGGCTGCGTGCCTTCCAGGTTACGGAGTGACGGCGTGCGGAATGCACCGACGTGTTCCGGACCCGACCGCACGAACTCGAGCTCGGCGCAGTCTTCAGCAGCGCCATCGCTGTAAGGTCCGAGGCAGTTGAACGGGTCGGCCTGGACCTGCGGAACACCAGCCGCGCGGCCCTGGTCGGGCGTCTCGCCCGGAAACGACAGCGTGCCCGTGTTGTGGAACTCGTTGTTGGTGAAGAGCGGGCCGTTGTGGCAATCCATGCACTCGGCACGATCGATGAACAGGCGCAGCCCCTCGATCTCTGCGCTGCTCATGAGTTCTTCCTGCCGGCCTGCATCCCCGGCGAGCACAGCCTCGACGTAGCGATCGAAACGGGCCGGCCCGGGCACGAGCAGGCGTTCATAGGCCGCAATTGCCTTGCCGATGTTCGCAAACGTTCGGTTGACCGCTGCAGCGGAGGAGGCGTCGGGCTCGATGCCGAATACCTCGCGGTACGCGGCTGCGTAGGTGGCGTCACCGGCCACGAGTTCGACAACCTGCTGCCGCGTCGTGCCGTGCTCGTTGACGTCCTCCATGGGCGTCAGCGCCTGCGACCAGAGGCTGTCGCGACGGCCGTCCCAGTAGAACCACGGGCTGTATGCACTGCCAACGATGCTCAGCGCGTTGCGCTTCGCGGTCCCGACACCGCGGGCCTTTGGCAGGCCGTCCGTGAAGCGCAGGGCCGGCTGGTGGCAGGTGACGCAGGCAACACGACCATCAGCGCTCAGGCGCACATCGAAGAACAGGCGTTGCCCGAGGGTTGCTGCATCCGGGTTGTCGGCGACGGCGTTCGTCGGATCTGCCGGTACCGGCTCAAGGTTCCCGATCCACAGCGACTCGATCAGGTCGATCTCGGCGTCCGTCCAGTCCGCCGCCTCCGCCGGCACGATCCAGGCGAGCGCGGCAGAGCCGACGAGCATCGCCAGCATCAGCCTCGCAGTGACGAAGGTGCGCCGCATTACAATGTCAGCTCGAAGGTCACGGTATCGCCACGATCCGCCTCGCGGATATCGAACGTCACGATCCACTCGCCGCGCATGTGAAAACGCAGGCCGCGAACCCGGTAGTCACCGTCGCCGAGATACTCGGTGACGCGCGGTGCCGTCGGCAGTCCATGGTCATGCGCAGGCATACCGCCGTCGACCGTTATCTCGGCGTTCTCGACCGGATCGCCGTCCGGCGTTTCGACGTGCAGCACCCACTCGTGCATCTTGTTGACCGCGGACTTCCCGGCGGCGCTTGTATAGCTGACGCTGTAGACGCCGTTGTCCGATTCGGCCTCGCCGTGCAGGTCTGCCATTACTGGCAGGACGGCAAGACCAGCGAGCAGCAGCGCACCTGCGATCACTACTTTGCTAGTCCTCATTCCTGTCTCCTCGCATGACTGTAAGCTCCGGCGTGCGAATGCGCCGCCTTGCTCGCCAGCGCCCGATCAGCCCGCTCGACCAGAGGTACTGCAGCTGCAGCAACACAATGCCGGCGACCACGTACGGCCAGTAGCCGAAGCCCGTGAAGCCGACGTCGAACGGAAACACGGCAACGTGCCGGCGTCCTTCGCTACCCGGTTTCGCGGTGACGATTCCGATATAGCTGCCCTCGTCCGCGAAGTCGTGTATCACGGTAAAGACATGCGGCTCGACGACGGGTTCCTGGTAGAAAACCGTGACGGCGTCGAGGTCATCGATTGCCGCGATGTCGTCCCAGCGTGCGAACCGGCCTTTACCCGTGACGTTCTCGATAATTCGGAAGTCGATCGGCACCGTGGCAAGCTCGTCGTGCAGGTACTCCAGTACGAACACGCTCTCGGTTGCCCTGGGCAGATCCTCGCAGTACTGCACGTGCCCGTCGGTCAGCGGCTGGTAGACCTTGAAGTGCGCCTTCAGGTAGCTGATCCGGATGACGCAGGCATCGTCTTCCTCGACCACGCCCCCGTGCGCCCATCCAGCCTGCATACCGGTTCCGAATACCAGGCCGACGACGATTGCCAGCACTGCACGGCTTCCAGCTCTGCCTCTCATATTGAGGCAGTTAATCGAATTCGCCACACCGTTGCAATTTGCACGACTCAGGGTCTCCCGGATCGCGGCCCGGGCGGAATACGGAATACCCGAAAGCAATCATTGCGCCGGAAACGGTTCCCTGGCGGCGCCAGTATTCGGTCGGCCTGGACGACGCAACGCCGCGAGTTTTCTGCGTATTTGCCCACGGACGACCAATTCCTGGAGATTGCCAAACGGATTCGATGATATGTTGCGCGCTGGACAGACTCTGAGAACGATATGGACATCGCACCGAATAGCGTTGGCTTTCGCCGATACGGCGGCGCCTCGCCATGAGCGAACCTCTCGAACCGAATGACCCGGCATTCCTGCGGCAGTGCCTTGGTCACTTTGCAACCGGCGTGACGGTCGTGACCTGTGCCGGTGCGGACGGGTCGCCGCGCGGTATTACGGCGAACAGTTTCAGCTCGGTGTCCCTCG
>JAAUYE010011591.1_pt1 | contig 10372 bp, 20 predicted proteins | sample 7278081 | NCBI WGS metagenome assembly JAAUYE01 (sample SAMN14350131, study PRJNA611818) | marine sediment metagenome | isolation source: surface marine sediment (0.6m) | place: French Polynesia: Moorea | collected 2018-08
CCAGCCCACTCGCTACGCTCGCGGTCTGGCCGCTGATGCGAGGCGTTATGTGTTTGCTTGATACTTTTGCAGTTTCAAGAAATCCACAAACGGAATGTAGTCTTTGTCGGAAAAGAGTAGAGGAAATTTACCTTCTATACAGAACGTCGCGATAATCAGATCTATCGTTTTCCTAATTGTAATTCCCTGCTTTCTAAGAAATCGATAATTGCCAGCACACTTTTCAACCATTAGAGCACCGAATAGCTCATATTGATCTAAGGTTGCTAAAGCATTTTTAGCTTTCTCATATTCTTTGTCGTCTCGAAAGCCTTGCAATATTTCCAGGAATATAAGATCGCCCATCGCAACAATCCCATCCTCTAAGGCCAGATCCAGGAGAACAGTTTCCTGATTATCTATGCCATTGAAATAGTCGATCCAGATACTGGTATCTACCAGAATCACTTCCCTCCTCTCATTTCTTCAAGGTCACCCTCCCAATGTAACTTGCCTCGCAATTTTCGAATGGCTTGTTGTTTGTTTCGTCTAACTAACAGCTTAAGACCTTCTTCAACAGCTTCCTTCTTTGTACGCAACCCTGTAGCCTTTAACGCATCGGCCATTAATTCATCATCGATGACAATGTTGGTTCTCATGCTCACCTCTGTGTATGAATTCTCTAAATATACACATTATACATTAATGCAAACACGTAACAAGCGCATGCAGTCGGACGCGGCAAAGCCGCGCCGCTAATGCGAGGCGTTAGAGCACAACATCAAGCAAGGAAACTCAACTAAACTCAAGTATGAAATGGCAAAGCTAATATTGGTTTTCTTGGCAATTATTTCTTTTTCGGCTGCAGCTGTCGGTGATGTATTTATACGTGATGGCTGGCCGGGAGAGGGCACCCCTAGATTGGCCGCAAAAAATAATCAACTTGTCCTACACCAAACACCGGATACAACATCTGAAAGCAGGCAACAGAAATTTAAAGCAGGATGGTTAATTGTTTGGGACCAGTCAAAAGTAATAACAAAAAAATCAGCTGTCTGGACGGTAAAAAGGGAGATTAATAAAGGTAGCTGTGGAACGCTTTATCCCGGCGATCAAGTGGAACTTCTTCAGTTTGAAACCGAAGGTTGGGGCACTTTCAAAGTAGAAGACAAAATTTGCTCACAGAAAGCCACACGAGATAGTGATTTTGATAAGGAGAACAGATGGCCGGAAGTCGAATGGTGGGTCAGGGTTTTAGACCGCACAAAATCGCCCATAGGCTGGTTGTTAGTTGATGCACAACAAGTAAATCTTCTGCCCCGATGATTTCAACCAAGGTACAACTATTTCGAATTGTATAAATTTAACTTCCAATCGAGGCCATTCTTAAGTAAAGGGGGAAAACAGAATGAGCTCTAACAAGCGCATGCAGTCGGACAAGCATGCCCGCTGCGCGTTCACTTTGGCTGCTGATGCGAGGCGTTATGCGGAGAGGTACAATTAAGGGCTAAAGCACGAGGCTTAAAGCAATGAAAGTAAAGGAACTACTGAAAATGCTGGAGGAAGACGGCTGGACCCCAAGTAGAACTCATGGCAGCCACAGACAGTTCAAACACCCAACGAAACCTGGCCTGGTTACGGTTGCCGGCAAACCCTCTGCCGATGTGCCAAAAGGCACTTTAAATGCCATACTTAAACAATCTGGGCTTAAGGAATAGACACAAGTCATGAAATACACAGTCATCATTGAAAAGGGAGATGGTGGTTACGGCGCGTATGTGCCTGATTTACCGGGATGTATAGCCGCTGGTGATACTAAAGAAGAAGTAATAAAACTCATCCAAGAGGCCATCGAGTTTCATATCGAAGGACTTAAAGAAGATGGGCAAAACATTCCAGAGCCTTCCTCAACCATCGAAATTATCGAAGTCGCCGCATAACAAGCGCATGCAGTCGGACAAGCATGGCCGCTACGCGCGCATGCTTGGCGCTGATGCGGGGCGTTATGTTCTATGTCACATCTACGAGTAATCGGTGTTAAAATACCGCTCGGAGATTAAACTATGTCAAGCATATTAAAACTTCCACTGGAAGATCGTATCCGACTAGTTGAGGACATTTGGGACAGCATCGCAGCGGAGCAATCTTCACTTGAATTAACCGACGCTCAGAGGATGGAGCTAGATAAACGCCTAGACGCATATGAAAAGGATGGCGACAAAGGGCGAGAAGCTTCTGAGGTCATAGCGGACATCAAAAGTAGACTGTGAATTCCATAGTCAACTTTCAGCCGGAAGCTGAAACAGATGTTGCTGATGCAGCCGCCTGGTACGAAACTCAAAGGAAGGGGTTAGGATCAGAATTTCTAGACGAAATACTGTCCACCTGTGATCTTATTGGTGAAAATCCTAAAATGTTTCCCGTGGTTCATCGTAATACGCGAAGAGCTGTCATCAAGAAATTTCCATTTGGAATTTATTACAGAGCCGAAAATGGTTTCGTATCAATTATTGTTGTAATGCATGGTAGCCGTGACCCGAACAACTGGAAAGATAGAACCTAACAAGCGCATGCAGACGGACCAGACCACTCGCTACGCTCGCGGCCTGGCTGCTGATGCGAGGCGTTAAGCGCTTTAACAGTGGCCAAAGGTAATTTCAAGCTAATCATTGAATCATCTGAAATTGCACAGAGTTTAATTTCGGATCTTTTCCAGAAGGACCCCGATAATGTAACTTTCGAACAGGTTGGGCTAATCGATGGTCACGAAACTGTCCTTAATTTCATTAGACATGGAGAGCAGGGATGCGCGCTAGATCATTTGTTATATATGGTTCATGAGTCTGATATTGTCTTTCCAATAAACTTAATGCTGCAGCTACATGAACTCGCGAACAACATGTGTGTTGAAAACTATTACAGCAAAGAGAATCAGGTAGACCTTTCACAAGAGCAGCTCGATGCGATATTTAATGCACCATAAATTACGTCAGAGATATCCGCCTAACAAGCGCATGCAGCCGTACCAAAGTGCCCGCTACTCGTTCACTTTAGCCACTAATGCGAGGCGCCAGGTCCAACATGAAACCACTTTACATAGTTAACCAAACGAGTGTTGCTTTGTTTGAATTAACCAACGCATATGAAGGAGAAGTAAATGCGCAAAGGTAGCTGTCAATGCGGCCAGGTTCAGTTCGAGTTCTCTGGCGATCCGATAAATCAGGTTTTTTGTTATTGCACTGACTGCCAGAAGAGAACCGGCAGTGATCAGTGGTTTGGTATCTGGGTACCCAGAGAAAACTTCAAGTTTACTGGTGAAACAAAGCCGGCAGCATATACAACTCAAGATGATGCAGGCAGCGACATCCATTGCCACACCTGCCCCAATTGCGGTGTCAGCTTAAGTGTTGAGTTTACACGAGCAGGTTTCCATACCGTTGCCGCTGCAACCATCGATGGTAACGGGGAATTTGAACCAAAACTGGCAATCTTCACGTCATCAGCACCGAAGTGGGCAATAATACCCACAGACATTCCTGTGTTTGATAGATTACCGCCGGAAATGGGCGGTTAGAACCTGACCAGCGCATGCAGCCGGACCAGCCCACTCGCTACGCTCGCGGCCTGGGCACCGATGCGAGGCGTTAGCGCGACCAGCAAATAGAGGGGGCGAACTGCAGGGAATGAATAAGGATAAAAGCATGAGACCCGAAGACCCGGTAAGATTACGCACGTTTCGAGATATCACGCAGGCACTATTATGGGATGAAGAGCATGCTACCGAGTCTCTTTCTCACCTGTTCCGCGCTGTCGATGATTTAGCTGAAGCCGAAGTTAAATATTACTACCGTCGACGTACAACAAGAGCCTGGATATCCGGAGCATCACGGATTGTGGCCTGGGTAACCGGTACTACAGGGTTACTACTCCCCTTGCTTGCTGCTACCGCGAATCCGCAATTCAAGGATTTGGCTCAATATGGCTACGTATTCATCGCCATCGCGGCGAGCGGTTTAGCGGCGAACTCTCTATTCGGTGGCACCGAAGGTCATATTAGATTTGTGACTACTCAACTTGAACTGGAAAAGCTGATTACCAAAGCCAGAATTTCATGGTGTCATTACCTGGGATCGAGCACTGTCGGTAACAAAGACTACGAAACAGGATTCAGGTTAATCCAAGATTACGCAACTGAACTACATACGATAACTATTGCTGAAACCGGGCGTTGGGGCGAGACGATAATGAAGGAGCTGGCTAAATTTCAAAAAAGTATAGAGTCGAAGAAAACATAATTAGTCAAATGAGACTTGAAATACTCGGGGCATTTCAATATCGCGCTAACAAGCCCATGGGGACGGACCGTCCCACTCGCTACGCGAGCGAAACGGCCGCTTATGCGGCGCGTTTTGTTTCACGGATGAGTAATTGAAACGAATTACCATACTACTATCTCTGCTATTTCCCGGCGCTGCTTACGCAAATGTCGTTTGGCCAGCGCTATATCTCGAAACCCGTCTGTTTACGTGGTGGGCAATATCGATAGGCCTGATCATCGAATCGATTTTTATTCTTTGGCTTTTCAGGTTACCTGTTAAAAAGTCTGTCATCGCAGTGGTTGCAGCAAATACGGTATCGGCAGTCGCAGGTATATTGCTAATACCTTTAAGTGGTATTGCCTGGGAATTGTTTCCTGCATCGATTTATAAATCTATGTTTGAGTGGGGAACTTTTAATCCACTAACCTGGGCAGGCACATTCGGATTGGCATGCCTCATCAATGCAACCATAGAAGGTGCAATTTACAGGAAATGGTTTGTGCCGAAGTTCCGCTTCAGGAGTATCAATTTTATCTGGATCATCTTTGCAAACGCTTTCAGTGTCGGTGCAGCGTTAGTGAGCATATGGCTAAAACCGCTCCAACTGTGAAACGTATCAGGCGCATGCAGGCTGCCAGGCATGCGCGCATGCTAGCCGCCGATGCGAAGCGTTAAACGACTTTATCATGTCGAATCAGCAAGTTCCGGAGATTACTGAAGTTAGCTTCGAATTCCAGTCACCGAGGCACGGCTGGTTGCCTCTGAATATTCGCCTGGGAGAGTTCGTTCTTGATATTCATGCTTCGGTTGTCTTAAATGATCCTCTCGAGGAGTTGATAGACTGGGGCCAATACGTCCTGGACGGCACCAGCGGATTTCGTCGAGTTTGCTTCTGGCTGGAACCAGATGGATATGCACTGGATGTCTTCGCTGACAGGATCGATCTTGTTAAGGTTTGTGTCGCGTCAGAGGATAGCTTTCATCCGCCTATGGCATCATCTCCAATGAAAACGGAGTTTATCTGCATGGTTCAGCGGAGTAGATTAGCTATGGGGTTGTACCAGGCGCTTACTAAGCTGATCGATTCAGCCCAATCCGAACTCTGTGAACACTGGTATGCAGATTCATCGCGTTACGAGCAAAGGATTGCAGTATTTCGCAACCTGATAAGTGCAATATAAACATCCGGCTACCTGAACCAGCAGGCAAGATTGATTCTTTGCATACAAATTGAAACAAGAGAATTTAAACTCAAGAATTCATGCGCCGTCTAACAAGCACATGCAGACGGACCGCCAGCGAGCTACGCCGTCTATCGGCCGCTGATACGAGGCGTTATACGGAGTGAGATTGATGCCAGAATTTCGATACAACCCGAAATACCGAACGGAAGAGCCCCGCCCCCTATCCTGCCCAGGTGCTGATATCTGGATACACGACACGAAGCTTTTGCGTGCAGTAGAAATAACAAAGGATAAAAGCTTCCTACTCGAAGTCATGTATCCCATTGACTGGCACGCCGAAGTATATGGTCCAAAATCATTGATCTTTCACGATGCTTCTCGAGTCACTTTCAAATTTGCTGATGTGGCTGGCTGCCCATGGATTCTCGATATCACGGAGACAGAGAGATCTGGCTCAACTTTTGAAATTACTCTGCATACAAATCATGGCGATTGTGTAATTGAATGCAAATCCATAGAGCTTAAGGACGGATGGATTAGTACTTCAGACCCCAAAATGAAGTTTGATTTGGATTTCAGTGAAGAGAGCAATCCGTGAGCAGCGCTCCGTATAACAAGCCCATACAGACGGAACAGCTCGCTACGCTCGCGGCGGGGACACTGATGCGAGGCGCCAGGCGGCTATTAGTATGAAACACGCGACGAAAGCGACATTGGCCAGGATCGAGCCACTCCTGAAACGGATAAGGAATATTAGTGCGTTAAAAGAGAAGAAGCCCGGTATCTACTACTTCAAATCAAGCGCGTTTCTGCACTTTCACGAAGATGGGGAGCAAGTTTTTGCAGACATTAAATTTGAGCCGCCAAATTTTAAGAGATTGCCCGCTACAACCAGTGAGCAGCAGGACGAAGTGATAAGATTGATCCGAGATAAAGTGGGTTGAAAGAGGTAGAACAATCACGCATCCCGCCCAGCAAGCGCATATAGCCGGACGCGGCAAATCCGAGCCGCTGATTCGAGGCGTTAACCCGTGAGAAGGAAAAGAGTAAAAAAAATGATCAAAGCAAATGTTTCGATCACGCTGATAGCAGTGATTTTTTCTGCGAGTAGCTACGCAATGAGCCCTGATGCTGTCGAGGGCAAGATGCTTTATCCTGCATGTGAAACATGCCACGATCCGGCATTGAACCCTCCCAAGGGTCCGCCCATGTGGAGGATACAACGCCTGTACAAGAGGCAGTTTCCTGATAACGAGGCATTTATAAATAATACTGTTGCCTTCGTAAAAGAACCGTCACTCAAGACTGCGATACATCGCGAAGCCGTGAATGACTTCGGTTTAATGCCTCCAATGCTACTGCCTGACGATATGCTACAAAAAATTGCAACATATATTCTCGAAGAGGAATTCCCGCCGCCTTGTGATTATTGGAAAAATGCAATGACACGAACAGATAAAAAGAAGCGTATGGAGCAGGTACGGTGGAATCAAAAAATGCACAGGCGTCATTGTAGCCAGAACTAGTCCGTTTCAGCGTTCTCGTAGGGCGAGCTAATAATCCTATGCAACCGGAGGTGGTCGGCAGATATGCTCCATTCCAGCCGGCATACTGAAACGATATGAGAAATGAAGAGATACTGTTTCTTCGTCAGGACCGCACGGACTCAGATGCCATCCAGCTGTATTAGTATTTCCAGGGTGGGACGTGCACAATGCCGCATAACAAGCGCATACACACGGAGCAAAGAGCCCGCTGCGAGCGCACTTTGGCCCCGGATGCGAGGCGTTTGGTGTTCAATTGGATTGAGTTAGCGGAGGAGAAATGAGCGAGGGAAAAGGGCACTGCCTCTGCGGTGCGGTAAAATTCACCGTCAAAAACATGAATTACAGCGTGGATACCTGCCATTGTGGCATGTGCCGGAGATGGGGCGGCGGACCTTTAATGTTTGTCGATTGCAGAACCGATGTTGCATTCGAAGGAGAGGAAAACATTACTGTATACGATTCTTCTGACTGGGCGGAACGAGCCTTCTGTAAGAAATGTGGCAGTCACCTGTTTTATCGACTCAAACACAACAATGCGCATCAGATGCTGGTAGGCCAGTTTAATGAACAGGGCAAATTTCATCTAGACTTACAGGTATTTATGGATAGTAAACCTGCTTTTTACGATTTCGCGAATAAAACGCGAGAATTAACGGAAGCCGAGGTAATTGAGGAATTTGGCCCTGGACAAAATACATAGCAGGCGCATGCGGCTGGTCCACACAAATTCCTGCCCGCTTTGGGCGTCATCTGCCGCGAAGCGTTAGGAGCCGGGATGCCTGATTCGAAACTGGAGTCCATCGTCTATGTTTCTTCAGCTGTAAGGCTGTTAAACCTCGAGGAAATTAGTCACCTGCTGTCACGAGCGCGCGAAAGAAACGAGGAATACGGCGTCACCGGCGTTCTGCTTTACATAGGCGGTAACTTTATGCAATACATCGAGGGCCCGGCGGAAAGCCTCGACGTGATCTACAAAATAATCCAGGAGGATAAACTCCATACCGGGATAATTTTAATTTCTCGCGAGGATATCGAGGATCGGCAGTTTGGTAGCTGGTCCATGGCCTTCCAGACCAAGGAGCATGAGGGTTATGTAGGCCCTCCCAGCGAAAAAGAGTTGATTAGCATTATTCTCGAACCGCCCGCCGGCAATTCGAGCTCGGCCCAAATCGTGCTTCGCAGTTTCTGGGAGCGAAGCGGCTCCTGACAGGCACTTTAGCAGCTGCGATGCCGGCGAGCCGCTAGCGCGAAGCGTTTTGAAACAGGGGGAATCAACTTGCACCACGTGATGCTTGACGTCGATGGCACGCTGTTAATGTCCGACGAATTTAATAGTGCGGCGTCATCTATGCCGGGCGGGCTTCCAGGATGAAAATTTGGGTAGACGCCGATGCCTGCCCCGTCGCAATAAAAGAGATTCTGTTCCGGGCCTCCGCCCGCACCGGGGTCAGAGTCACTTTGATCGCGAACCAGCAAATACCAGTTCCGAGGTCACCCGGCATAAGGATGATACAGGTTTCTCCCGGCTTCGATATCGCGGACGAAGAAATCGTCAGGAGGCTGGATCCAGGCGACCTGGTCGTTACCAGCGACATACCCTTAGCGGCAGACGCGCTGGCGAAGGGTGGGCTTGTGTTAAGCCCTCGCGGGGAACGACTCACGAAAGACAACATCGGAGCACGCCTCAACATGAGAGATTTTCTGGAAAGCATGCGCGCCAGCGGCGTGGCTACGGGCGGTCCGTCAGCATTGAGCCAGAGCGACAGAAAAGCCTTTGCCGATGAGCTCGATAGACTGCTGTCGAGGGCAGTAAAGAATACCTAGCCGGCCCATGCGGGCGGAACGGTAAGCCGTCAGGACTCTTGCGCCGTGTTATTTACGTGCTGCAGATAACGTTTGACTATTCGCTTGCCGCCGATTAATCTGCGCCCCGGCTAGAAAGATAGCTATTTTAGTTCTCAGTTTCGTCGTACCCCCGCAGTTCTTCGTCCTGTAGTTTCAAAAATAAGTCGATTTTTCCCGCTGTATAAAGCCTTTACACAGAGGCGTCTTTTTTAATTCATACAGGATACAGACACAATGTCAGATACCGTTAAAGGAACCGTTAAATGGTTCAACGAAGCCAAAGGTTTCGGCTTCATCGCGCAAAATTCCGGACCCGACGTATTCGCTCACTACAGTTCGATTACCGGGACGGGTTTTAAAACGCTCACAGAAGGGCAACAGGTAGAGTTCAATGTCACGCAAGGGCAAAAAGGACCTCAGGCCGAGAACATCGTTGTTGTCTAGATAACGGCCAAAACTCGATCAAAAAAGGCGGGCCTTTCAATGGCCCGTCTTTTTTTTGCCCGGCCAGTCCGGGCCGTTATCGCCGCTTGGCTGCAGGCCCTGTGCAAGGAAAAAGATTCAGATTTTCTGGTATCCGGGGATTTGCCCGGCACGATGACACTGCCGCAAGGGGTCGCCGCGCAAAACATCGGCACGGTGAAACTTCGCGGCAAAAACAGGCCTTTGGAAATTTTCGCCATGTCCAGGCGGATGGATGATACTCTGGCCGAGTAAATGCGAAGGATTTCTGCCAACATAACCGGAAAAATGAAGCGATACCAGAATGCAGCTGAACAAGGCAATATTAAGAGTTTTCGAGGTTCGGGCCAAAGCAGGAGATACCGAGCTGTTGAAACAGAAACTTTCTGACACCTCTGTTTCCGTGGTAAAAGGCAAGCCCGGTAACCTTGGATATTTCTTCGGTAAAAATTTATCCGCTGCCGGAAACGATCTGGTGTTTATTTCGATATGGAAAGACCTGGAATCCGTAAAGTCGCTTTTTGGCAAGGACTGGGAGGAAGCCTTCCTGCCGGAAGGATACGATGACATCATAGAAAGCTGTTCCATCAAGCACATCGAATTCGATGGAAACCTCGCTTCTTGATCCCGGGCCGAGCCCGGCCAGCCCGGGCAGGCTCCACATGAACGGCGCAGAATTCGGAGCGCGTCGTTGGGTCAACGAATGAAGCCACCGTTGGCGCGAGACGCCGGCAACACATACGGAGAACGAGAATGACAATCAAGGGGGGATGTTTGTGCGGTAAGGTTCGCTACGAGATCAGTGGTCGGCTGTATGACGCAAGCCACTGCCATTGCTCAATGTGCCGGCGGCAGCATGGCGCGGCATTTGCGACCTATGCCGATTTCGACGCGGGCGATTTCAAATGGGTTTCGGGAGAGAACCTGGTAAAAGTATATGCAACGGAAGCCGATGCCGGCTGGTGTTTTTGTAGCGAATGCGGTTCATCCCTGGCGGGAACCGACAAAGGCAAAGTCACCTCGATCACGCTGGGTA
>JAAUYE010076592.1_pt1 | contig 10371 bp, 7 predicted proteins | sample 7278081 | NCBI WGS metagenome assembly JAAUYE01 (sample SAMN14350131, study PRJNA611818) | marine sediment metagenome | isolation source: surface marine sediment (0.6m) | place: French Polynesia: Moorea | collected 2018-08
CGGCGTCTTTATCATGTGCGCGCTTGCGTCACTCACCGGGATGCTGATCTACCTCGCGATGTACCTGCGGCTCAGGGTGAGCTTCCCTGCGCTGGCGGACGCTTCATGACGCAAAGCAGCTACGACGCGGTCGTTATCGGCGGAGGCCATAACGGCCTCACCAACGCCGCGTTTCTCGCGAAGGCGGGCTTGCGCACACTCGTGCTCGAGAAGAATGACTACACGGGCGGCGCAACCGTCTCGCGGGAGCTGCACGAGGGCTGGATGTACTCGAACTGCTCCTACGTTTGCAGCCTGTTTCGACCCGAGATCTACAATGCGCTCGATCTCGGCCGCCACGGCCTCAAAGTCGTGCCGTTGACGGCAAGCATGACCTTCAAGCAGGACGGCGATTATTTCGGCAGCTATTACGATCCCAACGTGCGACGCCGGGAACTCCGGCGGCACAGTCTGCGCGACGCGGACGCCGCTGTCCGTTTCGACGCCGATGTCATGCGCTGGTGTCGTCTCATCCGCGGCTTCCTCCTGCGCACGCCACCGGACCCGGGATCGTTCCGGCCACGGGACGCGTTCGAGTTCGCGTATCTCCTGAAGAAGTTTTACGAGCTCAGCGAGAACCAGCTTTACGAGTTCATCCGCTTTTTCACGATGTCGATCGCCGAATACCTCGAGAATTATTTCGAGAACGAGACGATCCTTGCGCACTACTCGGGGGGCAGCATCATCGGCACCGGCCTCGGCGTCTATTCGCCAGGCACGGCCTACGTCCTCCTGCATCATGCAATGGGCGACGTCGACGGCAATATCGGCGCCTGGGGTTTCGCGCGCGGCGGCATGGGTGCGGTGTCAGGCGCGATTGCGGGCGCTTTTGAGGCCCACGGCGGCGAGATCCGGAACGATGCCGAGGTGGAGAAGATCCTCGTGTCGAACCGGCGGGCCACTGGAGTCCGGCTCGTGTCCGGTGAGGAAATCCGCGCGAAGGTCGTGGTGTCGAATCTCGATGCGCGGCGCACTTTCACACAGGTCATGGCCGAGGACGACGTACCGCCAGCCCTGCTCGAGCGAGCCCGGAACTTCAAGATTCGAGGCTCGTCGGGCAAGCTCAATATCGCCCTCGACGGAATGCCGACCTTCCCTGCGTTGCCGCCGGACTCGCCGCTGACGCTCGGTCACATGCACTTCACGGATACGCTCGAACGCCTCGAGCGCGCGTACGACGACTGGAAGGACGACCGCTGGTCGGCCGACCCTTACACCGACACCCTGATCCCGTCGCAGTACGACCCGACACTCGCACCACCGGGCAAGCACATGATGTCCGTCTTCGTGCAGTACTGCCCGGTCGAGCCCGAGGGCGGCTGGACGGGTGCGAAGCGAGACCAGTTTGCGCAAACGGTCATTGACCAGATCGCGGACTACAGTCCCGACTTCAAGGACCTGGTACTACATGCTGAAGTCCGCACACCACGGGAGATCGAAGACGAAGTCGGCCTCACCGAGGGCAATATCTTCCAGGGCGAACTCACCTTCGACCAGCTCCTCTTCAACCGGCCGTTCCCGGGTTACGCGCAGTATCGCGGGCCCGTGAAAGGCATGTACCTGTGTGGCTCGTCGACGCATCCGGGCGGCGGCGTCATGGGTGCACCCGGTGCGAACGCGGCGCGCGAGATCCTGCGCGATCTACGCCGACCGGATACGACCCCGGAGGCCTATGGCGATGACTGAACGCTATGATGCCGTCGTCATCGGGGCGGGCCATAACGGCCTCGTCTCTGCCGCCTACCTGGCGCGTGCGGGCATGTCCGTCCTCGTCTGCGAGGCAACGGACAGTCCGGGCGGCATGGCCGGCGGCCGGCCGTTTGGCGATGGCTACCGGGTACCGGCCCTTGCGCATGTTCAGCCGCCGCTTCCGGCGACCATCCGCCGCGATCTCGGGCTCGAACGCTTCGGCTATTCCGCCGGCAGCGCCCTCGAGACCATTGCCCTCGGCGGCGAGCACGGTCCGCTCGTCCTCCGCGGCGGGCATATCGAGGGCGACGGGCTCGCGAGCGCCGACATCCAGGCCTACCCGGGATTCCGCGATCGCTATCTCGATTTCGCCAGGGCGCTCAGGCCGCTGATGGAGAGCAAGCCGCCGCGCCTCAAGAACTTTTCTCCCGGAGATCGATCGACGCTCGCGCGGCTCGGCTGGAAGCTCCGCTTCGGCCTCGGCCGTGAGTCGATGTACGAGTTCCTGCGCGTCGCCGCCATCAACATCTACGACGTACTGAACGAGCAATTCGAGGATGAACGGCTGAAAGGGGCGATCGCGTTCGACGCGGTACTCGGCAATGCGATGGGGCCGCGTACGCCCGGCACGGTGCTGACCTGGCTGCACCGCCTAGCGATCGAACAGGACGGGCCGTCGACGCTCGCCAGCCCGGCGCTCGTACCGGCGCTGGTGGCAGCGGCCGAGGATGCAGGCGTCGCGATCCGCTTCGCATGCCCGGTCACCGATATCCGCATCGACGACGACCGGGCCACCGGCATCGTCCTCGCCGGTGGTGAAACGATCCGTGCCGACCGGGTGGTCGCGGCGATGGATCCGCGCTCGACCTTGTCTCGCCTGGTCGGGGCGCGACGACTCGACACCCAGTTCGCCAACCGGGTGACACAGGTGCGTGGTTCCGGCGTCGTCGGCAAACTGCATCTCGGGCTCTCCGGCCTGCCGACGCTAAAGGGCGTCGGGCCGGACCTGCTCGGCCAGCGCATCGTGGTTGCCCCGTCGATGCGTAAGCTCGAACGGGCTTTCAATGCGTCCAAGTACGGCGAAGTGTCTGAGCAGGCCGTGTTCGAGATCACGGTGCCGAGCCTGGCCGATCCGTCACTGGCGCCGGCGGGCCATCACGTCATGTCGGTGAACGTCGCCTACCTGCCGTACCGGCTCAAGGCGGGCTGGGAGACGGCAAGGGAGACCGTGTTCCGACAGCTCGTTGCCGAGCTGGATGGCGTGCTGCCGGGTCTCGAGTCACTCATCACCGACTACGAATTCCTTTCCCCTGCGGACATCGAGCGCGAATACGGTGCTGTCGAAGGCCACTGGCACCACGGCGAGCTGTCTATACACCAGTCCTTAATGCTGAGGCCGCTGTACGGCGCGGCGCAATACGATACCCCGGTCGGCGGGCTGTACCTTTGCAGCGCCGGCTGTCATCCGGGTGGCGGTGTGTCCGGGCTGCCGGGCAAGAACGCGGCGGAACGCATACTCGAAACGGGAGCTGCGGCGTGACGATAGAGCACACCCATTTCCGGCAGGCGCTCGCGCACACGCCCTTCCACGACGCCTACGTCGGGCTGTCGACGACCGAAAACTGGGCGGCCTGGAACGGCTACAAGGTCCCGCGTATCGTCGACAAGCTGTCCACGGAGTACTTCGCCGTCCGCAGCGGCTGCTCGGTGATGGACCTGACGCCGATGGAGAAGTACCGCGTCGAGGGACCGGATGCACGACTGTTTCTGGATCAGCTCGTCACGCGCGATATCTCGAAGCTCGTGCCGGGACGGGTCACTTACGTCGCCTGGTGCAACGATGCCGGCAAGGTCATCGACGATGGCACGCTGTTCCAGTTCGATGAGCAGCGTTACCGGCTGTGTTCGCAGCATCACCAGCTCGACTGGCTCGAGATGTCCTCCCTCGGCTTCGACGTGGACATCGCCGTCGAGACCCACGATGTCGCTGCGCTGGCCGTGCAGGGGCCGACATCCTGGTCGGTGCTGAAAGCGGCCGGCATGGACGGTCTCGAGACACTGAAACCGTTCGGCAGCATGACCGTGGAGTGCCAGGGTATGAGCGTGCTCGTCTCCCGCACGGGTTACTCGGGGGACCTGGGCTACGAGCTCTGGGTCGAGCCCGGGGACGCACTCGCCCTGTGGGACGCCATCTTCTCGGTTCGCGATCGTTATGACATCCATCTCATCGGTCTCGACGCGCTGGAGATGGTGCGCATCGAAGCAGGCTTTATCATGCCCGGATTCGATTTCAACTGTGCCGAGACGACGGTTCGCGACGGCTACGACCGCTCACCCTACGAAGTTGGCCTCGGCTGGCTCGTCCATCTCGACAAGGGTCACTTCACGGGCCGTCGGGCCCTCCGCGAAGAACAGGGCCGACCGCCGGTCCGCCAGCTGACCAGGCTCGTCGTCGATGGCAACAAGCCTGTCGGGGAAGCATTTATCTACGCAGGCAAACGCGGCAAGCAGGTCGGAGAGATCAAGTGCACGACCTGGTCACCGATCCTCAAGGCGAACCTCGCGATCGCGGATATCGACTTCATCAACGGCATGTTGCCGGATCGCCTGTGGGCTCGCTTCGATTACCAGCGTGAACTCAGGTGGCGGACGGCCTGGGCCGAGTGCCACCCGCAGTCCCGCCCGTTCTACGTACCGGACCATAAGGGGAAGACGCCGCCGGAGGGGTATTGATCGGGCGCTCTTAGCCGACGGTCAGTACGAGGAGTGCAACGAACCCGAAACCGAGTACAGCGATGATGAAGACGCGGTGCCAGAGCGCACCGCGATGCAGATTTGGCCAGTTCTGTTGTCGGCAGTATCGAGGCCAGGCAATGATCCAGCCCAGATTGATCGCCGTAGACAAGATCACCGATGTATACAAGGTCACGGTAGGTGACGAATCGACAGGCTCCAGCGCGGCATGCAGGACGCCTGCGATGTAATTCAGGACATTGACCGCAAGCAGGCTCACGATGAACCCGCCCAGCGATTTCAGGAAGGTGGGTGATTCGACATCCTGCGGGACCTGGATATCAGCCTCGGGCGGTGAATAAATGTCGTTCACAGAGCCACCATGTTGCCACCACTTCTACCTGGGTTTGGGTGAGCCGCCGCCACAGGCAGCGGCCCACAGTCGCCCTTTACCAAATCTTCACGCGCTCTTCGGGCGGCAGGTACAGGGCGTCACCCTCGGCTACTTCGAACGCTTCGTAGAATTCCGGCACGTTGCGCACCGCGCCGTTGGCACGGTACTGCGACGGCGCGTGCGGGTTGGTAGCAATCTGCAGGCGCAGCGCCTCGTCCCGGTACTTGTTACGCCACACCTGGGCGAATCCCAGGAAGACCCGCTGGATGCCGGTGAAACCATCGATCACCGGCGGCTCCTCGCCGTCGAGCGACATCTTGTACGCGAGAAGACCAATGCTGATGCCACCCAGATCACCGATGTTCTCGCCCAGCGTGAATTCACCGTTGACGTGGAGATCGTCGAAGGGCTGGAACGCATTGTATTGCTCGACGAGCTTCGTCGTCCGTTGTTCGAACTCCGCCCGGTCCTCGTCGGTCCACCAGTTCCTCAAGACCCCGTCGCCGTCGAAGCGGCTGCCCGAATCGTCGAAACCGTGGCCGATCTCGTGACCGATGACGGCACCGATCGCGCCATAGTTGACGGCATCGTCGGCGTCCAGGTTGAAGAACGGCGGTTGCAGGATGGCAGCCGGGAAGACGATCTCGTTGAGCGGCGGGCTGTAGTAAGCGTTCACGGTCTGCGGCGTCATGCCCCACTCGCTGCGATCCACCTTGCCACCCATGCGATTCAAGTCCCGTTCGAACTCGGCGATGGCGGCGCGCTCTAGATTGCCGTAGAGATCGTCGCTCCGAATCTCGAGTGCCGAGTAGTCCCGCCAGACATCGGGGTAGCCGATCTTGGGGGTGAACTTCGACAACTTGTCGAGCGCCTGAACCCGGGTCTCGTCACTCATCCATTCGAGGTCGTTGATGCTGACTTCGTAGGCCTTGATGAGGTTGGCGACGAGTTCTTCCATGCGGTCCTTCGCTTCCGGCGGAAAATGCCGCGCGACGTAGACCTTGCCGACGACCTCGCCGAGCGTGCGGTTGACGACGTTGACGCCGCGCCGCCACATGGGTCGCTGCGCCTCGGTACCCGCAAGCGTCTTGCCGTAGAACTCGAAGTTGGCCTGGTCGATCTCGGCCGTCAGCCGCGATGACGTTGCGTTCAGCGCGGACCACTTGAGGTAGCTCTTCCAGGTATCGAGATCGGTGTCTTGGATAATCCCGTCGAGCGCCCGCATGTAATCGGTCATGACGACGATCAGCGCGTCGAGCTCGCTGGCGCCGAGTTCATCGAGGTAGGCGCCCCAGTTGAAGCTGGGCATGATCGTGTCGAGGTCCGCGGTCGGCACCTTGTTGTAATTCTTGCTCCAGTCGCGGCGGTCCTCTTTTTTCATGTTCTCGGCAGCAAGCCGGGTTTCCAGCGCGATAATCCGTCCGGCCTGCTTCTCCGCATCGTCTATTCCTGCAAGATCGAGCATTTTAGCAACATGATCGGCATACTTTTGCCGAAGTTCGGTGGATTTGTCGTCTTCGTTGAAATAGTACTCGCGATCCGGAAGGCCGAGGCCACTCTGCACGGCGTAGACGCCGTAATACTCCGGGTTCCTCAAGTCCGCGAACTGCGAAAGCGCAAACGGTGCGTCGAGGCCGCGACGGACGGTCGAGGCGAAATAGCGAGCCAGATCGTCCGTCGACTGGATCGCGTCGATCCGGTCGAATTCCGGTGCAATCGGGGCGAGACCCAGGCTGTCGCGGCGCTCGGTATCCATCCAGGATTCGTAGAGGTCGCCGACTTTCTGCTCGTCGGAGCCTGCCGGGAAGTCACCGCTCGCGGATTCCTCGATGATGGCGCGGACGTTGTCCTGGGCCTCTTCGGCCAGCAGGCTGAAGCCGCCGTAGGAAGAACGATCCGCCGGAATCTCGGTGTCTTCGATCCATCGGCCGTTGACGAACATGAAGAAGTCGTCGCCCGGCCGGACGCTCGAGTCCATGTACCCGGTATCGATACCCGACTCGAGTTCGGCCGCAACGCCGACGACGCTTACGTCCGGAGCCTCCCGCGTGTCGCTGCCGCAGGCGGCAAGAATGACCGCCAGCGCGGCCAGAAACAGTTTGTCTTTCAATGAAGTATCCCCTGACCGCGAGAAAGCGGCCGTCAATCTTTATGGTGTGCCGTCTGTGGGCGTGTCGTCCTGTGACCGCTCGGGTCGCGCTTGGTTTCGGCGGTGTTGCAAGGCTCAGCCGCCGGTAGGCGCTTCGCCCAGGTTGCGAATTTCCTCTATCTGGCCCTCATTGACCTCGAAAGCGCGGCCGATTCGGCAGCCGCGGATCGTGTCCATGCGCGGACGAAGGTAATTGGCGTCATGCCGCTGGTCCCAGGTGAGCGGATCTGTCGCGATACGAGTGTCGTCATAGAGCGCCCAGCAGTCCCGCTGGAATTCGACCAGGTAGGTCTGGCGGGCTGCCTTGTGGAAGATGTAGCGCTTGTTGCCGAGCTTCTCCATCCCGGCGTCCCGACTCGTGCGCATCTTGTCGACCTCGGTCAGCTCCGCGACGGCTATGTAGTCCTGGATCGCGAGGACGTCGGCGGGTGTTTCCTCCGGGGTGCTTGCGCAGCCGGTCAGCACGGCGAGCGCAAAGAGCATCAAGTATTTCATTCAGTGTCTCCTTTGTCCGTCCGCTCCTGTTCGTACAGGCGGACGATAAACGCGTAGGCGTTCGGTGCCCGGTCGCGAAACGTATCGATATCGGCGCGCATGCGCTCGGGAAGCTGTTTGGCGTCGAGCACGGGCCGATCCCGGCCAGCGAAATTATCCGGCAGTACCCAGACGCTCGACAAGGCTGCGAAACAGTAGTCCGTGTAGTTCGGTGCAGGATCGCCGAGTATCGACGTGGGGGTCGTGCTGACCGCGGCATCGATCTCCCCCAGGAGCTCGAGGATGCGGGCCTTCACCTTGTCGTAATGCTCAGGTGTCGTTCGGAACGCGCGCCGGATCAGGAATGTCTGCACGGGGTAAAGGACTCGAACCACCACGCGCTGCAAAGCCGGCACCCGCGGATCGGTTGCGCCCCAGGCGTCGAGCATGATGTCCTTGTGCCCGAGGAGGTGTGAGTAAATCCAGACCTGCAGCTGGCGCCCGTAGCGGTCCAGGCGTTCCTCGAGTTCCACCCGCTCTGCCGTAGGCTCCAGGAAACGCGCCGCTTCACCGCGCTCGGTACCGTGCACGCCCCACAGGTAGCGGAGTATCTCCGCCGAGTTGCCGATCGTCGAGCGCACGGCGCCGGTGCGAATGTCGAGCAACGGCACCGTTCGTCCCCAGTAGAACGCACCGATCGTGCCCGCACAGATGCGTTCGACGTAGTCGACACCCAGTCGGTCGAGGCACCAGCGCACTTTCTCGACGAAATGGCTGATACCGATACCTTCGAGCACGACATCGGGGCCAGAGGTGAAACGAAGACGCTGAAACGCGAGCGCCCAGCGCCATCCCAGGGCGACGATGACGAGCAAGAGCGCGGACAGGAACGACAAACCGAATGCCGCGACGATCAGCGGCAACAGCAGGATGAAGGTCGCGTGGATCGTCGACTGCTTCATCTCGCTTGCTTCATCTCGATGGCTTCATCGAGTCGCTGACCGGCCCGGTCGTCGGCGTGTGTGCACAGGTGTCGGCATTACACGTCGAGATTCGACACGGTCAGTGCATTCTTCTCGATGAATTCGCGACGCGGCTCGACCTGGTCTCCCATGAGGGTCGTAAAGATCTCGTCGGCCTTGACGGCGTCCTCGATCTTGACCTGCATGAGCCGCCGCGTTTCCGGGTTCACGGTCGTGTCCCAGAGCTGCTCGGGATTCATTTCACCCAGGCCCTTGTAACGCTGAATCGTTTGCCCGCGGCGAGCCTCAGCCATGAGCCAGTCGACCGCGTCGCCGAAGCTCGTAACCGGCTGTTCGCGTTCACCGCGCCGAACGCCGGCGTCGGCGCCGATGAGATCGTCGAGTTTCTCGGCGAGTCCCATGATGTGCTTGTACTCGTTGGTACCGAAGAACTCGCGCGGCAGGTAACGCGTCTGGCCGATGCCGTGCTGGACGCGGGTGATGGCAATCCTTACGCCTTCCCCGTCGTCGTCGCCGCGTTCGAGGATTGCCGTGTAGCTGCCACCATTGCCATTACCGACGCGGTCGGACACCAGTTTCGGCAAGGCTGCCGAGAATGACTCGGTCCAGTTGTCGAGCGCGTCGAGATCATCGCTGATCTCACTCGTGACGGCGGGCAGGCGCGCCAGCGTGCGCAGGACCTGTTCATCGTAACGGGTCGCCAGTCGCTGCACGATCTGTTCAGCCGCGATGTATTCCTTCGCGAGGGTCTCGAGTGCAACTCCGGACAGCGGCGGTGCGTCAGCATTGACGTAGAGCTCCGCGTTCTCCACGGCGCTTGCGAGCAGGTAGCTGTTCAGTTCCGCATCGTCCTTGACGTAGACCTCCTGCTTGCCGCGCTTGATCTTGTAGAGCGGCGGCTGGGCAATGTAGACATGCCCGCGTTCGATCAGCTCAGGCATTTGCCTATAGAAGAACGTGAGCAGCAGGGTGCGAATATGGGAGCCGTCGACATCCGCGTCCGTCATGATGATGATGCGGTGATAGCGTAGCTTGTCCGGGTCGAAGTCCTCACGACCAATACCCGTGCCAAGCGCGGTGATCAGCGTGCCGACCTCGGCGGACGACAGCATCTTGTCGAAGCGTGCTTTTTCGACGTTCAGGATCTTTCCCTTGAGCGGCAGGATTGCCTGGGTGCGGCGGTCGCGACCCTGCTTGGCTGAGCCGCCGGCAGAGTCACCCTCCACGAGGAATAGCTCCGAGAGGGCCGGGTCTTTCTCCTGGCAGTCCGCCAGCTTCCCGGGCAGACCGGCAACGTCGAGGGCGCCCTTGCGCCGCGTCATCTCGCGAGCCTTGCGCGCCGCCTCACGGGCGCGGGCCGCCTCAATGATCTTCGAGACAATGCCCTTTGCTTCCGCCGGATGCTCGAGCAGGAACTCCTCGAGCCGGCCCGCCATTGCCTGCTCCACGATCCCTTTGATTTCAGATGAAACCAATTTTTCCTTGGTCTGGGACGAGAACTTTGGATCCGGGACCTTGACCGAGAGCACGGCCGTCAGGCCTTCGCGTGCATCGTCACCCGACGGGGTGAATTTGTCCTTGCGGCTCGACATCTCCTTTTCGATGTAGGTATTGAGCGTTCTCGTGAGCGCCGAGCGGAACCCGGCGAGGTGGGTACCGCCGTCCCGCTGCGGGATGTTGTTCGTGTAGCAGAACATGTTCTCCTGGTAGCCATCGTTCCACTGCAGCGCAGCCTCGACACCGACATCGTCCCGGGTCACCGAAAAATGGAACACGCTCGGGTGAATCGGCGTCTTGTTGCGATTCAGGTGTTCGACGAAAGCCCGGATGCCGCCCTCGTACTCAAAGATATCTTCGCGTTCATCGCGTTCGTCGACCAGGTGGATCCGGACGCCTGAATTCAGGAACGA
>JAAUYE010103378.1_pt1 | contig 10370 bp, 6 predicted proteins | sample 7278081 | NCBI WGS metagenome assembly JAAUYE01 (sample SAMN14350131, study PRJNA611818) | marine sediment metagenome | isolation source: surface marine sediment (0.6m) | place: French Polynesia: Moorea | collected 2018-08
CCTTCAGCGCCGAGCGCAATTCGTGGACGTACTGCTTTACCGCCTTCGTGGTTTTGCGGTCGATGTCCACGTCGTGTCCAGCGTAGCGCGCGTATCAGGCCACGCCCAGGTAGCGCGCGATGCCGCTGGCGGCCTCGCGGCCTTCGTAAACGGCCGTCACGACGAGATCCGAGCCGCGCACCATGTCGCCGCCCGCAAATACTTTCTCGTTGGTCGTCTGGAACGGGTGCTCACCGAGCGTCGCCACCCGGACCCGGCCGCTCGGCAGTATCTCGATGTCGTAGTCCTCGAACCAGGCGGGCGGATTCGGCCTGAAGCCGAACGCAACGATGACCGCATCGGCCGGCAGGATGTCCTCGGTGCCCGGCACGGTCTCGGGCCGACGGCGCCCGTCGGGGCCCGGCGCACCGAGCTGCGTCTCGATGACCTTGACGCCAGTGACGCGATCCGTTCCCACGATCTCGAGCGGCTGGCGATTGAAGAGGAAGTTCACGCCTTCCTCCTTGCTATTACGCACCTCACGGCGGGAGCCCGGCATGTTGACCTCGTCGCGGCGATAGGCGCAGCTGACGCTGGCCGCGCCCTGGCGAATCGCCGTGCGGTTGCAGTCCATGCCGGTATCGCCACCGCCGAGCACGACGACGTGCTTTCCCTTCAGGTCGATGAACGGCGGCGCGTCGCCATCGATAGACGGCATCTGCCGGTGGATATTCGACACGAGGTAGGGCAGCGCGTCGTACACGCCCTCGAGTTCCTCCCCCGGAAAACCGCCGCGCACCGAAGTGTAGGTGCCCATACCGAGGAACACGGCATCGAAGTTCTCGTAGAGTTCGGCGAAGGATTTATCCTCGCCGATCCGGGTGTTGAGCACGAACTCGACGCCCATGCCTTCGAGGAGCTCGCGCCGTGTCGCCACGATCTCTTTCTCGAGCTTGAACGGCGGGATGCCGAAGGTCAGCAGTCCGCCGATCTCGGGGTAGGCATCGAACACGACGGAGCGAATGCCGTTGCGTGCAAGCACGTCGGCCGCGGCCAGCCCGGCCGGCCCCGCGCCTACGATCGCCACGCGCTTGCCCGTATCCACGACGTGCGACATGTCGGGTCGCCAGCCGGCCTTGACGGCCTCGTCCGTGATGTAGCGCTCGACATTACCGATGCTGACCGCGCCGATACCGTCGTTGAGCGTACAGGCGCCTTCGCACAGGCGGTCCTGCGGGCAGACGCGCCCGCAAATCTCTGGCAGCGAGTTGGTCTGATGCGAGAGTTCGGCCGCTTCGAACAGCTTGCCTTCCTCGATCAGCGCCAACCAGTTCGGGATGTAATTGTGAACCGGGCATTTCCATTCGCAGTAGGGGTTACCGCAAGACAGGCAGCGGCCGGCCTGCTGCGCCGCGTCAGCCCCGTCGTAGCTGCCGTAGATCTCCCCGAAGTGCCGGATACGTTCGGCGGCAGGCTCCTTCTCCGGGTCCCGGCGCGGGATCTCGAGAAACTGCAGTGGGTGTTTGGACATTTCTGCTTATGCCGCCCGTCGTAGCGAATCGATCAGTGAGTCGATCGCCGCGGCCTTCGGCTTGACGAGCCAGAAGCGCGGCAGGAAGGTCCGGAAATCATCGAGCAGCTCGGCGGCCCATTCGCTGCCCGTGAGCTCGGCGTGCGTCATCATGAGCTGACGCAGGTGGTGCAGGTTCGCCTCCATGCTCTCCGGCGTCATGCGATGGATGTCGATCAGGTCGTGGTTATAGCGGTCGACGAAGTCGCGCTCGAGATCGAGGACGTAAGCGAATCCACCGGTCATCCCGGCGCCGAAGTTGACGCCCGTGCGGCCGAGCACCAGGACGACGCCGTCCGTCATGTACTCGCAGCAGTGGTCGCCGGCGCCTTCGATGACGGCAGTTGCGCCCGAGTTGCGTACCGCGAAGCGCTCGCCGGCCTGGCCCGCCGCAAACAGTTGACCACCCGTCGCACCGTAGAGGCAGGTGTTGCCGATGATCGACGTCGAGCGCGCTACGTAGCCCGCATCCTCTGGTGGCCGGATTGTGATCCGCCCCCCTGACATGCCCTTGCCGACGTAGTCGTTCGCGTCGCCGACCAGGTCGAGATTGAGCCCGGCAACGTTCCACACGCCGAAGCTCTGGCCGGCCGTGCCACGCAGGCGTATGTCGATCGGCGCGCCGCGCATGCCTTCGTTGCCGTGGACGCGCGCAATCTCGCCCGAGAGCTTCGCGCCGATCGAGCGGTTGAAGTTCTTGATCTCGAAGCCAAACTTGCCGCCGGTCTTGCCGTGGATCGCCTCGCGCGTCGCCATGAGCATTTCCTCCGCCAGCTCGCCCTTGTCGAAGGGAATGTTGCGAAGGTCCGTGCAGAACTGCGGCGCGTCCTTTGCGAGACCGTTGTCGGAAACGACGGGCTTGAGGTCGAGGCGCGACTGGCGCCCGGTCTCCCCGGGCTCGAGTTCGAGCAGGTCGACGCGGCCGATCAGGTCCTCCAGGCGCCGTGCGCCGAGCGCCGCCATGCGCTCGCGAACCTCTTCGCCGATGAAACGGAAGAAATTGATCACCATGTCGGGCAGGCCGATGAAGTGACGGCTGCGCAGGACGTCGTTCTGCGTGGCAACGCCGGTCGCGCAGTTGTTCAGGTGGCAGATCCGGAGGTACTTGCAGCCGAGCGCGATCATCGGGGCGGTCCCGAAGCCGAAACTCTCGGCGCCGAGCATCGCCGCCTTGATGACGTCGAGCCCGGTCTTGAGCCCGCCGTCCGTCTGCAGCCGGACCTTGTGCCGGAGATCGTTGGCGCGCAGCACCTGGTGGGCCTCGGACAGGCCGAGCTCCCACGGGCTGCCCGCGTACTTGACCGATGACAACGGGCTTGCACCCGTGCCCCCATCGTAGCCCGAGATCGTAATGAGGTCCGCGTAGGCCTTGACGACGCCTGCCGCAATCGTGCCCACGCCCGGTTCCGCAACGAGCTTGACCGACACGAGCGCCTCGGGATTGACCTGCTTCAGGTCGAAGATGAGCTGCGCCAGGTCCTCGATCGAGTAAATGTCATGGTGCGGCGGCGGCGAAATCAGGCCGACGCCCGGCTTCGCGTAGCGCAGCCGCGCAATGAGCTCGTTGACCTTGTGCCCCGGCAGCTGGCCGCCTTCGCCGGGCTTCGCGCCCTGCGCAATCTTGATCTGGATGACCTCGGCATTGACGAGGTACTCGGCCGTCACGCCAAAGCGCCCCGAGGCGACCTGCTTGATCTTCGAGACCCGCTCCGTGCCATAACGTGCCGGATCTTCACCGCCTTCACCCGAGTTCGAGCGGGCACCGATACGGTTCATAGCGATGGCGAGCGCCTCGTGCGCCTCGGGTGACAGCGCGCCCAGGGACATACCCGCGCTGTCGAAACGCTTGAGGATGTTCTCGACGGGCTCGACCTCGTCGAGTGGCACCGGATCGCCAAGCGGCTTCGTCGTCATGAGGTCGCGCAGGGTCGCGACGGGACGCTCATTGACCAGCGCCGAGTACGCGCGATAGGTGTCGTAGTCGCCGGAGCGTACGGCGGCCTGCAGCGTCGCGACGACGTCCGGATTGTAACAGTGGTACTCGCCGCCGTGGACGTACTTCAGGAGCCCGCCCTGCGTGACGGGTTCGCGCGGTTCCCAGGCAAGCTTCGCGAGCGCTTTCTGGTCGTCCCAGAGGTCGTCGAACGTCGACCCCTGGATCCGCGACGTCGTGCCCGTGAAGCAGCGGTCGACGACGGCGTCGTCGAGGCCGACAACCTCGAACAGCTGCGCGCCCCGGTAGCTTTGGATCGACGAGATGCCCATCTTGGACATGATCTTGAAGAGCCCCTTGCGAATCCCGCGCCGATACGAACGACCGAGCTGCTGCTGCTTCGGGATGTTGCCGCGCCGGGCAATGTCGTGCAGCGACTGGTACACGAGATACGGGTATACGCAGGTTGCGCCGTAACCAATCAGGCACGCAAAGTGGTGCGGGTCTCGCGCTACAGCCGTCTCGACGATGATGTTGACGTCGCAGCGCAGGCCGCGCTCGACGAGATGATGGTGCACGGCGCCCGTCGCGAGCAGCGCGTGCACGGGCAGCTTGCCTTTCTCGAGGTAGCGATCGCTGAGCATGACGATCTGCACACCGTCACGCGCCGTCTGCTCTGCGTCGCTGCAGATCGCGTCGAGCGCCTCGTCGAGCGACAGCGCCTCGTCGCGATTGAGGTCGACGAAGCGATGGTTTTCGCGGTGCAGGTCGGCGCCAAGCAGCTGCCGGAGCTTCAGCTGCGACAGGACAGGCGAGTTCATGATGACCTGCTCGGCGTGCTCGGGGCCAATGTCGAACAGGCTCGACTCCCGACCAATGTTCGTCTGCAGCGACATGACGATGCGCTCGCGGAGCGAGTCGATCGGCGGGTTCGTCACCTGCGCGAACTGCTGGCGAAAATAGTCGAACGGCGAGCGGACCTTCCGCGACAGGACGGCCATCGGCGTGTCGTCGCCCATCGAGCCCACGGCCTCCATCTCGGCCTTCGCGAGCACGGCCACGACGTCGGTGAGTTCTTCGCGGCTCAGGTTGAACATCTTCTGGTAGGAGGCGAGCGTGGCCTCGTCAAACGGCTCGGCCGCCGTGTGCGTATCGATCAGCTCGGAGTCGAGGTAGCGCACGCCCTGCTTGAGCCATTTCTTGTAAGGCGCCCGCGCCTTGAGGATGTCGTGAATATCATCGTTGTAAAGGAGCTTGCCCTCGATAAGGTCGACTGCAAGCATCTCGCCCGGCCCGAGCCGGCCTTTCTCGACGACGTCGCGCTCCTCGTAATCGTAGACGCCGACTTCCGAGGCAATCGTAATGTGGCGGTCTTTCGTAATGACGTAGCGAGCAGGCCGCAAGCCGTTGCGGTCGAGGCAACAGGCCGCGTAGTGGCCGTCGGTCAGCACGATACCGGCCGGACCGTCCCAGGGCTCCATCTGGCAGTTGAAGAATTCGTAGAAGGCGCGCACATCCGGATCGATATCGTCGACAGTCTGCCAGGCAGGCGGCAGGAGTATGTGCATCGCCTGGATCACGTCCATGCCACCTGCACGAAGCACCTCGAGCATATTGTCGAGACTCGAGGAGTCCGAGCCCGTCAGGGAAATGATCGGGTCGAGCTCGCTGATGTCGTCGAGCTTGTCCGAGCGGAAGTTCTTGGCACGCGCCTGCGCCCAGTTACGATTGCCCGCGATCGTGTTGATCTCGCCGTTGTGCGCGAGGAAGCGGAACGGCTGTGCCAGCCGCCACTGCGGCAACGTGTTGGTCGAGAAGCGCTGGTGGAAAACGCACACTGATGCTTCGAGCCGCGGATCCTTGAGGTCCGGGTAGAACTCGGGCAACGCCGCGGGCATGATCATGCCCTTGTAGCTGATCGTGACGGACGACAGGCTCGCGATGTACGTCGTCGCCTCGTCGAGACGATTCTCGGCGTGCCGGCGCGCGAGGAACAAGCGCAGGTTGAAGAGGCCGCGCTGCATATCCGCTGGTGCATTAACGAATACCTGCTCGATCCGTGGCAACGACCGCAGGGCAAGATCGCCGCAGACCGAGGGGTCGATCGGCACGGGGCGCCAGCCGGCGACCTCGAGACCGCTGGCCTCGATCGCCTGGTCGATAAGCTCGCGAGCGACGGCCGCTTCGCCGTCGGACTGGCTCAGGAAAACCGTGCCCGCCGCGAAGCGCGAAGCGAGACGAAGGCCCGCCTCCTCGCCGACGGCACGCATGAACTCCCTGGGAAATTTGATCAACAGGCCGCAGCCGTCGCCCGTCTTGCCGTCGGCGGCGACCGCGCCGCGATGCGTGAGCCGCGCCAGTGCGCTGATGGCCTTTTCCACGACCCAGTGACTTGGCGCATCGTCGAGATTCGCGATCAAGCCGAAACCGCAGCTGTCGCGGTCGAAAGCCGGATCGTAGAGGCCCTTACGGGATGTTGTCAGGTCATGTCGCTCTGTCATGCAAGCCATTGACCACGCGGACGGCGCATGGCCCTGTTCCGTTTTAAAAAAGGTGGGGCGTCGAGCGCCCTTTCAAGTGTCCGCCAAGGATCCGCATTGATCCGCTTAAGATCCGCTCACCGTCGTCCCCGCTGCCGGATCGGGCGATCGGGATGCTCGAGCGCCCCGGCGGGATGCCGCCCGCGGCCTGGATATTGACGATCTCCCGAGTATATGCCAGCGACCCGACTCTACCTACTGCAATGCAGCAAAATAGCCGATTTAGCGGAATATCAGTAAGTTGGACGCGATCTGACCGGGCGATCGCCCTTGGTTTCGCGCGTAACCGTGCCGATCAGTTGCCTGCGAACAGGCGAATCGTACCGCTGGTTTCGAAGGGCACGTCCGGCGCGAAGGGCACGTCGACCGACAGCTCACCCGTAAGGTCGTAGGGGATGTCACGATGGGCCCCGTCGCGGACAATGTGAATCAGTCTGGGTGCGGTGCGCAGGAGGTCGAGTTCGACCTCGATGGCGAAGGCGGTATCGCTCTGTGCCGGCACGGTGAACTCACCATGCGTCCTGCCGCTCGCGAAGCGATGGCCGTCGAGGCGAACACCGTAGCTCAGGGACTCGACCGGCAGCGGGAAGGGATTGGGATTCGTCACATCGAAACCCAGGAGGACAGTCTGGCTGTTGAGGCCGAGTGATTGCACCTCGACATGGTTCAGGCTGATGTAGGGCGACTGGACCAGCGTCGTCGGAGCCGACGCGCAGGCGCCGAGCGAAAGTATTGCAAGCAGTCCGAGACTGCCTGTCCTGGTGCGGTGCCACGTACGATCTTGCATGTGAGCCTCCCCGTTCCCTGCTGCTAGCGAAGCTTCTCCCCGAGCTCGCCCCACCGAGCACCGGTCAACAGCCAGTCGTCTCCGTCGTGCTCGAGTTCGTACTCGAAGCGCACGGCGTCGGCGCTGATGCCGAGCAGTGATGTATCGCTCGAGCCTGCCACCCCGGCCGTCAACGTAATCTTCGCTGCCGTGTCGTCATACACCTCGATCGCCTCGATGCGTGTCACGACCTTGATGCCGTCCTCGCGAAGGAACAGGAGCCTGAGCGTCCGGTCGATATCGTCGCGGCTGTTACCGCGTGCATCGGCGTAGCCGGCAGAAACCATGCCCATGAGCTCGCGGCGATCTTCACGCTCGGCCGCGGCCTCTCCGCGGGCAACCCATTCTCGCAACGCCGTTTCGACATCAGTCGGCGGCGAACATGCCGCGAGTGACGCGAACAGGACTGCGAGTGCTGTGACTCTCGTTCCATTCACCCGGCGAATCATCTGCTACAGTGTATCGACCTGTCAGGCAGCAGGGCTCCTCTGCCTCGAGATTCGTGACACAGTTCGCATTTTGCGCTCCGACCGGTTCGCATTGTGCGATCGCAACATGACGGCCTGATTGCGCCATGGAAACGCTTGTATGTCAGTCAAATTGCTGAGTGAGAACACCGAAGCCACGATTACGGACGAGGACGAGATCCGGATCGATGCGATACTCGCGTTCTGGTTTCGCGAAGAGCAACTCTCCGCGCCCCAGATCGACCGGCGCATGGACCTCTGGTTCAGCGAGGATCCCGTCTTCGATCACGAGATCGAACGCGAGTTTGCCGCAGACGTCGATGCCGCGTCGGCCGGCCAGCTCGACCACTGGGCGCGTAAGCCACGCGGCCGCCTCGCGCTCATTCTCCTGCTCGACCAGTTCCGCCGGAACATCCACCGCGGTACTGCCAAGGCGTTCGCGCTCGACAAGAAGGCACTCAAGCTCTGCGTCGAAGGCGCCATGGAGAAGATGGACAAAGGCCTCTCACCGATCGAGAAGGTGTTCTTCTACATGCCCTTGCAGCACTCCGAGTCGCAGAAGGTGCAGTCCAAGTCCGTGGCACTCTTCTCGCGCCTCGCAGAGGCCGTGACGCCTACCTACCGGGAGACCTTCGAAACCATCACCCAGTTTGCGGAGCTGCACGCCGACATCATCGAAGCTTTCGGGCGGTTTCCACACCGCAACGCACTACTCGGTCGCGAAAACACATCGGAAGAAGCCGAGTACCTGGCCGGCGACACGGTCGACTTCGGCCAGGGCCCGTCGGGCTAGCTGCCGACGAAAACCGGGTCGTTGATTGCGCGGCGCGACACCCGCAGGAAGCGGATCGACAGAAGCACGGCCGCCACTGTCAGCCCGACGACAAAACCACCCCAGATGAAACGCGGCTCCAGCCGGTAGGTGACGGCCGCCAGGAATGCGAGCGGGAAGGCCAGTACCCAGTAGGAAAAGGTGTTGATGACCATCGCCCAGGTCGTATCCTTGTAACCCCGCAATGTCGCCGCAGCGCCGATCTGAACGCCATCGGCGACCTGGAAGACGGCCGCCATCAGTAACAGGCTCAGCGCAATCTCGACGACCACGGGGTCGTCGATATACAGGCCGACCACGAAGTCTCGGAACACGAGCATGAGCGTTGCCGAGAAGGCCATGAACAGGGCGCAGTTGCTGATGCCGAGCAGGCCGGCCTGCCGGGCCGCCACCGGATCGCGACGGCCGAGCGCCTGACCCACGCGCACCGTAATACCGGAAGACAGGGCCAGCGGAATCATGAACATCGTCGAGGCGAAATTCAGCGCAACCTGGTGAGCCGCCGAGACATCGGCGCCCCGCGTTCCCATCAGCACGGAAGTCGCGCTGAACAGGCCGACTTCCGCCGTGATCGTGACCGATATCGGCAGCCCGAGCCGGACGACCTCGAAGAGGACTTCGGGACGCGGCGGGGCGAGATGGTCGAATATCTTGAGTGGCTTGTAGGCGGGATCGAACACGAACACAGCGACGAGCGCGAACATCAGGAGCCACATCGTGATCGCGCTGGCAACGGCGGCCCCGGCCGAGCCCAGCGCCGGGGCGCCCAGGTTGCCGTACATGAAGACCCAGTTGAAAAAGACGTTGCAGAAGAACGCGAAGATCGATGTGTACATGATCGGTCGCGTTCTGCCGATGCCCTCGGTAGTAAAGCGAAAGGCGAGGAATACGAATATCGCGGGGGAGCCGAGCACGATGATTCGAACGTATTCGGCCGTCAATTCGCGAAAGCCCGGGTCGATGTGGAGGAACGCGAGAATGTTGTCCACGTAGATCGACACGAGCAGGATCATCGGCACGCTCAGGGCTATCGCGAGGTAGACGCCCTGCCGCGTATAGCGGCCAATCAGGGCTTCTTCGCCGGCACCGTAGTAGCGCGCTGCTATCGGCGAGATCGCGAGCTTGATGCCCATGACGACCGTAAACAGGAAGAACCAGACGCTGCCCCCGACGGCCACGGCCGCCAGCACCTCGGCGCCGAGCCGGCCTGCCATCATGGCGTCGGCGGTCTGCATCCCGGCGATCGCAAGATTGTTGACGATCAGCGGTCCGGAAAGCGACAGGAGCTTCCTTGTCTCGCTGGACCAGCGGGTATAGAGCGTCATAGGTCGGGGCGGCAGCCGGATCAAGGGGGCACATCATTGCACGACATCGGTGCGATCGCAGCACGTCAACGGGAATAAGCGCCGGTATCGGGCGGCTTTCCTCGTAAACTTTTCAGACCACTTGGTGTAATCTTGCCGCGGTCCTGAATACCGCGCCCTACGGAGTAAGTCATGCTGCACGATGGTCGGTCGATACGCGTCGCAGTGGTCGGTGGATCGCGCATCCCGTTTTGCCGCTCACACTCGATCTACAAGTACTGCTCGAACCAGGAGTTGATGACGGCTGCACTGCAGGGGGTCGTCAATCGATTCGACCTGCGCGGCCAGACTATCGGCGAAGTCGCCCTGGGGGCCGTCGTCAAGCACTCACGCGACTTCAACCTCGCGCGCGAAAGTGTGATCGACTCGGGTTTGTCCCTGCGCACACCGGCCTTCGACCTGCAGCGCGCCTGCGGCACGAGCGTCGAAGCCGCGATCGTTTTGGCCAACAAGATAGCGCTGGGCCAGATCGATTCCGGTATCGCCGGCGGCACCGACACGACCAGCGATGCGCCCATCGTCTTCAAGGACGCATTTCGCCGGATCATGCTCGACGTCTACGGTGCCCGCAGCACCATGGACCGTATCAAGCCGTGGTTCCGCCTGCGACCGGGCATGCTGGCGCCCGAATACCCCGGTGTTACGGAACCGCGGACCGGACTGTCGATGGGCCAGAGCACGGAAGTCACGGCGCGCCAGTGGGACGTGCAGCGTGAACACCAGGACCAGCTTGCGCTCGCGAGTCATATGAAGGCGGCCGAAGCGTACGACGAAGGCTGGTATGACGACCTGGTCGTGCCGTTCATGGACGTCGAGGAAGACAACAACATCCGGCGCGACACGAGCTTCGAGAAGCTGC
>JAAUYE010038309.1_pt1 | contig 10367 bp, 13 predicted proteins | sample 7278081 | NCBI WGS metagenome assembly JAAUYE01 (sample SAMN14350131, study PRJNA611818) | marine sediment metagenome | isolation source: surface marine sediment (0.6m) | place: French Polynesia: Moorea | collected 2018-08
GATTCGATTACTTCAAGAATAAGTTCAATCGTGCGACCCAGGCGCGCCGTCAGCCGGGTTCCAATTTCAAACCGTTCATCTATTCGGCGGCGCTGGAAAAAGGTTTTACCGCGGCCAGCATTATCAACGACGCGCCGGTGGTGTTCGACGACGACTCGCTCGAAGCAACCTGGCGTCCGGAAAACTACTCGGGCAAGTTCTATGGACCGACGCGCCTGCGCGAGGCCCTGGTCAAGTCGCGTAACCTGGTGTCGATCCGTATTCTGCAGTCGATGGGTTTGCGTTATGCGACCAACTACATACAGCGTTTCGGATTCGAGCGCGAGCAAATGCCCTACGACCTGTCTCTGGCACTCGGCAGTGCCAGCTTTTCACCGCTGCAGATGGCGCGCGGTTACGCGGTTTTCTCCAACGGTGGTTACCTGATCGAGCCTTACATTATCAGCCGAGTCGAACTGGGCAACGGTGACGTAATTTATCAGAACCAGCCGCTGACCGTATGCCAGGGCTGTGAGGACGAGGATTTGGAAGCTCTGGCCGAGGCCGAAGCGCAGGCCGCGGAGCAACAGGAGATCGAGTCGCAGCAGGCCAACGAGCAGCAGACCGAGGTGCAGCAGGCGGCGGAGCAAGAGGCCGAGACGACTGAGCCAGGCGAAGAAGAGCAGCTCGAGACGGTCGCGCTCGACGCAGAGGAAGATGCTAACGGCGATGCCGAAACCATATTTAAAGTTATCGAAACCAGGCTCGAACCGCGCTACGCGCCGCGCGTCATCTCGGCACAGAATGCCTTTATCATGCGTTCGATGATGCGTGAAGTAGTGCAGCGCGGCACCGCGGTGCGCGCCAAGGCGTTGGGACGCAGCGATATTGCCGGCAAAACCGGGACCACCAACGACCAGGTCGACGCGTGGTTTAGCGGTTTTAACGACCAGGTCGTGACCACCACCTGGGTGGGCTTCGATAATCAGCGCAAGATGGGTCGGCGTGAAACCGGGAGTCGGGCTGCCTTGCCGATGTGGATAGATTTCATGAAGCTCGCGCTCGAAGGGCGGCCGGAAAATCTGCAGGAACAGCCGCAGGGCCTGGTCACGGTTCGCATCGATGCCGAGTCGGGCGAACGCGCAGACCTCGATAGCCGTAACAGCCTGTTCGAGGTATTCCGCGTCGAAAACGCACCCCGTGAGCTGGTCGTCAAATCGACCAGCGGCGATTCGACCGGCGTGGTGGTTAATGCGCCGGAGTCGGAAGAAGAGATCGTCGAAGACATCTTTTAATCGGCTTGCGCTTGTTATTTTTCACGCTGGCAGCGTTGAAATCGTACTCGCTCGGTCATTTACCGGATTGTAAACTCCCTCGCTGCGTGCGATTTCGCCTTGCCGGCAGAAAAAATCCCGACGCGCAGAGGCATTGAAAGCTTCCTGGGAATGTGGGATGGGTTGCCTGGGTTAGTTTCGGATTTCGAGCCCGAATTCGTGGACGGCGTCGATGAGTACGCCGAGGTGATCGGGGTTGACGGTCTGGTGGATGCCGTGCCCCAGGTTGAATACGTGGCCCGGGTGGTTGCCGAAGCGGGTAATGATTTCTCTGGCCTTGTCCCGGATCCTGTCGGGGCTGGCATAGAGCACGCAGGGGTCGAGATTACCCTGTAACGCGACCCTGTCGCCGATACGTTCGCGCGCCTCGTCGATATCGATGGTCCAGTCGAGCCCTACCGCATTGCAGCCGGTGTCGGCAATCGCTTCCAGCCACTGTGCGCCGCCCTTGGTGAACAGGGTTACCGGGATGGTCTGGCCCTCGTGTTCGCGCTTGAGCCCCTCGACGATTGACTGCATGTAGTCGAGCGAAAATTCGCGATAGGTCTGGGGTGTCAGCACGCCTCCCCAGGTGTCGAAGACCATGACGGCCTGCGCCCCGGCCTCGATTTGCGCGTTGAGGTAGGCGGTAACCGCCTGGGCCAGTTTATCGAGTAACTGATGCAGCGCCGCCGGATCGTCATACATCATTCCCTTGATATGCCGATACTCCTTCGAGCTGCCGCCTTCGACCATGTAGGTCGATAAGGTCCACGGGCTGCCGCTGAACCCGATCAACGGCACGCTGCCGTCCAGCTCCTGCCTGATCAGGCTTACCGCGTCGGTGACGTAACGCAGGCCTTCCGAGGGGTCCGGCACCCCGATGCGCGCGATGTCCGACGCGCTGCGCAGCGGGTGCTCGAATTTCGGGCCCTCGCCTTCGGCGAAATAAAGTCCGAGTCCCATCGCATCCGGAATGGTCAGGATGTCGGAGAACAGGATGGCAGCATCCAGCGCGAAACGTCGCAGCGGCTGCAGCGTCACCTCGCAGGCGAGCTCCTTGTTCTTGCACAGGTCGAGGAAACTGCCTGCCTGTTTGCGGGTGGCGCGGTACTCCGGCAGGTATCGGCCTGCCTGGCGCATGATCCAGACGGGCGTGGTGTCGGTGGGCTGGCGCAGCAGCGCCCTGATCAGGCGATCGTTCTTGAGCGTAGGGAATGCCATTAAATTTCCAGGTAATCGAGAATGCCTTCAGCTTCCTGCTGTTCGTAGTCGCCGTAGATTTCGCCGAACGCCTTGATGCGCACGAAGGCCGGTTTCTTGCCGGGGTCGGTGCGCTGTACTTCCAGGAACTGGAATACGTTCGGCATGTTTCGGTGGTCGCGCTTTCCTAGTCGGAAAGCCGTGATTTTATTTGCTGGCTTACCTGGCCCATGTCCGCGCGGCCCTGTAGCTGTGGTTTGAGCATGCCCATGACCTTACCCATATCCTTGATCGAAGCGGCGCCGGTGGCTGCGATGGACTGTTCGACCAGGTCATTGATTTCCGCCTCGGACAGCGCTGCCGGAAGGAATTCCTGGATGATCTCGAGTTCTGACTGCTCGATCTCGCTCAGGTCGTCGCGACCGGCCTTGTCAAATTGGGCAATCGATTCGCGGCGCTGCTTGGCCATCTTGTCGAGCACCGCGGTGATGCGGTTATCGTCGAGCTCGATACGCTCGTCGACTTCGACCTGCTTGATCGCGGAAAGCATCAGCCGGATGACGCCCAGACGACTCTTGTCACCGCTTTTCATCGATGACTTCATGTCGGCCTGGAGTTGGGACTTGAGAGTTTCCGACATCTTGCGACTAGTAGAGGCGTCTGCGAGTGCCGAAATCCTTGGAGATGCGTTTGAAGTTGCGTTTAACGGCGGCGGCGGATTTGCGCTTGCGAACCGCGGTCGGCTTTTCGTAATGCTGACGACGACGCGTCTCGGTAAGCACGCCGGCTTTTTCGCAGGAACGCTTGAAACGACGCAGAGCGAAATCAAATGGCTCGTTGTCCTTTACTTTAACTGATGGCATATTTAATGATCCAGTTTGTTAATTAATGGTGCCGCCCGTGGCAGCCCGGCTTCAAGAGCCGGACAATTATAAGGAGGCAGCACCAAATATCAATCGTAATCACTACAAAGTCCTGTAATTTATGAAAGTATTGGGCATCGAAAGCTCCTGCGATGAAACCGGCATCGCGGTCTACGACACCGCAAGCGGCCAGATCTGGCAGCGTCTCTATTCGCAGATCGAAAAGCACCGCGAATACGGTGGCGTCGTGCCCGAGCTGGCCTCGCGCGATCACGTTGTCAAGGCGCCGCCGATGCTGGTGAATATCCTTGCCGAAATAGGCACCATCGATGATATCGACGCGATTGCCTATACCCGCGGCCCCGGGCTGATTGGCGCCTTGATGGTCGGAGCGAACCTGGCCCGTGGGCTGGCCTGGGCGCTCGACAAGCCGCTGCTGGGCGTGCATCACATGGAAGGGCACCTGCTGGCACCGATGCTGGCCGAAGAAAAGCCCGAGTTCCCTTTCGTGGCGTTGCTGGTGTCCGGCGGTCACACCATGCTGGTCGACGTCAGTGCGATCGGGAGTTATCGGATTCTGGGCGAAACCCTCGACGATGCGGTCGGGGAAGCTTTCGACAAAACCGCCAAGCTGCTCGGCCTGCCTTATCCCGGGGGGCCGGAACTGGCGCGGCTCGCGGATTCGGTCACCGAATCCCGCTTCGAGTTTCCGCGGCCGATGACCAATCGCCCGGGGCTCGAGTTCAGTTTCAGTGGGTTGAAAACCGCGGTGCTCAACGTCGTGCGTGAGCACGAACCGGTGGCGGAAAATCTGCGCGCCGAGATTGCACACGCGTTTCAGCTGGCCGTGGTCGATACGCTGCGCATCAAGTGCCGACGCGCGCTCGCCGAGACCGGGTATCGAAGCCTGGTGATCGCGGGCGGTGTCGGTGCCAACCGATACCTGCGCCAGGAGCTGGACAAGTCGACCCGCAAGCAGGGTGCGCGGCTGTACTTTCCCGCGCTGGAGTACTGTACCGATAACGGCGCCATGATCGCTTATGCCGGCGCTTTGCGCCTGCTGCAGGGCCAGTACGATGAAACCGTGAACGACGTTCTACCGCGCTGGTCGCTCGAATCCTTGCCGCTGCTGCAGACAGGTTAACTCAAGAGATTCATGCCCTGACGGGTTTTGGCCCGCGGTCGCGTCTGTGCCGGTACTCGAGGGTGCGCCGCAGCACGGCGCGCGAGTTCTGGATTGTCACGATTCAGTGCCGCGAATCAGGCGCTGGATGTTGCTCTTGTGGCGCCAGATCAGAATTGCCGATAGCAGGACGAATACGCTGGCGAGCTGCAGGTCCTGCGTACGCCACAGGATAACCAGCGGCAGTACCGCAAACGAGATGATTGCCGCCAGCGACGATATTTTGAAAACCTTGGCGAACAGCAGCCAGGTTACGCTCAGAATCACACCACTCATCCAGTCGAAAGCCAGCGTCGCCGCTATCGCCGTGGCAACGCCCTTGCCGCCCTGGAAACGAAAGAATATCGGGAAACAGTGACCGACGAATGCGGCAAAGCCGGTCAGCGCTACCAGCAGCAGATCGAACTGGAGCCAGTGTGCGACCAGCACCGGGAGCAGCCCTTTCAGAAAATCTCCCACCAACGTGAAAAAAGCGGCTTTTTTACCGGCGATGCGCAGCACATTGGTCGCGCCCGGGTTGTTCGAACCATGTTTGCGAGGATCCTCGAAGCCCATGATTTTGCTCAGCAAGATTGCCGAGGAAACGGATCCGAGCAGGTAGGCAGAGCTTATTAAAATGAAAGCTTCGAGCATTATGGGCCTGAATTGTTTGGCTGCTGGCACTCTACCAGATTAGCCTGGTGCTGACAGCCGGGAGAGTTGATTGCAATACTCCCAGGGCAACAAATGGCTGATGTTGCTCTCGGGATTCAGGTAGAATTCTTCGCCGGCGGCCACCCGGAGCTTTACCGGTCGCATTCTTCGCGACTGGCGGCATCACGAAAATTGCCGCGCAGGGCGCGCTACCGTAAACAACCCAGGAGTGGTTTTGGATCTGCTCAATCCGCCTCGGCTGGATAAAAGAATTGTCGCTAATTGCTTTGAAAGCGCAGCTAAAAGCTACGATAATGCCGCTATATTGCAAGAAGAGGTGCTAAATCGATTATTGCAAAGGCTGCAGTATATACGTCACCAGCCGGCGACAATAATCGATATCGGTTGCGGTACCGGAAAGGGTATCCGGGGGCTGCAAAAACACTACCCGAGAGCGCGGGTGTACGCGATCGATATCGCTCGGCAAATGCTGCTGCAGGCACGCTCCCGCTACCGATTTCTGGCCAGAAAGCGGCTGCTTGCCGCGGATATGGAGCGTCTGCCGTTCGCAGCGGAAAGTTTTGACATGGTATTTTCCTCGCTGGCCTTGCCGTGGAGTAACGACCTGCGCGCAACGATGTGCGAATTCGCGCGGGTAGCGAAACCCGGTGCGCTGCTGCTGTTTACCAGCTTCGGTCCGGGCAGTCTGCAGGAGATGGCGCAAAGCTGGCGCGCGTTGGACGATTATCCACACGTGCACCAGTTCGTCGATATGCATGACGTCGGCGATATCATGCTGGCCGCGGGCTTTGCGCAACCGGTGGTTGATGCCGAAACCATTCGCATGGAGTATCGCGATTTTCGTAGGCTGCTGGACGATCTCAGGCAATCCGGCTCGAGCAATGTTGATTGCGGCCGTCGGCGAGGATTGACGACGCCGCGCCAGCTGGCTCGGCTGGAGGCCAGTTACCGCGAGCAAGGGTTTGAAAAAGACAAATTTATCGCCAGCTACGAGGTGATATACGGCCACGCGTGGCTGGAGTCTTAGCCGCGGAGGTTAATAACCGGGCGGCAGTACGCCGTGTGGCTGGATCCAGCCCATGAAGAACGAGATTGCAATGAAAACAAAAGTGAAGATGGACAGTGCGATACGAATAGTCAGAAACCTGGCCGTGCGGCTGGATTCCCCGCGCTCCTTGACCAGGCTGAACATGCTGGCGCCGAGGCTGAGTACGATTAGCGCGAGCAGTACGAGGATGATGACTTTTACGAATAGCATAAGAATGTATAGGTATACGCAGCGTACAAGTGTACTGGATCAGTCGGCAATGTCGATATGAAATTCTGCAACCGCGAGTTCCAACCCGCACGGTGGTCGATATTTCTGACGGCCGCGGGAACTGCGCTTTTCGTAGGTTTAGGCACGTGGCAACTGGAGCGCGCGGCTTTCAAGGATTCGATTCAGGCCAGCTTCGAGCAACGCCTTGCGGAGGACTACCATGAACTGAGCGCGACGGACGATCTCGCCGATATCCAGTACCGCAAGTTGAGATTCAGGGGTCGTTATCACGACCTGCACCATTTGCTGCTCGATAACCAGGTGCACCGGGGCAGGGCGGGCTACCAGGTAATTACTCCTTTTTATCTGGCCGACGGTGACCGGATAGTGCTGGTCAACCGTGGCTGGGCTGCCTGGGGCGGGTCGCGCGAGCACTTGCCAGAGATACTGCCGGCCGAAATTGGCGACACGGTCAGCGGTATCGCGTTTGTTCCGGGTGAACCGGCGTTGGCGCTCGGCGAGGTCGAGCTCGACGGAAACTGGCCACGGCTGATTCCTTACGTCGATTTGGCGGCGTTACAGAGGCAGTACTCGGAACAGATATTGCCGCTGGTATTATGGCTGTCGCCGGAGCAACCGGGCGCTTACGTGCGCGACTGGAATCCGGTCTGGTTGCCGCCTGAGAAAAGCAGGGCGTACGCGGTGCAATGGTTTTCGTTCGCTGCGATTGCCCTGATATTATTTGTAGCCTTGAATTTACGGAAATCTGAATGAATTCGGAACAACCCCAGAGCCTGTTCTGGTACCGGGTCAAGTTTCTGACCCTGATCGCGGTCTTTCTGTCGCCTTTTATCGGCGGCTGGCTGGCTTTCTACGTATTCGATGTCAGGCCCGAAAGCGGTAACTATGGCACCTTGGTGAACCCGGTAAGAAAAATCGACTGGCCGCAGCTAACCGGTCGCGATGGCAAGCGGTTCGAAGACGGGTTCGGACGCCGCTGGACTTTCCTGATGTTCATCCGCGACGACTGCGAGGAGTTATGTTATTCGAACCTGTTCTACATGCGCCAGATCCGAACGCTGCTGGGTCGCGATACCGCACGCCTGCAAAACGTTTTAATCACCGCCCAACCCCTGAGCGAAAAGACGAGAGTATTTTTGCGGGATTATCCGAACCTGGTGGTGATCGAGAACAATCGGCAGCCGCAACTTTATTCGCAGTTTGATCTGGACGGACTCGGCGAGGTCGGCAGTACGCCCAGACTTTACCTGATCGATCCTGACCAGAACCTGATGATGCACTATCCCGCGGAGAGTGATCAAAACCGCGTGCTCGAAGATATCAAGAAACTGATGAAGTTATCGCAGATCGGGTGAGTCTGTTATCATCCGGCGATTGAACCGCAACCAGAATGCCTGTATAACGCCGGCTTTCGTGAATACCGAAAGAATAGCAACGACCCGATGACAGCGCTGACGCTCGCCTCCTGGAACCAGTACTACAACCTCACCAAGCCCAAGGTCGTTTTCCTGATCGTGTTTACCGCGATGGTCGGCATGCTGCTGGCCGCCGAAGGCGCGGTGCCGATCGATATCTTCGTCTTCGGCCTGCTCGGTATCGGCCTTGCCGCGGCCTCCGGTGCGGCGATCAACCACGTGGTCGACGAACACATCGATCGCATCATGGAGCGCACCCGCCATCGACCGCTGGTCAGCGGTGAACTCGATCAAAAGTCGGCGTTGATTTTCGCGTTAGCGATCGGTGCGCTAGGTATTCTGATGCTGGTCGTTTTCGTCAACCTGCTCACCGCGGTTCTGACCTTTTTCTCTTTGGTCGGCTACGCTTTGATCTACACCATGTACCTGAAACGGGCGACGCCGCAGAATATCGTGCTCGGGGGCGCCGCCGGCGCCGCGCCGCCGCTGCTGGGCTGGACCGCGGTAACCGGCAGCGTCGATACCGAGGCCCTGCTGCTGTTCCTGATCATTTTCGTCTGGACTCCACCGCATTTCTGGGCGCTGGCGATTCGCCGGCGCGAAGAGTACGCCAAGGCGGATATCCCGATGCTGCCGGTAACGCACGGCGTGTTGTTCACCAAGATCCAGATCTTGCTGTATACCGTGCTGCTGGTGGTGGTGACGATGATGCCTTTCATCGTGCAAATGAGCGGCCTCATATACCTGGCCGGCGCGTTGGCCCTCGGGGTCGGGTTTCTGTATTACGCGATCAAGCTTTATCGAGACGAGCAGCCCAACGCGATCGCGATGAAGACCTTCGGTTATTCGATATTTTATCTCAGCCTGCTATTCGCATTCCTGCTCGCCGATCATTACGCGCGCGTCTTTATCCGGGGCTGGTTTCTCTAGGCCCCGGCGAAATGCAGCACCACCTGCACCACGCCCACCAGCGTCAGCACAAAAACCAGGCCGAACAGTAATCCCATCAAGATAAAGTGGGAAACCTTACCGTGCTTGAAATCGCGTTCACGGTTGGCGTTACTCTGCACCCCGATAAACGCCGACAGGGTGCTTTTGAGCAACTGCCAGAAGCTTAAATGCCTGTCTTCGTCGGGGCTGTCCTGCGGCGCCTGATTCAAGGTTGAAATCCCGTTTTGATTGTTCTAGATTAGCGATTGAAACAGCCGAACCTGGCAGCCGGTATATCCCATCGCGAGAAGATAGTATTACATCATGGTCAGCGTCAGTAAATTCGATTCCAGCGAATCCTTCCGCTTCGTGCTGTCTCCTAACTGCTCGATTACGTGGCGCGAACTGGTTTTATTCTACATTTTAACCTGTGTCGTCGCGCTTGCGATCGGCATCTTTTTTACGCTGCAGGGCCTGTGGCTGGTGCTGCCGTTTTCCGGCCTCGAAATGCTGGCGTTGGGGCTCGGGCTTTACCTGACCTCGCGCAAGGTTAATCGCAAGGAAGTCATTACCCTGGACCAGCGTCGCACCAGGGTCGAAAAAGGAGTGCAACGTATCGACCAGAGCTGGGAATTCGAGACTCCCTGGATCCGACTGATCGATGAGCCGGCGAGCGGGCCGGGTCGCGGCAGAAGGCTCGCCATCGGTTCCCATGGGAACTACGTGGAGGTCGGCGAGTTTCTTGATAAATCTGAAAAGGAGCGCCTAGCGTTTCAATTGAAAGACTGTATAATCCGCGAGTGATTTATAGTGCCGTCAGACCGAAAAATTGCCGGCGGCGTTTTATGTTTAAACATCGGCATAATTTCCGCGCTTTTGGGGCGAAGCAGCGGACCGATGTTCTAGGGAGTTAATAATGAGAATTACGAAGTTGACCAAACCTGGTTCGGTTATCCTTGCGGGCCTGGCGTCTTGCCTGATGATGCCTGTCGCATATGCCGAGTATGCATTGAACATGACCGAAAGCGTGACCCCGATTGGTCGACAACTCTACGGCCTTCACATGCTGGTTTTCTGGATCTGTGTCGGCATCGGCGTGGTAGTTTTCGGCGCCATGGCCTGGTCGATAATCCATCATCGCAAGTCGAAGGGCGCACAGCCGGCCAACTTCCACGAGAGCACTACCGTGGAAATCGTCTGGACCATCGTGCCGCTGCTTATCCTGATCGGAATCGCGATTCCCGCGACCGGCACCCTGATCGATCTCGAAGATGCCAAGACCGACGCCGAGATCACGGTGCAGGTAACCGGCCTCCAGTGGAAGTGGAAATATACCTACGTCGATGACGATATCAGCTTTGTGAGCAACCTGGCGCAGTCCAGCCGTGATGTCATGAAAGACCCGACCGGCAACGAAAACTACCTCCTCGAAGTCGACGAGCCGTTGGTGCTGCCGGTTAACAAGAAGGTGCGTTTCCTGTTCCACTCGGATGACGTGATCCACGCCTGGTGGGTGCCCGAGCTCGCGGTCAAGCAGGATTCCATTCC
>JAAUYE010216586.1_pt1 | contig 10367 bp, 7 predicted proteins | sample 7278081 | NCBI WGS metagenome assembly JAAUYE01 (sample SAMN14350131, study PRJNA611818) | marine sediment metagenome | isolation source: surface marine sediment (0.6m) | place: French Polynesia: Moorea | collected 2018-08
CCGATCGCGGGCGACCAGGTGACCAACGAAATCGCGGACGCGCTGCGCACACCGACCCAGCATGCAGAGGACATCAAAATCAAGTACGCCTGTGCGCTGGAGCAACTGGCCCGCAGCGACGAGAGCATCCAGGTGCCGAGCGTGGGTGACCGGACCTCGAGGCACCTGGCGCGCCAGACCCTGGCCCAGGTGGTAGAAGCCCGTTACCGGGAGCTGTTTTCCCTGGTCCAGGCGGAGCTCAGGCACAGCGGATTCGAAAACATGGTGGCGGCCGGGCTGGTCATGACCGGCGGCGCATCGCGGATCGAGGGCGCCGAGGAACTGGCCGAGGAGATTTTTCACATGCCGGTGCGCTTGGCGACACCGCAGTATGTGACCGGCCTGTCCGACGTGGTGAACAACGCCATCCATGCGACCGGAGTCGGGCTGCTGCTTTACGGCAACCAGGCGGATTCCGGCCACACCCTCATCAGCACCGGTGGGGGAGACAGTTTCATAGACCGTATCCGGAGTTGGTTCCGGGGCGAATTTTAATGACGACAACGGCGAGCGAGAGGAGTAAGGAAAATGTTTGAACTTGTGGAGAACTACACACCCAGTGCAATGATCAAGGTCATCGGGGTTGGCGGAGGCGGCGGCAACGCCGTTGCCCAGATGATCGACGCCAAGATAGACGGCGTCGAATTCATTGCGGCCAACACGGACGCCCAGGCCTTGCGGCAGTTCAAGGGCAAGACCATTCTGCAGATCGGATCCAGCGTTACCAAGGGCCTGGGCGCGGGCGCCAATCCCGAGGTGGGCCGACAGGCGGCACTGGAGGACCGGGATCACATCATGGAAATGCTGGCCGGCGCCGACATGGTGTTCATCACGGCCGGAATGGGCGGCGGCACCGGAACCGGCGCTGCCCCAGTGATCGCGCAGGCGGCCAAGGAACAGGGCATCCTGACCGTGGCCGTGGTCACCAAGCCGTTCGAATTCGAAGCGCGGCGCCGCATGCAGATCGCTGAAAAGGGCATCGAGGAACTGGCTGCCCACGTCGACTCCCTGATCACGATCCCGAATTCCAAGCTGGCGGATGTGCTGGGCGGCGAGACATTGCTGCTCAACGCTTTCAAGGCGGCGAACGATGTCCTGCAGGGCGCCGTGCAGGGCATTGCCGAGCTGATCACGCGGCCCGGGCTGATCAACGTCGACTTCGCCGACGTGCGCACGGTGATGTCCGAAATGGGCATGGCCATGATGGGCGCCGGCCAGGCCTCGGGCGACGACCGCGCGATCATGGCGGCCCAGGCCGCCATCGGCAGCCCGTTGCTGGAAGACATCAATCTCTCCGGCGCCTGCGGCATCCTCGTCAACATCACCGCGGGCACCAACCTGACGATGAAGGAATTCGAGGAGGTGGGCGGCACCGTATCCGACCTCGCGTCCGAGGACGCCACGGTCGTCATGGGCACGGTGATCGATCCCGACCTGGGCGACGATCTGAGAGTTACGGTGGTGGCCACCGGGCTGGGAGAACCCGTACGCAGCACGCTGCGGCGCGATCGACCGGTCAGGCGAGTGGCCAACGGCACGACCGGCCAGGCCATGGCGGAGTCTGCCGCCGAGACGGCGATGGACAGCGGCATGGAGGAAAGCCAGCCGTTGAGGGAAACCGGGAGCAAGGACCTGTTCGAGCGGCAGAAGGATATCGATTACCTGGATATCCCGTCGTTTCTCCGAACTCAGGCCGACTGAAGAGGTCCGCCGGCGCAACACCACTCGTTGCGCCGGCTCCCGGTGCATGGGTCCTTCCATCGGAAAACGGAAGCTCGCCGAATCGGTCCTGACCGGGCCAGAGTTTTCCGATGGTCGGACCCGGGTTAGCGGCCGGACCGCCCGGCCGCTTTACCCTTTATTTTCGGGGCCCAGAGCAGAGCGGGTTTCGATCCGGCGGTATGCGAGGCTGACATCGCTTCGCGCTTCGGACGGGGGTCAGAGTAAGGGACTTACTCCGACCCCGGCCGTGCCGGGTTCAACCGGATTGTGACCGGTCCGTTACATCAATGTTAAAATGTTGTTAAATTACAACAAATGTGGCCAATATGCCGATAAATCGGCTAGGAAGAGAGGTCCTCCTGTGCTAGTATGCCGTCGGTTTTGAGGACCTTGAGGAGTCCCATAATGATAAACCAACGTACCCTCAAGAACGTCATCCGAGCCACCGGGGTTGGCATCCACACCGGTGAGAAAGTCTTCATGACACTGCGGCCCGCGCCGGTCAATACAGGCATCATATTCCGGCGGATCGACATGGACCCGGTCGCAGAAGTTCCCGCGTTTGCAACTCATGTTGGTGACACCAGCATGAATACGACGTTGGAAGCGGATGGCGTTCGCGTTTCGACGGTCGAGCACCTGATGTCGGCCTTTGCCGGGCTGGGCATCGACAATGCCTACGTCGACCTGAGCAATGCGGAAGTGCCCATTATGGACGGCAGCGCCGGTCCGTTCGTGTTCCTGATCCAGTCCGCTGGCATCGAGGACCAGTCCGCTGCGAAGCGCTTCATCCGGATTCTCGAACCGGTGGAGGTACGCAAGGACGACAAGTGGGCGCGGTTCGATCCGTTCGACGGCTTCCGCGTGTCGTTCAAGATCGACTTCAATCACCCCGTTTTCCGATCGCACCAATCCTTCGCCTCGGTCGATTTTTCGACCACCTCCTACCTGAAGGAAATCGCGCGCGCCCGGACCTTCGGATTCATGCGTGACATCGAGATGTTGCGCGAGCGCAACCTCGTGCTCGGAGGGAGCATGGACAACGCGGTTGTGCTCGACGATTACCGGGTTCTGAACGAGGATGGCCTTCGTTACGAGGACGAGTTCGTCAAGCACAAGGTCCTCGACGCGATCGGCGACCTGTACCTGCTCGGCCACGGCCTGATCGGCGCCTTTTCAGGCTACAAATCCGGACACGAACTCAACAACCTTCTTCTGAGGGAGTTGCTCGAACAACCTTCGGCATGGGAAGAAGTCACGTTTGACGATTCGGAAGCCATTCCCGTGTCTTACGCACACCCGGCACAGGCGACCGCCTGAGCGCACGGAGGTGTCAGCGCCCCGCCCCCGGGGCTGGTGAACCACGACAAAAAGGCCGAATTCTGCTATAGTCCGCCGTCCGCGCGCCCGGACCTGAAAATCCGGGCGTGTCAGTCCTCGTCTTCTGAGTCCAGTCGACCCATGAGCTCGAGGGCCTGCCGGGCGGCGGAAGACAGGTGCCGCCGGCGACGAATCTCACGGGGTTGGTCAGCCAGGGGCGCGACCCGGACGACGATGCGTTCGATGTCCGGAAAACCGGCCTGGTGAAGGATCTCGATCAGGTCCGGAGTGTGCAGCCGCAAGCGGGTTGCCCAGGTTGCCGACGGCGCAACCAGGACGGCACTGTCGGTGCGGATGGACGCGAGCTGGAAACGACCGGACAACTCCCGGTCCAGGCAGCCGGCCAGGCGGTGTTCGACCTGCATCAACAGGCTGGCGCGCTTGAGCAGGTTGCCCAGCGAGGAACCGTGATCCGACACGATGTCGGAGACGCGCCGAGTGTTTGTACGGGACTGAGGACGACGGGTCATATGATGAAGCGTACTCCAGCCACGATGCGAATGGCCAGCATCCGCTCCCTTCGGGCGCTGTTGCGGCGTCCGTCAACGACCGTTGCCTTGTGGGCGACCACGCTGCTGCTGACGGCTTCCCTGACGTTCTGGCTGGGCCGCAGCACGGCCCCGGCTCCCGGCGGTCTGCTCGCAGAGGTCGAGGCGCTACGCCTCGAGATTCAGCTCCAGCAGCGCCAGGTGGACCGGTTGGGGTCCAATCACAGCATGAGCGTTAACGCACTCGCTGCCCGTTTGGCCGAGTTACAGGCAGCTTCGACGCGACTGGACGCGCTCGGCGAGCGACTGGCCCAGATGGGCCAGCTCAGCCCGGACGAATTCGACTTCAGCGAACCGGCGCCGGTCGGCGGGCCCGCGGATTTCGATTCGGTCGGCCCCGCCAGCGAGCCCGAACTGCGGTTGGCGATCGGCGAGCTCGGCGCCAGGCTGCGGCGACAGTCGGGGCAGCTCGATGCGCTGCGGTTCCTGATGGTCAATCGGCAGCTGGAGAGCGAACTGACCCCCGCGGGATGGCCCGTTCGCAAGGGCTGGATCTCCTCGCGATTCGGTGAGCGAAACGATCCCTTTACCGGAGAGCGCACCCAGCACCGCGGCCTGGATTTCGCGGGCACCCCGGGGACTGAAGTCCTCAGCGTCGCCAGCGGCGTCGTGATCTGGGCCGCGAACCGCTCCGACTACGGCCACACGGTCGAAATCGACCACGGGAACGGGTACCGGACGCGGTACGCCCACAACCAGGAACTCGTCGTGCAAGCCGGGGACCGCGTCAGCGCCGGCCAGGTCATCGCCCGGATGGGCAGCACGGGCCGCGCCTCTGCCCCCCACGTGCATTTCGAAGTGCTCAAGGACGGCCAGCGCATCAACCCGGCACGGTTCGTCGATACCCTGCGCTGAGCGGGCGGCCGGCGGGTCCGACGGGTTCACCGGCGAAACAGGCGGCTTCGGATTGCTGCTGGCGCCTTGCATCGGCCATGCGCTGCCCCCAGATAGCCAAAGGCACCAAATTCAACAACATACCCCGTTCTGATGCTCAATAAACTGATAACGAAAGTCGTGGGCAGCCGCAATGAGCGGCTGGTCAAGAAAATGGGCAAGGTCGTTCAGAAAATCAACGACTTCGAGCCGTCCGTCCAGGCCCTCTCTGACGAGGAAATGAAAGCCAGGACCGCCGCGCTTCGCCAGCGGCATGCCGACGGGGAAAGCCTCGATCAGCTGATGCCCGAGGCCTTCGCCCTGGTCCGGGAAGCGTCGACCCGAACGCTGGGCCTGAGACATTACGACGTGCAGCTGATCGGCGGCATGGTCCTGCACCAGGGCAAGATCTCGGAAATGAAGACCGGCGAGGGCAAGACCCTCATGGCGACGCTGGCAGTCTACCTGAACACGATGAACGGCAAGAGCGCCCACGTCGTGACCGTCAACGACTACCTGGCGCGCCGCGACGCCGAGTGGATGAAGCCGATCTACGAGGCGCTCGGGCTGACGGTGGGGGTCGCCATCCCGGGCATGACGCCGGCGGCGAAGCGCGCCGCGTACGCCTGCGATGTCGTGTACGCGACCAACAACGAGCTGGGCTTCGATTACCTGCGCGACAACATGGCGTTCTCGGTCGACCAGAAGGTTCAGCGTGACCGTAATTTCGCGATCGTCGACGAGGTGGATTCCATCCTGATCGACGAGGCCCGGACGCCCCTGATCATTTCCGGCCCGGCCGACGAGACGCCCCAGCTCTACGTGCGGATCAACCAGCTGATCCCGTCGCTCAAACCGGCCAAGATCCTCTCCGCGGAGGAGGGTGAGTACGGGGAGGGCGATTTCACGATCGACGAGAAGCAGAAGCAGGTTTACCTGACCGAAGACGGCATGGCGCACGTCGAGCAGTTGATGGTGAAATCGGGCCTGCTGAAGGCCGACGACAGCCTTTACAACGCCCAGAACCTGAACCTGGTCCATCACCTGAACGCCGGTCTTCGCGCACACCACCTGTTCCACAAGGACGTCGACTACATCATCAAGGAAGGTGAAATCGTGATCGTCGACGAGTTCACGGGACGGACCCTGGCGGGCCGCCGCTGGTCCGAGGGCCTGCACCAGGCCATCGAGGCGAAGGAGGGCGTGCCCATCCAGCGGGAGAACCAGACCCTGGCTTCGATCACGTTCCAGAATTATTTCCGCCTGTACGACAAGCTGTCCGGCATGACCGGTACGGCCGACACCGAGGCTTACGAGTTCCAGTCCATTTACGGCCTGGAAGTCGTGGTGATCCCAACCGCGAAGCCGATGATCCGGGACGACCGGGACGACCTGGTGTTCCTGAAATCAGAGGCAAAGTACGGGGCCATCATCGACGACATCAAGGACTGCGTGAAACGCGGCCAGCCCGTGCTGGTCGGCACGACGTCCATCGAGACCTCCGAACTGATCTCGGGGATTCTGAAAAAGCGCAAAATCCGTCACGAGGTACTCAACGCCAAGCAGCACGAACGCGAGGCGGCGATCGTGGCGCAGGCGGGTCGGCCCGAAGCCGTCACCATCGCGACCAACATGGCCGGGCGCGGCACGGATATCGTGCTGGGCGGAAGCCTGGCCGCCGAACTGGCCGAGCTCGGAGAAGACACGGATGAGACCCGGCGCGAAGAGGTCAGCCGTGAATGGCAGGAGCGGCACAACCAGGTGGTGGAGGCCGGCGGCCTTCACATCATCGGCACGGAACGCCACGAATCGCGCCGGATCGACAACCAGCTTCGCGGCCGCTCCGGGCGCCAGGGGGATCCGGGTTCCTCCCGGTTCTACCTGTCGCTGGAAGACAGCCTGATGCGGATATTCGCATCCGACCGCATGTCCATGCTGATGCAGCGATTCGGCATGAAAGAAGACGAGGCCATCGAGGCCGGTATGCTCAACCGGGCAATCGAGAACGCCCAGCGCAAGGTCGAGGCTCACAACTTCGACGTGCGCAAGCACCTGCTGGATTACGACAACGTGGCCAACGATCAGCGCCGGGTGGTTTACCAGCAGCGCAACGAGCTGATGGAGCTGGAGGACATCGGGGACACGATCGTGGAGATGCGCCACGACGTTTTCGAAGACGTGGTCAACCAGTTCGTGCCGCCCGGAAGCATCGATGAGCAGTGGGAAATTCCGGCACTGGAAAACGCGCTGGAAGGCGAATTCGGCATCCAGGTGCCGGTCGGCGAATGGCTCAGCCAGGACGAAACCGTGCACGAGGAAGTATTGCATCAGCGCATTATCGACGCGGTCGATACGCACTTCCTGGAAAAGGAGACGATGACCGGCCCCGAGGTCATGCGCCACTTCGAGAAGGCCCTGATGCTCAACGTGCTCGATCAGAAATGGAAGGATCACCTGGCGAGCATGGATTATCTGCGCCAGGGCATCGGGCTGCGCGGTTACGCCCAGAAGCAGCCGATGCAGGAGTACAAACGCGAATCCTACGACATGTTCACCGAGCTGCTGGACAACATCAAGCACGAGGTGATCCGTATCCTCGCGCGCGTTCAGGTCAAGGCGGAGGAAGACGTCGAAGCCGTGGATGCCCAGCGCCGCCAGGAGACGCCGATGCAGTTCCGGCATGACGAGGCCGGGCCCGCCGGCCAGGCCGAGCCGGAGGCCGTTACACCCGGCCAGGATCCTTACGTCCGCGAGGGTCGCAAGGTCGGCCGCAACGAGCCCTGCCCCTGCGGCTCAGGCAGCAAGTACAAGCACTGTCACGGTAAATTGACCTGACCGGGTCCCGGGCCGGCTATCCCTTCCCGGGCTTGCCGCCTTTCGCGGCGGCCCGTTCCAGGTAATCGTCGTAGAGCTGCTCCACGCGGCGGTGCAATTCCGCCAGGCTGTGACGGTTATCGATCACGTCGTCTGCCCACCGCAGCCTTTGCTCCCTCGACGGCTGCGCCGCCAGTATGGCTCTCGCCTGCTGCTCGCTGATGCCATCCCGCTCGGTGACGCGATCGATCTGCACCGATTCGTCGACGTCCACGACGAGTACCCGGTCGACCCAGTCGTACCGCCCGGACCCGACGTAGAGCGGGATTACCAGGATGCAAAGGGCTTCGGACCGCCCGGCCACGCGCCGGCGCGCTTCGCGGGCGATCCTGGGGTGCAGGATGCTCTCCAGCGTGGCTCGCAGCTTCTCATCGACGAAAATGGCATCCCGCGTCTTGCGGCGGTCCAGGCGGCCATCGGCATCCAGGTACTCGGCACCCATCCGCGAGGCGATCTCGCGCAATGCCGGCTGCCCCGGCTCGACGATTTCCCGGGCAATACGGTCGGTGTCGATCACGGCCGCTCCCAGGCGTGCGAAATGATCCGAGACGGCCGTCTTGCCGGAGGCGATCCCCCCGGTCAGAACGACGGTGAATACCTTACCGATGGAGGAGGCGCTCTCGCTCACCAGGCAAAATCCGGATCAGCCGAACTGGCCCGACCGGCTGTAAAAATCAATGATGCGCTGCCCCCAGATCAGGGCAATCCAGCCGGCGGCGGCGATGAACGGGCCGAACGGCATCGGCTTGTCGCGCTTGAGACGGCCGGTGGCCATCAGGGCGAGGCCGACCGCAGCCCCGACAACGGATGACAGCAAAACGACCAGCGGCAGCATCTGCCAGCCCATCCAGGCGCCCAGCGCGGCCAGGAGCTTGAAATCGCCATAACCCATGCCCTCTTTCCCGGTCAGCAGGCGGAACAGGTGATAGATCGACCAGAGCAGCAGGTACCCGGATGCGGCGCCGATGACGCTGGAGGCCAGGTCGGTATGGACGGACCAGAAGCTCAGCAGGATTCCGCCCCACATCAGCGGCAGTGTCAGGTTGTCCGGCAGCAATTGGTGATCGATGTCGATGCCGGTCATCGCGATCAGGAAGGCCGTCAGTACCAGGGCGGTCAGGCCCTGCAAAGTGGGTCCGAAATGCCAGACGGTCAATACGAACAGCAGGGCGGTTGTCAGCTCGACCAGCGGATAACGGATCGAGATCCTGGACTTGCAGGACGAGCATTTGCCACCCAGGGCCAGGTAGCTGACCAGCGGGATGTTTTCATATGGCCTGATGCCATGCCCGCAATCCGGGCAGCGGGAGCGGGCGAATGCGATGCCCGGCGGACGTTCCTCCGAATCGTCCTCGAGTTCGAGCAGTTCCCGGCACTGGCAGCGCCAATCGTGCTCCAGCAGCGCCGGCAGCCTCAGGATCACGACGTTGAGGAAACTGCCGATGATGGTTCCGAAAAGGAATGCCACCGCGTACAGCAGCGGTGCCGAGCCAAGCACGAAATCCAGCATGTGACGATTCGTCAGGTCAGATAACCGCGGCCATCTTGAAGATGGGCAGGTACATCGCGATCACCATGGTGCCGACCACGATACCGACGAATATGATGATCAGCGGCTCGAGCAGGCTGCTGAGCGCATCGACCGAGTTGTTGACCTCTTCCTCGTAAGCCTCCGCCACCTTGACGAGCATTTCGTCCAGGGAGCCGGCTTCTTCGCCGATGGCTGCCATCTGGATCACCATGTTGGGGAATACCCCGACCTGCTGCATGGCCATCTGCAGCTGGTGGCCCACCGCCACGTCCTCGCGGATACGCGCCGCTGCCAGGTCAAATACCCGGTTGCCGGTAGCGCCTGAAACGATTTTCAGGGCATCGACCAGGGGCACACCCGCGGCGAAGGTGATGGCCAGCGTGCGGCAAAAACGGGCGATGGCGGCCTGTTCCAGGATGTGCCCGACAATCGGTATCTTCAGCGAGGTCCGGTCGATCCAGTGCGCGAACCGGGGTGATCGCTTCTTGGCCATGATCAGGGCCGCTATCGCCAGGATGAGGACGATCAGGACATACAGACCGTTCGATTTCAGGAAATGCGATGCATCGACCACCATGCGCGTGAAGGCAGGCAGGTCGGTGCCGAAGCTCTGGAAGATTCCCTCGAACTGCGGGATCACGTAGATCAGCAGGATGGAGGAGACGATAATGGCGACCGCGATGACGGCGGCCGGGTAGTACAGGGCCTTGCGGATTTTACCCTTGATGCTCTCAATGCGTTCCTTATGGGTCGCGATATCGTCGAGAATGGTGTCCAGGACACCGGCGCTCTCACCGGCCTTGACCAGGTTGACGTAGAGTTCGTCGAACTGCACCGGGTATTCGCTGAGGGCCTCGTGCAGCGAACTGCCCGATTCGATCTCTGCGCGAATCTTGTCGACCACGGTGCGCATCCGGGGGTTCTTTAGGCCTCCGGAAATGATCTGCAGCGAGGTGACCAGCGGCACGCCGGATTTCAGCATGGTCGCCAACTGGCGGCTGAAGACCGCGATATCCTTCGCCGAAATTCGGCTGCCGGCGCCTGCCAGGAACGGCTTCGGTTTCTTCTTGACGCTGATGGGGTTGATGCCCTGCCGGCGCAACTCGGCGCGCACCAGGTTGGGATTGGTCGCCACCTGCTGTCCTTTCAGCTTGGTGCCGCGCTTGTCCCGGCCCTGCCAGAGAAATACGGTCGGTTCTACGGATGTCGTTGCCATAACCTAGTCCTTGGTGACACGATTGATTTCGATCAGGTCGGTAATTCCCACGGCGACCTTGTTCAATGCCGATTGCCGGAGATCCAGGATTCCTTCCTTCCTTGCCTGTTCCGTGATTCGGATCGCGTTGCCTTCCTCGAGGATGATCCGCGCGATATTTTCCGAGATCGGCATCACCTCGAAG
>JAAUYE010022274.1_pt1 | contig 10366 bp, 10 predicted proteins | sample 7278081 | NCBI WGS metagenome assembly JAAUYE01 (sample SAMN14350131, study PRJNA611818) | marine sediment metagenome | isolation source: surface marine sediment (0.6m) | place: French Polynesia: Moorea | collected 2018-08
CATCGACCAGCTACATCCAGCGGCGACTGTCGATCGGCTACAATCGCGCCGCCTCGATCATCGAGCGGATGGAGCAGGTCGATGCCTTGCGGTCGCGCAAGACGATGGCGACGGCCTTGTCGTAAAGGTCGTTCGATTCATCGCCGCCGCCGGCAAGGGCGTCGTACCCGCCAGTCTCCGCTTCGTCGTCGACCGTCACCGCTTCGAGGTATTCCGGTACGCCCTGCTCTTTCAGGTGGGCGACGATTTCCTCGACTTCGTCGTCGCTGACGAACGGTCCGTGCACACGGGTGATGCGGCCGCCGCCCATCATGTAAAGCATGTCGCCCATGCCGAGGAGTTGCTCGGCGCCCTGCTCGCCAAGGATGGTGCGGCTGTCGATCTTCGACGTCACCTGGAACGAAATCCGCGTCGGGAAGTTGGCCTTGATCGTGCCGGTGATGACATCGACCGACGGGCGCTGTGTGGCCATGATCAGGTGAATGCCCGACGCCCGCGCCATCTGCGCAAGGCGCTGGATGCAGGCTTCGATCTCCTTGCCGGCGACCATCATCAGGTCGGCCATCTCATCGACGATGACGACGATGTAGGGCAGGGTTTCGGGCGCGAATTCCTCTGTCTCGAATACTGGTTCGCCGGTCTCGTCGTCGAAGCCGGTCTGAACCGTGCGGCTGAACATCTCGCCCTTCTTCAGCGCGTCGCGGACGCGACCGTTGAAGCCCTCGATATTGCGGACGCCCATCTTGGACATCTTGCGGTAGCGTTCCTCCATCTCGCCCACGACCCACTTGAGCGCGACGACCGCCTTCTTCGGGTCGGTGACAACGGGGGACAAAAGGTGCGGGATGCCGTCATAGACGCTGAGTTCCAGCATCTTGGGGTCGATCATGATCAGCCGGCATTCCTCGGGCGTAAGCTTGTAGAGAAGGCTGAGAATCATCGTATTGATGGCGACCGACTTGCCCGATCCGGTGGTGCCCGCGATCAAGAGGTGGGGCATCTTGGCAAGGTTCGCGACAACCGGATCGCCGCCGATGTTCTTACCGAGCGCGAGCGGCAGGCGGTGATTGGCGTCGCCATAATCGCGGCCCGCGAGGATTTCTCGCAGAACGACCTTTTCCCGGTTCTCGTTCGGCAGTTCGATCCCGATGACCGAGCGGCCCGGAACGGTAGAGACACGCGCAGAGAGCGCTGACATCGAGCGGGCGATGTCGTCTGCGAGGCCAATCACCCGGCTCGCCTTGAGGCCGGGCGCTGGTTCCAGTTCGTACATGGTGACCACCGGGCCCGGGCGGACGCTGACGATCTCGCCCTTGACGCCGTAGTCATCGAGCACGTTCTCCAGCATCCGCGCGTTTTCTTCCAGTGCGGTGTCGGAGAGATGGTGCCGCTCAATGCTGACGGGGTCGGCAAGGAGGCCGAGGGGCGGCAGTTCGAATGCAGTGCCTTCGTCGAAGAGCGACGGCTGCGCCTCGGCACGGGCGCGTTTTGATTGCGCGGCCTTCTTGGCTGTGTGCTGAACCACCGCCTTGGCTTCGGGTGGTTCGACGCGGCTGGACCGAAAACCTGTCGGCTGGTGCGGTTCGGCGACCAGTTCAGGTTCGGGCATCTTGAGGCCGCGATCGAACGCCGAATATTCCGCCATTTCGCCGTTTTCGCTCAGCATGGTGATGCGGGGTTCGGAGGTTGCGGCCGATGCCTCGACCGGGGGTTCTGAACGAACACCCTCCGGGCGGCGTACCCGGCTTTTCACGGCATCTGCGATTCGGGCGCTGATGCGGTCCGTGTCGCCGTCATTCTGCGCTTCGGCGTCGTAGGACGGTGTCCGGCCAAGAAAGCCAGTGAGCCGACCGAGAAGCCCGGACCTGGCAGGTTCGGCCCCCGTGCGATAGGCGCGCGTGGCACGCAGAACGGCGGGGCTAACCTCGGAGGTGTCGACCTCTGGCAGAACCTCTGGCGTGGTCTGCTGATTCCGGCGGCTGGCCGCGGCCCGCGCCTGCGCCCAGCCTTCCCGTGCGCCCCAGCCAAGACCGCGCAGCAGCGTGTCATAGGCGAGGATGACACCTCCTGTCATGTAGCGCACCGTGGCACTGAGTTCTGCCCGGTTGAATCCCAGCACGAATGCGGACATTGCAATCGCCGCGAGAAAGAGACCGAGCGCCAGAGATTTCAGTCCCAGAGCCGCAGATAAGGGCAGGAGCCCGAGAAACGCGCCGAGAATCGTGTCGCCAAAGAGGCCACCCAGCCCGAAAGAGTGTGCCCAGCCGGGTCCGGGTACGTGTGTCGAGGCGTAGACCGAGATCAGCGCGACCCCGATGGGCGCGAAGATGAGCCGTCCGACAGCCCGTTCTTCTCCGACATGAAGCACAAATCTGAGACCCCAGACGATCGAGATCGCCGAGATCGCCCAACTGCCGAGACCCGCGATCACGATCAGCGGAGATGCGATGGCGGCCCCGACGGGGCCCAGCAGGTTCTTGGCGGGCTGGTCGGTCGCGTTCAGCCAGTTCGGATCGTCGGGCGAATAGGACCCGATCATCATGGCCGCAAGCACTCCGATCCCGATCAGCGTCATCCCGAGTAACTCTTTGCCGCGGCGTTCGATAATCGCCTGTGTATCTCTGTCAAAGAGCGGGTCGCGGTGCCGTGCCTGATACGCCATCTGTTCTCGTCCTCACCTGAATAGGCAGTCGCGGATCTTTTCCAGACCGCCCTGCATCTCGTCTTCGTCGGCCACCAAGGCCACCCTGATGAATCCTTTGCCGGGATTTCCGGTCTGTGTGTCGCGCGACAGGTAGGCGCCGGGGAGTACCCGGACGCCCGTCTCCTGCCAGAGCCTGAGAGCTTCCGCTTCGCCGTCCTCAACCGGAAGCCAGAGAAAGAACCCGGCATCCGGTGTCCTGACATCCGTCACTCCGTCAAAGACGCGGTCGGCGATGTCGAACTTGCGCGCATAGCGGGCGCGGTTCTCTTCGACATGCGTCTCGTCCGCCCAGAGCCTTTCGGAGGCGCGCTGGATCGGCAGTGGCAGGGGCGCGCCCGCATAGTTTCGCAATTGCCGGACATGTCGGATGCAATCGGGCCCGCCGGCGACGAAGCCGGACCGCAGGCCCGGGACGTTCGACCGTTTGGACAGCGAATGGAATGCGACGACGCGCTCGGGGTCGGCGCCGAACTCGGCCGCCACCTCGAGCGCGCCTGCGGGCGGCGTCGTTCGGTAGATCTCGGAATAGCATTCGTCCGCGAAAATGTGGAAATCGTGCCTCTCGGCGAGTGCGATCAAATCGGACCAGTAGTTACGATCGGCAATCGCGCCCTGCGGGTTCGATGGCGAGCAGATATAGGCGACAGTGACCCGCTCGAGAATGTCTTTCGGAAGCGCGGCGTAGTCGGGCAGAAAGCCCGTATCCCGGGTCGCGGGAACGAAATGCGGCTCTGCCCCGACGGCCTGCGCGGCAACCGCATAGACCTGATAGAACGGGTTCGGCATGAGGATGGCAGGCCGGGCACCGTTCTTGGTTTCTGGCGAGAGCGCGAGCGCGGCATTGAAGAGCCCCTCGCGGGTGCCGTTCAGCGCCATGACCTGACGGTCCGGGTCGACGGTCACGCCGTAGCGACGCCGTAGCCATGCGGCGATGGCATCTAATAGCTCCGGCGTGCCTTCGTTTGGAGGGTATTTGCCAAACCCGCCAGCCTCGTTCGCAATCGTTTCCGTCACAAAGGAGGGCCAGGCATGACGGGGCTCGCCGATGGACATATGCAGCACGTCTCCGCCCGGTGCATGCACATCGAGCAACGCGCGCAGGCGCGGAAATGCGTATTCGGGCAGGTTCGAAAACCGCTCGGGAAACACCATGACTGCCTCAAGTTCGGGGTCGTTTCGCCCCGTTTTCATCAGCTTAACCTGCCACCTTGCAGACGGTCCACGAGAAATGCCCGCGGGGCGCGAAAATGTGGCTTTTAGGCCAGCGCCCGCCCGGCGGCGACGGCGAGGCGCAGAAGGCGCTCTTCAGACGGGCCCTGCAAAAGGCATCCGACCGACGGTGTGCCGGTGGGGAGCGTCACGCCGGCAAGCCCCATGAGATTGCCGATCCGCGTGTTCTGCAGCGCCAGAAGGTTCTCGGAGGTGAAGAGCGCGTGGTCCTCGGTCACGTCGGCGATCCGGGGCGGAGTAATCGGCGCCGTCGGCAGGATCACGGCATCGAAACCGGCGGTTGCCGCGCGGTAGGCGGAGCGCAGGGCATCGAGCCGCTGCCAGGCCGCGATGTAGTCAGGGGCAGAGACGTTGCGCCCGCTCCGGAACCGTTCGCGCACCGGGGCGAACATCTTGTCGGGTTCGGCTTCGATCCGCTCACGCCACGTGGCGTACGCCTCGGGCGCAAAGAGTTGTCCGGCGAGGGCCATGGCCTCGGCCACCTCGGGGCAGGCAAATCGTTCGATCCGCGCGCCCGCCGCACCAAGACGGGTGACGGCGTCTTCGAACGCCGTGCCAACGGGGTCCCGCAGGTTCTCGAAGGCCGAGGTTTCGAGAACGCCGAGGCGGGCCCCGTCGAGCGTGGCTCCAGTCAGGTCTGGCGGTGTGCCGCCTTCGAGGGCGGCCAAAAGCAGGGCGGCGTCCTCTACCGACCGGCACAGCGGGCCTACCGTGTCAAAGCGCGGGCAGAGCGGGACGACGCCCTCAAGCGAGAGCCGCCCCGCCACAGTCTTGAGGCCGACGAGATCGTTCCATGCGGACGGCGTTCTGACCGATCCGCCGGTGTCCGACCCGATCCCCGCAGCGGCAAGGCCGAAGGCGACCGATGTCGCCGCTCCCGAGGAGGAGCCGCCGGAGACGCGGGCATGGTCATTCACATTCGGGGGCGACGCCGTCACCGGGTTCAGCCCCAGACCCGAGAACGCGAGTTCGGTCATATGGGTCTTGCCGAGGCAGACGAGGCCGACCCGCGTTGCATTGGTCAGGACGCGGGCATCGCGGTCCGGGGTCCGACCGGCGAGCAATGCACTTCCCGCCTCGGTCGGGGTGCCGGCGGTATCGAACAGGTCTTTCCACGAGATTGGCACGCCGTCGAGCGCACTGCGCCGAAGCCCTGCTTTCGCGCGGTCCGCGGCGGCCGCCGCTTCCGCCCGGGCGCGGTCGGACGTTGTTCTGGCATAGATTCGGCTGGCCAAGGGATGGCGATCGATGGCGTCGAGGTAGGCCTCTGTCAGGTCACGCGGGTCGATACGCCCGCTCGCTATCTCCCGCCCCAGTGTCGCAGCCGTCGCGGTCAGCCAGTCATCCATCCCGAACCCTCCGATCTGCGGGACGGTAGCGGCAAGGCGGCACATGGACAATGCCGTCTGCGCGCCCATAATTCCGGATCATGACGCAGACGACAGATATACTTGTTGCCGGCGGTGGCCTGAACGGAACGACGCTGGCGCTGGCGCTGGCCTCGGGCGGATTTTCAGTGACGTTGGTCGATCCGGTTCATGCAAAGGGTCGCGCGGACAAGGGCTTTGATGGGCGAAGCTATGCCCTGTCGATTGCGTCGCAGCGCGTCCTTGCCGCGCTGAGTCTGTGGGACGGTCTGCGGGAAACGGCAGGCCCGATACTGGATATCAAGGTGACGGATGGCCGTGCTGGCGAGGGACCTTCACCCTTTGTCCTGCACTTCGATCACGCGGAGATCGAGGAGGGCCCTATGGGATACATGGTCGAGGACCGGCACCTCCGGCCTGCGCTGATTAGGGCCGTGGATGCGGCGGACATCACCCAGATCGACGGGCGGCGTGTCGTCGCACAATCCCCGGGAGCGGCAGGCATCGATGTGTCGTTGGATGATGGCACCATCATCTCAGCGCGCGCCCTTGTCGGCTGTGATGGCCGGATGAGCGGTGTCGCGAAACGTGCCGGCATCGGCCATATGCGCTGGAGTTACGGTCAGACCGCGCTGGTCTGCGCCATCGAGCATGAGAAACCGCACAATGGCGTCGCGCATCAGTTCTTTATGCCGTCCGGTCCGCTGGCGATACTGCCGCTCAAGGGCAACCGTGCCTCCATCGTCTGGACCGAGGAGACAACACGCGCCGGCGAGATCCAGGCAATGGACGATCCGGGCTACCTGCAGGTGTTGCACCCACGGTTCGGCGATTTCCTTGGAGAGATCGGACTTGCCGGTGCGCGTTTCACCTATCCTCTGGGTCTGTCCTTCGCTCACCGTTTCGTGGCGGACCGCGTCGCGCTGTTGGGGGACGCAGCGCATGCGGTGCACCCGATTGCCGGGCAGGGCCTGAACGCAGGTCTGAAGGACGTGGCCGCGCTGGCGCAAGTTCTGACCGATGCCGCGCGGCGCGGCGAAGACATCGGGCGTCTTGACGTTCTTGAGCGGTACGAGCACTGGCGCCGGTTCGATTCCGCCTCGCTCGCGCTCGCGACAGATACATTCAACCGTCTGTTTTCAAACGACAACCCGCTTTTGCGGGTCGTTAGAGGCATCGGGTTGGGCGCAACGAATGCTCTCCCGAAACTGCGGCGCGGGTTCATTCGCGAAGCGGCGGGTTTGACCGGTGATCTCCCCCGATTGGCGCAGGGCCGCCCGCTTTAGTCGAGCTTCCGGGCCTCGTCGACAAGCATGATCGGAATGCCGTTCCGGATCGGGTACGCCAGATGCGCGGCCTTGGACACGAGCTCTCCCGCCTTGGCATCGTAGGACAGCGGCGCGCGGGTTTCCGGGCAGACGAGCGCCTCCAACATACGCCGATCGAAAGCTGTCTCGCTCATTGCATCGGCTCTTCCGCGCCGCCCGACCGAAGCGCGAATTCGAGAAGCGTCACCAGCGTCTCGCGGCGCGTCGTTAGGGACGGCGCCTCGAGAAGGGCTTGTTTGTCCTCCGGTTCGAAGGGGCAAAGCATCGACAACGAATTGAGCAGGAGCTCGTCGTCCGCCTCTTTCAGGGATTCCCAATCCGTCTCGAGGCCTTCGGACTCGAAATATCGGCTGAGCGTTCGGAAAAAGCTCTCGCGGTCGAACCCGGGGTCATGTTCCGAGGCGCCGAGGTCGCGGTCGAACCCATCCCAAGAAACATCGCAGCGGCGATAGGGCGTAAAACCCTCGATCTCGTTCTTCACACGGAACCGGGAGACGCCGCCCAATGTGATCATGTAGCGGCCATCTTCGGTTTCCGAAAACGCCGTGAGCCTGCCCGCGCAGCCGATGGCGTGCAGGTGCGGACCGCCTTCGCGGGCCGGTTCCCGTGGCTGGATCATCCCGATCAGCCGGTGCGACGTTTTCAGGGTGTCGTCCAGCATCGCGAGGTATCGCGGCTCGAATATGTGAAGCGGCAGGCGCGCCCGCGGCAGCAGGAGTGCGCCGGGCAGCGGAAAGACCGGAATCGTATCGGGCAGATCGGAGCGTTGCAGCATAGGCGTCACCTAGCCCGCCCTTGCCGATCAGGCAAATATCATCGACGACAGCTTCCGGCGGCCATTCAGCACAACCGGATCGTTTGGCTTGAGCGCCTCGAAGATGGTAAAGAGCTGGGTCTTGGCGGCGCCGTCATTCCACTCGCGGTCTTGTTGGAACAGTGTCAGGAGGTGGTCAACGGCGGCCTCGGCCTCGCCCTCCGCATAGAGCGCCTGCGCCAAGTCGAAACGCGCCTGATGATCGTTGGGATCGGCGTCTACCCGGGCCCGCAATTCGGCGACGGGGCCAGCGGACTCTGCCTGTTTCAGCAGGGCGATCTGCGCGCGGACCGCCTCGATCTCGGGGGCGTCTGCCTTGTCTTCCGGGACAGTGTTGAGGATCTGAACCGCCTGATCGATCTGATCGAGTGCAAGATTGGCGCGTGCGAGGCCCGCATAGGCGGTGACGTTTTGCGGGTCCTCCGCAAGTACGGCGCTGAACACCTCGGCGGCGTCGGCGGCGGCACCCTGCTCGAGCATTTCTTCGGCCGCGGCCAATGCGTCGCCGAGACCGCCGGCCGCATCGCCGCCGGCCTGTTGGACCAGCCGATCGATGAAGCTCTTGATCTCGGACCCGGTGACCGCGCCCTGAAAGCCGTCAACTGGCTGGCCCTGCCAGAAGGCATAGACGGTTGGAATGGACTGGACGCGAAGCTGGCCGGCAATCGCCTGGTTTTCGTCGACGTTGACTTTGACCAGACGCACCTTGCCCCGCGCTTCAGTGACGGCGGCTTCGAGAGCGGGTGTCAACTGGCGGCAGGGGCCGCACCATGGCGCCCAGAAATCGACGATAATCGGCACCTCTTGGCTGGCCTCAACCACATCCGCCATGAACGTGGCTTCGGACACGTCCTTGATCAGGTCTGCGGCCGGTGCCGCATCGGCGTTCGGATTCAGTTCAAGCATGAGGCACCCCGGTAGTGTCGTTGTCGCAGCTTATATGCGCATTGATCGTCAAAGACCAAGGGGCGCGGCTGTGCGGAGACCCAGAAAGGCGCGGCGGACGGTGTCGCGAGGTTGCAGGGTCCCGCCGAGCGGCCGTGCCAAGATGCCGTCAAAGGTCGAACATCGCGAGAACCGGCGCGTGGTCCGAGGGTTTTTCCCATCCCCGTGCATCACGCAGAATGCGGCTCCCATGCGCCGCGTTCGAAATGTCCGGCGTCGCCCAGATATGGTCCAGACGCCGACCCTTATCCGCGGCGTTCCAGTCGGGCGCGCGGTAAGACCACCAGGAATAGAGGTTGCCTTCGGGGATGTCCTGCCGCGTGATGTCCACCCAGCGACCGGCATCCTGCGTCTCGGCCAGATGCTCGACCTCGATCGGCGTGTGGCTGACAACCTTGAGCAACTGCTTATGGCTCCAGACATCGTCTGCCCGCGGGGCGATGTTCAGATCGCCCACGAGGATGGATTTCTCGGGGCGTTCGGTGTGGAACCCGTCCCGCATGTCGGTCAGGTAGTCGAGCTTTTGCCCGAACTTCCCGTTTACTTCGCGGTCGGGCACATCACCGCCCGCCGGCACATAGAAGTTGTGAATGGTCACGCCGTTCTCGAGGCGTGCGGCGACATGGCGGGCATGCCCCAATCCGGCATGATCGTCTGCCCCGGCCTCTTCGAGCGGCAGGCGCGACAGGATGGCGACGCCGTTATAGCCTTTCTGCCCGCGCGCAACCATGTGCCGGTACCCGAGGTCAGCAAACCCCTCGGTCGGGATCTTTTCGACCGGGGACTTGCATTCCTGCAGGCAGAGGATATCCGGCGCTTCCTGACTGAGAAGTTTAAGAACCAGTCCCTCGCGCAGGCGAACCGAATTGATGTTCCATGTGGCAAGCGTGAAGGGCATGAGCCGGGCTCCGTTCTGTGTCGGCGCCTTATGGCGAAGCCGCGGCCCGAGGAAAAGGGGTGGTTATCCGCCTTCGCACGCCTGTTATCGCCTAACGCTGGTGGTCCGTGCGACAGAAGCCTATATCGGTCGAAAGGCAGGAAAGGGCCCGTCCCATGGATCGACGCGCATTTATCTTCACGGCATCTGCGGCCGCCCTTGCGGCAGGACCGGCAGCGGCGGCGGAATTGTCCCTGAACCAGATTTCGGGCTATCTGAATGGCCTCAGGACGGCCAAAGCCGGGTTCACGCAGGTGAACGACGACGGCACGCTGTCGACGGGCACGCTTTACATCAAGCGTCCGGGCCGGATGCGGTTCGAATACAACCCGCCCGAGGAATTGCTGGTGATGGCGGGTGCAGGTCAGATCGGAATTTTCGACGGCAAGTCGAACGTGGCAAAGGCGGAGCGCTATCCGCTCAGCCAGACGCCACTGAATGTTATTCTGGAGCGCAATGTCGATCTGGCGCGCCGGGACATGGTCGTCGGCAAGACCTTCGACGGAACCGCAACGACTGTGATTGCGCAGGACCCCGAGCATCCGGAATACGGCACCATCGCGCTGAAGTTCACGGCGAGCCCGATCGAACTGCGCCAGTGGATCGTGACGGACGGACAGGGCGCGACGACGACGGTCATTCTGGGTGAGATGTCCAAAGGCGACGACCTTCCGTCGACGCTCTTCAACATCAGTTTCGAAGAGGGTCAGCGAGAACGCTAGGCTTTGCCGCAGGCGCGAAGCTGGGCGTCGTAGAGAACGGCCCGGCTCGCCACGTCGTCCGACACCTTTAGCAGCCAGCCTTTTCTGTTGTAGCTGCCGCGACGATAGCCGGCCCGACCTTCGTGATAGGCGAGATACTGGTTCCGCGCGTCGGCGAGCGAGATACCAAGCTCTTCCTTGGTTTCGGTGAAATACCAGCCCATGAAGTCGGTGGCGTCGCGGATGTCGTCCCGCCGCGCGCCGCGCCCGCCATGCTCTCGCTGATATTCCTCCCACGTGCCGTCAAGCGCCTGGCTGTAGCCCTAAGCGGTGTACTGAC
>JAAUYE010203039.1_pt1 | contig 10359 bp, 9 predicted proteins | sample 7278081 | NCBI WGS metagenome assembly JAAUYE01 (sample SAMN14350131, study PRJNA611818) | marine sediment metagenome | isolation source: surface marine sediment (0.6m) | place: French Polynesia: Moorea | collected 2018-08
GGACCGCGTGGGTGATCGAGGGCATCGGCCACGGCCACCAGGATCTGAGCCGCGAAACCGACGGTACGCTGGTCATGCAGCGCGGCGAGGACGGCGTGGTCGCGAGCCCAAAGCTGTTCCAGTACAACGAAATTACGCCGAATAATATCGACAGTTTTCATTTTCACGGCGATACCGGCCAGTACCCGGTGGCCGCGGTGATCGCGATTCCGCACGATACCCGGTCGGGCACGATCCTGCGCGGGCGTTATCTCGAAAGCGAGTCGGTTAACCAGATCATCGTGCCGGAGAAGGTCATCGACGGCCTGCTGCAGAATATTTTCCGCATCAAGAACGTGCTCGACGCGGTGATCCTGATCGTCGGCGCGGCCACGCTGCTGGCGCTGCTGCTGGTGTTCGCGCTGTCGCTGCGCCTGCGTCAGCGCGAGCTGCAAACCATCTTCAAGCTCGGCTGCAGCCGCACCACCACCGCCTACCTGCTCGGCGCCGAAATTCTGATCATCGGTCTTGCCGCCGGCGCGCTGTGCCTCGTGGCGATTCTCGCCGTCGAAGCGCAGAGCAGCGATATCGTGCGCGCGCTGTTCATCAACTGAGCCGGACGGAGGGCTGATGCCTGCAGGCCCGTGCAAAAAAAATTACACTTGAATTGAATAAAAGGGTGTTTATCCTGCTCGATAGTTATATCCGGCAACGCGAGACCTGACTTCTTTAGCGTTAGACGCCGCAGTTAATGTCGAGGCCACGGGGAAAGAGTCCAACAAGATGTTCAGCACACAGTTAAAACTCGCTTGCAGGTGGATTCTCAGCCTGCTGCCGATCGCCTTGTTCTGTGTTTCCACGGCCATGGCGCAGACGAGCGGCGACGACCCGGCTGCTGCCGCGTCCGGTGCTGCCCCGCCTATAGCCGAAACAATCCAGCCGCAGTTCGTGCAAACCGATAGTCCGCGCGACACTTTTCAAACCTTCCTGCGTCTCACCGCGGAACTGGAAAATGCGCTGCAGGTAACCGCGGAAGACGACAGTCGGGACGATATAGACCAGATCGTATCTATCGGATCCCAGTTCCTGCAGCTGTTCGACCTGTCATCGGTGCCGCAGGTATTGCAGCGTGAAGTAGGGATAGACACCCTCGGATTTATGCTGGACATCATCGGGCGCCTGGATCTGCCGGCCATCGACAGCATTCCGGATGCAGACGCCTTCGACGATGACGAAGAGCCAGCCACCTGGCGCATTCCGGGATCTCCGATCCGAATTGTCGAAATCGAGGACGGGCCGCGAGAGGGTGAGTTCCTGTTCAGCCAGAGAACGGTCACCGTGGTGCCCGATTTCTACCAGCGCATACGGCACCTGCCGCTGCGCACGTCGACCGGGATCGAGTCCTGGACCGAGACGATACCGCAATGGCATGGCTCGATGATTCCCTCCGGACTGGTCGCCGCGTTGCCTGACCTTCTGAAATTCACCTGGCTCGATGCGCCGATCTGGAAGCTCATACTGATTCTGGTACTGTCGGTTCTGTTCGTTATCATGATTGCCGCATGGTACCGTTTGATCGGTTCGCCGCGATCGGGAAACAGGCTGGTCGCTCGTCTGCGCCATATTTCGACGCCTGTCATACTCGTATTAGGGGCCTCGATTCTTACCCAGTTTATTCTGACCGAGATTTATATCACCGGATTTTTCGCACGCGCGATCGGCTTTAGCGGGACGCTGATAATTTATCTGGCCGCTGCCTGGATCCTGTGGCACCTGGTAATGCTGATTTCCGAGTGGATAATTCTGTCGCCGAGGATTCCCGACGAAAGTCTCGATGCCAACCTGATTCGTCTGATTGCCCGGGTAATCGGCTTTATCGCAGCACTGGTGGTCCTTACCTACGGCGCCAGTAGACTGGGACTACCGGTGGTCGGTATGTTGACCGGCCTCGGTGTCGGCGGCCTTGCGGTGGCGCTGGCGATACGACCGACCCTGGAGAATTTTATCGGCGGTATGATTCTGTTCATCGATAAGCCCGTGCGGGTCGGCGATTTCTGCAGTTTCGGAGACAAGATGGGAACGGTCGAGAGCGTCGGCATACGCTCGACCCATATTCGCGCGCTCGATCGAACGCTGGTAGCCGTACCCAATGCGGCTTTTGTCGATATGGAAATCGTCAACTGGGCGGAATGCGACCAGATGCTGATTCGAACCACGATCGGACTGCGTTACGAAACCGGGCCCGATCAGATGCGCTACCTTCTGGCGAAGCTGCGCGAGATGCTGCATGCCCACCCCAGGATAGATCCGAGCACGGTACGCGTGCGTTTCGCGGGCTATGGCGCATCGTCGCTCGACGTCGAAATTCGAGTCTATGCGATGACCCGGGAATGGAACGATTTTTTTGCCATCCGGGAGGACATTTACCTGCGGGTAAACGAAATTGTCGAAAAATCGGGCACCGGCTTCGCCTTTCCGTCGCGGACCCTGTACCTTGGCCGCGACGACGGCCTGGACGAGGAGCGCAGCGATGCAGCCAGGCAAAAGCTGCAATCCTGGCGCAGATCGGGCAGGTTACCGTTCCCCAACATGCCGGCTGCGAAGGCCGATCAGCTGGCGGGCACGCTCGACTATCCGCCCCGGGGTTCGCCCGATGCCTATGCCCCGGAAGCGCAGACCCCGGAGGCGGCCGAGCCGCTATCCGCCGGAGAGCCCGTGGAGGAGAGTACCAAAGAGGATTCGGAAGACATCAAGGAAGAGAACAGGGAAAACAGCACGGAAGAACGTGAATCCGAACGTCGATAATGTCTCGATGATACGCGTTGCGGATCGACGGGACCGGACTCCGGCAGCAAGATCGATAGTCCTTGCGACAAGGGGGTAGCCAGCAATGTCCATTGGTATTTTCCAGCCCGGGTTTACAGTACAATCAGCAACTGCGGAAATTAATCGAGTTAACACTGAAGGAATCCCATGCGTTATCTGATCGTTATCTTTTCCCTGCTCAGTTTCAGTATCGGCGGCTGCGAACTGATACAAAAACCTCCCGTAGAGGATGATGAATTCGATACGCCCTTGTCTCTGGATCTGGATGAGTCGATGATCGCCTGGTATGAAAGCCTGGCGCGGATTAATTTTGTCGCCGTCATTCCGGCGCGGAGCGATATCGAAATCGGTGAAATCTATTTGACCTGGGATCAGAGAAGGGCGCAAAAGGCGCAGGAACGGCTGCAGCGAATGGTAAAACGTCAGCGCTGGTCCGGCAGTATCGTGCCGGAAGAGGTAGCTGCCGAGCAAAAAGAACTCGATCTCGTCGACCTGCCGTTCGTCGCGATTGGCAGCGGGGAAAACAGCGATCTGGCTGAAATCGTGCCGTCTAATATCGTCAGTGACCAGGGCACGTTCCGGATGCGTCCCACCGCCGGCCGCATCGACAGCCAGCCCCTGAACGATATTCTGACCTGGCTGCAGGACGACGACGCGAGCGACATTGGTGCTATCAGGCTAAAGGAAAAGTACTGGCGTAATCTCGATGCCATGTCAATGGATGGTGCGCAGCCTATCTGGTTACATGTCGTCAATGAGATTCTGTACATGCAAAGCATGGATATCGAGCTGAGCGGTGAGCTGGACCTGGATATACCCGAAGACGTCGAAGCGACCATAACAGATGACGAAGACGAAAGCTTCGGGGCCGAAGACGGTGACCGGGACGATACCTCGCAATCCATGCAGGAGCAGGGGGCAGTTCGGGCGGAAGCCGATGAAGACGATAAAGTTACCGTCGAAGACGATGATGTTACCGTCACTCAGAAAACAAACGCGTTTACCCGTGCCCTGGCCATCAATGAAGTTCTCGAAGTGCAGGACCTGGAAAATAATGTCGGTATCAGGACGAAGCTGGTTTACATCGACGATGACGACGTGGTCGTGCGTACGACTTTACCCAGGCCCGTCGCTATCGGCGTGCGCGGCCTGAGGCTTCAGGTGAATCCGCTCACGGGCGATGTGCTTCGAGTTCAGTCCTGGCAGCCCTGACGGGGTCTTGTTCCTCGGGTTACACGGATCAATCTCCATCAAATGAAACTGTCTTCTTCCGAAGCGCGTTACCCCTCGATATTGCCGGACGGAAGGAGTCTGCCGCGATGAAACACGCTCTCGGGATGACCGCTCTGTGCCTGTGCTTTGCATGGGCGGCCGCGGCCGCCGCTGCCGAGCGCCTGACAATTTACACGGTCAATTACCCGCTTCAGTATTTCGCCGAGCGTATCGCCGGCGAACATGCGGAGGTGGTGTTTCCCGCGCCGAATGACGTCGATCCGGCGTTCTGGAAACCGGACCCGGCCACGATCGGCGCCTACCAGCGCGCGGACCTGATCTTGCTCAACGGCGCCAGCTACGCGAAATGGATCGACCAGGTGTCGCTGCCGCGCCGCCGCCTGGTCGACACCTCGGCCGTTTTCGCGGACCGGCTCATCAAAACTGAAACCGGGGTCGCCCACAGCCACGGCGCCGGCGACGAGCACGCTCATGCCGGCACCGCGTTCACCACCTGGCTCGATCCGCGGCAGGCGCTGCAGCAGGCCGAAGCGATCGAGCGGGCGCTGAGCAAAAAACGGCCCGAGGCAACAGCCGATTTCGAGCGCAACCTTGCCGCGCTCGAACGCGATTTGCGTGAACTGGACGCGCAACTCCAGGCGGTGCTGGCGAAGTCTGGCGGGCAGGCGCTGCTCGCCTCGCACCCGGTGTACCAGTATCTCGCACGTGCCTACGACCTCGATTTGCACAGCGTGCTGTGGGAGCCCGATAAATTCCCCGGCGAGGCCGAATGGAAAGAGCTAGGCGTCATGGCCGCGAAGCATTCGGCTACATGGATGCTCTGGGAAGGCGAGCCGCTGGCCGAATCGGTCGCACGTCTCGAGCAAATGGGCATCGGCTCGCTCGTGTTCGATCCCTGCGGCAACGCGCCCGAGACGGGCGATTACCTGAGCGTGATGCAATCCAACCTGGCGCAATTACGCCAGGCTTTCTAGCAGGATAAGGGGCACCGCAAGCCGGTCATTGCGAGCGGGGCCCAGCCTGTGAGCAGAGCGAACGCTTTGGCTGCAGCGAAGCAATCTCTGGGAGATTGCGCGGTACATAAAGATTGCTTCGTCGCTACGCTCCTCGCAATGACCGCGGTTTTGTGCTTTAAAAAGTGCCATTGTAAACTTTCCCTCTTGATTGTTAATGCGCACGAGCAGGGTTGGAAATAACTCTATAGATGGAAAGAGGGTGAGAAAATGAAACGATTCCTGCGGCATTACGCGGCGACGATAACCGCGGTATTGATCACGGTGGTTCCTGGGGCGGCATTCGCGGATAGCCACGCGGTCGATCCGGAAGCCGACAAAATCCTGCGGCAGATGTCATCCTATCTTGGCGAACTGTCGGCTTTCAGCGTGCGCGCCAGCGTCGAAAACGAGGTTATCACCGACGCCGGACAGAAACTGCAGCTGATTAGCAACGCGCGGCTTGCAATCGAGCGGCCGGCGAAACTGAACTTCGAGCGCAAGGGACCGCTGGCCGACGTGCGCACGCTTTCCGACGGCAGCCGGTTTACGATGTACAACCGGATTTCGAATCTGTACATCGAGCGTGAAGCACCCGCGACGATCGACGACGCTATCCGCCTCGTCGAATTCGAAACCGGCCTGCCGGCCCCGGCCGCGGACCTGATGTTCGCCGACGCCTACGCCGTGCTCAAACCCGGTATCCGCGAGGCGAGTTATCTCGGCACCGCGGTGATCGACGGCATCGAGTCGCATCACCTCGCGTTTCGCGGTGACCAGGCCGACTGGCAACTCTGGGTGCAAACCGGCCAGCGGCCGCTGCCGACCCGCTATGTCATTACCAGCAAGTGGCTTACGGGCGCGCCGCAGTTCTCGCTGCGATTCCTGGACTGGAATACGTCGGAGACGTTCGACGCCGGGGAGTTTGCATTTGCCGCGCCGGCTGACGCAAGAAAGGTCGAAGTTCTGCCGCTCGAGATGGGCAATGACCAGTCGGGAGAGCCGCAATGATTAAATCGATACTGAAATCCGCGCTCGCCGCGGGATGCCTGTTGTCGGTGCTCGCCGTCGGCGAGGTCATGCTGCCAACGCCCGCGCTCATCGCGGACGCGCAGGCCGCGCCAAGGTCGGTGCATCGTCACCGCCACAATACCAGGGCGCGGCGCACGACGCGGCGGGTAGTGCGCTCGACCCACGTGTACGTCGACCGTTTACCGGCCGGCTGTACCCGGGTCAACGTCGACGGTACGCGCCTGCACCACTGCGGCCGGACCTATTACCGGCCCTACGGTAATCGCTACGTGGTCGTGGTCATCGAGTAAAACCGGGCAATCCCTGCCGGATCGCGGCGGAGAAATTCGCATCGACGGGCAGGGCTTTCGCCTTGTCGCTGATATAGCTGGCCTCGATCAGCTGTGGCAGCGGCAGCGACTGCTCGAGCACGCCGCGCTCGTAGCCGAGCTCCGGCAGGTGGCCGTTGGCGAACAGGCGCCAGTCGAGCGGGCCGGCGGCGCCGACCTGCTTGCTGTGGTAGCGAATCGCCGTGGTGCAGTTATGCGTCAGCGCGTTGTACCAACGTGGTTCCTGCCTTAGACGGTTTATTTCCCGCATGTAATCCAGCAGCATCGCGCGCGCGTCGTCGAGCGGGAAGCCGAGCCTGTACAGGTAAACGTCTTCGCCGCGGTGATGGGTTCTCAGCCCGACCAGGTCGCGTTCGTCGGCGACGACGTAATAGATTTCGAACTGGCGGAAGAAACCTTTGGTCGCCGAGTATTCCTCGTGGGTTTCCTTGCGCGTCTCGATCGACACCGCGATGTGGCTGCCGTCGGCGAAACGCCAGCTCGCGATCGTGTGCGCGATGTGCTCGGGCCCCCAGAAGTTTAAAAACAGGTCGGCGCCGACCAGTTGATCGAGATCGAGGCTGCGCGTTTCCCAGTTTTCGTCGAAATCGTTTTCCGTGCGGTAGGTGAAGTTACGCACGTTGGTAATCGTGACCTTGCTGCCGTCGATCGTCGCGCCGGGCAGGCGCGCGACCTCGGGCCGCCAGTCGCGTTCGTTGGACGGGGGTAAGGTCAGCCACCAGGTCAGCACCGCGGCGCAGAAGAGCAGGATCGCCAGCGAAGCGCGCCGGGCGGAGCGCAGAATGACGCCAGCGGCCAGCGCCGCTGCCAGCAGGGCCAGCGGATACCAGGCTCCGGCGTCGAAGTAAAGCGCCGCCATGGCCCAGGCGAAAAACAGGGCAAGGCCCAGCGACAAAAGGCCAGCCAGCAGGATATGCGCGATCCGGGTCATCGCCTGAATTTAGCCGCGAGGTCCAATCTCAATTGTCCGGAATCATTTCTATAAACGAGCAGCGTTCCCTGACTTCGTCCTGTCCGTGTTCGTTGCCGAATCCCGAAACCATCATTTTCAGTACCCGGCTGTCGATTTCGTAATCGGCATGCGCGATTTGGGGATTGGCAATTTCCTGCAGGCCTAACAAGTTCCTGATCGGCGCAATCTGCACCTGCACGTTGGTCACGCTCGGGCACAGCCGTGAATCGACGAAGCGGTTGATATACTGCGGCGTAACCGCGTAGCTGAACAGGTCGTTCGGATCGCTGAACGCGACCACCTGCAGGTTTGCGATAAACCGCTGATCGTAGTTATCACCTGCGGGCCTGCAGTAAGACGGGACCTGGTCGTAAACCCCTGGCAGCGGCTGCCCGAGCTGCAGCAGCGGCAGCTGGTTCGACAGCATGAACAGGTAGAAAGGTTTCGTCCGCGCCCTTGCAACGAGATCCTGCGCGTCGGGGTGCTGTGCCAGGTTCACCAGGCCGGCCTGCAGTGCGTCGATGCTGATGCGGCTGCCCAGACTGTGGCTGACGATAGCGATGCTGCTCGAGTCGAATTCCGACCAGTAGTCGCCGCTTTCGCGGCCGCAGACGGCCTCGTGGTCGTCGGGCAGTTGGTCCCAGGCTGTGCTCATCATCAGGCAGACGGCCTGGCCCACCGATTGCTTGATCGGCTCGCGGAACGCGGAGTTGTACATGAGCGCGTCGGGAATGGTCTTGTTGAGCAGAATTTTCAGGTTGTGATTGAACTCGGTGCGCAGCAGCGCGGACTGCGCGGTATTGTCGAAGGCGAGCAGTTGTTTTTCTTGCTCGACGATCTGGTCCCAGGTCAATTCGTAAAAGAGCATTTCCCTGCCCCTTTCCGGGTTCACGAATCGATGGACGCGAAGGATACCCAGGCCTTGTGGGTACTGCGGGCTGCTCAGTTGAACGTTTTTGACGGTTTCGTCCATGCGCTCGAAACCGAGCTCGTTTACCAGACCCGAGAGTAACCGCGCCGAGTAACCCGGCTGGTGTTCGCCGATGCCGTGCACCTTTAGAATCTTGAGTTTTGCCGGCCTTCCGATTGCCGCGGCCTGGGCGGCTTCTACCTCGAACAGGTTCTCGAAACCGTCGAACTCGCGGCCCACGATCGCGCATTGCCGGGTGTCCTCGGTTTGCTGGTTCAGGATCGCCTCGGTGACGCCGCGGCCAAAGCTGGCGCAGCCCGATAACAGTCCCGGCAATACCAGGCACCAGGCCAGAAAAACGAAATGCTTGAACATGACTTTGATCTCCCTCCCGTTGATCGCCGTGATTAGCCCTGCAGGGCGTCCCGAAGCGATTCGGCGTTCATTATACTCGCCGGGCTTGCTGCTTTCATCACTCGGCTCCGAGCCTGGTTGCAGTGAGGCGGAATCCGGCTATCCCGTTCCGCCGTTCCGACAGGTGCCGGTAGGTACTCGAGGGCATCGCTGCAAAATAGCCTGGTTGAATACCGGGGCAGGCGCTTTGCGGTTATAATCGCCCGAGTCCGGGACAGCCCCGGTTGCGACTGCTAAAAAGGACTCGATAGTGAAGTTTTTGCTACTGCTTTTAACTGCCTGCCTGCTGCCGAGCGCGGCCCACGCCGAGGCCGCCAAACTGGTCCACGTCATCCGTTTTCACGACTACGCAACGGGTTCGGTGGAAGACTGGCTGCAGGCCAAGGGATTCCAGTTCAAGCACGATATGCGCAAGCGCAATTTCATCGATCTCGATGTCACCGACGACAGCCTGTTGATCGAGGCGAAACGCCGCGCTATGGGGGTTATGGTCAACGAAACGGTGAACGTGTCGGAATTCAGCCATATCGAGATCGACTGGGGGGTCAACGTTTTTCCCGAAGGCGCCTCCTACGAGCAGGGCGTGCGTAACGAGGCCGTCATGGTCCTCGTTTTCATGGGCGACGAGCGTCTGCCGAGCGGATCGATTTTCATTCCCGACACCCCGTATTTCATCGGCCTGTTCCTGTGCCATGGCGACGATCGCATAAACCATCCGTACCAGGGCGCCTATTTCAAGAAGAGCGGCCGTTTCGTCTGCACCGATCGTCCGGCGGAGGGCGAGACCGTGACCTCGCGTTTCGACCTGCTCGAGGGTTATCGAAGCTTTTTCGACAAGGAGCGCGACGACGACCCCGGCATCTCCGGTCTCGTTATCGCGCTGGATACCAAGAAAGCCAGCAATCGCGGCCAATCCTCGGCTTTTGTCAAGGAGATCAGGATTTACCATGAGTGAGGCACACTTGTGTGCTGACGCCAGGTTGGGGACAGGCCTGCCGTGCCACTCGTACGGGGTGTTGGACACCGGCATACTTTGCTACTATCGTCCGGGTCAGCCGGGTAACAATCTTCGAAACGGAAATATTTCCGTCAAAATGAAGCCGGCGATTTGCTAGAGTTCCGGGCAAGGTGCTGCACCGGTTGCAGTCATTAGGATTACAGGAGAACAGGTAATGACCGTGAAACGAATCTTTGTCGCGCCCTTGATGGCGATTTTGCTGTCGATAGCCGCGTCGGCGCAGGCGGCGGAAAAGGGTACCGTGCAGGCAACCATCCCGTGGGACGGCGAGGGCAGTGTGTACCAGGTTAACTCCACCACCATCGTTTTCATGGGTGCGCTGAAAGGCATCATGTATGTCGAATCCGCGACCGGTGAAATGAACGAGGGTTTTGTCGTTTGCCCGGTCATGCAGCAGCTCGACCTGGAAAGCGGCAATACCGAGGCGGTGATTTCGCAATGGCCGACCGCCTCTGTGTCGCCGGTTTCCAGGTTGAGCTGCTGCGTGACCGGGCAAACCACGAAGCCCTCGTTCATTTCACCGGTCGCGGATTCGACATACATGATGCCCCGCAGCGCGCCCAAAAACACAATGGTGGTGGAGTTAACCTGGTACACCGAGCCCTCGCCGTCCCACGGGATAGCTGCCTGCACGGTACCCTTTTCCGCCGCCTGCGCCGACGCGGCTATCGACA
>JAAUYE010156759.1_pt1 | contig 10358 bp, 5 predicted proteins | sample 7278081 | NCBI WGS metagenome assembly JAAUYE01 (sample SAMN14350131, study PRJNA611818) | marine sediment metagenome | isolation source: surface marine sediment (0.6m) | place: French Polynesia: Moorea | collected 2018-08
GGATCAAGGGCGGCCTCCTCGCCGCCCAGTGTGCCACAGCCCGACCCGGGGCCCGCGCGCGCGCCGTCGCTCAGCGCTCCGCGCGGGCCGCGATGCGTTCACCGAGCGCCGCGCACTCGGGGAAGACGCCCCGCCGGGCGCGCTCGCCGCCGCCGCGGCTCACACCGCGCATCATGATCAGCAGGGTCCCGCGGCGCGAGAAGGTCCAGCCCGGGTAGGAGAGGTTCTGCTCGGCGAGCCTTGCCTGCCCCTGGCTCGCGAAGCGCCAGAGCTCGGCGCTGCAGACGCGCACCCCGGCGGCTCCGTACCCGGTGTAGTGCCGCGTCTCCTTCGCGGTGACGCCCCAGCTCACGAGGTCGGGGTCTCGGGAAGGGTCCTCCGGCGCCTCCTTCACCACCTCCCAGCGCCCGGGCAGTGCGCGGGGCGGCGGGAAGAGCTCGGAGAGGGCCGGGACGGGGCGCGGCGGCGCGGCCGCGGCAGGAGACTGGGGGCTCGCCCGGCGGCCGGGACGGAGCCGCTGGATCCGCTTCCGCGGCTCGTGCGGCGCCGCGCCCGGGCAGGCCTGGGCGTTGCCCACGAAGCGCACGCTCCCGTCTGGGCCCACGCAGCGGTAGATCTCGGCACGCGCCGGCGCGGCGAGGAGCGCCAGGGAGCAGAGCAGACCGGCGGCGGAGGCGCGCATGCGCCCGTCATCGTCGCGTCCGACCCGGCGCTTGATCCGGGCACGGCGAGCGGGCGGGGGATCCCCAGGCTACGCGGTCGGTCGGCGCCGCAGCCTCGCGAGCGCTCTCCTCACCGCGCGCACGCTGGCGCGCCAGGCGCCGACCGTGAGCATGCGCAGGTGGTCGCGCGCGATGCGGAGCTCCTCGCGGCGCGCCTCGTCGAGCAGCTCTTCGAGGGGGCGTCCGTCCGTGTTGTAGATCTGGTAGCCGACGTTCTCGCCGATGTGGTTGCGCACGCCGAGCTCGATCAGCTTGCGGATGGTGCGGGTGGGCAGCACGTGGCTCGGCAGGAAGGGGCGCATGTCGGCGCGGTCGTCGATCCGGATGTTCGCCGCGCGGGCGATCAGGCGGCACGCCGAGTTGGCGCAGGTGAGCGTGCGCGTCTCGCGGCCGGCGTACTCCTCCAGCTTTCGCTGGATCGCGTGGAGCGACTTGACCGGCACGCCGGTGAAGCGCAGCACGATGCCCGGGTACACGAAGCGGCGCTCCTTCACGGCGAGTCGGCGGAAGATGTCGCCATCGAAGCGCCGGGCCCCGACGTTCAGGTAGATGTGCGACGGAGCCCGGATGCCGATCAGGAGCTCCTTGGAGTCGGCTCGCGCTAGGTTCCGCACCGGGATGCGTCCCGCCTCGTCGCGCGCGCTCCCGGGCACGTGGATCACTCGGACGCGCTTGCCGCGGAAGGGCTCCTCGGATACGCGCAGCGGCTCGTCGGTCTCGAAGACCAGGCGGTCGCTCACCGGCGCGGACTCGAGGGAGCCCCAGTAGCGGATGCCGTCGAGCTCGAGGTCGAGGCGCTTCTCGATCTCGGCCACGCGGTCCTGGCCCAGCAGGCGATGCTCGTCCGTGACCAGGTCTTCGAGCCAGGCGAGGCGCACCACGCGGTTCACCATCTCGCCGCCTCCCGCCGCGAGCAGCGCGTCGATCATCGCCGTGTCGAGCGCCGGCGCCACCACGACGCGCCGGCGGCGGTCCTCGGCCGTCGCCGAGCGCGGCGGCAGGTCGAGGAAGCGCGCGTTGTCGGGATAGCTGACCGGCACGATGCGCAGGCGATGGCCCGCCGCGCGGATGCGCCGCACGAGGCCCTCTCCGAAGTTCCGGCGCGGCGGGCGCGTGCCCCGGAAGCCCTCCGAGACGCTGCCCTCCGGGTAGATGAGCACGTTCCGCGACACGCCGCGGGAGAGGGCCTCAAGGGCGCGGTCGACCGAGGAGCCGCGCCCGCCGCCGACCGCGATCAGCCCGTCGGTGCTCGCGATCCGTTCCTTGAGGAAGCGGGGGAGCAGGGGCAGCTGGTCGACCGCGTTGAAGACCAGGTAGTCTGGGAGGCGCAGGTGCGAGAAGGTGACGTTGTCGGTGACGCCGTGGCGGTGCGCCGGGGTGTAGAGGGTGATCTCGTCTCCCTCGCGCGAGGGCGGTGAGCCCTCCACCTCCACCTCCAGGCCGCGCACGTCGCCCCAGGCGCGGAAGAGATCGTCGACCCGCCGGGTGAAGGGCGTGCCGCCCTTCGAGGGCTTCTTCGAGCACGCGATCCAGACCGCGCAGAGGAAGGCCCAGACCAGGCGCAGCAGTCGGGGGATCCGGGTGAGCAGCCACACCGCTCCCCGGCGCAGCGCGTAGAGGCGCTCTACCAGCGAGCGCGCGCGGCTGTGCGGCATGGTCGGGTCGAGGGCGCGGATCCGCGCCGAGAAGGCCACCACGCCCGCGTAGAAGGCCTGGACCGCGCGGATCCGCTCGTGGTCCCGGGCGGTTCCGTAGACGTCCTCGAGCTCGCGTGCGCGCGCGGCCCGGCGCGCCAGGCGACGCTGCTGGCGCCTGAGCGAGCGCATGCGCCGCGGTCCGTAGAAGGCGTTCATCGTGCGTGCGGCGCGGTCGAGCTCGCGCTCGACCTGGAGCATGAAGTGGGCGTGGAGCTCGCGCTGGAAGGCGTCGAGGCTCTCGAGGAACGCGCGCTGTGCGGCGTCGGCCTCGCGCAGGCGCTTGGCGATCTCCTCCTCGGCACCCGGCTCGGCCAGGCGGGACCGCAGCTCCCGGAAGCCGTGGCCGGCGCCCTGCAGTCGCTGCCACTCGGCCTCGAGCTCCGCCTCGCGGCGACCCAGGGCGGCGAGCGCGGGGCCTTCGTCGCTGGGGATCGGGATCTCCGGACGGGCGTTCATCCCCGGTGCCCCAGGGCCGGGGCGACGAGCGCCGCGTCGCCCTGCGGCAGGGCGAAACCGGCCAGCAGCGCCGACGCGCGAGCGCGGCGCGCGGGGACGCCGCGCAGGCGGCAGGCCTCGAGGCTGCGCACCCCGAGGTCACGAGCCTCCCGCTCGTCGGCCAGGCCGAGCGCCCGCTCGACCCAGCGGCCCAGCCGCTCGGTGGCCGCGGCGATCCGCGCACGCTCCCGGCGCAGCGCCGCGAGGTGCGGGGAGGCGTCCAGGGGACGGCCGGCCTCGACGTCGGCCAGCAGCGCGTACTCGAGCGGCTCGAGCCTTCTCATCCGACCGAAGAGGATCCGCTTCTCGGACGCGTGAATCCAGTGCAGACAGGCCGCGGCGAGCGAGCCCCGCCCGAGCCGCGCGCGCAGACCCTGGCGCAGCGCGTCGCCCTGGCTCACGAGCCGGGCCTGCGTCGGTGCGTGGCCCTCGCCCAGGGCTGCGAGCAGCCGACGGTCCCCTGCGGCGAGGGGGGGCTCGGCAGCGGCGAGCCCGAGCAGGGCCGCGCGCTCGCCGGGGTGGGCGAGCAGGCGCGCGATCAGGACCTCCTCGTAGAGGAAGGGGTTGTCCCGCAGGCTCTCCGCGAGGAAGCGGAACTCGGGATCCGAGACCAGCCGGCGCAGCTCCGCCTGCCGCACGCGACCGCGGCCTTCGCTCCGGCTGCGCTGCCGCAGGATCCAGCGCAGGCCGTCTCCGAGCCGACGTCCGCGCACGCGGAGCGTGAGCTCGCGACCCGCCCAGACGAAGCGGTGGACGCGCTCGTCGGCTGGCCCGCTGCCCAGACGCCGCCGGCGCAGCGCGTCGAGCCGCTCGAGCGGCACGCCCAGCGTGCGGCGGGCGGCAAGGCTTCGCAGCCTTCGGCGGGCTACGAGGTAGCCGGCGGTCCACAGCTGCGTATTGAGGAAGAGCGTCTCCATGAGCGCGATCGTCCAGGCCAGACCGGCCAGGTAGAGAGCGGGATACACGGCGAAGGCCTTGAGGCTGCCGAAGACCACGTCGAAGACGCCGACGTCCCAGTGCTCGCGGAAGATCTCGGCGAGCTTGCGCCGCAGCGCCCGGGGGCCGCGGCCGAGCCCGCGGCGCAGCCGGTCGAGCGGACCCGGCCGCTCCGCCTGGCGGGCCCGGCGCGAGAGCGTGGCGGCCGTCGCGTGGGCCTGGCGGGCGAGGGGGGCGACGTCGTGCTGCATACCGCCCTCCAGAGCACGTCCCGTGCCAGTCCGCTCGAGAGAAATCATGAATAGATCCAAAGGATTAGAGGCCGTCCGGCGGCTCCGCAGCGCGACCCCGGACACTCAATGCGAGCCGGCGTACATTCGATGTACACGGCCATGGGCTTTCTCAGCGACCAGGAGCGAGGCGTGGTGGAGGCCATCGCGGCCCTCGCCACCGGCAACCCGTTCCTGCCCGAGCGCGTCGAGCGCGAGCGGGAGGCCCTGGGGTCCGACTTCACACCCGTCACCGCCGTGTGGCACGAGGGCGCCGACCTCGACTCGGCGAACCCGAACGTGGAGCGCATCGGGCGGCTCGTGGAGAAGCTCGCCCCGGAGCTGCGCGAGCGTCTGGCAGGGGGCGTGCGGGCGACGGAGGCGGAGCTCCAGGCCTACCAGGGCCTCGTGTTCTACCTGCTCTACTACCGCACCCTCGACGCCTTCCAGGCGCTCATCGACGCCGGCCAGGCGGGCCGCCCGACCACGAAGCCCGTGGCCGCCTACGCCCGCTACTGCGAGGACGCGCGCCACTTCCTCGAGCCGGGCGGCATCCGCCTTCCGCTCGAGATCGACGCCGCGCACCTGTTCGCCTGGGGCTACCAGGTGCGGCGGGCCTTCGAGGGCACCTTCCGCGGCATCCAGGGGGGGTCGATGCCGGCGGCCGCGCTGCGCGCCGCCGTCTGGCAGTCGGTCTTCACCCACGACAGCCGTCGCTACGGGCGGTCGCTCTACCGGCGCATGGGAGAGGTCACGACGCTGATCCTCGGCGAATCGGGCACGGGCAAGGAGCTGGTGGCCCGGGCCGTCGGCATGGCGCGCTACATCCCCTTCGATCCGGAGTCGCGCTGCTTCGCCGAGGACTTCGCCAGCTCCTTCCACGCCGTGAACCTCTCCGCGCTCTCCCCGACACTCATCGAGTCCGAGCTCTTCGGGCACCGCAAGGGGGCCTTCACGGGCGCGCTCCAGGACCGCGTCGGCTGGCTCGAGTCGTGTCCGGCGCACGGCACCGTCTTCCTCGACGAGATCGGGGAGCTCGACGCCACGATCCAGGTGAAGCTGCTCCGCGTGCTGCAGTCGGGCGTGTTCCAGCGCGTCGGCGAGACCGTCGAGCGGCGCTTCGAGGGCAAGCTCATCGCCGCCACCAATCGCGACCTGCCCCGGGAGATCGAGCAGGGCCGCTTCCGCCGCGATCTCTACTACCGGCTCTGCGCCGACGTGGTGCGGACGCCGACGCTGCGCGAGCAGATCGCCGACTCTCCAGACGAGCTCCCGGGTCTGATCTCGCTGCTCGCGCGACGCATCGTGGGCGAAGAGGATGCCGCGGAGCTCACGCGAGAGGTGGTGGCCTTCGTGCGCGAGCACCTGGGCGAGGGCTACCCGTGGCCCGGCAACGTCCGCGAGCTCGAGCAGTGCGTGCGCAACGTCCTGATCCGCGGCAGCTACAGCCCGGCGCCGCTCCCGCGACGGGCTCCGGAGGGCGAGCTGGTGGAGCTCGTGCTGTCGGGAGGTCTCGACGCCGAAGAGCTCCTGCGACGCTACTGCACCCACGTGTACGCGCAGACCGGAAGCTACGAGGAGGCGGGGCGCCGGCTCGGTCTCGACCGCCGCACGGTGAAGTCCCGCGTCGACACCGAGCTGCTCGCCCGGCTTCGCCGAGCGGACGAGCCGCCTTCGAGCTGATCAGCTCGCGTCGGGGACGGCGCGCAGGCTGATCAGGTGCGCGCCTCCCATGCCGAGCACGCGGCGCAGGGGCAGCGGCCCGTCGGTGCCCGGCAGCTCGGCCTCGCGGACCTCGTCCGAGTGCACCAGCCCGGCCACCGCCTCGTAGGTGTCGGGGCAGATCCACACCTCGCCGCCCCGCGCGAGCGCCTCGACGCGGGCGGCGCGCACGATCGGCTCGCCGATGGCCTTGTAGCGGAGCTTGTCGCCGGTGCCGAAGCCGCCGACGACCACCTCGCCCGTGTAGACGCCGGTGCCGATCTCGACCCGCGGCAGGCCGACGCGCTGGTTGCGTCCGTTGAGCTCGTCCATCTCGAGCTGGAAGGCCACGGCGCAGGCCACGGCCCGCTCCACGTCGTCTTCGCGGGGCGTGGGAAGCCCGAAGAGCGCGACGATCGCGTCGCCGTCGAAGGCGTCGACCGTGCCCTCGTAGTGGGTCACCACCTCGGCGAGCCCGCCGAGCACGTTGCGCAGCAGGATCGAGAACTCGCCGGGGTCGAGGCGCTGCGCCAGCTCGCGGCCGCCGCGCACGTCGGCCACGAGGGCGGTCACCTGCATGGCCTGGCTCCCCAGCGCCAGCGAATCGGGCCGCTCCTGCATCTCGATCATCAGGTCGTCGGACATCTCGCGCCCGAGGGCCTGGCGGATGAAGGCGTTGCGGTACTCGAGGTGCCGCGACAGCGCGGCGACCTGGCGGGCCGAGCGGTGGGCGGCGAGCTGCGAGCGGACCCGCGCGATCACCACCGGGAAGTCGAAGGGCTTGGTGACGTAGTCGTTGGCTCCGAGCTCGAGACCCTCGACCGTGTCGGCGGAGGCGTCGAGGGCGGTGGCCAGGATGATCGGCAGCTCCGAGGGCGAGCGCTCCCGGCGCACCCGCTCCAGCACCTCGAGCCCGCTCATGCGCGGGACCATGACCTCCATCAGCACCAGGTCCCAGTCCTCGGTCTCGATGCGGCGCAGTCCCTCGATGCCGTCCGGCGCCGTCGAGACGCGAAAGCCGAGCCTTCCCAGCCGCCGCGCCACGAGGTCGCGGCTGTTCGCGTCGTCGTCCACCACGAGGATGCGCGCATTCTCGATGCGGGCCTCGTCGCCCTCCTCGCCCTGCTCGTCTGGCTCGGGGGCCTGCACGGCCTCGTCGACCGCCTCGCTTTCGGAGCGGAACTTCCCGTCGAGCAGGTCGAGCAGACGCTGGGCCGCGTCGCGGATCCTGTGGAGGTCGGGCGTGAGGTCCTCGGCGCCGCGGTCCACCAGCTCCTCTTCGAGGAGCTCGCTGTAGCCCACGATCTGCCCGACGGGGGTGCGCACCTCGTGCTGGAGCCGGCGCATGGTCTCGCGGGCGTCGCGGAGCAGGGCCTCGCGGTCGCTCATGGAGGAAGAATACGGGGCCAGGGGCGGATTCCCACGGCCGCATGACGCGCCGCGGAGGCCTCGCTCGAGCCGCCCCCTGGCGCCCTAACGACGCTCGCGGAGGGCGCGCACCTGCGTGGACAGGTGCTGGGAGAGGGCGATCCCGAGCGCCGGCGCGTCCTCCATCAGGGACAGCAGGTCGTCGCGGTCGAGGCGCAGCAGGAGGGTCGGCTCGGTGGCCCGCGCCGAGCCCGAGCGCGGCACGCCGTCGAGAGCGGCCAGCTCTCCGAAGAAGGAGCCCGCCGCGATCCGGTCGAGGATCTCGTCGCCCCGGCGGATCTCGACGGCCCCCTCGAGCACGATGTAGAGGCCGCTGCCCTCGTCGCCCTCCTCGTAGACCGTCTCGCCGGCCTCGACCCGGCGTTCGCGCAGCGCCTCGGCGAGCCCGACGAGCTGCTGGGTCGACAGGCGGTCGAAGACGGCGACGCCCTGGAGCCGCACGGCGAGATCGATCGGGTCGTGCACCGCCCCAGGATCGTCGATCGCTCCGGCGGGCTCCACATCGCTCAGCGAGCTTCGCTCGCCTGCGGCTCGCTGCGCGTCGGCCCGCCGGGCCTCCTCGCCGCGGCCGGCTGCGGCCGTGAGCAGCCGGGTGAGGTCGTCGGGGTCCGAACGCAGGTGCTCCCAGGCCTCGTCCGGGCTCGGGGCGGGTACGCCCATGCGCTCCGCGACGCCCCGGATCGCGCCCGTGGCGCTCTGGCTCTCGAGCAGGGGCAGCAGGTCCGAGCACTCCCGCGGGCCGAGCATCGATTCGAGCGCCTCGATCAGCAGGTCGCGGCGCCGCTCGTCCCGGGTGCGGCGCAGGCGTCGCTCGAGCTCGCGAATGCGCTCGTCGGAGCGCAGCACGGCGCTGAATGCCAGGAGCGTCCCGAGGCCTTCGGTCACCCGCTCTTCCAGGCGGCGACAGAGCAGGCGAGCCGGGTGGTCGTCGCCCAGCGCCGCGCGCAGGAGGGCCGCCCTCCGCACCTCGGCCAGCTGCTCCGCATACACGGAATCGAGTCGGGACGCGTCGACCTCGAGCTCCTGGAGCACGGCGATGGCCGCGTCGCGCTGGCGCACGTGCGCGAAGCCGTGCGAGAGGAGCAGCGGCTCGGCGGTGTCGGCGCCGAGTGCCACCACGGCCTGGCGGGCCGCCTGCGACTCCTCGGGGTGGCGCGAGCCGAGCGCCGCCACCAGCCGCGGCGCGTAGGCGACGGCGCCCGTGTGCCCGAGGAAGGCCAGCGCGGCTCCCCGCACGCGCGGATCGCGGTCGTCGAGCCAGTGGGCCACGCCCTCGGCGCAGCGCGAGGTGGCGCCGTCGTGCCGGCGCGCCACCTCGACGAGCGCCTCGGCCGTCTCGGCGCGGTCGGCCCGCTTGTCGAGCCGCGTGGCCAGCAGGTCGAGCCGCGCTTCCCAGCTGGCGTCGGGATCCGTCGACAGCAGCATCGCGCGCACCTCCTTGCGCGCCGTGCGTCGCATCAGCACGTCGCGGGCACCCAGGGCATCCCGCAGGGCGCTGTCGAGGTCTCCCACGCCGGGCGGCGGCCGCCCCCGCCGCTGGAGCTCCGCGATGGCCACCAGGCGCACCGCTGCAGACCGGTCTCCCATGGCGTGTTCGAGGATGGCCGCCGAGCGGGACGCGTCGTCGTCGCTGGTGCCCGTGCCGCCGGTGAGCCGCGCGTAGACCTGGAGGAGATCGGCCCTCTCCTCGGCGGGCAGCACGCCCTCTCCCTGGAGCAGCTCCTCGAGGGCCCGGCAGGCGGCGGCGCTGCGCAGGCGACCGGGAGGGAGCGGCTCCACCAGGCGGTGCAGCGCGGCCACGAGGAGGGGACGCGTCTGCTCGGGTGCGCTGCCGGCGGCCTCGGCCAGCAGCTCCGCGGCGAGCTCCGGGGCGGCGTCGGCCACGAGGTCCACGGCGGCGCGGCAGGTGCGCGGATCCGGGTCGACGAGGCTCGGCGCGAGGGCGCGCAGCGTCCTCGGGTCGAGCAGCACGGCCTTGTCGGCGTCCGCCGACAGGCTGCGATCGGCCGAGGCCTGGAGCAGCAGGCCCGGATAAGCCCGGCGCAGCAGGAGCATGCAGGCCAGCCACAGGGCGGCGATGGGGATGGCGGCCCAGCCCAGCACGGGGGCACCGCCCACGGCCAGCGCGGCCAGCACGATCCCGTTGCCGGTGACGCCGCCCACCCGCGTCACGGGGCCTTCGAGCAGGCTCGCCGCGCGGGAGCGCACCTCTTCGGGGAAGAGATTGAAGAGCACGCGCAGGCCGGGGCCCGCGATGCCGTCCTCGGCCACGCGGGCGCCGCCCAGGCTGGCGACGCCGGCACGCAGACCGAGCTGGATGCTGAGCCAGATGAAGCCGATCAGGTAGGTGAGCGGCCAGAGCGCGACGGCGAGGGGGACACCGAGCCGTCGGTACAGGCGCGAGCTGAGCCAGAGCTGGGCGAAGAGCGTGGCGACGTTCAGCCAGCCGCGGAACTGCGAGTAGAGCGCGAGCAGCTCCTGCTCGGCGTCCGGCCCGGTTGTGGAGGCGTCGGCCACGTACGAGAACTCGAAGTAGAGCACCGGACCGAGCAGGCCGCCGCAGAGCGCGGGAACGAGGAGCAGACGGAAGAGGCGGCTCTCGCCCGCGAGCCCGCGCGCGGTGAGCCCCGACGCTCTGCCCCGGCGGATCCGCCGCGCGGGCGCCGTCGAGCTGCCTTCGAGCCGCGTAGGGTGGGCGCGGCGGAGCCGCACCGCGAAGAACGCAGACCCGGCGAGGAGCAGGGCGCACACGAGCAGCAGGCCGTCGATGCCGAAGAGCTGGCCGACGGGGTTCGAGCCGAAGCTTCCGCCGATCATGCCGAGGGTGATGCCGGCAGTGAGCGGGGCGAAGAGCCGCTTGGCCTGGCGGCTCGTCACGAGGTCGCCCAGGGCGACCCAGAAGGTGAGCATGCCGAGGGCCAGCACCTGGCGCGACATCAGCACGAGCGCCGCGAACACCGCGTTCGTGTCGAGGTCGACCAGCAGCCAGAAGGGCACGATCGAGACGCCGAGACCGAAGAGCACGCGGGGCAGCCAGGTCGGCCGGTCGGCACCCGAGAGCGCGCGGCTCGCGAAGCCGGTGGTGACGACCAGCAGCCCCGAGCTCGCGA
>JAAUYE010044744.1_pt1 | contig 10357 bp, 9 predicted proteins | sample 7278081 | NCBI WGS metagenome assembly JAAUYE01 (sample SAMN14350131, study PRJNA611818) | marine sediment metagenome | isolation source: surface marine sediment (0.6m) | place: French Polynesia: Moorea | collected 2018-08
GGATGGCGTTAATTTTGATGATGTGCGCGACTATGCGCGTAAGCAGCTCGTTATGATGGGATTCAAAGAGCCGGAAACCGAAGAAGAAATGATGAGGCTACAGCAGGCGCAACAGAATCAGCAACCTGATCCTAATATGCTATTAGCAATGGCTGAGAATAAGAAAGGCGATGCGGCTATTATGCGCGAACAGCGGGAAAATGTTAAAACGGCGGCAAATATTGAGAATGACCAGGCTAAAACCCAAATTGATGTATTTGAGGCCCAAACAGATCGCATGAATACGCAGATTAAAGCGGCTGAGGCTAATGCGACGATCAACCAAAAGAATATCGATGCTTTTGGAAAACAGCTTGAAAACATGGCTAAGGCTTCAGCATTTAGGGCTAGAGCTACGCCATTGCTGCAAGCACCTGAAATGTTGCAATAATTTATTGTTATAATTCACCAAAGCCAGTAGTAATAATGACCCGCCTATATGGCGACTACCCAAGCGTGGTTATAAAGAGTTCTGGCACACTTCTAATTAAATCTATTTATCATTTCATAAGTTGAATTTATTGATACCTGTCTTATAATTGGTAATTAATGAGGCGAACATGAACAAACGCAATCTTGCCTATGAGATTACATAGGTTTTAATCGTTACCAAACGAGGGCAAAAATATGGCTGAGACTCTTGAAGAGTTAAAAGCGCGGAATGCGGCAGAAGATGCAGAAGCGCAGCAAACAACCGAAAACGCGGAAACTGAAGAAGAATCAACCACTGACCCGCAATCCGTGGAAGATGAAACGACAGGCGAAGCGGTAGACGACGAAACGGAAGAACCAGACGAGGCTGCGGAAACCTCAGAAGGTGAAGCCGAAGAATCCGAAACAGAGGAATGGATGCAATCCGATAGCCATGAATCGGAAAATGCTGAGAAGAAGTACACCGGCTCAGATATTGGCGCTGCTAAAGCGAAGCTGCGAGGCAAGCTAGAGCGAAAGCACAATAGAGAGTTGGAAGAAAAGGACAGCGAAAACAGTGAGTTGCGACAAGAGATTGAAGCTTTAAAAGCTCAAGTTGCAGGCGGTAATTCTTCACCTAGTAACCTGGAAAGGCCAAAACGTGAGGATTTCTTAGACGCAGACGATCCAGAGGAAGCGTTTTTTGATGCTCTATCGGATTGGAAGCTAAATAGACGCGAGGCTGAATTATCAGCACAAGCGGCCGCAACACAACAAGAGCAAGAGCAGCAAGCCTTCAAGCAAAGCATTGATAAATCTGTTGATCAGCATTATGAGCGTGCGGTCACGCTAGCGGAAAAGAGTGGTATTACACCAGAAACCTACCAGGCGGCTGATTATAAAGTCAGACAAATGGTAGAAAGCATAAAGCCAGGTTATGGCGACATGGTTGTTGATGGTTTAATTGCTACGTTGGGCGATGGATCAGAAAAGGTCATGTATAACATTGGCATTAATGATAAGCGCCTAAATCAACTCCGCGAGTATTTAGTTGAAGATCCAACTGCCTGGAAAGCTGTTGCATGGCTAGGCGGTCTGAATAATCAGCTATCCGCACCGTTAAAACGTAAAACAAACGCCCCGAAACCGGCGGCTGATCCTAAAGGTGATGTCAAGGGAGGCGCCAGCGAACGAGCCGCTAAAAAGCAGTATGACAAGGCTCACAAAGATGGCGACTTTAACAAAGCATTTAACCTGAAGCGACAAGCCAAGAAAGACGGGTTTAATACTAGCGATTGGTAAGGCTTACCGCCTCCCAACGCTAAAACGGTAACGAGGAGGCCATCATGGCTACTACAGGTAAGATTGCAGAAGTTCTCTTTGAGAGCGCAATTGAAACATATGAGCATCAAATGCAGATGCTTGAGCTTGTCGAACACTTCCAGCCTAATTCTGGCGATATGCAGAATGCTGGCAATGTTGTTTGGCGTCCAGTTCAGCAGCACGCACCTATCATTGACGGTTGGGATTTAACAGGGTTAGAAACTGATATTATCGAGGAAACTTACCCTGCTGTCCTTGGCACACCTAAAAACGATTTTGTTAAACAGCGTGCAGATGATTTGCGCGATATGCGTTTTTGGGAGCGTCGAGGCGAGGAATCAGGTAGGCGTCAAGCGACTGAACTTAATAAAGGTATTGCCGAATTAATCAAGAATACAGGTTCACTGTATTACCAGACTAATGCGGCGAGTGGTTACGATGCAATTGCAGAAGGCCAAGCTATGCTGAATGAGCGTCAAAAGCGCACTGAGGACATGCGCTATGTCATTCTGAATGATCGTGATAACCTTAAATATGGTCAGGACTTAGCGGCCCGTCAAACGCTGCAAGGTCGCCCAGAGGACACCTGGAAAACAGGTCAAATCGGTCGTAATGTGGCGCAGTTTGATGTCTACACCGGCTCATTCCTTCCAACCTTAGCAGGTAATGCAGCGGCGGATTCAACCACTACGGCGGCGGTATCAGAAAAGCCAGAAGGCGGTTCTGTTAATACTGCAACAGGTGTTGTGACTAACGTGGATTATCGCGTGGCGACTATTCCTGTTTTGAGTTCAGCCAACTATGCCGTTGGTGATCGCGTTAAGTTCGTGAATGGCACTACTGATGTACAGGCCATTGGTTTAGCAGACAAGACGGCTTCAGGTCAGCCATTTACAGCGGTAATCACAGCGATTCCAGATGGCACAAGCTTGGAAATCTTCCCTAAGCCTATCGCTTTGGACGATGCAGCCCTAACCACTTTAGAGAAAGCTTATGCAAACATTGACACCCAGATCGCATCGGGTGCAACTGTTGAAAAGCTGAATACCTTTACAGGCAACAAGAAAGTTAATGCTTTCTGGTGTAAAGGTTCTATTGAGGTAACAGGCGGTGACATTCCGGCTAATCTAATGACGCAATATGATGGAATGCGCGTTATAGACCATGCAATGTCTAATGGCCAGACCATGTATATGGTTTATGATGGTGACATTAACGATATGTCATTCAGATTTCGTATATTCACATGGTACGGCTTAACTAATGCTGATCCAAGTGCTAACGGTATCTGGACTACATTCTAACCAATGAGCGCCCCTTTATTGGGGCGCATCTTTAACGAGGTCAATTAATGGCTATTCAATTATATAAAGCGGGTGATTCTCACGAAGTACGCGGTATCAAGTGTGAAGTGGCTAATTTTAAGCCAGCGGAGCTTGAGGCGCGTCTAGCTGAAGGTTGGGCGAAATCACCGGAGGACATTGGCAATGGCGACAAGCAAGAAGAAATCAAAGAAGCGGAAGAAGAATTGTTCGAAGAAGAAATAGACCCGGCGGAAGTGCGCGAACGCGCTAAAGTTGCTGGCATTGAAGGGTGGGAAAAGAAGCGCATTAAAACGCTTATCAATGAATTGGGTGAGTAATGGCCGCTAAAATCGACATGATCAATATGGCTTATTCTAAACTCCGTATATCGGGGCTAACGGTTAATCCAACCCCTGAAGATGTATCGCTTGCACTGTCTGATCTTGAGGGCATGATGGCTGAATATGAGGGCAATAATGTTTGTGTCGGTTATAACTTTACGGAAAACCCAGATCCTAATGATTTTCTAGGCGTCCCGTTGCAATACCAGCCAATGGTTTATTTTAATCTGGCCATTCGTATTTCACCGGATTTTAATAAAGATGTTCACACAATGCTGTATAACCAGGCAACGCAAACATATTCAAAGGCATCTAGCTCATCAGCAGCGAGAAGCGTTAGAGAAGTACAAGCAGGCAATAGACAGCCTCGCGGTTCGGGAAATTCACTGCGTTACAACAGGTGGAGGCGCTTTAATCGGCCTGAAATCTTGCCGCCTAATGAATGCGAAACTAATTATATTTCTTTGAATGATGTTAATGATTATCGAGAGGACTTTTCGCCTTATTTGAAAGGTGAAGATATAGCCTCTTATACGATTTCAGCGACCAACGGGCTATCTATTCTGTCTGATTCAAACTCACTTAAAGAGGTTAATTACCGCATTAAAGCGGTGGATCTATCCACAAGCGGCTCATTTCAGCAGGTAGAAATAATCGTTACATCGACAACCGGGCGGATATTAACCCGAATAATCAATTTTGGTGTTAGAGATGCGAGCCTATAAATGCCTAGTCAACCTATACCGCTAACCTTAATCAAGGGTGATAAACACGGCTCAGAAACCGATTATAGAGATTATTTGCCAGAAAATATGTCTGGTATCATGCGTCCTGTTTTTGGCGCTCAGGGATACATGCTCCAACAACCAGGCTTAACCAAATACGGTGAAGGGATAGGGATTGACCGTGGAGGCTTATGGAATGAGCGTTTAGAGCAACATTTCCGCGTGTCAGGGAATTCATTTATTAAAGTCAGTGCTGCGGGTGCGTCAACAGTCATAGGCGCTATTTCTGGGCTTGATACCGCTTCATTACCTTACTCGTTTAACACTCAGGGGATTGTCGCTGATGGGCGTTTCTGGTTATCTGATGGGCTAACGCTAACAGAAGTTACCGACCCAGATTTGGGTGATCCAATCGATGCCACCTGGATAGACGGTTATTATTTTTTTACTGATGGCGAAAATCTTTATCATACGGACATTGCCGACGAAACCCAGATAGACCCGCTTAAATTTGCCACAGCAGAATTTAGCCCAGACCCAACGCTAGGCGTGGGAAAAACAGTAGATAACAAAGCTATTGCTTTTGGTCGTTATTCCATTGAGTATTTTGCCAACAGGGCATCAGAAAACTTTGCTTTTACCCGTATTGCTAGCCGCGCTTTAAAATCTGGCATTGTTGGTACGCATTGCAAGTGCGAAATGATGAACCAATGGTTCATTATGGGTGGTCGCAAAGAAGAGAATGTTTCTATTCATGCGGTAGGTGTTGGCTCAACAAATAAAATTGCTTCAAGAGAAGTCGATAAAATCATAGGCCAATATTCAGAAGCCGAATTAACTAGTGCTGTTTTGGAGGCAAGGGTAGAGGATAATTATCATTATTTGATCGTTCATTTACCTAATGAGGTTTTGCTGTGGAATGCGGAGGTGGCGCAAGCGGCTGGCACACAAAACGCATGGTCTATTCTCAAATCAGACGTAGAAGGCAATGCTCCCTGGCGTGCTAAGTTTGGTCTTTTTGAGCCGCGTCTGGGTAAATGGGTTTATGGGGATAAAATCGATAACACGTTAGGTATTCTTGATGAAACGGTTGCAACACATTATGGTGAGCTTGCCGAATGGCTTTTATATACACCATTTACTTATCTTGATTCGTTGTCGATTGATGAGTTAGAAATAGAGACAATTCCAGGCTTTGCACCACCACCAGAATTTCAACGTATTCAGCAATACACTGTCCAATGCGGTGAAGCATTAGCCCAATGCGGCGAGCCTACAGCCCAATGTGGTGAATTTGTTATTAGATCGGTTCCTATTGATGGTGATGACGCAACTGTGTTTATTTCATTAACATATAATGGCGTTACACATGGCTCAGAATGGACAAAAGCCTATGGTAAATCAGGGGATTATGGTGCGCGTTTCATTGTGCGTCGATTGGGTTATGTGAGTGATTGGGTAGGGGTTAAGATGCGCGGCGCCTCACGTTCAAGAATGGCGTTTAGTCGCGCTATGTTAGAGGTAGGCTAATGGCGCTTATTAGAGACAGATTAACACGCCTTGAGCTATCGAATATCGAGCTTCGGGAGCTAGCGGGCTGGCCTGATTCGTTAATCGAGGACTATCTAGGGATAGAGGAAAACTTCCTAACTTTAGCGGATATTATCCAGCCTGAGATAACGCGAAAAGTTGGTGATCCTGGCGAGCCAGCTTTCGAAGTAAACTGGTCAAATCTTGGTGGCATATGGGAAACAGCCGGTTTTTATATCAATCTTGACCGCGTTTATTTAGAAGGCACTGTGACACATACAACCGGCGGAATAGGAACAACGATATTTATATTGCCAGAAGGCTATAGGCCATCAAATCAAATTGCTTTTTCAGTAGATGGAAATAGCAGCTATGCAAAAGTAAGCATAACTAATGCAGGTCTAGTCAATTTATCGATTGGTTCTGCTAGTTCAAATCTACATTTAGATGGGATTTCGTTCAGGATATGATTTTTAGCGAATTACAAGGCGACGATTTAGGCGTTTATAAAGACGAGAATTATCGCCTGGTTGAATGTCTGGATGGTCATATTGTTTTTTCGTACACGCGCAAGGGTAATGCTATTAGCGCCCATTTTGCAGCAGACAAGCAAGGATTGCGCTATATAAAAGAAGCGATCGATAAATTTTGTTTATGGCTCTTTTCGGTTTATGATTGGTGTAGAGTTATTTTTGCTGTTGTTGACCAAAACAAGTCAAGCGTTATGCAAATGGTAAAAAAATGTAATTTTGAATATTTGACTGAAGATGATGAATTTCAGGTTTATATGAGGGCTAACGCATGAGCGGCGTATGGGACACAATCACCGGCAAATCAGCTAAAAAAGCAGCTAGAGCGTCAGAACGAGCCGCAGGCATAGCCGCAGAAGGCCAGCAAGAAGCGCTTGAATATTTAAAACAAAAAGAAGCGCTACCGATTCAATTCAGGGAGGCAGGCTTAAGGCGTTTAGCTGGTGTTTATGGCTTGCCAGGCGGCGCAGGTACACAGGAGCAATTAATTGAACAGGCAATGGCTTCACCGCTTTATCAACAGCAAATATCTGGTATCGAGGCGAGCGTTCCACAAGCTGAAGAAGCGATATTGCGTACAGCAGCCGCCACAGGTGGCCTTCGTTCAGGCGCATCTGTTGAGGATATGGCGGCACTCGCGCAAGAGCGACAAGCGCTTAAAAACCAGGCATTAACACAAGCTTATCAACAGCAATTATCTGGCATCACTGGCTTTGCTCAAATGCCAACAAATGTTGGTCAAATCGCGCAAATGACAGCGGCGCCCGCAATGACTGAGGCACAAGGCATAACAGCAGGCGCACAAGCACGCCAGGCGGCAAATCAGGCCATGACGTCTAATCTATTTATGCTTGGTGGTGCTGCTCTCATGTCAGACATTCGCCTGAAAGACAACATCAAACACAAAGGCAAGAAAAAAGGTTTTGACTGGTTCGAATGGGAATGGTGTCCAGAGGCTAAAGAGCTTGGCCTTGAGGGTAAAGGCGAGGGCGTTATGGCGCATCTTGTTAATAAGACAAATCCTGAAGCGGTCAGTATCAAATACGGCTTGCTGTGTGTTGATTATAAAAAACTAGGTTTATTGGAGGATGCAGCGTAATGGCAAACGGCAATCCATTTTATGTCAAACCCGCTACACCGGATTTAAGCTTTTTCGCTCAGGGCTTGGGGCAATTCCTCAAAGGTAGACGCCAAGAGCAACAACGTGCGGCTGATGAAACGGCACTCATGGAAGCTTATCAATCACGCGATCCTGATGCAGTTGCGGCATTGATTGCTAAAAATCCAGCGCTAGGTCAGCAAATGGGACAAATGTTGCAGTTTCGATCAGAAGCAACAGAGCGGAATTATGCTGATACCGTTCGTCGGCTAGCAGAAACACGCGATCCGGCACAAAGGGCGGATATTCTAGCAGAGCGCATTTATTCTGTTGAAGAAGCGGGCGGTGATTCGACACAATCACAACAGGCATTGCAGCAATTAACGCAAGATCCTCAAGGATTCGAGCAGTCTTTAGAGCTTGAAGTGGCACGTACGCAAGGCAAGCCATTTTTAGAGACTTATCGACGTTTTAGGGCTGGTGATCCTGCCGATCCAGAATTTATTAAAGAGGAAAGGAAATACGCGACTCAAACTGTTAATTCTCTTAAGAAGCGGGCGGCTGATATTAATAAAGCCTATGGCAAGATAGAAAGCTTAGTTCCTCAGATTAAAAAGGGCAGTAGACAAGCCACAGCGGCTGGCATCATGAGTCTTGCTCGATTAATCTCGCCAGGCGTTGTGACCGATGCGGATTTTCGTAATTTAACTGGCGCGATTGATCCTATTTCCACGGCGTTATCAATAATTAGCGGGAAAGGTGACACAGGCGCGTCAATTGTTGACTCACTACAACAATTTAGAGATCCAACAAACCCAGATTTATTTGATGCTGATAAATTATTGGATGTAGCCAAATCTGTTACGGCGGCTGAAGTACCTACTATTCTCGATGAATTAGAGGGCGCTAAAGGTCGCGCCGGTCGTTCAGGTATGAAAACGCGCCAATATGAAACGATCTTTACCGGATTAAAATCGATTGAAGATTTAAGCCGATTTATGCCCGAAGAAGGCGAAGCACCAGCACCACAAGCCGCGCCAGCATACGCAGAAGGAACAGTGATAAGAAATCCGCAAACAGGTGAAACAATGATTATGCGTGGCGGTCAATGGGTTACTCAGGGGGTTAGATAATGGCATTGCCACCAGGTTTCGAAGTAATTAGCGGCGGCGAACAAGCTGCTTTGCCTGAAGGTTTTGTTTTAGATCAGGAAGCGCCAGAGGCACAATCTGAAGCAATCGAGACAGCAGAAGCAATGCCAGAAGGTAGCGCGCTCGATGTTGTGCTTGAGCCAGCACAAGCGGTTTTGGCTGGTTTAGGTGGCCAGGTAGCCAGCGGTTTAGCTGGCGCTTATGAAGCTGCGACAGATGGTGCGGAAGAAGCCACAGAAACTATTGAGGGTATACAACAAGCGGCTGGCGAATGGGGCGCACCAGAAACCCAAAGAGGTCAGCAAGCCATGCAAACGCTTGGCGATATTGTCGAGGCTGGCATTGATATAGCTCGATTCCCTGTTTCTGGCTTGGCTGGTTTGGCCGAATTAATATCTGGTCAAGGCATTGAACAGGCTGCAAAAACAGTCAAAGACATTCAGGAAAAAGGCATAGGACAAACGGCTGGTGATCGCGTTTTTGAGGAAACTGGCGATCCATTGCTTGCCGCCACGGCTGCGACTTCTCCCGAATTAGTTGCTTCGATTATTCCTGTTGCACACATGGCTAAAACAAGAAGCGCTTACCGTTCCCAGGTTGCGGAGAAAATACGCAAATCTTCAGCACAGCCTCAGTTAGCGCGTGAAATTCGTCAAGTATCGGATGATGTGAGTGCCGGAAATTTGACACCAAATCAAGCTTCTACAGCTTTGATTCAAATGCAAGATGACATAGCCAGGAATTCAGGAAGAGAAGCGGCTGAACAAGTTAGAAATTTAGCTGATGACGTAAAAGCCGGTAATGCAGAGGCGCCTAAAGCACTTAATGATTTATCTGATCAGATTGAATCTGTTGCGGCAGATAGAACGCTTGCCAAATATATTGCATCTGGTTCGCGTGGCGCAAAAGTAGACCGACTAGCGCAAGAAGCTGTAAAACAAGGGTTTGATCAAAGCGTGATCTCGATGGTTAAGGGCGCGACTGATGTAGACCGGGCAAAAATGGCTAAAATGCTGGATATTATGAGAAAAGGCAAAGCTGATCGTTTATATGCGGGTAAAAATCGTCCAGCTGATATAGCGGGAAATTCATTATTAGAGCGCGTTAATTATGTGAAGCGCGTCAATAGGGATGCAGGAAAAGAGCTTGAACAAGTAGCAAAGGGCTTGCGTGGGCAAAGTGCTGATTTTTCTAAGCCAATCAATAATTTTTTAGAAAACCTTGATGAAATGGGCGTGTCTATTGGGCGTGATTTAAAGCCACGTTTTACCGGCTCAGACATTGAAGGCGTAAAGGGTGCAGAAACCGCAATATCTAATATTGTTAAGCGCCTGGCCAGCGGTAAAGGCGAAATGCCGGATGCTTACGAATTGCACCGAATGAAAAAATATATTGATGAACAAGTCACTTATGGCAAAGCGGCTGAAGGTTTGGCAGGTAAAACAGAGTCTATCCTTAAATCATTAAGACGCGATCTTGACGACGCATTAGATCAGAATTTTCCTGATTATGATCGGGTAAATACCACTTATGCCGATACAATCAGCGCGATTGATTCTATTCAGGATAGCATAGGCCGAAAGGTTGATTTGTTAGGCCCGAATGCTGATAAGGCTTTGGGAACATCATTGCGTAGATTATTGAGTAATACTACGGCGCGAGCTAATTTAGGTGATGCTATCGATGAAGTTCAAAACGTAACGCGCAAATATGGCGGTCAATTTGATGACAGTATTGATGCGCAAATATTATTTGCTGATGAATTAGATAGCGTTTTTGGCCCGGTTGCTAGAACATCATTAGCCGGAGAAACGGCAAAGGGCATGAAAGAGGCTTTTAAAGACATTAAGCCAAGTCGTGGCGTTTTTGGTAGTATAAAAGACGTAGCAAAATCTGGTATGGAA
>JAAUYE010019366.1_pt1 | contig 10352 bp, 11 predicted proteins | sample 7278081 | NCBI WGS metagenome assembly JAAUYE01 (sample SAMN14350131, study PRJNA611818) | marine sediment metagenome | isolation source: surface marine sediment (0.6m) | place: French Polynesia: Moorea | collected 2018-08
GACGAATTCAAGGGCGACGCCTACGACAGCGATGAAGAAATCCCCCGAGGCGTCTATGCGGCAATGGACGAATTCGCCGCCTGCCAGCCGCTGAGAGATGTGTTGGGCGAGGATTTCGCGCGCGTCTACGAGATCGTCAAGAAAGCCGAGTATGACGAGTTCCTTCAGGTGATCAGCCCGTGGGAACGCGAACATCTTTTGCTGAACGTATGAGTCCGCTTTACCGCAACGACCGGCCCGGGGAGTTTCCGCCGAGCTACTACGCGGCCACGGCGGATATCCCGCCGGAGCGACCCGCTCTGGGGAGTGACGTCCGGGCGGATGTTGCCATCGTGGGTGCAGGCTATACGGGACTATCGACGGCGCTCCACGCAGCCGAAAGGGGGCTGGAGGTTGTGGTGGTCGACGCCCACCGCGTCGGCTTTGGCGCGTCGGGACGTAACGGCGGACAGGCCGGCACCGGATGGAATAAGGACCAGATCTGGCTGGAAAAGCGACTGGGCCGGGACGATGCCCGCAAGCTCTGGGATCTGACTATCGAGGCCAAGGCGCTGACGCGCGATCTGGTCAGCCGCCACGCACCGGAGGCCGCCTACAAGCCAGGTGTGTTTCACGGTGCGTGGGACAAGGCAGGGGTCGAGGACTGGCGAGCACTCGCCGATCACCTCGCGCAGCACTACGACTATCCAACTGAGATGGTCGTGGGGGACGCGGCCGTGCAGTCGATCGTCAAGTCGCCCGTCTACACGGGCGGCGTGATGGACTGGGACGCCGGCCACCTGCACCCGCTGCGCTATTGCCTCGGCCTCGCCCGGGCGGCCGAGGTGGCGGGTGCCCGGATCTACGAACGCACAGAGGCGACGCGGATTACTGCCGGCAAGGTAGTGACGGAGCACGGCACGATCACAGCAGAGACCGTGGTTCTCGCCGGAAACGGATACTTCCCCGATCTCTCGCCGAAGGTCTCGGCCCGGGTCATGCCGATCAACAGTTTTATCGCTGCGACGGAGCCGTTGGGCGACCGCGCCGACGAGGTTCTGCCCAAGGACGTGGCCGTGGCCGACGACAAATTCGTAGTGAACTACTTCCGCCTGAGTGAAGACCGGCGTCTGCTGTTCGGCGGCCGGGAAAACTATGGCCTGGGCTTTCCGACCGATATCCTGACGGCCTTGCGCTCCCGAATGGACCGACTGTTCCCGCAGCTCAAAGGCGTCGGGATCGACTATCACTGGGGCGGAACGCTGGGTATCACTATGACCCGGCTTCCCATGATCCGGCGGATCGATGCCCGGACAATCGTCGCCGGCGGGTTTTCCGGCCATGGCGTCGCCCTGACCGGTCTGGCGGGCAAAATCGTGGCCGAGGCGCTAGCAGGTGACGAAAGCCGCCTTGAGTTGACGGGCAGGCTGCCGGTATCGCGGTTTCCCGGCGGGAAACACGCGAGGGCACCGCTACTGACCCTCGCGATGACGTGGTTCTCATTGAGGGACCGGCTGGGTATCTGAACCGGCGACGTTGCCAGCGCGGCAAAGGATGCTACGCTTTGTCCGGAGCCATTCGGAGGAGCCGCCTAATGAAGCCCATCGAGACCGACGAGCTGACGATCCACTACAACGTGCGGCAGTGCATCCACGCACGGAAATGCGTGCTCGGGCATCCCGAAGTCTTCGACACGGACGCCAAGCCCTGGATCCAGCCGGAGCATGGCTCGACGGATGAGATCGTCGCCGTGATCGAGGCCTGCCCCTCCGGCGCTCTGACATACGAACGCAAAGAGGGCCCGGGAGAGGCGCTGCCCAAGGTAAACACCGTGCGGCTCTGGGAGAACGGACCCGTCGAGGTGCATGGCGACCTGACCGTCAACGGCGAAAAGCGCACGCGCGCCCTGCTCTGCCGCTGTGGCAAGACGGCGAACCCGCCCTTCTGCAATAACGCCCACCGGAAAGGCTTTAGTGCACCGGGGCTGGTTCCTTTTAGCGACAACGACGACGAGGACATCGCGGATCGCACAGGTCCGGTCCAGATCACGGCCTTCGACAACGGCCCCTACGAGGTCAAGGGGCGGTTCGAGGTTGTGGGCTCAGATGGCAGCCGGATTGCTCGTATGACCGAGGCCTACTTTTGCCGCTGCGGCGCTTCCGGCAACAAGCCGTTCTGCGATGGCTCGCACAAGCGGCTTGGGTTCACCAAGCCCGGCGCGTTTCAGAAAAGCGAGGCCTAGGCGCCCCAGATTCGATCGAGCGCATCCAGCCAGTTCTGATAGCAGATGCGCGAGATCAGGGCGTCGTCGAAGCCGTGGTCCTTCATGGCGTCGCGCAGGGCGTCGAGGCCACCGGCATCGGCGATCTCCTCAGGCATGATGCCACCGTCGAAGTCTGACCCCAGGGCGACATGGGCATCGCCCGCATGTTCGATCATATGGGCGAGGTGACGGGGCATCCACTCCAACGCACCGTCGGGTCGCATCTGGCCGTCGGGTCGCAGAAACGCCGTGGCGAAGTTCAGCCCGACAATCCCACCGGTTTCGCCGATCGCCTTGAGTTGCCGATCCGTGAGATTGCGGGAGAGCGGCGTGATCGCATGGGCATTCGAGTGCGTCGCGACGAGCGGAATCCCCATCTCGGCCACGTCCCAGAAGCCACGTTCATTGAGATGACTCAGGTCCACGACCATGCGACGGGCGTGCGCGCGCGCGATCAGCTTCTGTCCATCTTTGGTCAGACCCGGGCCGATGTCGCCGGCGGACGGATAGCGGAACGGGACACCTGTGCCGAAGATCGTCTCGCGACTCCAGACCGGACCGATCGACCGCAGGCCCGCCGCGTAGAGAACGTCGAGGGCCGCGAGGTCGGGTCCGACGGCCTCGGCTCCTTCCATGTGAAGGACCGCGGCCAGCTTTTGCCCGGCTATCGCCGTCCGGATATCCTGTGTTGACCGGCAGATCATCAGATCGCCGCGTTCTTCGAGAGCGAGCAGGATTGCCGTCTGCTCCAGCACGACTTTGAGCGCCTCGGATTCCGGCAATTCGGGGGGGAGCGGAAGGTCGTAGGTTTCCTGCGTCAGCGCCGCGAGATCGAATTTCGCCGATCCCGGGACAAACACGGCAAAGAACCCGCCGGCAAAACCCCCTGCGCGCGCTTTCGGCAGGTCCATATGACCCGGGCCACCATTACGAAAGTGCGGCAGAGCCGATGGCCTGCCCTTCCACAGCCGAAGCAGTGCATCGTTGTGACCGTCGAAGATTGGCGGACGGGTGCTCATGCCCTTCGGGCTAGCACCGCCGCCTCAGCCAAACAACCGATAGTAAATGAAGTTTGGCAGGAATTGTGTGAAGCGGAAGAACGAGGAGAACAGCCGTGGATAGCTCTTCGAGAAGCTGTCGGTCTGCATGTGATCAACGAAATGGCGGGCGGCGACCTCCGGCTCCATGATGAACGGCATGGGGATGTCGTTCTTGTCGGTCAGGCGGGTCCGGATATAGCCGGGATTGATCAACTGAACATCGATGCCAGTCTTTCTGAGGTCCATGTGCATGGACTCTGCCAGCGACATGATGCCGGCTTTCGATGCGCCGTATCCGATGGCGCCCGGCAGGCCGCGAAATCCGGCGAGTGAGCCACAGATCACGATGTGGCCGGCGTCACGCTCGACCATGGAGGGCACGACGTGCCCCAAGACCCGCGCCGCGCCGGTCAGGTTGATGTCGAGCATCTTCACCACCTGATCGCCCACCCACTCCTGCGCCTTTAGCGGCCAGTAGACGCCGGCTATGTACACGATGCCGTCGACATGCCCTGCCCGTCCCGCAGCGCTGGCGACGCTGTCGTCGCTGGCGACGTCCATGGATACAACTTCAACCGGCCCCGGGCATTCTTCGGCAAGCGACCTCAGGTCGCTTTCGCTCCGCGCGCTGACGATCACAGTCGCGCCCATGGCCGAAATCTGCCTGGCAACCTCGCGCCCGAGCCCGACCGAGGCGCCGACCACCCAGTACCGTTTACCATTCCACTGTCTCATGCCGCTTCTTGCCGCTCGTCCGTTGCATCGATCGGGCGAATGGTGGCGACAAGCTCGGCCACCTTGATGCCGAACTTGCGGAACTGGCTGCGGTTGATGATGGTGCCGTTCTCCATCAGGTACATCCAGTCGACCGCATCAAGGACATGACCGCCAGAACTTTCGGGCAGGCGGATTCTGTAGTTCAGCATGACGCCGTGCCCGGCCTGCCGCCCGCGCCCGGCACCGACGAGGTCGCCGGCCTCGGCCCGGATCGCTCCCGAAGGATCCACGGTCAGTCGCCATTCGCGATCTTGTGTTTCGCCGCTGTCGTAGATGAAATGCTCGGTCATTCGTCCCGAGTCACCATCCCATTCCGCGTTGAAGCGGGCGATAAACCGTGATGACACCCGTCCCGTCGGACCAAAAATCACGCCTTCGCAGGCCATCGGGCCATTGAGTCCCTTGCGGATATCGAAGTGGGGCTTCCGCCCGTCGTACTCCCTGGGTGCCTGCGCCGGAAATCCGAACTGACTGGTTCTGAACCAGACAAGCCCAATGGCAAAGGCAATGCCAAGGCAGAATGCGAGAAATATCTCCATCGTCAAACCTCTCTCAGCGATTGTGCCGTCCGGAGCGGTTCCATCGACGTGGAGGCCAGAAGCGCCATGGCGATCAGTTTCAGACCGCAGGGCAGGACGGCATACATGAAGGTCAGAGTGGTCAGGGCTTTGGCGGGCACGGCATCCGCGCCAGCCTCGAACCCCTGCCACTCCAGGACCGGTAGAAGCGTTACGGCCGCGAAGGCCAGCGTGAACTTGGACACAAAGGACCAGAGGCCAAACCCCTCGGCCGCCTCGGGCGAAATCTCTTCGAGGCGAGACGCAAAGATCGCCGGCAGGAGTGTCATGTCGGCGCCGAGTGTGGCGCCCGACACGATGCAGATGACCGCGAACCAGAGCGTATCCCCGGGGCCAAGGAACGCAGCACACCCGAACGACAAGATGGCAAGGGCCATGCCGGACAGAAGGGCGCGTTTCGCCCCTATCACGCGGGCAACGCGCCCCCAGACCGGGGCAGAGGCCGCAGCCGCAAGGAAAAACAGAAGAAGGAGCGGCCCTTCCCAGCCCGGCGCCTCAAGACGGCTTTCAACGAAAAACAGGAACAGCGTCGACGTGACCGCGACAGGGATGGCGTTGAGCAGCGCTATCACAAGCAGACGGCGCGCCAGCGGGTCGTTCAGAATTGGCGCAAATCCCGGTTCGGATGGCTTCCCGCCCGGGTGCCACTCGGTGCGCATCGCCATCAGCGAAGCGAAAACAAGGGCGACGAAAATTGCCGCGAAGACGGCAAAGGGCGACCCCGTCGCGGCCAACAGAGCGACCGGCGCAACCGCCGCGATCGATACGCCCAAAAGCGCGCCGGTCTCTCGCCACGCCGCCAGACGGACGTGGCCGTTTTCGCCCAGCGTGTCCGCCTTGGCGACACCCTGCGAGTAGAACGAAATCGTCAGGAAGCTGAACCCCGAGAAGAGCCCCGCGAGCGACAACGCGAACCAGACCAGCGGGTTGACCGGCGGCGCCACGGCAAAGAGCGCCAGCATCGACACCGCCATAAGGCCACCCCCAAACGCCACGGCGACCGCCCGATGGTGGCGAAGACGTCGGCTCAGCCATCCCAGCGCCGGATCCTGAACAACGTCCAGCAGACGAAGTCCAAAAAGAACCGCGCCCAGCGCGGCAAGGCTGACACCATACTCATCGACATAGAATTTGGGCGCATGGATGTAGATCGGCAGGCCAGCCGACGCGAGCATCGCGGCGAACAGGGCATATGCCGGCAGCCGGTTGTTCATCGCGACACCTCTTCGGCCGGCGGCTCGGGGCGCACCCGGAAGGTCGCGCCCTTCCACCATAGTTTCAGCGCCTGCCAATGGATCAGACCAAGCACACGCCGGGACCCTAGCGGGCGGCGCACGAGCGCGCGCAGGATACGTGCATTGGTAAGGGGTGCGCGGCGGCCAGTCAGAGTGGCCAGCAAGCCACCGTTGCCCGTCGCATAATCGATCCAGACACCGATCCGCTCATCCGAGATGTCGAAGCGAAAGGTATACTCGCCCTCGACCGGCTGGAACGGCGAAACATAAAATATCTTGCGCGCGTGCAAAGTGTCTTCACGGCGGATCGGCGCAAGATCGTCATGGTGGCACAGATAGGAGTGCCGGTCCCCGTAGGTGTTCGTCACTTCGGGGATGACCACGCGAAGGGCTTCGTCCTTGTCGTAGATCAGCCAGAAGCTGACCGGGTTAAAAACATGGCCCCAGATGCGCGGCTGCGCCAGCAGCTCGATCCGGGCGATGCCAAAGTCATCGAGACCCGCGTCTGCGAGAATGCCCCGTACCCAGTCTGCACCTCGTCCGTTCCCGGGCTCACCCCCGTGATCCCTGTCGTGCAGGGACACGATCCCGCGGCGGTTACGGGAGAACAGACCGGGCATCGCGTTGGACCGCTCGGCGTCCAGTAGGATATAGTCCACCGTGTAGCGGAAGGCGTTCTCAAGAGCGCCCTTTCGACCGTGGAAGGTCGTGCCGTCGATATGTTCGACGCGTCGTATCATTCGGCGGCGATCGGCATAACGGTTTGCGCATTCATCGCTTCGACGACGTCGACTGCGCTGGCGAGCCCGTCTTCGTGGAAACCGTTCCGCATCCACGCGCCGGCAAACCATGTGTGGTTCTGACCGTTGATCGCCCGGACGGTGTCCTGCGCTGCGATGGCCGCGGCGTCATACACCGGGTGGCGGAACGTCGTCTCGTCGTAGATCAGGTCTTCGCGCAGTGGTGCATCCCGGTTCAGGGTGACGAACATGGGGTCGTCGTGCGGGATCGGCTGGAGCGAGTTCATCCAGTAGCTGAGGTCAATCGGTGCGTCAGGCGCCTTGCCGGTGTCGACGTAAGACCAGGACGACCAGACCTTCTTTCGCTTGGGCATCACGCTGGCATCTGCGTGGAGGACGGCCCGGTTCGACTGGTAGCGCACCGCCGAGAGCGCCGTGCGTTCCACACCCGTCGGATCGGAGAGGAGCGACAGCGTATCGTCGGAATGTGTGGCGAAGACGACCTCGTCAAAGGACTCCCACTCTCCGCCTTCGGCCCGGACCTCGACCCCGTAGCCGACACGGCGCACACCGGCTGTCGGCGCGCCGACGCGAACGTCCACGCCGCGCGAATCGAGCGCTGCGCCGAGCCGTGTGACATACTCGATCGAGCCGCCTTTGACCGTGTACCACTTGGGCTGCGTGTACCAGCCAAGGAGACCGTGATTTTTGAAGAAGCGGATCATCGTCTCGGCGGGGAAGTCGCCGATACGCCCGGTCGGAGTCGACCAAATGGCGCCCGAGAATGGACGGAGGTAGTAGTTCTGGAACCACGTCCCGAGGCGTAGAGTGTCGCAAAGCTCTCCAACCGTCAGTCCAGGGCGCATCGCGGCCTCGGCTTCCCTGTTGAACCTCAGAATGTCACGAATCATGCCGACGAATGCTGGACGCAGGAAATTGCGACGCTGTGCAAAGATCGTGTCGATGTTGTTGAGGCCGTATTCCATTGCGCCGCCCCCAATGGACACGCCGAAGCTCATGTCGCTGGGTGCAACCGGCACGTTGAGCGCGTCGAACAGCCGCGTCAGGTGCGGGTAGTTGCGGTAATTGAAAACGATAAACCCGGTATCGACAGGCTGATCGCCATTCTTACCTGCGTAGATTGTCCGCGCATGGCCGCCGAGGCGCTCTTCCGCCTCGAACAACACTACGTGATGGTCTTCGGCGAGGTGATAGGCAGCCCCCATCCCCGAGATGCCACCCCCAATGACTGCAATCCGCTTGGCGGTTGCACCGCGTGTCTCGAAAGGCATCTGCCACTCCTGCTTTTGGTATTGTCTGACTTACGAGCGGCGTGCCCGGGCAGATTACTTATCGCGAGTAAAAAAGAATTTGATCCAGTGCATTTCCCACTACGTAACCCCTTCAAATGCCGATGGATGGATCAATCCAAGTCGAGCGTGCAAAACGCCCAGTGCCTTACTATGGTAAGGTTCACAGCAATTCGCGCTCTGGTGAGAAGACATCCATGAACGGTACGGTAGACGTGCAGGACCAGGACTGGGCTGCGTTGGTGCGGTCAGTCCACCTCCATCAGGACAAGGCGGCTTTTGCAGCGTTGTTCCGGCACTTCGCCCCCCGTGTAAAGGCGTTTCTTTTGAAGTCTGGCGCCGGTGAAACCGTCGCCGAGGAATGTACACAGGAGGTCATGGCGACCCTTTGGCAGAAGGCGCATCTTTTCGATCCTACCCGGGCGAGCGTTGCAACGTGGGTGTACACCATTGCCCGCAACCGAAAGATCGACACTTTGCGCCGCCAGAGGCGACCTGAACCGGAAGACCTGCCCTGGGGACCAGAGGCGGAACCGGATCAGGCGGATGTCATGACACTCCGTCAGGAGAGTGAGAAGCTGGCCGAGGCCGTCGCAAAGTTGCCCGAAAAACAGCGCAAGCTGATTGAGAAGGCATACTTCGGAGACCTCAGCCATAGTGAAATCGCGGCGGAGACAGGGTTGCCGCTTGGAACGATAAAGTCGCGTATTCGGCTGGCACTGGAAAGACTGCGCCACGCGATGGGGTAAAGAGAATGAAGACTGAAATCAGACATCATCTGTCCGACTCGATCCTGATGGCGTATGCGTCGGGCAACTTGCCGGAGGCGTTCAATCTGGTCGTTGCGACGCACATTTCACTTTGTGACGAGTGCCGGGCGCAGCTTGGTAGTTTCGAGGCCATCGGTGGCGCGCTCATCGACGGGGATGAGCTGGTGGAGATATCTGATGACGCTCTCGATGCGACACTGAGAATGATCGAGAGCAATCCGAAAGCACCGATCAAGGTCCAGGTCGCACCGGCCGATGCCGTTTTCCCCGAGCCATTGCGCGACTATGTCGGAGGGGACCTTTCCGACGTGAAATGGCGTCCGGTACCCGGCGGCGTGAAACAGGCGGTTCTAAAGACATCGTCCGATGCGACCGTGCGTCTTCTCGCGATCCCGGGTGGCACGGCCATGCCGGACCATGGGCACCGTGGAACGGAATTGACGCTCGTTCTGCAAGGCGCGTTCAAGGATGAGGATGACCGTTTCGCGCGAGGCGATGTCGAAGTCGCCGACGAGGATCTGCATCACACGCCCGTCGCAGAAGAGGGCGTGACCTGCATCTGTCTCGCCGCGACGGACGCGCCGCTTCGCTTCAGGGGCATTCTGCCCCGCATCGCGCAGCCGTTCATCGGCATCTAGGTCGCGGGAAAGCTCCCTCTGAGATAGTCGGCAGCGGCGATGACCGCTGCGCTTGGCTCGTCTTTCACGAGAAGGCCGAGTGCGTATTTCGGCAACGCCGGCAGACCGTATTTCGCCGGCGCCTCGATGATGTCGCCGCCGAGAGACGATACCGGGATTGGGGCAACCGCCAGGTCGGCCAGGATTGCCGCCTTCTGACCCGAGATATGCGCACTCTGAAATGCGATCCGCCAGTCGCGGCCCTGTGCGTCGAGACCTTTCAGCCCCGCCTGACGCCAGACACACCCTTCTTCCCAGACGCTTACCGGGAGAGGGGACTGGCTGGCGGCGATTCCGCCCTTGCAGGCGGCCCAGACCAGTTGCTCCCGATACAGAATCTCGGCGTCGCGGGCGGCTTCAAAGCCGGCCTCGCAGGTGACGAGGGTGATATCCAGGTTTCCCGCCCGAAGCGCCTCTGTCATGCGATCCGTACCATCGACGGTGACATTCACAAAGATGCCGGGATGGCTATCCGCGAACTTGCGCAACATCGCGGGGAGAAACCGCTCGGCGACATCGTCCGGTGCGCCAAGCCGCACGACGCCCTCGACGTCAGGCTGAACGAACCGCGCAACGGCATCGCGGTTCATGGCCAGCATGCGCCGGGCATGTTCGAGAAGAAACGCGCCATCCGGGGTCAGTGATACCGACCGGCTGTCCCGGACGAAGATCGGACGTCCAAGAATGTCTTCCATCTTCTTGACCTGCATCGAAATCGCGGACGGTGTCCGAAAGACCGCGCTCGCGGCCCCCGTAAAGCTGCCGGTTTCGGCAATGGCGACCAGCGTCTTCAAAAGGTCGAGGTCAAGGAGAGGGAGTGTCGGAGTTCGCGGAGCATTCATGTAAGCTATCAGAAATTCTGTATGATTTCTTCAAATCTATTCGTTTGATTGAAGTGTGTCCATCCCCCATGTTCGGTCCAGAGGCCGTCGCGACGTCTCGAATCCAAGTTTGAGAAAGGAACAGACGATGACATATCCAAC
>JAAUYE010193500.1_pt1 | contig 10351 bp, 7 predicted proteins | sample 7278081 | NCBI WGS metagenome assembly JAAUYE01 (sample SAMN14350131, study PRJNA611818) | marine sediment metagenome | isolation source: surface marine sediment (0.6m) | place: French Polynesia: Moorea | collected 2018-08
CAAACCGGGCGTCCACACCTCTATCCCTCGCAAGGACACTGCCATATACGAACTACCCTCGGTCCTGAAGAACAAAGAGTCCCAAGAGTTACCGGCGAAGATCAACGACAACACGCGCCGGTACTTCGAGCTCGCCGCGCCGCTGTCGCCCGAGCCGGTTCGCTCGGCGATGCAGGCTTTTGCCAGGGACCCGACGGACCGTGAGGCACAGGCGGTCCTGAGCGCGATCCCGACCCAGGTCGGGCTCACGCGCACGACCTGCGTGGCCACGATGCTCAAAGCCGGCCATGCCGAAAATGCCTTGCCGCAGTCCGCCACGGCCACCGTGAACTGCCGCATCTTCCCGGGTGAGACCGCGGAAGAGGTGCAGGCGACGCTGCTGCAGGTGGGCGGCAACCCGTCGGTCGAGATCCACCTCCTGGCCGAAGCACTCGAGAGCCCGGTGTCGCCGATGATCGAGGAGGTCACCGCCGCCGTGACGCACGCCGTCCACGACAACTACGGCGATGTGCCCATCATTCCGTACATGGCTCCCTACGGCACCGACGGCAAGGAGATGCGTCGGGCGGACATGCCGACCTACGGCGTCATGGGCATCTTCATGAAGGACGAAGACATCTTCGCGCACGGACTCAACGAGCGTGTGCCCGTCGACTCGTTCTACAAGGCACTGGAATACTGGCACCAGATGCTGACGGAGCTGGGCGGGCGTTAGCGCACGGCTTGACCCGGCAACCAGATCAAGGTGAATACGATGCAGGACGATACCCTCAACAACCCGCAGCGCCGCCGCGTCCTTGGAACCTTACTGGGCCTGGCCTTCGTGAGTGCCTGTGGCAAGCCTGCCGCAAACTCGACGAAGGCCTACTCGGTGAAGGTCTGGAAGAGCCCGACCTGCGGTTGCTGTAACGACTGGATCACCCACCTCGAGGCGCACGGCTTCACGGTGACGAGTTACAACGACGGTAACGGTGACGCCCGCGACAGGCTCGGCATGCCGGTCCGCCTCGGCTCCTGCCACACCGCCGAAGTCGAAGGCTACGCGATCGAGGGCCACGTACCGGCACGCGATATCTACCGGCTGCTCGACGAGAAACCCGATGCCGTCGGTCTCACCGTACCCGCGATGCCGCGCGGGTCCCCGGGCATGGACGGCCCGGCCTACGGCGGGGTCGTCGACCCTTACGACGTACTCCTGGTCGATGCCGACGGGCAGGTGAGCGTATTCGAATCGTATCGCTAGGCAGCGGATTGCAGGGACGCTCGCGGGCTATCGCCTGACGGCGCTCCAGTAGGCGAGGAAACCCCTCCCGGTGGAGTTGGACAGCCCTTCGAGCTTGCCTTGCTCGAGGGTCGCCGAATGATAGTAGGCGCCGGACCCATCCGCGGTCACGAACGCGATTCGGACCTTGCCCCAGTCGGTATTGATTCGCCCCTCCGATATCGGGGCGTCATAGAAGGTGCCGCTGAACGATCCATCCTTGACCGCCGTCACGACGAATTCCTTGTAGTAAGGCTCCGCATCCGGCGTCGGCCGCAGATCGACCTGCCATGCGCCGAGCAGGATGCCCGCGTCGATCCCGGCCCTGGGCGCGGTCGATGAACAGGCCCCGAAGCCCATGCAGACCAGTATGATGCAAGGAGACAGCGCTGCCCGGGCCGAGAGAGGTAGCATGTGATCAATGCCTGTTTCGCTTCGGGTCGAGCCTAACACCATTTCGACATTGAAGCCGACGGGGCCCGCCGGGTGATCACCGGCGGATTGAGTACGCAGGCCCGGCCGCGAGCTTGACGATCGGCACCGCCAACGACTCGTAGGCAACGCCCCGAATGCCTCGCCAGGACTGCAACACGTGCCTGCTTTGAGACCCGGTACGAGCGGCTGCTATGATTTCGGCTGTCGGACCACCCTGTATGGTGGTGGATCTGCAATTCAAACGATGAACTGTGACCGAGTCTCTTCAAGTGCGAGCGCGGCGCGTCGGCCAGGTCGACGTTGATTCAGGTTCCTACCTGATCATCGACAGCGAGCGGCTCAGGAACCGGAGCTTCGATAGCGTCCAGCTGGACAAGTTCACCGCCATCAATAGTCGCTTCAGGGACTGTTCGTTTGTGAACGCGAGGATTCGTGACGCCTGCTGGGGCGGTGGCCGAAAACGCACGGACTACATCGGGTGCACGTTTGACGGCGCGAGGTTTGGCTCGGTGTCGCCGGGGAACGCCCGGTTCGTTGACTGTTCGTTTGAACGCGTACAGATTTCGGAATTCCTCGCTCACGACGTGGAACTGATCAACTGCAGGTTCTCGGGAGTGATCGACAAGGGGTTCCTGAACGGGCGTCGCGAACGGTCGAATGTCGGCTGGTTCGAGCGGCGCCGCAACAGGATCGTTCGCGCCGACTTCAGTGAGTGCGAACTGAGAGACTTCGCCTTTCGCACTGGTATTCGCTTGCAGCAGGAGCGTTTGCCCTCGGGTGCCCGCTACGTTTTCATCGACGATTTGCGCGCATCGCTGGAGGGCGCGAAGGCTCACGTGGCGGCCTGGGACAGCGCAGAGGACCGGCGCCTCGGGGAAGCGCTTATCCGGTCGATGGAAATCGACCTGGACGATGGCCAGCACCAGCAGCTCTATATCGTTACTGACTCCGGGCAGTTCGCGGCCGTGTCGAGGGCGCTGGCGGCATACTTCGTCGCGAGCTAGATCGACAGGTCGCGCCCCGCGCAGCGTCAGACGATTAGGCCGAGCTCATCGCGCTCCCAGCCCGGGATGCGCTCCTCGAGGTCCCGGTACTCGCGTTCCTTTGCCGCGCAGTAGACGCGCACGAAATCGGCGCCCAGCACCCCGGCCATGGCTTCGCTGCCGCGCAGTGCATCGAGCGCCTCGTAGAAATGCCGGTGCAGTGCGAACGGCGTGTCGTAGGCCGAGTCGTTGACGGCCGGCCGCGGCGTGAGCTCGCCGACCATGCCCAGGTAACCGCAGGCGAGCGTGCCCGCGATGGCGAGGTAGGGATTGACGTCGCTGCCGGCGATGCGGTTCTCGACGCGCCGCGCCTCGGGCGGCGATTCGGGCACGCGCAGACCGGCCGTCCGGTTGTCGGTGCCCCATTCGAGGTTGACCGGCGATGCCCAGTGACTCAGGAAACGCCGGTAGGAATTGGCATAGGGCGCAAAAAGCAGCAATGCGTCGCGCAGGTAGGTCTGCAGACCCGCGATGTGTGCACCGAACAGCGGCGATTCGGAACCGTCACCGCGCGAGAAGACATTCGTGCCCCCGGCATCGTAGACGCTCTGGTGGATGTGCAGCGCGCTGCCGGGCTGGTCTACCGACATCTTGGCGAGGAAGTACGCCTGCATCCCGGCCTGCTGTGCCTCGTGCTTCAGCGCGCGCTTGAAGTGCAGCACGTTGTCGGCGAGACGCAGCGGCTCGCCGTGATCGAAGTTGACCTCGAACTGGCCCGGACCGAGCTCCTGGGACACGGCGCCGAGCTCGATGCCCTGCTGACCACAGTGCGCTTTCAACGCGTCGAAGAATCCGGACAGCTCGTGCAGCCGGTCCACGCCGTAGGGATCGGAGAATGCCTGCCTGCCTGGGTCCTGGTCGGTGGCCGGCGGCAGCTCGGGCGCATCGTCGGTCGCGGGCAGCAGGTAGAACTCGACCTCGGGCGCAACGATAGGGTGCCAGCCCTTGTCGGCGTACAGGGCGAGCACGCGTTTCAGGACGGCGCGTGGATCCACGTCGACAGGCTGGCCATGCTCGTCGAAGCAGTCGAGCATCACGCTGGCCGTTGGCCGCGAGGCCCAGGGGGTCACGCGCAGCGTGCTCGGGTCAGGCACGCACTCCATGTCGCGATCGCGCGCGTTGTCGCGGCGCATGTGGAAATTGGCCGTGACCGTCTGGCCGAACAGCGCAATGGGCAGCTTGACAGGCTTGTCACCCAGGCCGGCGGCCGGCTGGATCTTGCCCCTGGCGACGCCGGCGAAGTCGACCACGAAGCATTCGAGGTTCTCGATCCCGTGCTCGGCGAGCCATGCGTCCAGGGTATTCACTGCATCCATTCCTGCTGTGCGGGCAGCGCCGGCGGAACGCCGCCGCAATAACCATAGGAAATACCAGCAGAAATCACCAGTTCCTACATCCATCCCTATAGGGCGGTCCTGCCCTGCGTGTAGGCACGGATGCGAGCAACGGCGGTGGCGTCTAGCGTCGTTGGCCGCCCCAGATACCCGGGTAACACGCTTGGATCGCTACGACACGATCATCATTGGCGCCGGTCACAACGGACTCGTCTGCGCTGCCTGCCTGGCCCGCGCGGGCGAGCGCGTCCTCGTACTCGAGGCGCGCGACAAGGCTGGCGGGCTCGCGTCCCGCCACGAGTTCCACCCGGGCTTCCAGGCGGCGCCGGCGCATCACGCCAGTCATTTCCCCCGGCGCATCGCCGAGGACCTCGAGCTCCCGAAGCACGGCGCCGAGCCGCTCGCCAGGCCGGCGCCGCTCGTCGGAATGAACGCCGATGGTGAGCACGTCGTTGTCGAGCCGGGATCCGTTTCCGGCGTCGGCGTGGCGGACAGCAATGCCTACGGCAGCTTCGCCGGGATGCTCGATCGCTTCGCGGCGACGCTGGAGCCCTTCTGGGGCAAGACGATCCCGCGAATCGGCAACAACAGCCTGGGTGAAGTGCTGACATTCGCCCAGCTCGGCCTGAAGCTTCGCCGTCTCGGCAAGGCGGACATGCACGAGTTCATGCGGATCGCGTCGCTGCCGGCGCGGGACCTGGTCGACGAGCGCTTCGAGAGCGAGCTCCTGAAAGCCACTCTGTGCTGGGACGGCCTGATCGGCTCGAAGATGGCGCCGCGCTCACCCAACAGCGCGGTGCTCATGATGCTGTACCGTCGCGGTCGGGACGCCTTCAGCCCGGCCCGACTGATCGACGCGCTCGTCGCCGCCGCGACCGCTGCCGGTGCAGAGATCCGCAGCGGCGCGGCCGTGGCTCGCATCGCGGTGGAGCCGGCCGACGATGGCCCGGCAGCGACAGGCGTGGAGCTCGACTCGGGCGAGACCCTCACGGCAAAGCGTATCGTGTCGTCGGCAGACCCGGAGACAAGCTTCCTCCGACTCGTCGGTGTCGAACATCTCGATATCGGCTTCACCAATCGCATCGGCCGCATTCGCAGCGACGGCTTCGTCGCGAAGCTGCACCTGGCGCTGTCGTCCGCCCCGCGGTTCAAGGGACTCGACGCACCCGCCGGGCGTCTGCTGATCGCACCGTCCATGGATGCGATCGAATTCGCGTTCGATGACGCCAAGTACGGTGCGTGTTCGGAGGAGCCCGTGCTCGAGGTCACGGTCCCGAGCCTCGATGACCCGGCGCTCGCACCCGCCGGCCAGCACGTGCTCTCGGCACACGTGATGTTCGTGCCCTACCGCCTGAAGGGCGGCTGGACCGACGCGGCCCGGCAGGCCATGCACGACAGGACTGTCGATCTCCTGGAACGCTATGCACCGGGGTTCTGCAATCAGATCATCGGCAGCGAGTTTCTTGCACCGCCGGACATCGAGTCACGCTACAAGGTCACGGGTGGCCACTGGCACCACGGCGACTTCGCTTTTGACCAGATGCTGATGATGCGGCCGACCTACGAAGCCGCGCAGTACCGCACGCCGCTCGAGGGACTCTGGCTCTGCGGTGCCGGCTCCCATCCCGCCGGCGACCTCACGGGCCTCGCCGGATACAACGCCGCGGCGGAGATACTGCGATGAGTCGCTACGATGCCATCGTCATCGGTGCCGGGCACAATGGTCTGACCAACGCAGCCTACCTCGCGAAGGCCGGCCTCAAGGTGGTGGTGGTCGAGAAGAACGACTACATCGGCGGCGCTGCCGTATCGCGCGAGCTCCACGAGGGCTGGACCTACTCGAACTGTTCCTACGTTTGCAGCATGATGCGCCAGGCGATCCACCGCGATCTCGACCTCAGCAGCCATGGCCTGATCCTCGTACCGTATCTCGGCACCGTGAACTTCGGTGACGGGGACGAGCGCCTGATCTCGTATCACGACGAGCAGGCGACGTACAACGAACTCAAGCGGCACTCGGCGCACGACGCCGATGCCATGTACCGCTTCCAGGCCGACCTGACCCGGTACTCGCAGTTCATCCGCAAGACGCTGCTGCGCACGCCGCCCGAGCCGACCTCCCTGAAGCCACGGGACATCCGCGAGTTCCTGTATCTCGCGAAGCAGGTCTGGTCGATGGGCGAGCGCGAAATCTACGAGTACATCCGCTTCTTTACGATCAGCGCCGCCGACTTTCTCGACGACTACTTCGAGAACGACATGATCAAGGCCGCGATGGCGAGCCCGGGCATCATCGGCACCGCACTCGGCGTCCAGTCGCCGGGCTCCGCCTACATTCTCCTGCACCACGTGATGGGCGACGTCGATGGCAACATTGGCGCCTGGGGACTCGCGCGCGGCGGCATGGGGGCCATCTCGAAGTCCATCGCCAGCGCGCTCGACGGCTTCGGCGGCGAGATCCGGATGAACGCGGGCGTCGAGAAGCTGATCGTCAGGGACGGCAAGGCTGTCGGCGTTGCGCTCGAAAACGGCGATGAACTCTCTGCCGACATCGTCGTGTCGAACCTGGATGCGAGGCGCACGTTCACACGAATTATCGACCGGGACGACCTGCCGGACGGCATCTACGAGAAGGCGAAGAATTTCAAGATCCGCGGCTCGTCGGGCAAGGTCAACATCGCACTCTCCGGCCTGCCGAAGTTCACGGGCCTGCCCGACAACCGCTACATCAACCGCGGCGGCCAGGCCTTTACGGGCTCGATGGAGACCATGGAGCGCGCCTACGACTGCTGGAAGCGTGGCACCTGGTCCGACGACCCGTTCATCGAGTCGGTGATTCCCTCGGCCTGGGACCCGACCGTGGCACCGCCCGGCCAGCACTGGATGTCGAACTTCATCCAGTACTGCCCGCCCGAACTCGCCGACGGGCCGTGGACGCCGGAGAAGCGCGACGCCTTCGGCGAGAGCGTCATCAGCAAGCTCGAACGCTACAGCCCGGGCTTTCGCGACCTGATCGTGCACATGGAGGTGCGCACGCCGCACGAGATCGAGAACGAGATCGGCCTCACGGAGGGCAATATATTCCAGGGCGAACTCACGATCGACCAGCTGTTCTTCAATCGGCCGTTCCCGGGCTACGGCCAGTACCGGATGCCGCTCAGGAACCTGTACATGTGTGGCTCGTCCACGCACCCGGGCGGCGGCGTGTCGTCCGCGTGCGGTGCGAATGCCGCGCGGGAAATCCTCATCGATCTCAGGCGGCCGAACACGGTCCCCGACGACGACTTCGACTATGAATAGCCATGACTGACCCCTACGCCGGCGAGCGCCCGAAACTCTCCCCGTTCCACCCGCGGCAGGCAGAACTCAATATCCGCGACGCCTGGGGTGTCTGGAACGGCTACAAGTTTGCCGAGTACTACTACGACGCGGAGTACGAGTACTTCTGCGTCCGCAACCAGTGCGGCACCTACGACGTCTGCCCGATGCAGAAGTACGAGATCAGCGGCAAGGATGCCGAAGTCATGCTGAACCGGCTCATCACGCGCGACGTCAGGAAGCTCGCCGTCAACCGGGTTGCCTATACCGTCTGGTGCACGGACGACGGCCGCGTCATCGACGACGGCACGGTGTTCAGGCTGGCCGAGGATCGCTTCATCCTGAAGTGCGGCAGCCCCTGCACGGCCTGGCTGCGTAAAGCGGCGTTCGGCTTCGAGGACGTCACGATCACCGACATCAGCGATACGCTGGCTGGCCTGTCGCTGCAGGGGCCCACGTCCTGCGCCGTACTGAAGAAGATGGGGCTCACCGGCATCGAGAACGCGAAGGCGTTCGATATCATGCATTTCCCCTTCGCGGGCGACACGCTGCGCGTCTCGCGGACGGGTTTCACGGGCGATCTCGGCTACGAACTCTGGATTCCGAGTGGGCTTGCGCTGGAACTGTGGGACGCCGTTTACGCCGCGGGCGCAGATTACGGCATACAGCCCTACGGTGAGTCGGCGACCAACATGGCGCGGCTGGAAGCCGGCTTCATCATGCCGTTCATGGATTTCGCCGAGGCCTTCAAGACGGTCCATTTCGAGCACGACCAGACGCCCTTCGAGCTGCAGCTCGGCTGGCTCGTCGACTTCGACAAGCCGCATTTCAGCGGTCGGGCCGCACTGCTCGAGGAGAAGCGGCGCGGCCCGACGTGGACGCTGGCCCGCCTCGACATCGAGGGCAACTGGCCCGCCGAGGGGGCGATCATCTACGACACCGAGGCCTGCAAGAACGATATCGGCTACGTGACGTCGGCCATGTGGTCCCCGACCGTCAAGGCCAATATTGCGCTCGCCATGATCCGGACGGAACAGCTCGATGGGGACATCTGGGTCGAGATCTACAAGTACAAGGACTTGAGGCCCCGCCGGCGGATGGCGAAAGCCAGGCGTCGGACGAAACCGTTCTGGACGCCGGCACGTGCCCGCGCGACGCCGCCGGCCGACTACTGAGTCACGGCGCGCGGGGAGTAGGACCGGCGGATGTACCAGATGCTGAAGAGCCCGGTGCCGCACCACGTCACGACCCACGCGGCAATGGCGGCGAACTCGCCGGTCCAGATGTTGATCGAGCCGTCATCGAGTAGCTGCCCGGTCGCGCCCTGGTAGGGTTTCAGGTATTGCTCGAGCAGGAACCAGGGCGCCAGCACGCCGTTCACGGCGATCAGCACCACGGGCGCGACGAGCGTCCTTTGGATTTTCGACTGCTCGACCTCGTCCTCGGGCCGGACGTGGAGCGCGTCGAGGTAGCTGGCCTCTTCGGCGGTTACGGTCGTGCGGCGCGAGACTGCGACAGTCACGACGAGGCTCGCGACGAAGCCGATGATTGCGGGATCGAGATACGACGGCAGTTCGATCGCGCCGATAAAGACGAAGAACTTGGGCACGACATTGAAAACGAGCCCGGTCAGCATGCCCCAGAACGCAGCGGCTTCCGTGATACGCCGGCTCCAGATCGACAGGATGCCGACCGGACCCCAGGACGACGCGAACACGGTCGCGATAAAGGTCGTCAGCCAGAAGATCTGCGGCGGAAAGACGAGCGCGAGGCCGAGAACGACGGCGCCGGCGATGAGCATCATGATGCGGCTGAAGCGCAGCGTCGTCGCCTTGTCGGCATTGTCGTGAATGCCGATGTCGTTGCTGACGCTGAAGCCGACCAGCGACAGGAAGGTCGACCCGGAAGACAGGGCGGCGGCCGTGATGCCGGCCAGCATCAGGGCGCCGAGGAAGGCGGGCAGCATGTTGAGCGACGCCCAGATCATGGCGCTGTCGGGCGGATCGAGGGCCGGTGCGCCCAGATTGATGATGCCACCCATCCCGTAGACCAGGACCTGCATGAGCGCGACGACGACGGCAGCTATCATCGCCGCGCGCAGCACGACGTGTTCGTCTTTCGCCATCAGGTGGCGGCTCGATTGCCAGGGGCTGACCATGTAGACGATCGCCCAGCTGACATCGATGACGATCGCCCAGACCAGGTAGTCCATCGGCGTTGCGAATTCCCGCCCGGGGCCGACGGCGCCATGCCAGGACGCGAGACCGGGCTTCTCCTCGACGCGCGTCAGCTGCTCGACGATGCCGGGCACACCGCCGAGATCGCTGACGACGAACGTGACCGCGGCGACGCTTGCGAACGCGAACAGTAGGAACATGATCGTGTCGGTCAGGATGACGCCGCGCGAGCCCGAGTACATCGTGAAGGCCGTGTAGCTCAGCCACGCCACGACGAGGCACTCGACGTAGCTCAGGTCGGTAAGTTCGGACAACAGGATCGCGGCGCCCTGGGTGACGGCCAGCAGGTAGCCACCGAGCGCAAAAATGATCGTGAAGCCGGCGAGTGACTGGACGCGCCGGCTGTTGAAGCGCTTGCCGAAGAATTCGGCCACGGTCGTGGTCCGGCTGCGCCTCAGATAACGGCCGAAGAAGAACGCACCGAGCACGTAGCCAATGGCGGCCGACTGCGGGAATATCGTGTAGGGGCCTGCCGCGATGTCGTAGGCGAACCCGGCCTCGCCGAGGAACATCGTCGCGCTGACGAGGCTCGCGACGAGCGTGCCGACGATCAGCAGCGTGGGCGCCCGCCTGCCGGCAACGTAGTAGTCGTCGAGGTTCCGGATACCGCGACCGGCGAGGTTGCCGATCACGATATAGACAAGGATGCTGATCGCGATCGTTGTCGTGTAGATATCCATGAAACTCGTCAAAAAGGGGTCGAACCGCAATTTCGTCGCGACG
>JAAUYE010232525.1_pt1 | contig 10343 bp, 12 predicted proteins | sample 7278081 | NCBI WGS metagenome assembly JAAUYE01 (sample SAMN14350131, study PRJNA611818) | marine sediment metagenome | isolation source: surface marine sediment (0.6m) | place: French Polynesia: Moorea | collected 2018-08
AGTCCCTTGTTTTCCATTGCCCCCATGTTGAAGTCGTTTACCGCGACAATCATGTAGATGTCCAGATCGTATTCGCGGCCATACACCTCTTCATCCCATAGCATCGCCTGCTTTAATGACGCCATGGCATGTTCACACTTGTTGATATTTTCTTCTTCAACGTACAGGCGCAGCACCACCTTGCGCCCGCTCATGGTGGTAAAGGTATCTTCCTGGTACAGCAGCGGTCCCGCCACCACCGCAAACAGGTAGCTGGGTTTGAGACTGGGATCCTCCCAGCGCGCCCAGTGGCGCCCGTTATCGTGTTCACCACTGTCCACCAGGTTACCGTTGGCGAGTAACACTGGAAATTTTTGTTTCTCCGCTTCCAGCGTCACGGTAAAACGCGCCATCACATCGGGCCGATCCGGGAAATAGGTTATGCGCCGAAACCCTTCCGCCTCGCACTGGGTGGTCAGCAAGCCACTGGACAGGTACAACCCTTCCAGTGCGGTATTGGCGCGGGGATTAATCCGGCTTTCAACTTCCAAGGTGAACTGTTGAGGAACCACCTGAATGGTGAGTTGTTCATCGGTCAACGCGTAGTCGCTTTCTGCCAGTGTCTTGCCATCGAGTTTGAGACCGAGTAATTCCTGATGACTGCCATTGAGCACCAGCGCAGGTTCACCTGCCTGGGCTGCCTCGTTACGCCGCATGACCAGGCGTGAACGGACGATGGTGGCGTCCTCATCCAGGTCGAAATGCAGATCGACCACATCAACCAGGTAAGCGGGGGGAACATAGTCTTTCAGGTAAATGGTACGGGGTGCGTCAGGCACCGCTAAATCGGCAGTATCAGCCATGTACGACTCCTTACAAGCCACCAGAGAAAAAAACAGGCGAACAGTCTAACAGTATGGTCAACAATTTCAGATCACAATCCTCAACACCCATGAGGTTTGGGTGGTTAATCAGGGGTAAAAAATAGTAGGCGGGCGAACGAGCGTGGATATTGAACTCTGACGCAATATTATTGACTTCGTCAATTTATCAGTCTGCAATCGAGATTAATGTTGCTTTACGCCGGTACCACGGCGTATGCCGCCTGAGCCAAACCGGGATTTAATGGCATCGGTCACCTCATCCAGTTGAGTCTGGCGGGTGTCCTGGGGTGGGTCGAACATATCAGCCTGCACTTGGGGTCGATGCCGCTCATCACACAGGCCAGATACCCCGACGCCCACCAGGCGCAGAGGACGCGACTCGGTTTGCATGGCGTTATCAAATAACGCCATGACCGCCTGCCACACCTGCTTGGTCTGTTGGGTGGCTTCGGTTAGCGTATGAGATCGTGTAATGGTAGAAAAGTCGGCAAAGCGCAGTTTGATGTGTACTGTGCGGCCATAAAGTTCATGTTGCCGCAGACGCCAGCAGACCTGCTCGGTCAGTTCCATCAACCAGGCACGCAAGGTATCGCGGTTAGCGATATCACTGTCAAAGGTGGTTTCATTGGAAATGGATTTGGCTTCCGATTCACTCACCACGGGGCGATTATCAATACCATTGGCCAGGCGCCAGAGATGGCTCCCGAACTTGCCGAAGCGATCCTGCAAGACCACTTCCGATTGTTGACGCAGTTGTGCAATGGTGCTGATTCCGAGGCGATCCAGTTCCTTGCCGGTGGCCTTGCCCACACCCCAGACCCGACTCACGGGCAAGGGATCCAGAAAGGCCTGCACCTCCTGTGCTCTCACTTCGACAAAACCGTCCGGCTTGTCCAGATCAGAGGCGATCTTGGCGACGAACTTGTTGGGCGCAATCCCGACCGACGCGACCAGGGACAACTCGTTTTTAATTTCGTGTTTAATGGCCGCCGCAATCTGGGCGGCAGTACCGAACAACTGCATGCTGTCGGTCACATCCAGAAAAGCCTCATCCAGCGACAAGGGTTCCACCAGCGGCGTGTAGCGGTGAAAGATCTCCCGAATCTGCCAGGACACGCTGGCATAGAGAGCCATGCGCACCGGCAAGCACACCACCTGGGGACACAGGCGCATGGCCCGGGCCGTGGGCATGGCACTGTGGATACCGAAACGCCGAGCTTCGTAATTCGCCGCCGCGACCACGCCGCGACCACGCGGTGAACCGCCGACGATCACTGCGCGCCCGGCCAGACCCGGTTGTTCGCGCATTTCCACGGAAGCATAGAATGCATCCATGTCCACGTGCAGGATAGAGCGTTGAGCGGCCATGCCGGTATTGTAGGAGGGTTAGCCAGCAACGTCAGCCTGGGAGGTAACCTGCGGCAACGAGAATATCAATCAGGGCCAGTCGTTATAGACTTCCAGAAAGCGCATGACTTTCTTCACGTAATTGCGGGTTTCATTGTAAGGCGGAATGCCATTGTATTTATCCACCGCATGCTCGCCCGCATTGTAGGCGGCCAGAACATGGGTAAGTTGGTCCGGATAGCGTTCCAGCAGGTACTTGAGGTGCTTCACGCCTGCCTCGATATTCTGCTTCGGGCTATACAGATCAGTGACCCCGTATTTTTCCGCCGTCTTGGGCATTAACTGCATCAGGCCGGAGGCGCCCACCCGCGAGGTGGCATTGGGGTTGAAATAGGACTCGGTGCGAATCACCGCCTTGACCAGGGCGGCATCCACCTGGTGACGCCGGGCGGCCTGGTGAATCAGCGATTCGAAGCGCAGGTAATTTACCGTCGGACTGCTGCGGTAACCCGCTGCCGCCACCTGGCCGACATTGCTGACCTGGCGACTGCGCTTGATCAGTTTCAGGGATTTGTCACGCTGCGGCCGATCCGTCATCAGCCGGCTGCCGTCTGGCAGCTGGTAGACGTAGTAACTGGCGTGGACGGGCAGACACAGCCCCAGCAGCAGGGCGCCGACCAGTATTCCCGGGGTTGATAGACGAATTCTTGGCATTGTTGTTCTGTCCTCTACCCGGATTATCGGCAGAGAAAAGTGTGACTTGAGTCACTTTTTCACTTCAGGCACCGATACGCCAGACCGTCTCGACCAACCGATCCAGGCCCTGTTGGCGAAAACGCTCATTTTCATTAAGGACATCACTGGATTCCAGCCGCACCAGGCTGGTTCGATCCTGGTACAGTTCCTGCACTTCCTCGTCACTCACCGCGAAAGGCGGGCCTTCCATGCAGGACTGGTCATAATCCAGAGTAATAACCAGGCGCGGTACGGCAGGACACAGGGCATTCAGGTGTTCCACGTAGTCGGCGCGCATTTCCTGTGGCAGCGCGACCAGCGAGGCGCGATCATAAACCGCCTCGACTTCGCCCAGCTGGGCCGGTTGCAGCTCGAAATAGTCCCCCAGGAGAATAGTGATCTGATCCACTGACCAGATTTCAAAAGCCCCTTGCTGGGTCACCTCGGGTTTCAGGTGATTTTCCTCAAAAAACGCCCGCACGGCGATGGGACTGATCTCCACGCCAATGACCTCGTGCCCCTGTTCCGCCAACCACAGCATATCCAGGCTCTTGCCGCACAGCGGCACAAATATCCGGCTGCCCGCGTGCAGTCCCAGGTCCGGCCAGTATTGCACCAGGTAAGGATTGACCTGGCCCAGATGAAATCCAATTTTGTCGTTTTCCCAGCGCTGGTGCCAAAAGCTCGCTTCCACCGACTTATCCTCGTTATTCACCCAATATGCTATTCTGCCGCAATTCCCAGGGGCTATGCTATATCCAATATTATCCCCCTTTAGTGGAGAGAAATCATGACCCAGGTGGCCCGCACGGATCGCTATACCATCGAAGCCCTGGAACTGGGGCCGATGGAAAATTTTATCTATTTGATCATCGACAACCAGACCCGACACGCGGCGGTGGTGGACCCCGCCTGGGATGTGCCGGAAATCCTCAAGCTGGCGGAACAGCAAGGTGTCACCATTACCGACATCCTGCTCACCCACAGTCATCACGACCATATAAATGGAATCGAGCAGGTACTGGATGTCTATGATGCCCAGCTGCATCTGCTCAAACCGGAAGCCGAATTTTGGGGCCGGCACCTGGATCTTCCTACGCTGCATCACGGCGGGGATATTATCCAACTGGGCAATACCGAGATTGAAGTGCTACACACCCCCGGCCATACCCCGGGTTCAGCCTGTTACCACATTGATGATCAGCTCATTGCCGGCGACACCCTGTTTGTCTGGGGTTGCGGCCGCTGCGATCTCGCGGGCGGCGATCCGGAAATGATGTACAACACCCTGCGCAAGCTGGCCACCCTACCCGACGCCACCCTGACCTTGCCGGGCCATAACTACTCGGATAAAACCACTGCCACCATGGAAGAACAGCGCCAGGGCAACCCGTTCATGCACTTTCATGATAAGGACAAGTTTGTCGACTACCGCATGCATCAGCATGATCGAATACGTCACTCGCCCTACCATGCTGAGACTCAGAAAAAATAAAACAACGGACAAATGACAACAGGAATGGAAAATGAAGGAAACACCATACAACTGTCTGTTAAGCCCCCTAGTATGAGATTAAATACTTGTTTCCATTAAATTGAATGTAAATATCCACCCTAAATGCTCCTATACGAATTGAGCATCTAGGGTGTCTACTTATAGTTGGGCGTAAAGGACTAGTAATGGAGTATGATCCGATAACAGAAGTAATAGATGAGCCTTTATCTATTTCTTATGAAAAATTAGAAGAATTAAGCTCATTTAAAAAACGAGATAAGTTTACTGATTTACCAGGCAATATACCTGGTGAAAAAGACCGTCTTTCAAATTTAATAAATTCTATAATTGATAAATTAATCGAAGGCATATCTGATAACCCGAGTAAGCTTTGGGTAATGAAACAATTTCAACCATTTCTAGACATTGCGATGGATGAGGATACTGAAGGGAGGGAGCATATTGCAGAACACCTCGCATTTATTATGGATATTCTAGATATTGAAAGTTCTGACGGGCTACTGGGTTTTTATCTTGGATAAAATTCGCCCAACAAGTCATTCAAAATGGACGCCAAAAAGCGGCGCCATTTAATTCAGACGTTAGCCACTTAAGAAAGAGCCTGTATTTTGCAAAATGAACTTGAACAATATCTTCATGATCACATCCCTCTTTCGAAGGCGATGAAGGTGTCTGTTGTGTCGGTGGAGGAAAACAATGTTGTTCTGCAAGCACCACTAGATCCAAACATTAATCATCGAGAAACTGTTTTTGGAGGAAGCGCTTCCGCTCTAGCAATTCTTGCTGCCTGGTCTCTCCTTCATACCCGTTTGCGCCGTTCGGGTATAGATAGTCGTCTGGTTATTCAGCGTAACACCATGGAATACCGGAAACCTATCATGGGTGAGTTCACGGCACGGGCATCACTCGATGACCCGGATAAATGGCAGCAGTTCCTTCGAATGCTATCGCGGAAAGGTAAGGCGAGAGTAGAAGTATCGTCAGTGTTAGAGTATTCAGGAAAGGAAGTTGGTAGGCTTAATGGGGAATTTGTTGCTATTGAGGTATATAGTGCCTAACCAATCCATCAAATGAGACGCGCTAAAGCGCGCGTCTTATGTCGACCGTTATATAGCAGTGGAAAAAAACCGGGTCAGAGACCAATTTTCTCTAATATTAGAAACAATTGGTCTCTGACCCCATTTATTATATTAGAAGTATTACAGTATTAGAATTTTGCTACATACTTCTAATATAAAACAATTCTCTATAAATGTGATCGCCGGCGCTTTTTCATTGTTTTATGTTGTTTGTGTTTGTCTATTGTTAGTGTAGGCACATAAAGGTCAGCACAGTCTCAGGGGTTACCCATGTCAAAAGGTCACAAGAAACGTTATCGTGCACAGGACGCGTTTTCTATTCCTCCCAAGAAATCCACCCCTGATGAAACATCAAAGCCCGACGAGCCAATAAAGCTTGAGAGGGTGCGGTTAAGAGATGAGTTTTACTGGATAATACCCGGTGATGTACCGGGCGGTCATAAACGTTACGGGATGAGGCTGGCTGAACCGGCTGTTCCCGAACCCGATGCATCAACCGAGTCTTCTATACCGACATCGACTGCCAGTAACCCCGAAGAAGAACTAGCGTCAAAAATAGCGACTGGAAGTAATGCTCCAATTGACACTGCTATACAAGATCGAAATAGCACAACAGATCAAGTTGAAAAGGCTACTGGCACGCCACTAGCGGATAATAAGGACAATATTAAATCTTCCCTGCAAGATCAACAGGACACGCCACATGATGCAGCAGACTTAGCTAACCAGACGCTGACTGAAACCAGAGCTACTGTTGATGCTTCTATGCAAGCGCCAACTGAAAGCAAGATCAAGGTTGCTGCAAGTATCCTGGCAAGAACGGATACAGCTAACACGGATACAGCCCATCATGCTAGGCCACCAGCGACAACAGCAGATGTAAAAGGCGAGACCCGTTTAGCGCATTCTCAACAACAAACGGTTATTGCCAATAGAAGGATAGAGCCAGAACAGGCTGTTTCACCAAGTCCGAAATATGTGGCGCAAAAGGATAAGCGTTCTAGCTGGCGGCCGGCCTGGATTGCGTTACTGCTTTTGCTGGCACTGGGTGGTGTTCTTTATGATGCGTTGTTTAATAATGACGAGAAAGTGACGAGTGTCGTTAAACCTGAACAGCAGCCAGTAGTAGAACATTACCAGCCCGAACAAAATGTTCAGGCACAGGTGGCTGAGAAGGCTGCCGTTGCAAACGCCGAGACAGGCCAGGTTAAACAGGTATACTTTATTACCCATGTTGTTGTAAAAGGCGATACCTTGTGGGATATCTCAAAGAAGTATCTCAATGATCCTTTCCGCTATCCTGAACTGGCGCAATTAAGCAACATCAAGAACCCGGACCTGATTTACCCCGGTGACATAGTCACCATACCCATGACTCAAACTGTAGAGCGTGTTCAAGCACAGGTTGCCGATCAGACCGTTATGGGTAACGTTGAGACAGACCAGCTAAAACAGATACGTTTTATTACCCATGTCGTCGTAAAAGGCGATACCTTGTGGGATATCTCGAAGAAATATCTTGATAATCCTTACCGTTATCCTGAAGTGGCAAAATTAAGCAACATCAAGAACCCGGACCTGATTTACCCAGGCGATATTGTCCGCATCCAGATTTAAGCAAGGTTTAAAAGATATGGTTAAGGGCCAACTGGCTAATTAACCAATGGATGGTCTTTGGGAAGTTGTTTTGCCAGCCACATGGCAAGTTTGTGACGCATGACTTTTTGTGAAACTTGATCTTCCGGTAAGGGTTGTATGATTTTGTCGTGCACAAGTAATCGGTAGAGATAAAGTACTTTCAGGTCTTTTGAGCCTATTGCTTCAAATTTCGCGGCACCGCGAGATTCAGCATACGTCATGCCCGCAGTATCAAGGGGTCAGAGCACTTGAAATGTTTAAGGTATCGCACATATTTTTCAAGTGATCTGACCCCTTGAACACTTTAACTGATGTTCTGTGTTTGCAGGTATTAATGGATAATTAACATTAAGAGAATACAGCTTGGCTGATAACTATACAGATCCCCATCTAGCGAGTTCAGCACTTATCACCATAGACACGCAGAACGATTTCACACTGGATGGCGCACCGGCCCATATCGGCGGTACGCAAGACATCATCCCTAATATGACCAACCTTCTGGATATTTATCGAAACAATAATCAATTCATTATTCATGTAATCAGGCTATATCTTCGCGATGGGTCCAACGCGGATGTATGTAGAAAGCAGCTTATTCAGAATGGCAAGGAAATCGTTGCCCCCGATTCTCAAGGCGCAGAGCTGGTGCAGGAACTGAAACCCGACAGCACAGTTCGTCTCGACCCAGCAGTATTATTGGCAGGAGAGTTTCAACAAATCGGGCGTAACGAGTTTGTGATGTACAAGCCCCGCTGGGGCATGTTTTACCGCACCCAACTAGATGGTTTTCTGCAAAACCGTGCTATTGATACCCTGGTGTTTTCTGGCTGTAACTTTCCCAACTGCCCCCGCACTAGCATCTATGAGGCAAGTGAGCGGGATTTTCGCATCGTTGTTATCAAGGATGCAATCTCCCAATTGCAGGTGAAGGACGAAGAAGAATTACACAACATCGGGGTAATGCTACTCACAACCCAAGATTTCCAGGCAATCATATCCTGAAGTTACCAGTATGCCTGGTGTCAGAATAAGACCGCTACAAGTCAGTAAAAACTGTGGTAGAAGGTAATATTTTGCGCCAGATCAAAACGTCTACCGTCAATCAATTGTATATATCAGCATTTACCTTTCCGGAAGAGTCATTATCATGGATTACCACATCTCATTGGACGAAAACCTTGGCTGCATCTTCATTAAAGTGTTTCATGCCATGACAAGCGAAATTGGCACTCGCTGTGGACCCGAAATCGTTCGACTTTCAGAGGAAAAGCATATAAAACGATTCCTATTTGATGTCAGGGAAGCTCCCAACACACAAAGTGATGTGAAAAATTATAATTTTGCCACGGAGGAAATATCTGACTTCGGCTTTCCTCATGACTCGCGATCCGCATTCCTGGTTAATCCTGGTGACACCTCACATGATTTTATAACAACACTATTCCTTAATGCTGGGTATCGGGTGAAGAGCTTTACGGATGAAAATGCGGCAACATCCTGGTTAACAAATGAATAAACTAACTGATATTGATAGAAAATTCCCTCGTTCAAGGGGTCAGATCACTTGAAATGCCTTGAATCCCCAAAGCTCATATATATTTTTCAAGTGATCTGACCCCTTGAACCTTAAGTGATCTGACCCCTTGAACCTTAAGTGATCTGACCCCTTGAATCCCCTACTATTTTCGCGGTGTAAAGATTTTACACACTGTAACAATTGAAGGTTAATAATAATGTTCAATTGATTATTATTACAGTGGTGCCTACAAGTTTCATAACACCTTCCTGGACTATATTGATTGAAAGCAATATTCTGGAGAAGCATCATGATCGAAGAAAAAAGAAAAGGTGATCAGCCGATACCACATAATGTGAAAAACTATCTGAATGATGCCCAGCTGGCAGAATTACGTTCCATAGAGCAGTTTGGCTGGAACCTCAAATACATCCGTCGGCCATTATTTCAAGAGCAAGTCATCGTCGTAATCAATCCGGATGGTAAATCTATTGGTGTCCTGGAAGATGATGGCGGATTGAATATGAATCCAAACATCGAAACACGTGAATAAAATAGCAGGTAGTCAAATTTTAGTCCGCCAATGGCCTCAGGCAAGCAGTTCAAGTACATCGCCTCGCAACTTGAATGCCGCCGTAGTGGCTTCGCTTAACCCCCCGTCACCGGTGGAAAGAAAGCCACTTCATCCCCATCCCGCAATATCACTTCCTGATCGGCAAATTGCTGGTTGACTGCACACAGCACACGATCCGGCAAGCGTGGATCCGTACCAGACAAGATTTGCCATAGTGCACCAACACTGGTAGTGGTGACGAGGTCCAGTTCCACAGCACCCTGACCGAACCGTTCACGCAGACTGGCAAATAACAATACCTGAATATGCATGGCTGTTATCCCGGTGCGGCAGGTTGTTCACGTTGTGCTTGACTACCACCCTCATGCAGATCGGAATGGGGGTCTTTGCCGGACATCATATCTTCATACCAGTGGTCATGGTGTTCCTTGGCCCAGTTGGCGTCACAATAACCGGTCGCCATGGCTTCATACGCACCCTCAACCCCGATAGTACCCATGTAAATATGTCCCAGTGCTACCGCCAGAACAATTATGGCTGAAATGGTATGTAGGACATGGGAGATTTCCAGGGTACCGCGTGTAAAGCCAAGAATAGGAAAATCTAGAATAATACCGGTTACAACAATCACGGCTCCACCCAGTACGGTTAACCAGAACCAGGCTTTTTCACCCCCATTGAAATAACCGGAGCCTACATGCTTGTGCACCATGAAGCCGCCGCCAGAAGCAAACCAGGCGAGATCCACTTTCTTAATGATGTTTCGTTTTGCAAAGGTAATAAACATCATGATTACCGCGATGCCAAACAACGGCCCACTGTAGTCATGGATCCGCTTGGCGATGTTGGCCGTGATACTGAAGCCTTCCGGTCCGAGCAAGGGAATCAAGATAAACCGACCATACAGTAACATCAAACCGGTCACGGTAAGAATAATAAACAGCACTGCCAGCAACCAGTGGGCCGCACGCTGTTTAAAATTAAAGCGAAACAGTTTTTTACCGGACTGTCCACCCTCAATTTCCACCTGGCCCCTGATGAGGCGAAACAATACGATTAATAGAATAGCCGC
>JAAUYE010015509.1_pt1 | contig 10336 bp, 5 predicted proteins | sample 7278081 | NCBI WGS metagenome assembly JAAUYE01 (sample SAMN14350131, study PRJNA611818) | marine sediment metagenome | isolation source: surface marine sediment (0.6m) | place: French Polynesia: Moorea | collected 2018-08
CGACCGCCGAGGCGATGGCGATGGCGATGTCGCGGAACAGTTGCCCGGCCTCCTCCTCCAGGAAGATCACCGGCAGGAACACGGCCATGGTGGTCAGCGTGCTGGCCAGCACCGCGCCCCACACCTCGACGGTGCCGTCCCGGGCGGCCTGCACCCGGGATTTGCCCATCTCGCGGTGCCGGAAGATATTTTCAAACACCACGATGGAGTTGTCCACCACCATGCCGATGGCAAATGACAGGCCCGCCAGGCTGACCACGTTGATGTTGCGGCCCATCAGGGTCATCACCAGAAAGGTGCCGATGGCGCTGATGGGAATCGCCACGGCAATGATCACGGTGCTGGCGATGCTGCGCAGAAAGATCAGCAGAACGGTCACGGCCAGGATGCCGCCCACGAATATGTTCTGGCGCACCAGGTTGATGGCGCTGTAGATGTAGCCGGTCTCGTCGTATACCTGTTCGATCTGCAGGTTGTGGTCCTTGAGGATGCCGTCGTTGAGCTCGTCCAGGGCGGCTTTGAGCTTTTCCATTACCACCAGCACGTTGGTGCCCGGCTCGCGCACGGCGTTCATCACGATGGTGGGAGTGCCCACGTGGCGCACCACCACCTGCGGGTCGTTGAAACCAAACCGCACCCGGGCCACGTCAGCCACCGTGACCGGGGCGCCGTTTACGCGCCGGATGATAACCTTCTCGACCTCCTCGGGGGATTCGTACTCGCCCACGGTGCGGGCGATATAGCGCCGCTTGCCCTCGTCAAAATCTCCGGCGCTGATGTTGCGGTTTTCCAGGTCCAGGGCCCGGATGAGCTCGGGGATCGTGATCTGCCGGGCTGCCAGGGCGTCCGGGTCGACGATTACGTGCAGTTCTCGTTCGCGACCGCCGTAGATGTTCACCGAGGCCACACCGGCGATCCGCTCGATACGGGTTTTGGCGTACTCGTCCATGAAGTCGTATTCGTGCAGCAGGTTGCCCTCGTAGCCCTCCCGGGCCTTGAGAACCATCCAGGCGATGGCCTGGCCCCAGCGGCCGCCGGCCTTGATCACCGGCTTGTCCACCTCACCGGGGTAGCGCTTAACCTGATCAAGCTTGTTGGAGACGCGCAGCAGCGATTCGTCGGTCTCGGTGCCAATCTCAAACATCAGGTTGACGTACGCGTAGCCATCGCGGCTTTCGCTGTTCATCTCCACCAGCCCGTCCAGGTTTTTCAGCTGCTCTTCCTGCACATCGATGATCTCGCGCTCCACCTCCACGGGGCTGGCGCCTTCCCAGCGGGTTTCGATGGAGACCTCCGGCAGGTCGACGTTGGGGGTGAGCTGGATGGGAATGCGGTAAAGGGACAGGATTCCGAACAGCACCAGCAGCAAGACACCGACGGTGACCGTCACCGGTTTTTTGATGGATGTGTCGACGAGTTTCATGATTTACCCGGCTCGCTTATCAGCTAAATGATGTTTAAGGCTTTTCCCCCGGACAATGCGGTCGGCCGAGGGTAAAGAAATGTAGGGGACGAAATTTAGGGGACGTTCTTACTATTTGAACATTTCCGATCGAAACTGGGCCAAAGGATATTATATGGGGTCGCGAAAACCGATCGGCCGCTGTCGATGAAATGTTCCCATAAATGGCGTCACCTGGGTGTCAAGATGATTACTCAGCTGTTCATGTTACTTCTGCGTTGGAAGCATATCTATGTTGAACGTGGTTTGAATTGGTTGGGGACGTTTATCGTGTGTCAAATGTTTAAATGTTAAGAGCGTCCCCTTCTTTTTTTACTGCTGGATCATCACCGCCTGGCCCGGGCGCAGGCGTTCGTTGCCGCGGATAACCACCTGGTCTCCCGGTTTCAGGTTGCCTTCCACCGCCACATTGCTTCCGTAATAGCCGGCCACCTTCACACCGACGGGCATTGCCCGGCCGTCGACCACCGTGACCACGTGCCGGTTCGCCCCGCTGGTAACGATTGCATCCTTGGGCACCATCAGGGCTTCTTTGCGGTTGGCCAGGTTGAAGGTGACGGTTGCCTCCATGCCGCTTTTGATCTTCAACCCCGGGTTGGCCACCTGAACGTGCACGGGAAAGGTGCGCGCGGCCGGATTGCCCTGGGGCATGATGCCGGTGATCTCACCGCTGAGCCGCTCGCTGTCCAGTGCGGCGATGCGCACGTCTGCCGGACCGGAAGAAGAAAGTTTGACGGTGTAGCGCTCCGGCACATCGACGGTGATCTGCACCCTGCTCAGATCGATGAGGGTAACCACCGGGCCGCCGGCAGGCACCCACTCACCCACCGCGGTATGTTCGAGGGCCACGTAACCGGAGAAGGGGGCGGTGACTCGGGTCTGATCGATATCGTACTGCAGCTGCTCGATTTCCACCTCGTTTCTAAGAAGCTCCTGAGTGAGGGCCTGGTGGTTGTATAGTGCATCGTCATACGCCTTTTCCGCCACGCTGTTGGCTTCCCGGAGCTTGGATACGCGCTTGAGCTCTTTTTCGGCATTTTTCAGATTGGCCAGGGTGCGCTCCCGGGCCGCCCGGGCGCCCTTGAGTCGCAGCTGCAGGTAAGTGGTTCGCAGCCGCGCCAGCAGAGCGCCTTTTTTCACGTAATCGCCTTCCCCCACCGGAAACTGCTCCACCACCCCTGCAGCCTCCGAGGCGATCGTACTTTCGGTCACCGCCTCGGTGGTGCCCACCAGCGAGACCTGCTCGGCGACCGGTTTGATCGCCACGGCGGCCACGCGGACCGGGGATTTGCGCTCCGGCGGCTTCTTGTCCGCATCGGCGGCGCTTGCCGTGCCCGCGGCAAAAGCCAGAATAAGCACCGCAGCTTTTGCTGCAGCGCATGCGACGATGACACGTCGCTCAGAGATTGTGCGTGCGCGGCGCTTGCGGATCAAACGGCCGGATGGCTGGGCTGCGATCATGGCGTGATTCCTCATGCTTGGATAGGTTCAGGTCCCCACTGATCATCGATGATTTTCATACATACAACCGATTCGCAAACATGGCAATCGCTCTATCACCATTGCCCGTCGGAAACAAGGGAATTGCATATGCGATGACAGATGATCATGGATACCATCAGAACCGAGGGAATATCTGCACGATTGTGATGGGCGCAAGCGCTGCTCATCAACGGGGCAAACCCGTCGCAATGCCACCCGTATGACCGGTATCGGAGCCCGGCGGATGGCGGTTGAAATCGACCGTCGGGACAGCGGCAAAAGGATGGTTGAAATATCAGCGACTTGTTTCAAAAATCCGGTGGCTGTGGTATAATGAGCTTCATAATTTGTCGGGCCGCGCAAACATTCGTTGGCATGTTCTGCAGGCGAGGGTGGAAAACCCGCACGCGGTTCCATGGGACCGCCCACGTGGGTTATTGCTTGACAAGTGGGGCCGATTATGAGTTAATTGGTGTGTTTAGCGTGCTTCCGACAAATTTTGCTGCCGTTACAAATTTTGTGAAAATGGTTTCACCACTGAGTTGTTTCAGTGGTACAGCGTTTGCCTGCACACAGATAGCTACCGCTGCCGAATTCGTTCCAAAGTTTCATTAGACTGCCCTGGTGCCAGGGAGTACGCCCGACGGTTTGCCGACCGCGGGCCGCACACTGCAGGGTCGAATGCGGAGACAAGCGGTAGCTTAGTTATTCTGGGCTGCCGGAAATTTGATTTCGGAGAACGGTTTTGGCTAAACAGAAAGACATTTCCTCCACCGAAAAGCTTCTGGAGTTGATACGCAGCAACAGCCGCCCTGAAGTGGGCGCCGCTTCCGCCCGCAAATCCAAGCCCCCCCTGGCCAAAAGACTCCGATCGGGCCTTCAGACCGCCGTCAAGATCAAGAAATCGACCACCATCGGTGTGGACATCGGATACAACGAGATCAAGCTCGCCAAAATAATGAACCTGGGGCACAACCGTTACGAGCTGCGCGACTACGCCCACGTACCCTTCGAACCCGGCATCAAACCGGATCACCCCGAATTCTCGCGATATCTGAAACAGCACCTCGGCCGGTTTCGCGGAGCCGCTAAAAAGGCGGCCATCTGGGGCAACATCTCTTCGGCCCGGGTGGAGATGCGCTACCTGAAAATACCCAAGGTTCCCGCCAAACAGATCCCCAACGTGGTCTACTGGTCCCACAAAAAGGTCGCACCCTACAATGAGGCCGAAGCGGTATTCGACTACGAGATCCTGCGCGAAAGAGTCGAAGACGGGGCACCCAAGTACGATGTAGTGTCGCTGACTGCCCCCCAGGCGGAAATCGATCATTTCAAAAACGTATTTGCCAAAAGCGGATACCCCTTGAGCGGCATATCCATCGTGCCGTTTGCCTTTCAGAACCTGTTTCGCACCGGGTGGATCCAGACCGACGTTAAAACCGTCTCCAGCCTATACATCGGCAGGGACTGGAGCCGCATCGACATCTTTTCGGGAGGCAACCTGGTGCTCTCCCGCGGTATCAAGGCCGGCATCAAGACCATGAGCGAGGCCATGCGCGGGGAGATCAGCGACCAGGAACCCGAAGAAAACGGCATCGAAATGCCGTCGGAATTTCTGGAAAACCCAACAGCAGCGCCCCAGACGGCAGATTCGGGCCGGCCGAAGTTCGATACCGAAAAGGCCAAAGAGCTTTTTTTCAGAGTGGTGCACGACCCTTCATCCCAGGCGGAAACCGACACGGAGCTCGGTCCCGAAGAAGAAGAGATCTTCAAGATGATTCTGCCGGCCATGGAGCGGCTGGTGCAGCAGGTGGAGCGTACCTTCGAGCATTACGCCGCCAACATCGAAAATGAACGGGTGGAAAAAATATTTATCTCCAGCGGCATTCGCCCCCACCGGCGCATCGTCGACTACATCGGCGACGAACTGGGGCTTCCCCGGGAGACCTTTGACCCCTTTACCACCGACGCCCAGTTTCTCGGCGAAGTCGAAGGACCGCGTTCGGATGCGGAAAGAGGCTCCTATGCGCCGGCCATGGGCATGGCGCTATCCGACAACGCCCACACGCCGAATTTTCTGCACACCTTCAAGGAAAAAGCAAAAGCAGCCCGCGGTCGCCTGTTGAACAAGGTATTCATGATCTGCCTGGTGCTGGTGATGGCCGGCTGCGTGGGGTTTTACCTCTGGCAGGGAGCGGTGATCGACGGCAAACGCATGAACGTCTCCCAGCTCAAAGGGGAACTGAAGACATTCAAAACGCGGGTCGACCAGAACCTGATCCTCAAACTGGTGGAGAAAACCAAACAGAAAAACGAAGAATTCCGGGAGTTCAGCAGAAAATACATGGGGCTGGTGGTTTTGACCGAAATCTCCAACCGGACGCCGTCCAATGTCCGACTGACCAACATCTCGGTGCAGGTAAGCGGCAATCCCATCAACACCGGAGAAACGGTGCAAAAACAGCTCAAACTCGAAGGCATCGTTTTGGGGGACCGGCTGACCATGGAGTCCTCCCTGGCCAACTACCTGCTCGAACTCAGCGAATCGCCCCTGTTCGAAAAACCGGCGATCAACAACAAGGAAATGGGATTTTTCTACGACAAAGAGGTGCTGAAATTCGACGCACAGCTGAACCTGCTGTGATGCGCCCGCACGGCAAAGCCGCGGCGCACAGAGATGCAGACTGACGAATCGATATGGCCAAGATAAAAATGTCATCGCTGCCGACGCAAACGCTTTCCTACCTCGTCATCCTGGGAGGCGGGGTGGTCTTGTTTCTGCTGCTGGCAATTTTGCCGGCCCATAAGGAAACTGCAGAACTCGACTTTGAAATCAGCAACGTCAACACCAAAATCGAAGAGCAGAAAATCCTGACGCCGGTCTTCGAGAGTCTGATGAAAAAGGCCGAGTTAAAGCCGCCGGAAGGGTTGAACTACGTTCCCAAGGAAAAGCTGAAAACCGACAATACGCACAAGGTGGCTGACCGCTTCCAGGAGATGGCTGAAACCAGCATGCTGGAGCTGGTCGAATTCTCGCCGGCGATTGAAACGCTCATCAACCGCAGCGGGTATATGATGCTCGACATCGAACTGCGGGGCGAGTTTATCAACCTGCACCCGTTTTTGCTGCAGATGTGTCAGATGCCATACTTGGAGCAGATCGAGGAGATCAAGATCCGGTCGGTGAGAGACACCAAGGAGATGAAAATCCGTATGTGGCTGGCGACCGAATCCTAGAGGGTGGAGACGGGTCGGCCGCAGCGAATCCAGGCATGGGATACCGTTTTTGTGTAACAAGCGACATGCGGGCAGGGTTTTGTTAACAATTTCAAAACATTTAGACACCTGAAGGGTTTTAGTGCTATACTCCGGCTCACCGTTTCCAACCGTTCCGGCAGCCGGCCGATAGGCTCGTTCGACTAAGGCAAAGCGTTATGTCAAAACGTGAAAAAATCATTCTCGTGATGATGGCGCTCACCGTCGTCTACGGCTTTTATGCGCTGTTTATCGAAGGGCCGCCCAGGCGCGGCCGGTCGACGACCACCGCCAGTTCCGAAAGCAAGCTGGACACGTTCAACAAGTTCATCGCCAGCGTGGCGGCCATGACCAAAGGCGGGCTTTCGGACATCGATTCCTACATCATCGAGCACATACCGGCCAAATGGACCAAAGACCCCTTGCTGAACACCAAAGGCGATTTCAAGTTCGACGAGGCAGCCGAAGTGCTGGCCGCCACCACGACGGAAAGACTCGATCTGGTGTACTCCGGATTTCTGCAGATGGGAAACAAGAGCCTGGCGATCATAAATGGTATGGAGTATGAGTCCGGTGAAGTTCTTCCGCAAACGGACTACAAGGTGGGCAGGATTCTGCCCAACCGGGTGGTGATTCTCATGCGCGGGGGAAAGCAGAGAGTCTCCATTCCGATTGAGGAAACCCAATAGTCCGGTGAATAGCCATGCGTACACATAGATATCGTCGGTTACCGCTGAACCTGGCCATGTTCTGTCTGCTGACAGTGGTGGCTGTCGGTTGCGCCTCCAGCAAGCAGGAGACTGCCTCCATGAAGTTTTTCGAAGAGTGGAAGGCCAGGGTCGAAGAATCTCAGGGATATTCGCCTCCCAGGACAACCCTTTCCCGTGAAGGGCTCGATCCATCCGCCCCGGATAAAAAGGCCGAACCGCTCACCCCGCAGGAAAAGGCCCTGCCCACCCGCAAAGTCACAATGAAGATGAGTGACATCGACGTATCGGTGCTGCTGCGGGCCCTGGCGCGGGTGGCCAATCAGAACATCATGCTCAACGAAAAGGTCTCCGGAAAGGTCAACATCAACATCACCGATGCGCCCTGGGACCAGACCTTTTTGGGGCTGCTGCGCACCCAGGGGCTGACCTACACCTGGGAGGGCGACATCATTCGGATCATGACCATCCAGGATATGGAAAACGAGCTCAAACGCGAGGTGCAGAAAAACGAGCTGGCCAAGGTCGAACCCCCAGTGACGCGCATCCTGAAAGTAAACTACGCCGAAGCCAGCAAGCTGAGCACCAATCTGCAATCGTTTCTTTCCACCGGTGAAGAGGGGGCTTCGCTGGGCAGCGTCCTGGTGGACGAGCACACCAACTCGCTGATCGTGCAGGCCAATCCCAAGGACGTGCGCCGGATTATCGACGTGGTGGAAATCCTCGACCGGCCCACCTCCCAGATTCTGATCGAGGCTCAGATCGTGGAAACCACCAACGACACCGCCCGGGCTCTGGGTGTCCAGTGGGGCGGTCTGCTCTACGGGTCGAGCAATGGCAAAAATTACTGGATGGGCCCCGGCCAGGAATTCCCTCCGGGTACGTCCATATTCGACGAAAACCTCCAGGAGGTGGTGGCCCTGCCGGAGGCCGGTCAGGTATCTAATTTCCCGATCACCCTGCCGGACGGCGTCGGGTTGTCGCTGGGCTTTTTGTTTCAAAACATCGGCAATAGCATTCTAACGGCCCAGCTCCAGGCATTGCAGGAGGAAGGGCTGTTGAACATCCTTTCGAGCCCGTCCATCACGACACTGGAAAACCAGATCTCTTTGATCGAAAGCGGCGACCGCATTCCCATCCAGACGGTGGAAAACGGCGAGGTCAGCATCCAGTACATTCAGGCCGTTCTGAAACTGGAGGTGACGCCGAACGTGATCGACGGCGAAACACTCAAACTGAAGATCGTGGTCAACAAGGACGAGCCCGATTTTTCGCGAACCGTTGCCGGCAACCCGACCATTATTACGCGCAAGGCCGAAACCAACGTCATTCTGTTCAACGGCCAGACAACCGTGATCGGTGGTTTGAGCGAAGAAAAGACGGCCACCGGCAGCCAGGGGATTCCCTACTTGAAGGACGTGCCCGGACTCGGCTGGCTTTTTGGCAATAAAACCAAGTCCAACGAAATGGATGAGCTGCTGATCTTCATCACTCCTTATATATTAGAGGAGCGACCGTTGGAACAGGTATCGTCAAAGGCAACGACTCAGCCGGCCGCTGAATAAGCCGAATAGAGATCCACCGAAACGAGCGAGCGATCCATTCACTGTATCGCAACCACTGCCGGAATCTCCCCCGTTGTGTCGAGGCGGCCTGTGACAAGAAGCGTTATCCGTTCAACCCGTAACGGGCGCAAACGACCACCTGCAAACCAAACAGCGAAGTCTCGGTTTTGGACTATTTCAGTATTCTCAATCTCAATCGGGAGCCGTTCTCCAATTCCCCGGACCCGGATTTTTTCTACGGGTCCCGCCAGCACCTGGACTGCCTCCAGAAGCTGGAACTCGCCCTGCGCCTTCGACGCGGGCTGAACGTGATCATCGGTGACGTCGGCACCGGCAAAACCACCCTGTGCCGCCAGCTCATCCGCCGATTTACCGACACCGACGAGTTCGAAACCCACCTGATTCTCGATCCGCACTACACCAGCACCACGGAGTTTCTCTCCTCGGTGGCCGCCATGTTCAAGGGGCGCAAACCGCCCAGAGACACCAACGACTGGCAGCTGAAGGAGCTGATCAAGCAGTACCTGTTTGGCCGGGGTGTCGACGAGGGCAAGACGGTCATCCTGATCATCGACGAGGGCCAGAAACTGCCGATCTTCTGCATGGAGTTGCTGCGCGAATTTCTCAATTACGAAACCAACGAATTCAAACTGCTGCAGATCGTCATCTTTGCCCAGGTGGAGTTTCAAAACACCATCCGCGACTACGCCAACTTTGCTGACCGGATCAACCTGTACCACCACCTCAAGCCGATGAATTTCCGGGATTCGCGCGCCATGATCCGCTTCCGGCTGGAAAAATCGAGCAACAACTTTAAAACCTACTCGTTTTTCAGTCTGCCGGCGCTGATGATCATCTACCTGGCCACCGGCGGGTACCCGCGCAAGATCATCAACCTGTGCCACCGCTGCGTCCTTACGATGATCATCCAGAACAAGACGGCCGTCGACCTGTTCCTTGCACGCATGTGCATCGGTCGCGTTTTTCCGGATCGGTCCCGGCGCACCAAGAAGATCGCCATCGCTTTGGGGATACCGGTGGTGGCCCTTACGGTAATGGTGGTCGCTTTCGGCTTTAACTGGTTCGGCTTTTTGCCGGCCTTCAGCAAACCGGCCGCCGGGCCCGTTCACCTGACGGCCAGTCAGCTGCCCCGCACCGACAGCAGCCCGTCTGCCGAACCGGTCCGGCCTGCCGGCGAGGGCGCAGACAGCGCAGCACTGCCGGCAGCTGCCACCACACCGGCACCGGCGGCAGTCGTCCCGGCGGCAGACCCGCCGCCCCTGAAGGACCCGATGGCGTCTGTCCCACCTGCCGCTGCGCCGATGACCGAAACCGCCCCGGCAACACAAACCGGCCAGAACCACAATCGAAAATATGCCGACTCTTTAGGGCAGGTGACCCTGATGCGCAGCGAAACCCTATCGGGGCTGATTCAAAGCGTATACGGCGACTACAACTCGAAATACTTCAAGTCATTGATCCTGGCCAATCCCAACATCGACGACCCGGACCGGGTCTCTGTGGGACAGACAGTGGTGCTGCCGGCCATACCGGCCGCAGTCAAGCCGCCCGCATCGGCTGCCTGGTGGGTGCGACTGGCCAGCACAGACAGCCTCGACGAGGCGTACCGGTACCTTCGGGCGCTTCCCAGGGGTGGTCCGTCGATTCGGCTGCTGCCCTACTGGCAACCGGATAAAGGGCTGCAGTTCGCCCTGGTGCTGGATCAGTACTTTATGAACAAGTCAAGTGCCGACAGGAAGCTGCAGCAACTGCCCCGCAGATACGCTGCCGGCGGTGAGGTTCTGTCGATCTGGTCGGACGAGACCGTGTTTTTTGCCGATCCGTTTTTCGGCCACCGGTCAAAG
>JAAUYE010182173.1_pt1 | contig 10318 bp, 7 predicted proteins | sample 7278081 | NCBI WGS metagenome assembly JAAUYE01 (sample SAMN14350131, study PRJNA611818) | marine sediment metagenome | isolation source: surface marine sediment (0.6m) | place: French Polynesia: Moorea | collected 2018-08
CGCTTCGACGTGGGCCACGAGTTCCAGTTCCAGCACTCGGAGTACAAGGAGGAGATCCATCGCGTGGTGATGGGTCACTTCTTCCCGAGCTACTCCTTCGACCTCGACCGCGCGCTCTACTTCTTCACCGCCGGGCGTTTCGAGACGCGCAACAAGGGCTACGACCTGTGCCTCGAGGCGATGGCGCGGCTCAACTCCGAGCTCAAGGCGGCGAAGATCGACCTGACGGTCGTGTTCTTCGTGGTGACCTCCCGCCAGACGCGCTCGCTCGACCCGCGCGCCCTGCACTCCCGGGCGGTGCTCGACGAGCTCCAGCAGGTGTGCCGGCGGATCGGACGGGACGTGGGCGAGCAGTTCTTCCGGCGCACCGCGGCGGGCGAGTCGGTGCGGCTGGACGACCTGGTGGACGAGTACTGGCGGCTGCGCCACCGCCGCATCGTGCAGGGCCTGCGCCGGAGCGACCTGCCCCCGACCACCACCCACATGCTCGACGACGCGGGGAACGACCCGATCCTCACGCACCTGAACGAGCTGGGCCTGCGCAACGGGCCCGACGATCCGGTGAAGGTGCTCTACCACCCCGACTTCATCAACGCGGTGAGTCCGCTCTGGGGCATGGACTACGAGCACTTCGTGCGCGGCTGTCACCTGGGCGTGTTCCCGAGCGCCTACGAGCCGTGGGGCTACACGCCGCTCGAGTGCGTGGCCATGGGCGTTCCCGCGATCACCAGCGACCTGGCCGGCTTCGGCCGCTACGTGGGCGAGGTGTTCCCGGACCACGACGACTGGGGCCTGGTGGTGCTGCCGCGCCGCGGCCGGGGCTTCGACGAGGCCGCGGCCGACCTCACCACCCGCCTGCTCGCCTTCTGCCGGCTCGACCGCCGCGCCCGCATCGCGCTGCGCAACGACGTGGAGGCGCACTCGCGGGCCTTCGACTGGGCGCGGCTCGGCAGCGCCTACCACGAGGCGCACGACATGGCGCTCGCCCCGCTGCAGACCGAGCCGCGCTCGGCCGCCGGATTCTGAGCCGTGGGCAGATGGCTCCTCGCCCTGCTCCTGCTGCCGATGATGTCCCCGCTGCCCGCGCTCGGCGACGCGGTCGACCTCGAGTCGGGCCGACAGGCCTACCAGCGCTGCGCCGTCTGCCACCGGGCCGACGGAGCGGGAAGGGAGGACGGCACCTTCCCGCGGATCGCGGGACAGCACCGCACGGTGATCGCGGCCCAGCTCACCGCCATCCGCTCGGGCCAGCGGCCCAACCCCGTGATGGAGCCGCACGCCCAGGCGCTGCTCGACGACCGCGAGCTGGCCGACGTGTCCGCCTACGTCGCCTCGCTGCCCGTCCCGAACGAGCACGGCCTCGGGCCCGGCGAGGAGCTCGAGCGGGGCGAGCGCCTCTACCGCGCCGAGTGCTCGAGCTGCCACGGCGAGCGCGGCGAGGGCGACGCCGAGCGCGTGGTGCCGGCGATCGCGGAACAGCACTACGCCTATCTGCTGCGCCGCGCCCGGAGCCTGGCGTCGTGGGGTCAGAACGGCCATCCGCGGATCGCGCGCTCCCTCGACCGGCTGACCGACGCCGAGCTCCGCGCGGTGATGGACTTCGCCAGCCGGCTCGCCGTCGACGACTGACCCGGTGAGCCCCAGCCAATTCTGAGCTGTACTGTAGTGCCTCACCGGCTGCGCCGGGTCGGCTCCCCGACGCCCGGGGCGTCGGCCCCGCGCTTGCACTCCGGGGGCCGGGGGATCGGAGGACGAGTGCAGCGTGGGCTCCGGGTTTGGTTGGTCCTGGCCGTCCTGCTCGGGCTCGGAGCGGCCTGCGACGTCCCCGGCGGCCGGAGCGCCGACGTCGCCGCGGCCCCCGAGGCCGCCGAGCCGGTGGTCGGCGTCGACACGACGCTCGTGCGCCGCGGCACCATCCTCCAGCGGATCTCCGCTCCGGGGAGCCTCCTCGCCCGCCGCGAGAGCCGCCTCGGCCCAGAGGTGCGCGGGCGGATCGCGGAGATCCACGTCGAGGAGGGCGATCGCGTCGCCGCCGGCGACCCGCTCTTCCAGATCGACCCGGAGCCCTACGAGCTGGCGCTGCGCCAGGCCGAGGCCGGGCTCGACCGCGCGCGGGCCGAGCGCAAGCAGATCGCCGCCGACCTCGGGCGCGGCAAGAAGCTGCGCCGTCGGGAGGTGATGGCCGAGACCGAGATGGACCAGCTGCGCACCTCGCTCGACGTGGCCCGCGCCGCCGAGCGCGAGGCCGAGGAGAAGGTGGCGCTGGCCCGACGCAACCTCGACCAGACACTCGTGCGCGCCCCCTACGACGCCTCGGTGGCGGCGCGTCTGGAGGACGAGGGCACCACCGCGCTGGTGCAGCCCCAGACCGTGGTGATCGTGCTCCAGGAGACCTCGGAGCTCGAGGCCCAGGCGACCATTCCCGAGGTGCACTTCGCCGCGATCCGCCCGGGCGACCCGGCGCTGCTGCACGTGGAGGGCCTGCCGCACCCGATCGCCACCGAGGTGTCGAGCGTGGGCGACGCCATCGACCCCGCGACGCGCACCTTCCTGGTGAAGATGCGCGTGCCCAACCCCGAGCACGGCCTGAAGGCCGGCGTCTTCGCGCGCGTCGAGATCCTGCCGCGCGCCAAGAGCGACGTGGTGCTCGTTCCGCGCGAGGCCATCCGCCGCGAGGACGGCCGCGCCCGCGTGCTCTCGGTGCGCGAGGGCCGCGCCGTGGCCGTGCCCGTGCGGCTGGGCGCCATCTCGGAGGACGCCGTCGAGGTGCTGCACGGCGTGCGCGTGGACGAGGTGATCGTGGTCGGCGAGCACGCCCGCACCCTCGGTCCCGGCATGCGCGTCGAGCCTCGCAACGGGAAGCCCGCGCGGTGAGGCTCGCCGACGTCTCGATCCGCCGTCCGGTCTTCGCGGTGATGCTGATCGGCGGCCTGGTGGTGCTGGGCCTGGTGGCGATTCCGAGGCTCGGCGTCGACCTCTGGCCCCGAGTGGAGTTCCCCATCGTGACGGTGCAGACGGTGCTCCCCGGCGCCGCCCCGGAGACGATGGAGCGCGAGGTGACCGAGATCCTCGAGGAGTCGATCAACACGATCGAGGGGATCCGCTCGCTGCGCAGCGACTCGAGCGACTCGCTCTCGCTCCTCTTCGTGGAGTTCGAGCTCGAGTACGACGTCCAGGAGAAGGCGCAGCAGGTGCGCGAGAAGGTCGCCGTGGTGCGCGCCGAGCTGCCCGACGACGTGGAGGAGCCGGTGGTCGACCGCGTCGATCCCGACGCCGCGCCGGTGCTCGGCATCATGCTGGCCGGGCCCTACGCGATCCGCGAGATCAGCGAGTACGCCGACAAGCGCGTGAAGACCCGCCTGGAGCGCGTGCCCGGCGTGGGCAGCGTGACGCTGGTGGGCGCCCGGCCCCGCGAGATCCGCATCTGGATCGACCCCATCCGCCTCTCCGGGTACGGCCTCGCCGTGGACGACGTGCTCTCGGCGCTCCGCACCGAGCACGTGGAGGTCCCCGGCGGCCGCATCGAGACGGCGCGCGCCGAGTACGCGCTCAAGACCGAGGGCAAGCTGCGGAGCGCCGACGAGTTCGCGGACGTGGTGGTGGCCGAGCGGGGCGGCCGCGTCGTGCACCTGCGCGACGTGGCCACCGTGGAGGACGGCCTCGCCGAGGAGCGCACCGTATCGCGCCTGGGCGGCCGACGCGGCGTCGCCCTCCAGGTGCGGCGCCAGTCGGGCGAGAACACGGTGCGCGTGGTCGACGCCGTGAAGCGCGAGCTCGACCGCATCCGGGCCGATCTGCCCCCGGGCTACGAGATGATCCTCGCCCAGGACTCCTCGCGCTTCATCCGCAGCTCGATCCGCGACGTGGCCGTGGCCCTCGGCTGGGGGGCGCTGCTCGCCTCGCTGGTGGTGCTCGTCTTCCTGCGCAACCTGCGCACGACGATCATCGCCGGCATCACGATCCCGTCGGCGCTCGTCGCCACCTTCTGCTTCCTCTTCATGTTCGCCTTCACCATCAACACGATGACGCTGATGGCGCTGGCGCTCTCGATCGGCCTGCTGATCGACGACGCCATCGTGGTGCTGGAGAACGGCTACCGGCACATGGAGCGCGGCCTGCCCCCGAAGGAGGCCGCCTCGCAGGGAACGGACGAGATCGGGCTCGCCGTGGTGTCGACCTCGCTGGCGGTGTGCGCGGTGTTCGTGCCGATCGCCTTCCTGAGCGGCGTGGTGGGCCGCTTCTTCCGCGAGTTCGGCCTCACCGCCTCCTGCGCCGTGCTGACCTCGACGCTCATCGCGCTGAGCCTCACGCCCATGCTCTGCTCGCGCTTCGTGCACCCCCGGGGCGAGCACGGCGCCGCCTGGCACTGGCTCGAGCGCCGCTACCGGTCGCTCGAGGACGCCTACCGCCGCGCCCTGCGCTGGGGCCTCTCGCACCGCCTCGCGGTGGTCGCGCTGGCCCTGGCAGCCCTGGTGGGCGGCCTGGCGGTGGGGAGCACGGTTCCGATCAACTTCGTCACTCCCGACGACCGCAGCGAGTTCAACGTGTGGCTCAAGCTGCCGCTCGGGAGCACCCTCGATCAGGCCCAGGAGGTGACGGCCCGCGTCGAGGAGGCGCTGCTCGCCATTCCCGAGGTCGAGGTCGCCTTCACCACGATCGGCGCGGGCTCGCGGAAGCGCGTGAACGAGGCCGAGATCTTCGTGCAGCTCCAGCACAAGAGCGAGCGCGACGCCACGCAGGTGGAGGTGATGAGCGGCATTCGCGAGCGCATCGACGGGCTCGACCTCCCGCTCGAGGACCACGCGGTGGAGGAGCTGAGCCTCATCTCGTTCAAGGGCTCGCGTCACGCCGACCTGATGTACTCGGTGCGCGGTCCCGACGTGAGCCGGCTCCAGTACTACGCCGGCAACCTCGCCGAGCGCATGCGCCAGGCGGGCGGCTACGCCGACGTCTTCCTCTCCTACGAGGTGGGCAAGCCCGAGATCGCGCTGGAGATCGCCCGGCAGCGCGCCGCGGACCTCGGCGTGCCCGCCTCCCGCATCGGCAGCACCATCTCGGCGCTCTTCGCGGGCATCGACGCCACCACCTTCGAGGAGGGCGGCGAGCGCTACGACGTGCGCGTGCAGATCCGCCCCGAGGACCGCGACGAGGTGAGCGAGCTGGGGCTGGTGCGCGTGCGCTCGAGCGGCGGCGAGCTGGTGCCGCTCCGGAACCTCGTGACCCCGCGCATCGGCAGCGGCCCCGTGGAGATCAATCGCGAGAACCGCACCCGGGTGATCACCCTCTACAGCAACCTCGTGGGCAAGGCGGCGGGCGACGCCGATGCGGAGATCAGCGTCTGGGCCGAGGAGCTCGACATCGGGGGCGAGTACGAGTTCGACGCGGTCGGCCCCTCCAAACGGCTGCGCGAGACGAACGACGCCATCCGCTTCGCCTTCCTGCTGGCGCTGGTCGCCATCTACATGATCCTGGCCGCGCAGTTCGACTCCTTCGTGCACCCCTTCACGATCATGCTGTCGGCGCCCCTCTCCTTCGTGGGCGCGGCCGTCGCGGTGCGCCTCGCGGGCCAGAGCCTCGACGTGATGGGCCAGATCGCCTTCCTCATGCTGATGGGCATCGTGATGAAGAACGGCATCCTGCTGGTCGACTACACGAACACCCTGCGCTCGCGCGGCCTCGCGGTGCGCGAGGCCGTGCTCGAGGCCGGGCCGACGCGGATGCGCCCCGTGCTGATGACGGCGGTCTCCACGATCTTCGGCATGCTCCCGCTGGCGCTCGGCACGGGCGACGGCTCCGAGTGGCGGAGCCCCATGGGCGTGGTCGCGATCGGCGGGCTCGCCACGTCGACGCTGCTGACCCTGCTCGTCGTGCCCGTGGCCTACACCCTGGTGGACGACCTGCAGGGCCTGGTCACCCGGGCTATTCGGCGCGTAGCGCCGCGACGGGATCGAGCGACGCCGCCCGCCGAGCCGGCAGCACCCCGGCCACGACCCCGGTGAGCGCGCTCACCACCAGCGCCGCGGCCACGTACTCGAGCGGCGTGTAGACGGGTAGGCTCGGCACGAGCACCCGCGCCAGCAGCGCCAGGCCGCCCCCGACGGCCACCCCGAGCACGCCGCCCACGACCGTCAGCACCACCGCCTCGAGCAGGAAGAGCCCGTGCACCTCGCCCGCGGTGGCGCCGATCGCGCGCAGCAGCCCGATCTCGGAGACGCGCTCGCCCACGGTGATCCACATCATCGTGAACACCCCGATGGCGCCCACCACCAGCGAGATGCCCGCGATGGCCGCCACGGCGGTGGTGATCATGTCCATGACGCGGTCGAAGACCTTGAGCATCTCGGTCTGGGTCATGAGCGTGAAGTCCTCGCGGCCCGCGTGGCGGTCGGTGAGGAGGGCGCGCACGCGCTCGGCCACGCGCTCGGAGAGCCCCTCGTGCGTGAAGGACACGTCGATCTCGGCGAGCTCGTCGAGGTTGAACATGCGCATGGCCGTGGCGACCGGGACGTAGGCGGCGTCGTCGACGTCGAAGCCGAGGACGCGGCCCTTGGGCGCCATCACGCCGATCACGCGCAGGCGGAAGTCGGCGATGCGCACGAACTTCCCGAGCGCGCTCTCGACGCCGAAGAGCTCGCGCTTGAGCTTCGGACCGAGCACCGCCACCGAGCCGCCGCGGCGCGGATCGCCGGGCGGAAGGAAGCTCCCCTGCCCGATCTCGAACTTGAGCACCTCGGGGAAGTCGGACGTGGCGCCGTAGACGAAGACGCTGCGGCCGCGCCCGTTGCCCTCGACGCGAGCCTGCCCGAGCGCGAGCGGCGCCACCGCCTGCACGTCGGGGACGCGCCGGATGGCCTCCGCGTCCTCGAGCGTGAGCTTCTGCGTGGTGCCGCCGAAGACGCCGGGAATGCCGGCGGTCTCGACCTTGCCGGGATTGATCGCCAGCACGTTGGTGCCGAACTGGGTGAACTCCTTCAGCAGGTAGCGCCGCGTGCCCTCGCCGATGGAGGTCAGCACGATCACCGCCGCGATGCCGATGGCGATGCCGAGGACGGCCAGGAAGGAGCGCAGCCGGTGGCTCCAGACCGCTCCCACCCCGAGCTGGACGAACCCGTCGGCGTCCACGCTACCTCCCCGCGAGCGCCGCCACCGGGTCGAGCCGGGTGGCGCGCCGCGCCGGCAGCACCCCGAAGAGCGCGCCGACCCCCACGGAGACGGCAACCACGCTGAGCACGGCCCAGAGCGGTGGCGAGGCCGGGAAGTTCGGATAGAACGCCACGACCACCCGCACCAGCACCCAGCCGAGCGCCAGCCCCACCAGCGCCCCCGTCGTGGACAGCAGCACGGCCTCGGTGAGAAACACCACCAGCACCTGGCGCCTCCCCGCGCCGAGCGCCTTCAGCAGCCCCACCTCCTCGGTGCGCTCCGACACCGACACGAGCATGAGGTTCATCACGCCCAGGCCCGCCACGGCCAGCGACACCGCGCCGATCGCGCCCACGGCGAGCGTGAGCACGGTGAGGATCTTCGAGAGCGACCCCACCACGGCCTCCTGCGAGATGCAGGTGACGTCCTCCTCGTCGTGGCGCTCGACGATGATCTCGAGCACGCGCTCCTCGATGCGCTCGAGGTCGGCGTGGCTGCGCGCCTCGATCATGATGCGGTAGAGCGAGCTCAGGTCGAACATGCGCATGGCGGTGGCGACGGGGACGATCACCGTGTCGTCGACGTCCATGCCGAGCTGCCGGCCCTTGGGAGCGAGCACGCCGATCACGCGGATGCGCCAGTCGCCGATGCGGATGATCCGGCCCAGGGGGCTCTCGCGGTCGAAGAGCTCGCGGGCCACCTTGGCGCCGATGACGGCCACCGCCGCGCCGCGGTCCATCTCGACCTCGGGGAGGAAGAGGCCGGTGCCCATTTCGAGGCGGCGGACGTCGTCGAACTCGTGCGTGGTGCCGGCGATGGGCACCTGCCGCCGCCGCTCGCGGTAGCCCACGGTCTCGTTGCCCATGGCCAGCGGCACCACGCGGCGGGCCTCGCGCACGCCGCGGCGGATGGCGCGGGCGTCGTCGAGCGTGAGGTCGTTGGGCGCGCCGAGCGCCCCGGGGAACATGCCCGTGGTCTCGTTGCGGCCCGGCGTGACCATGAGGAGATTGGTGCCCAAGGACGCGAACTCGCGGGTGACGTAGCGCCGCGCGCCCTCGCCGAGGGCGGTGAGCACCACCACCGAGGCGACGCCGACCATCACGCCGAGCACCGAGAGGGCGCTGCGCCGGCGGTGGCGGGAGAGCGCCGTCCAGGAGAAGGCGATGGCGTCGGCGGTGGTCACGCCGTGGCCTCGATCGGCGCGGCCAGCAGCATCTCGGGTGAGAGGTCGCTGCCCGCCACGCGGGCCACGATCTCGCCGTCGCGCAGTACGAGCACGCGCTTGGCGCGGCGGCCGATGTTGAGGTCGTGGGTGACGACCACGAGCGTGAGGCCGGCGGCGTTCATCGACTCGAGCAGGTCCATGATCGAGCGGCCCGCGGCGCTGTCGAGGTTGCCGGTGGGCTCGTCGGCCAGCAGCAGGCGTGGGCGCATGACCGTGGCGCGGGCGATCGCCACGCGCTGGCACTCGCCGCCGGAGAGCTCGGTGGGCCGGTGCCGGGCGCGGTGCGAGAGACCCACGGCCGCGAGCGCCTGCGCCGCGCGCTCGGCGCGCTCCTCGGGGGCGATGCTGTCGAGCACCATCGGGAGCGCCACGTTCTCCTCGGCCACGAGGCGGGGCACGAGGTGGAAGGACTGGAACACGAAGCCGATGAGATGCCGCCGCACCTCGGACAGCTCGTCGTCGGGCAGGGTGCCGACCTCGCGCCCATCGAGCCGGTAGACCCCCCTCGTGGGGCGGTCGAGGCAGCCGAGCACGTTCAGCATGGTCGACTTGCCCGAGCCAGACGGCCCCATCACCGCCACGTAGTCGCCCGCGGGGATGGAGGCGGACACGCCCTTGAGCGCGTGCAGCACCTCGTCGCCGACCTCGTAGCTGCGCCAGAGATCCTCGAACTCGACGATCGGAGGGGGCTCGGTCACTCGATGCGCACCCGCGCCCCCACCTTGACCTCGACGCGGTCGAGGGTGACCACGACCTGCTGGCCGACGTCGAGCCCGCTCCGCACCTCCGCGAACTCCCAGTTCTTGAGCCCTACGTCGACAAGGCGCTCCTCCAGTGTGCCGTTGCTCGCGACGAGCACGCGGTTTCCCTCCAGTAAAGCAGCCGTGGGGATCCGCAACACGTCTGGACGCGTCTCGAGAACGACCTCCACGTCCGCCGACGTTCCGGGGAGGAACCGTGTGACCGCGTCCGGCTCGACGAATTCGACCTCGATCTCGACCGTCCGGTTCTGGGCCTCCACGTCCAGGACGTAGGGCGCGACGCGGACCACCCGGCCTGGGAACTGCTCGCCGGGGTGGGAATCGACGGTGACCTTGGCGAGCTGCTCCACCTGGATCTTCGCGGAGTCGACCTCGTCCATGGGCGCGCTCACGTAGAGCGATTCGAGGTCGATGATGTCCACCACCGGGGGCGAGGTGAGAAGCGGCGGAGACGGGGTGATCCACTCGCCGAGCTCGACGTCCTGCTCGGCGATCACGCCCGTGAAGGGCGCGCGGACCGCGAACTTGTCGAGCTCGACCTGGGCCGAGGCAATCGAGGCGCGCGCGCGATCGGCCTCGGCGCGGAGCGAGTTGCAGGAGGCCTTGGCGCCGGCGTAGGCGCTCTCGAGCGCGTCGAGCACGTCTTCCGAGACGATCTCCTGCTCGGCGAGCGAGCGCTTGCGCGCGAGCTCGCGGCGGGCGCGGTCGCGCTCGACACAGGCCTGGTTCGCGCTGGCCTCGGCCACGCGCAGCCCCTCTTCCGACAGGGCCAGCTGGGCCCGCGGCGTGGCGTCGTTGAGGCGGATCAGCACCTGACCCTGCTCGACGCGGTCGCCCTCGCGGTGGAGGATCTCGACCACCCGGCCCCCGACCTCGGCGGAGAGCTGGGCCCGGCGACGCGCGCGGATCGTGCCGGCCTTGCTGTTGGTGACGGTGGACTCGACGAGGGCCTGCTCGACGCGTGCCACGCGCACGGACACCGGGTCGGGACGCAGCACCGTGAAGCGCAGAGCCACGCCCGCGACCACTGCGAGCACCAGAACCCTGGGAAGCCACTTGCGCATGTTGCGACCGGGAGAGAATAGCCGAAGCGGCCGTATACTGGCGGCCGGGAGGGGTCGTGCAGCGCAGGCGTGTGGAGAGATGGCTGCTGCCGGCGCTGCTTCCGGCGCTCGCGTTCGTGCTGCTC
>JAAUYE010207660.1_pt1 | contig 10317 bp, 9 predicted proteins | sample 7278081 | NCBI WGS metagenome assembly JAAUYE01 (sample SAMN14350131, study PRJNA611818) | marine sediment metagenome | isolation source: surface marine sediment (0.6m) | place: French Polynesia: Moorea | collected 2018-08
ATCAAGGAATGCATTCTCGATGATGAGGAGCAGCGCAAAACCCTGTATGAACGATTCAGGCTCAGTCAGAAATACGCACAGATCGATCCGTGGAAAGCACGTGCAGAAGGCGAAGCCGCGCACGAATTCACTCCTTTGAAGATTGCAGGTTTATCATCATGACAATGAACGCACTGGAAAAAACCACAGAAAACTGGACTGAAATCGTCGCGCTTACCGAAATACCACAGCTCGGTTCACGAGTCATCGAAACAGACACGATGAGTATTGCCCTGTTCCGTACCGCCAGCGATGAGGTATTCGCGATGAAAGACGAGTGCCCTCATAAAAAGGGGCCATTGTCACAAGGCATAGTGCATGGTACTTCGGTCACGTGCCCTTTACACAACTGGAAAATCGACCTCGCCAGCGGCGAGGCACTTGGGCCTGATGAGGGCTGCACCAACGTGTTTCCCGTGAAGATCGAAAACGGCATGATCTACGTGGATTTTATCAACAGGTAATCCGGGCTGGCGTGCTGATCAAAGACATAATGAGCAAGCATACAAGGACGATAATGCCTGAAACCTGTCTGGCCGAGGCTATGGCCCTGATGCGGTTTTACCAGGTCGATGCTCTCCCGGTGACGGTCGGCAGGCAACTGGTTGGTTTCCTGCAGCTGCGGGATGTGCTGGCCCTGTTCTTTCCTGGCAGGACGTTGAACCAGGTGTCCCGGCCGAATTTTGACGCCCGGCGCCTGCAAGACAGGTATGCACCATTGATGCGTGCGGCGGTCAAGAAACTGATCGTCACCGGCAACCGGTCTGTAGCTGCCGGTGCGCCGGTCAGCGAAGCTGTGGGAATGATGCTGAATGAACATGTAACCCGACTGGCAGTTATTGAACACGACAAGGTGGTCGGCATGATCAGCTTTGATGATGTCAATAAAGCGATCCTGGGCGTTACCAGTACCAGGGCCGCGGCATGAAGGCGGGAGTCTGATTTCTGATGCTGTTCGGGCGTAAACATAAGAATCCGATCACGATAGCCGACAAGGGTGTTGTTGAATGGAAGTATGCAACCTGCGGGTACTGTTCGACCGGATGCTCAATCGAGGTCGGCCTGGACCGCGACGGAGAGCCGGTCGCATCTCGCGGCGTGGCGGATGCAGACGTCAATCGCGGCAAGCTTTGTGTTAAAGGCATATTCGAGCACGAGCTGTTTCGCAAGACCGCCGGCCGCGGCACCGTGCCCTTGATGCGCAAGAGCTGTCACGACAACTACGAGCCGGTCAGCTGGCAGCAGGCGCTGGATCACACTGCTGATGAAATCAAGCGCATTCAGCAACAGTACGGCCGCGATGCTTTTTCTATCATTTCCACCGGTCAGATCATGACCGAAGAATTCTACACGCTGGGTAAACTGGCACGCGGTGTCATAGGTACCAATAACTACGACGGTAATACGACGCTGTGCATGTCGTCGGCCGTGTCGGGTTACAAGCGCTCCTTCGGTTCAGACGGACCGCCGGGATGCTACGAAGACTTCGAACACACCGAATGCCTGCTTGCGTTCGGCTCCAATCTTCCGGAACAACATCCGATCATATACTGGCGTTTGAACGAGGTGCTGGAGCGTCGTGATCGCGAAGGACTGGCGCGGTTCCCGATCATAGTCGTCGATCCACGGGTGACCATGTTTGCACAGGCGGCGGATATTCATTTGCCGATATCGCCGGGTACCGACCTGGTGTTGTTGAATGCACTCGCACACGTGATCCTGCAGGAAGGCCTGGCAGATATGGATTACATACAGGCGCACACGGAAGGTTACGAAGCGTTCAGCACACTGGTGCAGGAATATGATCCGGAAAGTGCGTCTATGATCTGCGGTATCGATGCAGAAACGATACGCAAGGTGGCCCGTATGTACGCCAAAGCTGACGCTGCCATGACGATCTGGACCATGGGCATCAACCAGAGTACCCATGGATCAGACGGTGTGTGCGCGATCAACAATTTGAACCTGATTACGGGCAATATCGGAAAGCCAGGTGGATCGTCTTTATCGATCACCGGCCAATGCAATGCAATGGGCACGCGCGAATGGTCATCCTGTTCAGGGCTGCCGGGCTACCGCGCGCTCGAAAACGAAAAGGACCGCAACGAGATCGCCGAATTCTGGGGCATCGATGCCGACTTTTTCCCGGAAAAACGCGGCATGTTCATGACGGATATTCTGCCGGCGATCGAATCAGGCGAGATACGCGGGCTCTGGCTAATCGCGACCAACCCGATGACGTCGATGGCCAACACCGAATTGATGCGCAAGCTGCTGTCCAGTCTCGAATTCCTCGTTGTACAGGACGCATATCGTGACGTCGAGACCACGCAGTATGCTCACGTTTATCTTCCGGCTGCGGTCTGGGCCGAGAAAGAAGGCTGTTTCACCAACACAGAACGCCGGGTGAACCTGATACGTAATGTATGCAGGCCTCACGGCGATTCGAAAACTGATCTCGACATTTTCAACGAGATGGCGAAAAGGTTTGAGCAGGGCAGCAAGATCGATTTTCCGGAAACCCCCGAAGCCGTTTTTGATGAACTCAAGCAGCTTTCCAGAGGCCGCATGCTGGATTATTCGGGCATGAGCTACGACAAGATTGAACAGAACCGCGGTATACAGTGGCCCTGTAATGAAGACACTGCGCCAGACGGTTCGCAGCGTCTGTACACCGATGGTGTGTTCCAGTTTCCGGGCGGCAAGGCGAAGCTGCTGGCATTGCCGTTCAACGACAATAATGAAAAACCCGATGATGAATACCCGTTCTGGCTGAACTCGGGGCGCGTTGTCGAGCATTTCCATACGCGTACGCGTACCGGCAAGGTGGGCAACGCGAACAAGTTCAGTCCCACGCCCTATATGGAAATGAACCCGAGAGCTGCTGAAAAACTCGGGATCGAACACGGCTCCTACGCACGGCTGGCATCGCGGCGCGGCGACGCGATTGTAATGGTTCAGTGTACGGAACGTATCGCGCCTGATGCGGTATTTGTTCCGTTTCATTTTCATGAGTGCGTCAATCGCGTGTCTCTGGGTCTGCTCGATCCGTACTCGAGGCAGCCCGCCTACAAGCAGTGCGCGGTCAATGTGGAAGCCATCGAAGACCAGCAGGCCACCGCTCAGATCAATGTCGAAGCCAGGGCCTTTTAAATGAATGTATCACCGCAAAGACGCAAAGTACGCAAAGGTTTTGATTGTGTCGTCATTGATGAGTTGTCACGAGAGCCTTTAGCCGTGGTTAATAGCTCAGCCGATAAGACCTGCTTTGCGCTCTTTGCGTCTTTGCGGTGAAAAACAATGTTCAAGTACCCACGGCCCAAAGAGCAAAGCTACGCATTCGTGCCTGAAGTCGAGCATCCGGAGACGAACCGCTATGGCAAGTCCATCGAGACGGTGCCGGCGGGTCACGAGCTGCGGGGGCATTCTTTAAATATAAACGGCGACGATGCCGTTGGCGACAATCCGAACCGTTACAAGCAGCACGGTTTTTACTTCACTGCAGACAACTGCATCGCATGCCACGCCTGTGAGGCGGCCTGTTCCGAGAAGAACGATTTGCCCGCCCATCTCGCGTTTCGTGCTGTCGGCTATGTCGAAGGCGGTTCTTACCCGGAGTACACGCGTATGAATATCTCGATGGCGTGTAATCACTGCGATAATCCGGTTTGTCTCAAAGGCTGTCCGACACGTGCCTATACGAAGTTTGCAGAATACGGTGCGGTTCTGCAGGACCCCGATATCTGCTTCGGTTGCGGTTACTGCACCTGGGTCTGTCCCTACAACGCGCCCCAACTGGATACCAGTGCCGGTCATGTGTCCAAGTGCAATATGTGTGTCGACAGGCTGGAGGTCGGACTGAAGCCGGCCTGTGCGGCTGCCTGCCTGGCCGGCGCGCTCGATTTCGGCGTGATCGAGACCGCACCCGAGAACCGGGAAGGCCTGGACACCGGGATTCCCGGCTTCCCTGATAGCGGGATTACGCATCCGAACATCCGCTTCCAGCAGAAGAATCCGCTTCCGGATGAAATGAGTCGTACCGACAGCATGCCGCTGAAATACCTGAAACGTGCAGACGGCGGGTACCGGCCGGATGCGGACAATGATTCGCGTGGATTCGAGTGGAACCTGCGAAAGCTGAGTACGCGCGAAAACCCCCTGGTTGTTTTCACGCTGGTCTCCCAGGCTGTTATCGGCGCTTTTCTAACGCTGTTCATTGGCCCGATGCTCGGTTTCGGAACCTTCACGCCGGAGCAGCATCCCGCAGTGTGGCCGCTGGTATTGTTTGGTCTGATAGGCGTGCAGACTCTCGCGCTGGTCCTGTCCACATTGCATCTTGGCCGGCCGCACCGTTTCTACCGCGCGTTCAACAACCTGCGCTACTCGCCCGTCAGCCGCGAGGTCGCCGGAATCGCGGTTTTCTATAACTTTCTCGGCGCGTACACCTTGCTGACAGCGCTGCCGATGTTGTTCACATGGCTGAGCCCGGACATATACGTTCTTCTGATCGAGGTAACCGGCTGGGGCGCGACCGCGTCGGGAGTCGCCGCCGTATACTTTATGTACCGTATATACCGAATTCCGGCGCGGCCTTTCTGGAACCACTGGCAGGTGCTTACGTCATTCTATGGCAGTGTGCTCGCGCTGGGGCCCTTGCTTGTGCTTTTGTCCTATGCGCTCGTGCAAACCATAGCCGGCGCCGGCTGGGGCGAAGCGGCTAGCGTTCTGGCATCGATTATTGCTGCAGGACTGCTGATCGAGATCACAGGCCTGTATTTCCATCAACGGGATATGATCCGCCAGGGCGGAGAAGCGGCTGCAGCCCACTACGACCAACTGACGAAATTCGGCAAGACCTATTCGGCGCGTAACGCCGGCCTGTTAACCGGGCTTGCCTTTGCTGTTTCACTCAGTCTGGCTCAGCTCGATGGCGCCGCGGGCTTGTCAGCCTGGATTGTAGCGGCTGCTGTAATCACGGGCACCGCTTTGATCGGGCGCGCGCTTTTCTATGCGCTCGTGGTGCCGACGACCATGCCCGGTGCGTTTTTCTGGCGCAACAAGGGTTTTGAGGAGCATGCGAGAGAAAGCGGTCTGGCCAACATGCCACAGGTCGGTGTACTTCCGGATGTGCACTGACACGTTATTGCAGATATCATTCCCGCCTGAGCATTGACCCAACAGGGACGCCGTTTCCGTTGAACCGAATGTGTTCTCGAGCAGAGAAAATCTGTACCCTGAGCTTGAAAGCTGAGTATCTGGTATGAAACTGCAGAGTAACGGCCAAACAATTGCGCCGGACCACTAGTTGAAAGAGGCTTGTCTGGACACATCGCGCACAAAAAGGTTGAGCGAAATCAGGAATGAGTTCGAACGTGGCGTGTTTCTGGTTTTGTATCAGTCTCCGAAACAAAAGTTGCACAGATCGATCGCGGTTGCTGTGCTGGTTATCAAGCATGCCCTGCGCGGCATATTATTCAGCTGGCCGCTGTATCTGTTGACGCTTGCCGCGTTCGCGGTGCCGGCGGCTTCGAAGCTGCTGTTCATCATGCTGCTGGCGCCGGCTCTTTATGTTTCCTGGCTCATATTGAGCCGCGGGGTAAGGGAAGACTATGAGAATCTTGTCGATGGCTATATTCTGCGATCCGGTTATCTGGGCAGAATACTTTTACACAAACGGCCATGACCCGACACAGCGTACCCGTGCTCGGTTTTGCCGCTTACAGCGGCACGGGAAAAACCAGTCTGCTGGTCAAGCTGATTCCGTTGCTGAATGATCGGGGTATTCGCGTCGCGCTGATCAAGCATGCGCATCATAATTTCGATATCGATATTCCGGGCAAGGACAGCTATGAACTGCGCAAGGCGGGAGCCGGCCAGGTCCTGATCGCGTCAGACAAACGCCAGGCGCTGCTGACCGAGGCAACGGTCACGGAAGACCCCAGGCTCGAAGACCTCGTGACCAGGCTGGACCTGACCAATGTCGACCTGGTGCTGGTCGAAGGTTTCAGACACGCACCCTTTCCAAAGATCGAACTGCACCGTCCTTCACTCGACCGGGAGCTGATTTTTCCCAAAGATGCTGACGTGATCGCCGTTGCATCCGATGCAGCCTTGGATACAGGTGAGCTGCCATTGCTGGATCTCAACCAGCCGCTGGCGATTGCGCGCTTCATCGCCGACTGGATGACCTGACAGCGCAAGACTTGTAGAAAAGCGTCAGAAAAACACGATTTAGTGCTATACAGTAACAGTTTTTTGTATATTAACAAACGCTAATATTGTATAATGCTGAGTCTAAAACTAAACAGTGCGCCTTCAAGACAGGCCTGCCGAAACGAATTTTGAGGATAAATATTAATGACTAACGAACACAAGCTTCTGAACGATAGAGCTCCCCCGACAGACAATCTGATTCATCTTGAAAACGAGACCCGTACCATCGGTCAGGCCACCGATATCAACGCCAAGATCGGCCTGCTGGAAAACAGTCTCAGCGATCTGCAAACAGAACTTGATGCCATCAACAGGAGCGTTGACCAGGGCCTGGAGCGGCTGAATGACAGCGACCTGGATCTTACCTCCAAGGTAACCGAAACCTACAAACGCCTGGGCGAGATCGATAATACCTACAAGGCGCTCTCTTCGATTTCCGAGAACATCGACAAAGAGGTCAGGAAGTTAACCGTCGAGATCGAAGAGGTCGCCACGCAGTCTGCAACGGATCTCGAATCCCACAATGTGCAGATGACCGAGCAGCATGAGCAGCTGGTCGCACGTGTGAACGATCTGGTTGCGCACTCTCATGAAACGAATTCGCAGCTGGCCCAGAGTATCAAGGACAACACGGACGCTGTGCTCAAGCTCGAAAAAGAGCTGGTTGCCGAAATCGACGCGCTGGCCAGTTCCACCAGCGAGCGCCACGACGACCTGGAAAAGCAACTGGAAGCAAGCAAGGCGCGTATACTGCAGCTGCAGGCAGTGGACGATGCGCTGGAGAAACGGGCCGCTTCGCTCGAGACCACGGCGGCCCGGCTGACCCAGGCCGGCAAGGAACTGGAAGCATCCATCGGTCTGCTGGACATTCGCGCCGATGAGCTCTCGAACGTGGTTGACAAGCTGCTTGAAGACAGTGAAAAGCATTTTTCACTGATCGGTACCCTGCAGGACAAGTCGGTCGAACTGGCGATGTCGATGAGGGCGCTGGCCGGTACCGAAAACAGGCATTTCAAAATCCTGTCCGGCCTGCTGGCGCTTGCGATCCTCGCGATCTCAGGCTTGTTTTTCTACCACCAGTCAGAAATGAGCCACGATGCGATGGTCACGGCCGAGCGCACCGGGGTGGTCGATCAGCAGATTGCGGGCCTGCAGCAGGATGATCTCAGATCAGCGGCAACGCTTGCTGAAGTTCAGGATAACCTTGTTGCAATGAGCGAAAAACTGCAGGCCATGACCGATCAGGCCGACAGCCTCGATGGTCGAATCAGCAGTATGTCGCCTTCCAGCCGGATCGGTCGCAGTAACGTGATTCACGGCCCGCAATGGTTGTCACGGCAGCCGGCGGACCAGTACGCGATACAGGTTGCTGCGTTCACCGACAAGAAGGCCATGTATGACATCGCGCAGCGTTACAATCGCTACCTCAACGACGAGCTGTCCTATTACACGGTCAAATCCGGTCTGGTCGACAAGTACGTGCTCGTGTCCAGTGGTTATGCGACCGAATCCGAAGCGGATGCGGTGCTCTGGCAGCTGCCCCGTCGTGTCAGTTTTCAGCGTCCGGAGAAGACTCGCATAAGCGAAATCCAGCAGCGGATCTGATTCCCGGTCACCGATATTGCGGAGAGTTGCGAAAGTGGCCGCTTGTCAGCAAGCGGCCACTTTCGTTTGCAGACATGTTAGATTAGCCGGATGAAATCGAAACACCGCAGGTTAAAGCAGCTCGTCCTGTTCGTGCCGCTCGCGATTGGTTCGACAGTTACGGTGGCCTTGCCGGAAATGCCTTTCTGCCCGCTGGGCGGGCCGACCGGCTGGTGGAATCGACTGACCGACGATGATGACCGGTATTACCCGCCGCCTTACTACCCGCCTCCGGTGATCGTTCCTTACTGGAACCAGGCCTACCCCTACGGTTATGTTCCGCAGTACCCGGTCTACCCGGGTCCAAGGTACCCATAAAAAAGCCCCGCGACAATGCGGGGCTTTTTTGTCACACAAGGTGATCGATCAACCGAGGATACGTTCCAGTCGGTCCATGTCGTTGATCACGCGCCAGCTACCGCCGCCTTCCTCAACGCGGCGTTGCCAGTCTTCCAGTCGGTCCATGTACTCGCGCGGGTCGACGTTATCGCTGCGCAGCTTGGTTACGTTCAGCGCGACGATATCAAAGCCTTCGAGCTGGAACGGGATATCGCGCACATAGCCTTTCGGCAGTTCTTCCTTCAAATCCGAGTAGATAAGAATGGTTTTCTTGCCGGTGTCTTTTTCGTTCAGGTACTCGGCCGCCTGCAGTACACCACCGGTGATGTCGGTGTACTTCGACGGCTTCACTTCCTTGACGAACTTGTCCAGCGATTCGCGGAAGTGGCGCTTCTGTTTGTTGGCTTCGCTGGGACGATCATTGAACGTGGTTTTTGCCACGATGTCCTTTTCACTGAAGCTGCCCGTGTCGATGCGAGCGACCGCGAGCGAATCGCTCGGCTCCATCCTCACGAGCAGCACGTTCACCAGCTTGACGGCGTTATCCAGTTCCTGGGTGTAGGTACCGGAGGTGTCGAGCAGCAGGTAAACACCGGTATTGGTGGGTCCTGTGTTCTCGGCACAGCCTTGAGCCAGGTGCAGGATTGCGATTGTTATTATGAGTTTAAAGAGTTTCATAGTGCCTCCTGATATTCTGCGGTAACAGTGTGATCCGGTTTTCTCGCCCTGGTGGTCCTGGCTTTGCCGGTTATAGTGTTTTCCGATCTACCGGTGATCGTGTTCTCCAGCCACAACGGCCCGAAGATAAACAGGTCATACAGGTTCACGATTACGCGGCCCATGTAACGGATCAGGTTGCCGGTCAGACGCAGGATGAAGGCAACCGCGCGCAGCAATGCGGCGCCGATCACACCGAGCACCGTGCGCATCGAGTGCACGAAGGTTTCCAGCGGGATCGCGACGAATACCAGGGCGAACGGCAGGATGAAGCCGAGGCCCATCTGGGCGGCGGTCGTGATCCAGGCAAAGTCGGTCGCCTGGATCGTGCTGGCGGCTTCGCCGCGCAGCATCGCGCTGGTCGCCAGTTCGTCTTCCATCAGGATTTCGCGCATGAAGGCCAGACCGGCTTCGACGGTGGCAAGCACGAACAAAAAGCCGAATGTGATCCAGATCATCCGCACTCTGAGCTTGTCGTTCAGCGCCCCGATCACCGGAAACAGGCGGGTGATGCGCAGCGACTCCATAAGGAACAGCCCCATCGAGATCTCGACCAGAATGATCACGATCGCAGATATTTCCGCGACCTTGAAGTTGCCGATAAAGTTGTGCCCGCCGACCATTTCGGCCATCGGACGCGCAATCAGCGTGAAGTTCACCATTGCACCGCCGACCGCGATCGCGAGAACGAATGCCGATACGAAGAACTGGCTGATCGCGGACGCCGACAATACGCGCGTGGCGCGATCGCTGCCGCGCAGGATTTCCTCGTAATCGTGCATGTAGCGACCGATCTTGGTCGCGCGTTCGAGAATGCTGGAGATATTGGTGTCGACCTGGCCCAGCACTTTTTTCACCGAGCGCCAGTGCGGCATCATGCGCTTGAGTATATTGTGCCGTTCGCTACAGGCGCGGCGGTGTTCCTTGATGGCCTGGTCCTGTGCCTTGATCATCGATTTATGGATGTCTTTCAGGATGTTGGCCACCATCGGGTCGCCGTTGCCATCGATCTGAGCGACGGACTCGACCACCTTGCACCAGCCCGGCGGATCCGGTGGTACCTCGGTACTCTGCTGATAGTCTTCATCGATGCGCGTGATCTTCTCACTGAGTCTGCGTTGCAGCGCCGGGTACTGTGCGAGGTCGTGGGTGACCGTGTTCTCGACCCTTTCAAACTCGCGTTCGATCATGCGTTCGGTGGCTTCACGACCGGCTTCCAGCAGAACTTCGCGGTTGCGTGCCTGCAGACGCTGCTCGGCGGTTTTGACCGAGTTCGCTGCCAGCCGCATCGCGTTATGAATAACCCGGCTGAAGGCGAGTATGTACTTGTGTGCCGGCTGACGCGCGAAATACAGCAGCGCGGAC
>JAAUYE010131434.1_pt1 | contig 10314 bp, 6 predicted proteins | sample 7278081 | NCBI WGS metagenome assembly JAAUYE01 (sample SAMN14350131, study PRJNA611818) | marine sediment metagenome | isolation source: surface marine sediment (0.6m) | place: French Polynesia: Moorea | collected 2018-08
ACACGTACGGCGCGGGCGGTACGTGTTGCCGTGATTGTCGCGGATACTGAAATCGCCGCGGATCAGACCAAAGAAACGGCCGATCCTTGCCAACAAACCGGTCCGGTTGCGGATATCGAAGTCCGCCTCTCCAACGACAGTGATCTCATTGGTGCTGTCGCCGTCTTCGCCAGCGTTGATCTTCAGGACGGAGCCATCCGCTATATGAATATTGTCGTCGGGGCACAGTGGCATCCCGTTCTCTACGTCAATGCTGGACCCGTCACGGCGAATGGTTACCTGGTCGCCGTCGACGGCCAGCACCGGTTCGTCGTCAACGAGTACGCTGGCGAGAATGCCGGCTGACGGATTGCAGAACTCCGCAGCTGCAGATTGTGTTGCAGCGGTGCATGTAAGGCCGAGCAGAAGGGCAAAAAAGTACCGTTTCATTTCGCCTCCGGCGGCGCATGGCGGCCGCGATGTTTTCTAGGACTCATCCTCGATCCACTTGCCTCGGCGTGCGACGAGGAAATAGCCGGCGGCCACGGCAAGCACGTGATAGTTCACATCGAGCAATAACCAGGTGCTGCGGAAAAACAGGATTGCCAGCACAAGAAACGCCGCCGAAAAGACGATAAAACCGAAGGGCATCGGCATGGAGCTGACAATCGGAACCGGAATCTCCCTCACAGGTAACTTGAGTCGTGCTATGACGCCCGCGGCAATCAAAGGCAATAACAACAAGAACTGCCAGCGCGCCTTCACCTTACGTGGATAGGTTCGGTTGATCAGGTCAGAAACGACCTGGGCGACGACGTGAAAGCCATAGATCGTGCTAGTTTCCGACAGTTCGCCAACGTTCACTTTCTCATGCTCTGTCATCGCGCCGACGATCGCCGTCTTGCCAGCGAAGTCCGAGATGTCTTCGCGGTGCAGCACCGCGTCGTAAGCACGTGTATTGAAGCCGGTGGTCCCCTGGACCCAGAACGGCATCAACGCCCTGACCAGGTACTCTTCCTGCGGTTTCGGTGCGCCAAACGACGCCCTGCAGCCCAGCTCGCTAACTCTGCAAGTTTCGACCTCCACGTCGAGCCGGATCGGCTCGATGCCAGGTCCTTCAATAACCAGCTGTCCGCGGCGCGAATCGATCTCGATCGACGATTCGGTAACCGTAAGGCCGAAGTGCGCCAGGTAAATCGCAAGTGGAATCGGGATTGGCTGGACGAGCCGCTCGTCGTAAATGACCGAGTCGGCTACGAAGGCTTCGGCCAGGATGATTCGGGTGTCGAATGCGCTCTTGTCCGCGGATTCTGTCGTGCGCCGGATGTTGACCAGTCCCATCTCTTCCCGCGGGACCACGGCGGTCAGGGCGTCGTTGATGTAGTCCTGTTTATTGAGCCCCACGATGACAATCGTGTCGCCGGCCATGCGGGCCTCACGGATCGCATTCGCAAACGCGACGTTTTCGTCTGCCTGGTCCTGGTGTGGCGACGGGAAAAACATGTCGAAGGCGACGGCTTTCGCGCCAACGCTGCGCAGCCGGCCGATAAGCTCGGCGTGGTGGCCGCGCCACTTGTCCCCGGTGAAGGGTCCGAGGTCACCGTTGTCGGCCGGGTCTATGATGACGAGCCGAAGTTCCGTTGCTTCGTAGTTGGAGACGCCAGGAGACGCGTAGCGCAGGAAGCTCCGCTCGACCCAGTCATCGAGACCGAAGAGATTGAACGCCTGCCTCCAGAACAGGATAGCGATAACCCCTATCGCCAGGGCTGAATAGCCCACTGTTGCGGCTAACTTACCTGACAACAGGCGACGCAGCGCTCCGGTTACCGATCCCACCGCAGATTCAGCCCTTTTTCGAGTTATTGGTAGTCTTTCGGTAAGAATAGACCATATTCAAGAGATCACTGGCGTTCCGCTTCTAGCGGGTATCAGGCGAGAGTTACGACTGCACGGTCACCATTGCGCCTGACCATGGTAAGCGTCAACGCCGGGGGTGATTCCGCGCTGGACTCATCCCTGGCCGTCTCAACGAGCGCGCCGACAAACGCAACAGTCCGAGGATGGGCCTCGTCACTTATCCAGAATATGGCCTTCGAGCCAATCATGAGCCAACGTTTGATACGCTTGTTCAGCTTGTCCTGATGATCGATGTAATCGGATTCACTCCAGCCATCTGCATCGATTAGAACGGGTTTTGCTTCGTAGATGTCGGCCATGATGTCGACAAACTCCGCGTAGTCCATGCACAGATTATGCAGTTCGCTTGCCTGCTCGAGCTTGGTTCGAATGTTGCGCGTTCGAAGGTCTCTTGCGCGGAATACAGCGCTTGTCATTAGCTGCCTGTGAATCCGCGGTTTGTAGCCCAGCAGGATGTCAGTCTCCTGACCCGTGTCGCCACGATCAGCGTTGCCAGTCTGTTCGAGTACGGTTTTTGCGATGTCGCTGACTTTTTCCTTTGTGTAGGCGCCGCTCTGCTTCAATTCCTGCAGTGCGATTTCAAAAAGAGCCCTGGCAGCGCCACTGTTCCGCCCACCATTTGTTCTATCGCCAAGCCGTAGCAGGTTAGTGGAGGCCTTCTGGTCCAGGCGCAGAGCAAGGTCGATGTCTGCTTTGACTTTCTTCGCTGACCGGCCGAGGTTCCAGTCGCGCAAGGTATCCAGCGCACGCTCGGTAGTGCCCTGGGCAAGCAGGCCGGCATCCTCAAAGCTGCGTACAAACTTTCGCAGCTCTTCAGCTTCAAGATCCTGGTCCTGGTGGTTGATACTCAGGTCGACGCTCAGTTCTTTGGTTGCGCTCGCAGCAGCGAGTTCGAACGCATCGACAAACTGAACCTCTCGTTCTTCTTTCTTGGTCGTCTTTCTCTTGGTCCACGTGGCGTTCGAAGTCACCGACACTCGGCCGGCGCCGTCGCTCGAGACGCGAGCGTCGGTGTCAAAGATCGACTGGGTTGAGAACTCGAATCCGAGTAGTACGACGTCGAAACCGATCGTTCTGTGAAGCCGAGCGACCCGAGCGAGTTCCATGTTGTTCTTGTCGAATGTCACACCGGGCATCGGCTCCTCTTGCCGGAGTATCTCGACGATGTTTTCCAGTTTGCCGCTAACAACGGTATCGAACGCATCGCGAGCCGCGGGCGTATTGGCCGAGATAATCATGCGTACGTCAACAACCTGGCCGTCCGTTCTCTTTTCTTCACGCGCGATCCTGGCCGTGATCTTGGCTCGGGCGGCGTTCCCGGTTTCTGCGATGAGCTTCTTGAGCAGGGTTTCGTACTTGCCGACAATTTCACGAACGCCTTTGAGGGCGGCATCTGCTTTGGCCACGGCGTCCGATACCTTGGCGCCTGCCTTCTCGAGCTTCTCCACAAGGTCGTCAAGAGCCGGATCGGTCAAATTGGTGACCCGTGACTTCAGGTCGTCCTGGACGGAACTCACCAGGGTGGCGAGTTCATCGGTCAGGCTCTCGATCGCCTCTGTCGCGTCCAGGCCGATTTCTTCGGCGATCTTCCCTGCCAGTTCCGCGGCGACGACGTCGGCGTTTCCTGTTACCACTTCGCCAAGTGCGTCGAGCTTGGCCGTGACCTGCTTTGAAATTTCCTGTCTCAGCTTGTTCATTGTCGGACGGCGGTCGGTGCCGAGAAATCCCTGCACGGCGTCCTTGAGAGAGTCCTGAATGGCCTGGTTATCCGTAAGCGCCTCGACGCGGTCTTTGAGTTCCGCTTGCAGAGCATTCCGCACATAGGTGCCAGGCGTGAGGTAGTCCTCGTATTCGTCAAGCACACCCTGGAATGCGGCCTGGTGACGCTTGAGGATTTCGCGAAGCCGCTTGGCGAGCTCGCCCATGTCTATCTCGACGCCCAGCGAAACCCCGGCGCCTCGAGTGAGCAGGCTGTTGCGCGACAGTATGACTTCGACCTGCTGAGCAGCACCGCCTGCTGCCGGCAGCGCTGCTACGCTCAGGTCGTATGCAGCCGACTTCTTGACGTTCGCTTTGACTGTTATCCCTGCTGACGCTTTGATGTCATGGGCGAGGGTGAACCCTTCGGAGATGCCAACCTCAACGTCAAATGACGTCGAGCCGTCCACCTGGGCGATGACGGCGCTGAGGTCCGATCCTGCCAGCGCCTTCCAAACCGAACCGAGCGAAAACGGGTTGCAAAGGTCGTCGAGGCTGCGGGCAATCGCTGCCGCATAGAGCTGGTCGGAATCAGCAGGGCTAAAGAAGTAATCGATTGAAGACGACAGCGAATTGTCCGTGCCGATCTTGACGGAGCCGACGCTGAGCGGAAGTTCTGCATTTCCGCTGGCGGCGAGGGCCCCCGCTATGCCGACTCGCAGCAGGTCACCACTTACGTGAGAACTCTCGCCGGGCCAGGCGTCGCCAGCCTCAAATTCCAGCGTTGCCGATGCTGAGAGCTGGAACCCGTACTTGACCGATCCGCCGCCGGCACCCGCTGTACCAGCATCGAGGATATTCCAATCGATAAGTCCCTGGTCTTTTCCATTTTCTTGCTCGTCAAAATCCGAAAGCGGATGAATGAGCTTGCGTTGTTCTTCGCTGATCTTGCCCAGCGTCTCCGATACCTTGGTAACGTGCCCCTTGAGCTCGTCGCCATCCAGGCCGATATTGCCAAGGGCGTTGAAGAACGCTTCGTCCTGCTCAATAGAGTCGATAAACTCGAACACGTCCGACAGTCCCAGGTCGGCTATCTCGCGCCGTTTCTCCCGGTAAGTAGTGACAATGATTTCGAGCGACTGGATGACCTCGATGTCGCGTGCAAAGTCGAGGACGCGATCGTCCACACGGAGAATTTCTGACAGATCAGGCATCGGCACTCACTCCTGGTTAGTCGACGAAGTCGATCGGGTTGGGGTGTACTGCGGGTAGAACCTGTGTCGTACTTTCTTGTTCTTTTCCGCCCATATGCTACATCACCCACCAGACCGCTGCCAGATTCTGGAAAGTGGTACGAATGTGTGGGAATATTTGCCCATAAGAAAGCGGTATGGATCGACCACGCGCCGGCTTTCCAGGGCACCAGCCCACGACAATTCGATGCCCGTTTGGCCGGACTCTCCTTAACAATCACAAGATAATAGGGGAACGACGATGGATATGCTGGCCCTTCTCGAAGTCGCCATCGGCATTGTTCTGGTCTACCTGATCCTGAGCCTGGTGTGCACCTCGCTGGTGCAGGCCTGGCTTAGCTGGGGCAAGACCAAGCCGAAGATACTGCGGCAATCAATTGAAAAGGTCATTGGCAAGGAGCTTGCCAACTCCGTATACAAGAATGCCGAAGTCGAAGCGCTAAAGGGACCGACAGGGCGAGACCCGTCCTACATTCCGACCGACGTGTTCGCTCGCAGCGTACTCGACATTGCAACTCAGGAAGAGTGGCGCAAGTCAGGCGGCCTGCCGTCGGTGCTGCGGGACAAGTTCGTCGAGTTCGCCAGCAAGAACGGCAACTCCGATGAGAAGAAGGCTCTCGGCAAGAAGCTCACCGAGCTGATCGACGAAGCCGGGGGCGACTTCGCCCTGTTCCAGAACAAGATCGAGCTCTGGTTCGACCGCACAGGGGACCGCTCCAAGGGTTGGTTCAAACGTGCCGTCAATAACCGGCTGATCATTCTCGGATTCATCGTTGCGGCTGCCGTGAATGCTGATTCGATCCTTATCTTCCAGCGCCTCGCAGACGACCCGGCACTGCGGCAGGCGGCGGTCGAGCTGGCGACGGAACAATTGAAACCCGGGACCATTCAGGTGCCGGAGAACCCGGACGAACATCCTGCACTCGAGGATATCCGCAAGCAGGTTGGCAGCGTGGCGCCTTTTATCGGCTGGTCGCAAGAGGATCCTGTGGCCAAGGCCTGGGGTAGTGGCTGGTTTTGGGGCGCGCTCGGAATCAAGCTGATTGGCCTTGTGATCACGGCGTTTGCGATATCACTGGGGTCGCCGTTCTGGTTCGATCTGCTGCAAAAGCTCGTCAACATTCGCAAGGAAGTTGCGGCCGACCGAGCCGTAGACATGTCGAAGGGACAAACGGGAGACGACAAATCCGACGCGAAAACGGACTCCGGCAAAACGACAGAGGGCGGGAACGGCGCAGACGCAGACCCGACGCCCGTCTATTCCGGCGCGATGAGCGGATTCGCACCATTGGCGGCAAACCTTCACCTCGGCAACGCATACTGGATGGCCAACATTGCCAACATCTCCTATGAGCAGGAGCGAGCAAAGGTGGAGGCTACGGTCGAGTCGTGGGGTATGACGGCGCACCTGTTCGAGACCAAGGACCCGGCCCAGAAGAAGCTCTGGGGCGGCTTCAGCATCGATGAGGTCGACACACAGGGTTTCCTGGCCAGTGACGAGAATGTCGCGCTAGTGGTGTTCCGCGGGACGGAGCCCAGCAAGCCGGCCGACATTTTGACCGATCTCAAGAAAACGCTGGTGTCAGCCGACGATTACGGCGAGGGGCAAGTCCACGAAGGGTTCAAGGAAGCCATCGACTCTGTCTGGGAGCCGCTGCAGAAGTTGCTCGAGCAGCACGCGGCCAAGCAGCAGCCCGTTTGGTTTGCGGGACACAGCCTGGGCGGCGCGCTCGCGGTGCTGGCAGCGTCGCGCTGGGATAAGCACGTTGCGACGACTAACAAGAACGCGAAGAAGGCGATCGACGACGCTGAAAAGGCAATTGAGAAGAAAATTGAAGCAGCCAGAAACAAAGCCCAGGACCCGGATGCCGAGATCAATGTCGACACGAGCGGCGAAGTCAGTGCCAAGCACGACGCAATGAAGCAGCTGCTCGGCCGCGTGGCCGGCGTCTATACGATTGGCCAGCCGCGTGTTGGCGATGAGGATTTCGCGAAAGATGTGGACTCACGATTCGACCAGCGGCACGTCCGTGTCATCAACAATCGCGATGTCGTACCGCGGGTGCCGCCGCGCGCGATGGAATTCGAGCACTCCGGCACGGTGCTGTATCTCGATGAGTTTGGCCGGCTGCACCGTGATCCGGGATTGTGGTTCCGGTTGCTGGACAGTGTCGTAATATCCAGGGACGAGATTGCCAAGGCGCGAGAGGGTGTCCAGGATCACAGCGCCGCGGCCTACGTGGATCTGCTCGACAAGGTGCGAAAGAGCGGCAAGAGCCACGCTCATCTGGGTGTATCCTGACTAAATGAATATCAGGTCGATACTCGAGAACTACGCGCCGACGCTGTATAGCGGAGGAAAGATCAACCAGACCGTTCTGGATGAGATCTTGTTGTGGCCACCCGATGTGTTCGCGCTGACCGCCGTCCTTCTCGAAGAGTCGGGAATCTACCGGCTCGTGGTTTCCCCGCCGCCGGGGCGACAGTGGCCCCCGACCCCAACGTGGGGCGCTGAAGCGAGAAAGACAGGCAGGACGTGGCAGGCTCAAGCCGAAAAAAGGCAATGTCCCACACCAGTGCAAACCCTGTTGGACGTTATCGTTCAGGGCGCAACGATGCCGCTGATACAACTCCATTCTGGTGACGACAAAAGTTGGAGAATGTGCCGGGCGATACTGTCGCTGAACGCGGCGGCGGACGAGGCATGTGTGAATTTCGGCATTCCCGCACCGTCGTCGGGAAACGCGCGGTTTATCAACTTGGTCAATGGCTTCCTGATGAGAAACGGTACCCTGGCTACCGACCGGATTCGTTGGGTGACCGTGTTGCCGAAACTGAGAACGCCCCAGGTAGGGATTACTCCTCGATCCATGTCCATGCACGTTGCCCTGGATCGCTCGGAGACCGACGTCAATTGGTCCGTGGGCGGTATCTTGCGCGAAGTAACCGAACAAAAACTGAATCTCCTTATTCTTCCGTGGCCGCTGAATATCAAGGCGACAGACTTCAGGGAAGTTCCAGGTCCAACGCAAATGGACGACTACTTCGAGTATGCGCCAAGCGAGAGATTCAGTTATCGCAGGATGCGCGACCTGATCAGGGAGGCGAAAAAGGAAGTTGGCGACATCAATGCGGTGATACTGCCCGAGCTCGCGGTTACGCCAAGCCAGGTGAATACCATCAAACGCAAACTGAAAGAGGAATCGGTTTTCGGCCTGTTGGCCGGGACAAGAGACAAGCACAAGAACTACGCCCACCTGGCACGGCTCATACAGTCGGGCAAGCACTGGAAAACGCAGGACCAGTACAAGCATCATCGATGGTGCCTCGATGACAGCCAGATCAGGCAATACCATCTCGGGTCGTCACTGCATCCGGCCAGGCGTTGGTGGGAGAGCATCGATATTGGTCCGCGCAAGCTGAATTTCCTCGGAGCGAATGGTTGGCTGACGTTGTGTGCACTGATCTGTGAAGACCTTGCACGCGCAGAACCCGGGCTCGAAACGATTCGTGCCGTCGGACCAACGCTGGTGATTGCGTTGTTGCTTGATGGTCCGCAACTGGAAGCGAGGTGGCCGGGGCGGTATGCCAGTGTGCTTGCCGACGATCCCGGGTCTTCCGTTCTGAGCGTCACGGCGCTGGGCATGGCAAAAAGAAGCCGGCCAGGGAACATGCCGCCCAGTCGAGTGATTGGCCTGTGGAAAGACGCTCGCACGGGCTCGCGCCCGATAACGCTTGAACCCGGAGCTGAAGGCGTGGTCTTAACGCTATGCGCGGAATACGATGAGGAATGGACTGCAGACGGTCGCAGCGACGGCGGCGCCGCCGGCGTGCTGACTCTGGCTGGCATCCACCAGGTTGGTTAGATGCCGTTTTGGACTGAGAAATGCGTACAGGCTCGGAATTTCCTGGGTGTTATAATCTATCGGGACTTGGCGCGGGATCTGCAACTCTTTGAAAATGCAAGATAAAGACCTAGACATAATCTACTACCTGGCGAACGCTATCGTCTCGGATCCTTCAATTGGACAGGACGCGGCGTACCTCCAGTCGATTCCCAGGGAATTGGACATGCCAAGCAAGGAGGCGGGTAAGTTCCGGCGCCTTTTTGAAGAGCTGGTGCGCGTATCCGGTTCGATAGAGAAATACTCCGCCAAAGCATTGAGTCATGAACTCGGGTCTTCACGTATCCAGTATGCGAAGGAGCTGGGTTCCGCGATCGAGTGGGCTGACCGGAATCGGCGAATGATGCAGACCGGCAACAAGTCGAGGCAATCAGTGAACGCGGAAGCCAGCGAATATTCGGAAGATTCGGCGCTGGACGCATTCCTGGGCTAGCCCTGCTGGCGGCCCACCCTGACCACTCTATAGCAGCAACGCGACTTTCTACTCAGGCCGCGTGACCGAAAGCGTACTCTCGATCCGGTCAATGAGCGCCTGCTCGATCTCTGAATAACGTGACGCACTGCTGCCGCCTTCGCTGAGTTCCGCAGCGGTTAGTCCGTATGAGGCCAGGTCGTCGATGAAGATGATCATCAGTTCTTTGTTCCTGGCCTCGTCCGTCAGATAAACGAGCCGCGCATACGCAAAGTTGCGCGGGAATACGTAGCCCTTGCTGGCAAGAAACTCTCGTGCCATGGCTCCATCGGTGCCGCGTTTTCTCTTGATGGTCGGGTCGAACTCGACCATGGCCGTATCGGTGAAGAACTCGGTGTCTCCGAGCGTCACGCGCAGCGGCGAGTCGTCATAGTCATAGGTGTATGGCTTGTCAGGCAGGTAGGCCTCGTACTGAATCCAGTAAACGCTCTTCAGTTCATCGTCGGCGTTGGTCTCGACGAAGAAGTGCTGTTCCGTATCGGCGACCCCATAGAGTATGAATTTCTGCCCGCCGACATGCCGGAATGACTCAGCAAATCGCAGGGTTGAGGGCGGGTCGTATTCCGAGACAAGGTCATTGCCCACGGCACTCCGGCCAAGGTTGGTGAATTCGGGCTCCGTGGTAAAGCGGCCGCGATCCGAGAAATACCAATGTGCCGCGGCGACGGCGACTAGTAGTACTCCGACAGCGATCAGGATTTTTTTCTTCATGGTTTGTATCCGCTTATTGCGTGCCGTTCTTGAACCTCAGGAAGTCACGCATGATGTCGGCCGCGACACCGGTCACCGGCCGCGAGCCACCGTCAGTCACTGAATTGGCGGTCATCGCCACGACGATGTCGTGCTCGGGCATTAGCAGCAGGACGGACGCGGACCCCATCGATGAGCCGCCGTGGCTGATGAGCGGCAGGACCTCGGGCTCGTCTTCTTCGTTCTCGGCATAGTAAATGCCGCCCATGCGCCAGCCCAGGCCGTACTGCTGTGGGTTCACTTCGCCATCCGCTGTTTCGCGGGCGGTGAAGACGACCTCGCTCGTTGCCTCGGACAGCAATTCGTTGCGTAGCATGGCGGCGCCGAAGCGCGCCATCTC
>JAAUYE010230794.1_pt1 | contig 10308 bp, 7 predicted proteins | sample 7278081 | NCBI WGS metagenome assembly JAAUYE01 (sample SAMN14350131, study PRJNA611818) | marine sediment metagenome | isolation source: surface marine sediment (0.6m) | place: French Polynesia: Moorea | collected 2018-08
AACCGGGGAAAGAGCCCTCATTAAGACCGAAATTAAGGACAAAGATGGGGAAGTACTGTCCGGTTCGGAATATGAAATAATATGTGAGGACGATATTGTCTATGTAGATTTTAAATCTCTTATGGGGCCCGACCTGCTGGCCCAGTTTCCGGAAATGGAAATAGAAGTATCAGGTACCGCATTGGAACTTCCAAACAGCCTGCAGGAAGGCCAGAGCCTGCCTGATGCCGATATGCTTGCTGTGATCAACATGGACCCGATTAAAATGAGAATGACCTTCATTATGACCAACAGGAAAGTGGTTGGAGCGGAAACAGTAACCACCCCTGCCGGAACCTTTGATTGTGTTGTTCTTACTTATGATTATGAATCCAAAATGGGTGTTAAAGTCACCGGTACTGCCAAACAGTGGTTTGCAGAAGGGGTAGGCCTTGTACAACAAATTGATTCGAATAAAAAGGGTAAAGAGACCAACAGGACTGTCCTGACAAAATTCGCTGATTAGCGATTACCAGTATACCCGGAATATAGAAGTTATGCATATCAGCAGGCGTATTTTCTTGTTGGCATTTGGGCTCATGGCCTGCGTATTGAGCAGCCAGGAAACAGCGTCTGATTCAGATCTCAAAAAGTTGTCTGAAGAAGACTCTATTGTGTATTACGGCTATAAATTCCAGGTATCCAAGAATATCAATCCCAATCCGGATAGCGCTCACTTCTATATCCGAAAGTTAAAGGACTTTAGTCAACAGATCCAATATGGGGTTGGTTTGGCCGATGCAGAATATTTGATGGCCAGTTATCAGTGGCGTTTGCAACGCTATGATTCTGCCATGTACTACTACAAGCGCTGTATTGATAGATCGCGTGAAATAGATTACAGGAGAGGGATCGCCGTTGGTCATAACGGCTTATGCCGAATGTACTATTTCCAGGGTGATATGAACAGAGCGGTGGAAGAATGTGAAAAGTGCCTGGAGGTTGCTCTGGAATTAGACGATATGGCTATAGTGCCAGATACCTATATAGCATTGGGGAATATGTTCTTCAGGCAGAACGAACTCAATAAGTCTCTTACCTACTTTCTCAAAGCAGATTCCCTGCATACGGCCAGAGGCCTCAGGCCCGAGATCATAGGAGCTGGTTTTCAAAGTACAGCGCGCGTTTACCAGGGACTTGAAGATTACGACAAAGCAGAGGAATACTATCTTAAGGCCAATCAGGAATACCTGAAACTGCCTATTGATCCCTCATATTACCTGAGAACAACAGACTGGCATTTAGGTGAGGTCTACTTTCACAAGAAGCGATTTAAGGAAGCAGATAGCTTGTTAACTTCCAGCTATGAGTTCTTTACCAAAATCCAGGACAATGCGGCTGCTGCAGAAATCAGCGTTTACCTCGGCCTTGTTAAGGCAGAGGAGGGACTTTACACCGAGGCGGAAACTTATCTGCAGAACGGGTATCGCCTTCATAATCAGATGAACAACGCCTACGAAAGTGCCAGTGCAGCCCTTGAAATAGGGAAATTATACATAAAGCAAAATTTCCCGACAAAAGCGATCGGTTACCTCGAAAGGGCCATGGTCCAAACGGTAGATACCAGTCAGAATGTAAGTCTTATCACCGAAGAGGCGCTTTTTCAGCTTGCCGGCGCGTACCAGCTGAGCGGCGATAGCAATAAGGCTTATTTTGCCCTTCAAAAAGCGACGCGAATCAAAGACTCCCTGAATGAAGTGCAGAATATTGCTTCGGTGCGGGAGATTGAAGAAAAATATCAGAATGAGAAAAAAGAGCAGGAAATAGCCCTGCTGAATTCCGAAAAAGACCTGTTGGAACAACAAAGGATCAATCAGCGCAACATCTTCCTGGGCGGACTGGGTATCACCACCCTGGTGGGTATATTCCTGTTCTTTCAAATCAGGAACCGACAGAAAACCAACCGGAAATTGAGAGAGCTAGATAGCCTGAAATCCAATTTTTTCGCCAATATCTCTCATGAATTCAGAACGCCACTTACCCTGATCAGCGGTCCGCTGGAAAAAAAACTCTCATCCGGGAAGCTAAGTAAAAAGGACAAAGGAGAGCTGGAGATGATGCAGAGGAACTCCGAACGTCTCCTGAACCTCGTAGACCAGTTACTCGACCTTTCTAAACTGGAATCAGGTAAATACCGCCTTCAGGTTTCAGAGGGGGACCTGGCCAATCTGCTTCGTGCCACTGGGGAATCCTTCAGGTATAAAGCCCAACAGAAGTCAATAGACTTTGGCATCGATGTTTCCGGACTTCATAAGGCCTGGTACGATAAGGATGTGGTAGAAAAGATCCTCACCAATCTTTTGTCGAACGCATTCAAATACACCGAAGAAGGTGGAACCATCATATTCCAGGCCAATGAGCGAGAAGGCCAATGCATGATCACTTTGGAGAATTCACCCACGGTTACCGAGTTGCAGAGCACCCAACATCTTTTCGACCGATTCTATCAGAGTGATGAAAATTCTCCGGGTGTGGGGATAGGGCTTTCCCTGGTGAAAGAATTAGCAGAACATCAGCATGGTCGTATTGAAGCATCACAACCCACTTCAAAAGCCTTGTGTTTTACTTTAACCTTTCCTGTTGCAAGAGATGAATTTATGCCGCAGGAGATTGGCGAATCTGCAAAAACAGAGCACAAGAATGTCCATGTTCGCCATGAGATCCCAACCGACGAAACAAAAGCTGAAGAAAAAACCGATATCGACGCCACAGACAAGGAAATTATCCTGGTTGTTGACGATAATGAAGACGTCAGGACATTGATCAAAAATACTTTTGAAGCCTACTACAAAATCCTTGAGGCTCCAGATGGCAACTCAGGGATCGAAGCGGCCATTGAATGGATCCCGGACCTCATAATCTCCGATGTGATGATGCCTGGCACGGACGGTCTGGAACTATGTGAAGTCCTTAAAAAAGACGAGCGTACAAGCCATATTCCCATTATCCTGTTGACTGCCAAGGCGGGTGAAGAAGATCAGTACGAAGGTCTCACAACCGGTGCTGATGCTTATATAACCAAGCCATTCAAGATCAAATTACTTGAAACCCGGGTAAACAATCTCATTGAGTCCAGAAAGGCTTTAAGGGAACGCTATAGCCAGGAAGTTGTCCTGAAACCTAAGGATATTGCTATCACAGATCTGGATGAACAATTCCTGGAACGCGTACAGGAGGTCATGGACCAGAGACTGGTAGAGTCTGGCTTTAGTGCCCGTGAATTCAGTGGCGCACTGGGGATGAGCCGTATGCAACTGCACAGGAAACTAAAGGCCCTTACAGGCCTTTCTGCCACAGAATTTGTAAGGTCCCAGCGATTGAAGCTGGCGGCCAGTCTGCTCAAGACCAGCAATACTAATATTTCCCAAATTGGTTATCAGGTAGGTTTTAACGATCCTTCCTATTTCGCTAAGTGCTTTAAGGAAGCCTATGGCTGTTCGCCAACAGAATACAGTCAAAAACAGGCAATTTAAAAGTCTGTATTTCAGCTGTTTACTTCCATTGTTACATTGTTTATAGGCTTTGATACATATTTCATAGCCTTATAATTTGTTCTCCGATAGATTTATACGAACAATACTTCCCCCGAGAATTCAAAACAGCGAAATCTTCATATCGGATATGAGGAAAAACAGATATGAAGGACGGTTAAAAAAGATCCGGACTTATAAGATCTATCTCAATGTAAACGACCTGAAAAAAGGCCGGTACGAACTAAAGATCATTTATAAGAACAGGATACTGAAGAGTACACATTTTATCAAGGAATAGAAGAAGTTTAATTATTAAATCAAAGCACGATGAAGCATGTTATTTGGATCATGGTAATTGCCATGCTGGGGGGAATACAGATCGCAGACGCACAATTGTTGAAGAAATTAGGGAAAACGGCAGAAAGAGCTGCCGAACGGACCGTAAACAGGCGCGTAGACAGGGAGACCAGTAAAAAGACCGATGAGGTACTGGACAGTATCCTGGAACCCGGAAAGAAGGGAAGGCAGGAATATCCCGGGAATACCGGAAGTTCGGGAGGAGATACAAAAAATAATCCAACTAATGGAAATACCGGTAACAGTAGTGTTCCCGCTTCTGGTGGTGGAGATGATATGTCTGTTTACAGCAAGTTCGATTTTGTGCCAGGGGACAAACAGCTTTTCTTCGACGACTTCGGAAATGACTTCATTGGGGACTTCCCTTCCAAATGGAATACCAATGGCAGTGGGGAAGTGGTTACTATTGGCGACAGCGACCAAAAATGGCTGGAACTGAAACCAGGCTACGGTATTACGTATATTCCAGATGTGCCAACACTGCCCGAGGAATACACCATAGAATTTGATGTCATCGCTACAGGGCTCGACCGCCAGACGGCTTCCACTGCTGTACTAAAAGTGGGAGTATCCGATGAAAGTTCATTCAAATGGGGAAAGTACGCCACGGTAGATATTCCCTTCTGCCAGTATCACCCTGTCGGCTTTCATGTCCGAAACGGTGGTGATATCAACAACAATATCCAGGGGGATATACGGGATAAAGTCCTGGGCAGTCCCCATATATCCATTGCGGTAAACAAGCAGCGCTTCAGGCTTTGGGTAGACGAAGGTAAATATGTAGACATCCCCCGGATGATCCCCGCTGGCGTTAATCCCACCACTTTAAAATTCGAAGTCAGGCAATTCAAAGACGGCAAAGAAAGGATTTTCATCAGCAATCTCAAGGTAGCAGAAGGAGGAGTAGATCTCAGGAGAAAGCTCATAGCCGATGGTAAGATCTCAACCAATGGGATCCTCTTTGATTCCGGATCCGCCAACCTGCAGCCTCAGTCTATGGGCATTATCCGGCAGATCTCCCAGGTGTTGCAGCAAGAGCAGAGTATGAATCTGAAGATCGTAGGTCATACAGATTCGGACGGGAACGACTCCAGTAACCGGGACCTTTCCAAACGTCGCGCACAGTCGGTCAAGAATGCCCTGGTGAGTATTTACAATATTGATGAGAGCCGGTTAAAGGTTGATGGAAAAGGAGAGGCTCAGCCGGTGGCCGATAATAATACCCCTGAAGGTAAGGCACAGAATAGGAGGGTTGAATTTATAGTACAATAAGGAAGTTATGGACAAAGTCATAGTACAATCAGCTAAAGCAGCAAGGAGCCAAAGGTCATTAATTTTCTTGCTTCAAATCGGTTTAACAAGCTTATTACTAGTCTTGTTTTCACAAAATCTCTTTGGGCAATTTCGAGTATCCACCTGCGAAGAACTTAATCTGAGACCAATTGAACCTGGTACAGGAAATGATCTGTTAGCCATATATTTAGACGGGGATGGAACCGGTTTAGGTGGGTACGGATGTTGGGTTCATCATCATCCTAATGGACAAGACTATGTAGTTACCCCGCATAGCTGGGGTAGGGAACCTAACCCGGGGAAGATGGCTCTAATAAGCGATGCTATGCAGACGATTACGGATGCTAGACGAGTATATCCCGAGTATGGAACTCTGAATAATGATCTTTATTACATACTAGACGATGTAAATCGCAGGAGTGGAAGTGGTGAGACTACCTCAATTAAAAGAGGTCAGACTTTTTGGCTTGTTGGCAATCAGTGTTGGATGCAATCCGGAGCCCCGTCGTTGCGCCTGGAATCAAGTAACAGAGAACGGCGGCTTCACACATATGCTCACGAGATTGGTCACTGTTTTGTAATGGAAAATGTACCTGATCTTGGTACATATTACAGCGGTTTAAATCACTGGTTCGATGAAAGTGTGTCAGAATTTCTTAGTTCAGAGCTCTACAAAAATAATGATGGAGAGCATCAATGGGCCGAAGATTTCGACCTGGATGGAAAAGCCTTTACCCAACCATACAGGGCATATTCCTTGTGGTATTATTATGCAAGAAAGTATGGTAAGGAATCTGTGGTGAGATTAATGAATGAGTTGGCGGCCCTCGGAAGCAGGGAACAAAGATTATCTCATTTAAGAAGGCTGAATTTTGACCTGGACTATCACCATTATTTATTTGAATATTACAAGGGTGAGCTAATAGATTCTGGTCTAGAAAAAAATATCCCGCGTGAAACCCAAGTAGACAACAGGCAGGCTCCTATTGCGCTCTTACCAGAAGATACAGACCCAATAAACTTAAGTGTTGTTCCTTCGGAAAGATTATCAAAATTTGAAATCCTCATTCCGGCTGATCACGATCTTATTATTTATCCTCCCACTTCTACTAAACCGGTTAATTATTCCATTCTCAATAGCGGTTCAGATACTAAAGATTGGAATTCCCGGATCGAGATAGAGGGTATCTGTGGTAGTGAATGGCCTTTTCAGATACTGGCGAGTCATTTACACGAGAATCCGGTCACAGACATTTCCATTCAATATGAATTACGTGAGAGAGAAGGTTGCTGCGAACCTGGAATTACCACTACCGCAAATCCGAATGAAGATAATCTTAATGGTCAATTTTATTTTGACTACTACATAGAATCGGAAGTACGTTCGGAAACAGAAAGCGGGATCGATGTGGTCCCGATGAAATACTATGTTAATTCTGAAGATGGGTCTATGCTCTTACAGAGTTCATTCTTTATGGATAATTTCGGAACAGTGGAGAATGATTCCGTTGAGGCACATGGAGTCATCTGGTTGGCCAACGGCCAATTGGCAGCTTATGTTCTTGATAAGCATTTTTCTCAGAAACGTGTGATCACCTTAGATATGAATCAAACCCGGGAAGATGTTATGGGACCCCGTGCCATAAACCCTTCCGAAATCCTCAGGGAGGGAAGAGGAGGAACAACACCGGAAGCTCTTCCAGCAGGTAGTCCATGGCAGGGAAACGCTGCTGCCTATGCCTATATGCGCGAAGAACGTTTTGATCCAGGGGTGCGAAATAAATATACCGGCTATATTTCTAACGATCTAGCCAATGTTACAAGTTCAATGTCTTCTTTCGGTTTTATGGTTGGCTATATAAAAGATCGAAGCGGCAGAGCTAAAAAGCTAGTCTACTCGCACTATAAAACACCTAATGGTGAATGGATGGACGCCCATTTAATCAAACTGGAAAAAATGTGTGCCAGTTTTGACGGTTCGGGCTATAAAAAAATGACCCTGGGAGGTTCAACCGGGGCCATTGGAAGAATGAGTCAATCTGAAAGAGAAGACTTGGTAGCTTCTCAGACCGATTATCACCGAAGACTTGGAGAGCTATTAAATGAGTTAGGCAGGTGCGGGGATAACGAATTCTGCCAAAGGGATGTCAAACAAGCTATTCTTGACCTTCAAAAAGAACAAGAAAGTAGTATCTACGATCTCAGGCCCAATACGGAGTTTTCCGGAACAGCCGGAAGTGATTTTCAGGAACAGGAGCAACTAATCCGTGAACGAATGTATAGCAAGCAGGACGAAATCATCCAACAAGAAAGAAGATGTGCGACACTTAATGATCAGAATGTAATGTGCGGAGGCTGTATGGACTATGTGGTTGAGCGTTGTATGACACAACTGGATACTCTGAATGAAGAGTTGGACCAGATGGAGTGTGAAATGGCCAGATTACATGGTGCAGCGGACATGCTGGATTGTGATTAAACATACAAGGTGAAAAGTGAATAATATATTATCTAAACAATGAGACAAATTATAATCCTTATCTCCATTTTAATATTTAGTGGAAACATTCATTCACAAGACCTGGAGCTTGTTGTACAAGTGTTCCCTACCTCTGTGATTGGCGACCCGGCCATGTTCAATATTGGCGTTCGAAATACCGGCGAAGACACTGCCACAGGAGTGGAAGTACAAGTTCAAATGGAATCCGGCCTGAAGTTTTCCAGTTTTACACCTAATAACCTGGATTTTGATCCGGAAACCGGCGTCTGGAAAGTAGGTGAGTTAGAGTACGCGCGTACCAAAGTATTAACTGTAATTGCCAATTATGTAAAGAAGAACAATGCCATCCTGATGGCCGAGGTTTCAGCAAGCAGTGGGATCGACCTGGACAGCACCCCAGGAAATGGGATCGACACCAATGGCAATGGCAAGATTATTCATGATAAAGGAGACGAAGACGACGGGGACGCTGCTCAGAACGGGCCTTTTAATTAGATTTTTTGCGGCTCATTCACTTCTTACTACTCAAGTTATCTGGGGAGACGAGGCTAAATCAAGGATTTGGCTGTAGTTAAACTTGCCTGGAATAACGCAGAGAAGTGTTTCGCTAGTCTCTCCTTTACATCCTCCATTTCAATATGTGAATTTCCCAGTTCAGCATTCAGGGAAGTGACCGCCTTATCCCTTATCCCGCAGGGGATCATATGGTCGAAATATCCCAAATCCGTATTGATGTTAAACGCAAAACCATGCATGGTCACCCAGCGGCTCGATCGTACGCCCAATGCACATATCTTGCGGGCAAATGGTGTTCCAACATCCAGCCAGACACCAGTCTCCCCTTCCGATCGTTCGCCTTTCAGACCATAGTCTGCCAGGGTGAGGATCACCATTTCTTCCAGTAGCCTGAGGTACTTGTGGATATCCGTAAAAAAATTGTCGAGGTCCAGGATAGGATAACCGACTACCTGTCCGGGACCGTGATAGGTGATATCCCCTCCCCTGTTGATCTTGTAGAACCGGGCACCTTTTGAACGTAGCTCCTCTTCAGTGGCCAGGAGATTGCTTATATCACCACTCTTACCGAGTGTGTACACATGAGGGTGTTCTACAAACAGCAAATAGTTAGGTGTTGTCAATCCAGCATCCTCTCTCCTGTTACGGATCTTGATATCGAGGATCTGTTGGAATAACTTCTCCTGGTAATCCCAGGTCTCCTTGTAATCCTTTAAGCCCAGGTCCTGTACAATTACCTGTTTGTTCATCACTCAAATATGACTTCGATATTGAAAAAATCGGGATTGCTGTTCAGGTCATACATATTGGCTTCCAGTTCTATGCCTTTGAAATCGGACAAGATCTTGGCCCGGTCGTTACTCACGGCCTTTACCCTGTAAGGAAACCTGAATACCTGTTTAAAACGGATCATATCGGCGAAAGGATCATCGGCCGCCATGGTCGTATCTTTCTGTTGAATGGCCCTCAATCTCGCTTCTTCAGTAATGGTCCGCGTGAACTTATCTGGCCCGAAATAGGTGTCGAAAGACTCGGCCATTGAAAAAATATCGGGTTTATTCTGTGCAGTGCTGTCTGCCTCGCCTGGAGAAGACATATCCTTGAGTTCCTTGATATTCGCCTGATCCACCGCCTCGGCAAACTTGTTAAGGTCGGCTAGATCATTAAACTCATAATTGAGTTTCATAAACATTTGCTTTGTAGAATCGTTGATCTTCATGGTAACCTGTAACGGCCTGAGCACTTCCAGTCGCTGCCTTTCCTCAGGGGCCAGTTTGGAAATGCTGTCTTTTTTATCATCCAGCATACTTGCAAAGTTGATGACGGTATCTACTCTTTTCTGAGAGGCTGTCGTATCTATCTCTTCCTGCATATTCATAAATTCGGTGAGGTCGAATGCCATCTCGTAATCACCGCTGCCATCTTCGTTAAAGCTATATTGTTCACGAATGACACATCCGACCAGAATCAATAGCACTACTGATAACAAAAGGATCTTTTTCATTCCTAACTATTTAGTGAATGCAAAGATACGACAGTCAGTTGGGATTGTTTAGAATGATCAGGGCGGCAATAACACCGGGTACCCAGCCACAGAGCGTTAGCAAGAGGACGATGAGGATCGATCCACAGCCCTTCCCTATTACCGAAAGGGGCGGAAAGATAATAGCAAGCAGTACACGCCAGAAACTCATGATCTTTGATTGATGTATCTATTAGTAGCTTTTATCCCAATTTTGTTACAATTTCTCGTATTTTTAGACCTTTCAATCGCAAAGATAATGCTATGAAACTCAAAGGGATTTCACTGTTGCTCATTATGGTGGTCACAACCGCCGTATCACAGCAATCTTATCAGGAGGCCAAGGACAAGAACGGCAATTTTGCTCTGGTAGGTCATATTGGTGTGGACCAACTCAAAGCAGATACTTTTAAAGAATGGTATGATGTTTTTTACGAGTATCACGAATTAGATCAAAGCCAAATAGATGCCTTTGCAGCAGATCTGAAGAAACATCACATCCTTCTTTTTATGGGGACCTGGTGCAGTGACAGTCAGCGTGAGGTGCCGGCATTCATAAAAATCCTGGAGCAAGCTGAGTTTCCTATGGAACAGCTTAAGATAGTGGC